>Ga0209541_10016471_pt1 | contig 10923 bp, 14 predicted proteins | sample RifCSPlowO2_01_FD_184027 | JGI IMG/M metagenome (GOLD analysis project Ga0209541, IMG submission 184027) | Groundwater microbial communities from Rifle, Colorado - Rifle CSP2_plank lowO2_0.1 (SPAdes) (version 2) | ecosystem: Environmental > Aquatic > Deep subsurface > Groundwater | place... | reverse complement strand
ACAACAACAGATGCAATCAGCGGAAATTACTTACTTACCAAATACCTGAAGATAGACAGGGAGGAAGCCATTGACATATTATACTCAATAGGCGTAAAGGATTTTTCCAACCTGAAATCAACCAAAACTCTGGATGGCAAGGATATTTTTTCTGCAATACTGCCTGATAATCTGAACTTCATAGGAAGCTCAAAGGAAAAGAAGGATGTCATAATAAAAAATGGAAAATTAACAGAAGGAGTAATTGACAAGGCAACAATAGGAGAAGACAACGGCACCCTGATAAGGAGATTATATGCAGTTTATGGAGAGGATGCAGGGATAGAATTAATAAATAAAATATTCAGGCTGGGCATAGAGATTTTGTTCAGGAAGGGATTTACATCATCCATATCAGACACTGACCTGTCAAAGGATGTTCTGGCAAAGAACAAGGAAAAATTAAGTTATGTTGAAAATAAAATCAATGAAACAATTGATGATTATCAGAAAAAGAAACTGGAATTGCTTCCTGGAATGAGTGCAGAGCAGACAGTTGAAACATTGATATTGAGGCAGCTGAACCAGCTAAGGGACAAGATAGGAGAAAATGTCTATGAGAATGTTTCAGAGGACAATCCAACAATAATCATGGCAAGATCAGGGGCAAGAGGCAACTTCTTGAACCTGGCACAGATGGCTGCAATGGTCGGTCAGCAGGCAATGGGTGAATCAAGAATTAACATAGGCTATAAAAAAAGGACTTTGTCGCTTTATAAAAAAGGTGAATTAAGCCCTGAATCAAAAGGATTCATAAAAGATGGATACAAGCAGGGGTTAACACCCTCTGAATTTTTCTTCCATTCAATAACAGGGAGGGACAGCCTTATGGACACTGCATTAAGGACACCAAAGTCAGGTTATTTATACAGAAGGCTTGCAAATGCACTGCAGGACATGAGAATTGAATATGATAATACTGTAAGGGATGCAAGCGGGAAAATAATCCAGTTTAATTTTGGAGATGATGGACTTGATGTGTCCAAGACAGAGGGCGGTAATGTGAATATCCAAAGGATAGTCAGAGAGGTAAAGGCAAATGTCTAGCATTTATGAAGAATTTAGCAACATACCTGAATCTTCAATGAATGAGATTAAGGAATTGACAAAAGGCATGGATCAAAGTTCAAGAAAAAAAGTACTGAAAAGAGTAAGCGAAGAATATGAAAAAGCAAAGATAAATCCCGGCGAAGCAATAGGAATCATAACTGCAGAATCATTCGGTGAGCCAGGAACACAGATGATATTGAGGGTTTTTCACTTTGCAGGTGTTGCAGAGATGAGCCTGACACTTGGCTTGACAAGGCTGATAGAATTATTCGATGCAAGAAAAAGCCCCTCAACACCCTTAACAAAAATTTATCTGAAGCACGGGTACAAGACTGACGTTGACAAAGTAAAGGCAATAGCTGCATCAATCAAGGAAACAAAGCTGAAGGATATTTCTGATGAGTTTTCATTCAACCTGACACAGTTCAGGATAGAAGTTCTGCTGAACAAGAAAGAGATGAAGGAACTGAAAATAACTGAAACCCATGTTGTCAATGTATTAAAGGAAAGCCTGAAGGATCTTGATATCAAGGATGACAACGGAACATTGAGGATAAAGCCAAAAGAAAAAGATTCATTATCAGGCCTGTACAAGTTAAAAGAGAAGCTGAAATATGCTGCAATAAAAGGGGTTAAAGGCGTAGAGCAAGTAACGCCCGTAAAGCAGGAGAATGAGTACATAATCTACTGCACAACCGACAACCTGAAGGATATTTTCAAAGTTGAAGGGGTTGACGAGACAAAGACAACAACAAACAATCCTTTTGTCATTGCTGATTTATTGGGGATAGAGGCAGCAAGGAAGATAATAATTGATGAAGCCGTTGAAGTAATAAAAAATCAGGGACTGGATATTGATATAAGGCATATAATGTTCCTGGCAGACGTGATGACAAATACAGGAGTCATAAAAGGAATAACAAGAACCGGAATAACCTCTGAAAAAGAATCTGTCCTGGCAAGAGCTTCCTTTGAAACTCCAATAAAGCACATAGTAAATGCATCTTTGATAGGAGAAGTTGATAATTTAAATTCTGTCATTGAGAATGTAATGCTTAATCAGCCTGTTCCTCTTGGCACTGGGCTGCCTGATTTAGTCGCTACAATGAAGGAAGATGCTGTCAAGGGAAAGAAGAAATAATAATTTTAAAGTAGTAACAAAAAAGAAAGGTTTATAAACATCAAATTTACACTGATTCTGAGGTAAAAATGAAAATAATACAGGATATTCAACCAAGAGGAATGTATTCAGCTTATGTAGATGCATCTTTTGATAAGGCAAAACAAGCTTTAGAAAAAGATGGTTATAGCATAATTTCTTTAGAGCAAAATGCAAGATTAAGGATGCAGGAAGGAAAATCAAGAAACGGAAACTGGACAAGAGAAGCTTTTCTATACAATCCAGAAACAAATTTATGGTATTTGACTAAAAAGTCACCAATAATGGATTTTCCAGTGGAGGCAACAAATGCTCATAGGAAAGGAAGAGAATATTTCTTAACAAATGAGCAAGTTCAAAGAGCTTTGGAGGATTCAGTTGAAGTAAAAGACAGGGAAATTCCAACAGACAGATTTGGAGAATATCCTTTGGCTGTTTATGCTTTTGGAGATTCAGCTCAGGATTATGGTTTATTCTTAAAGGATGTAAATAAGGATGTAAATATTAAGGAAATGCCAATATGGCTTCCAGATTCACGGGAAAAGCCTTTTGCAAGGCAGTTGTGGTTCAGGTATCTTGACGACTGGTCTGTTCTTGATGGTGACTACATGGGTTTGCTTTCTGGCAGGATGCGTGGGGTACGTGATGCCGAAGGCATCGCGAACGCAAAAATTTCCACAGGAAATAAATAGGTGAATTTTTAAATTAATTTTTTAATAAATATTGAACATATAAATATTATTATAATCAGAATCCACACTGCAAAGCACCATATGCAGAATGATCTTATCACAAGAAAGACAAGATAAGCAAGGTATAACACAAACAATACAGAGATTGACGAGAACAGCAACATTAAATCCCTTACATTTTTCTCTTTAATGCCGAGATAGCCCAGGATTAAAAACAAAACAAACCCAAGAACCCCTATTAATGAATTAGGAATGTTAAATATTGTTTCTGCGTAAGGGCCGTTCAATACATTGTTGCATGTTTTTATATGCTCTTCAGTGATGCATACAGCACTTGTGTTTGTATAATGACTAAAAGTGAGATATGATGATATCAGCAAGCCAAGCAAAGCTGAAAAAATTATTATTTTATATAATCCTGCTTTCATAATATAGAATTTACCCGAGATAATTCAGATCTTTCTGCTCTTTTTCCTCTGTTGCAATCTTGCTCTGCTGCATCAAAGTCTTTAATTTAGACTCAAATTCCTCCGCTTTTTGCAACAACGGCTTAAAATCAATTTCCAGCCCCAAGTATTTGTCGAGAGTCTCTATAACCTTTGCAGCTGCCCTTGAATCAGGCAGTTGAGAATGCGTTTCAATGAATATGCATGAGCTTGGGAGAGTATCCCTCAATATTATTGATGCAGTAACTCCCATTACAATCCCCTCCTTCAATGGCTGGATGTTTATCTTATTGAATTTCTTGCTGAATTTCTTGCTGAAATAGTAAGTATTGACATCCTTGTTGATACTTGCCACACCTTCAATGCTTATTATCTCTTTTGCCCCGAGAGTTTTAACCAATTGCTCTATTGCATCTGTTATTTTCCACTCTATGTTATTTACAGGGTTTATTGCATGAAGAATTATTAAGTTGTATTTTTTTGAATAAAATATCCCAAAGGGTTCAACTACCTTTGAATTATGAATGGCAACCACAGGAGTCTGTTCATTAAATTCTATTTTTCCTATTTTTTCAGCCTTTAAGTGCTCTATAAGAAATTCTGTTGTTATAGAAGCAATGAATCCAATTCCCGGAAATCCCTCTATGATGGTGGGATTTTTTGGTTTCTTGTCTAGTTTTATCTCAACCATTGAATAATAAACTTATTTAATAATATATAAACTTTACTAACAATATCTTTATAAATTTAAAAATGATTAAAATTTCATGGGAAAAAACAAGAAAGAGGAAGGACCTTATTCTGCTTTCGTGAGTGACATGCTAAAAAAGGCCCAGGGCACAGACAGTGTTGCCAAGCCACAGACATTGATGACAAAAGATGTCAAGAAAGATCCCGGGATCAAGCCTGTTTCTTTGTACATGAAGGATGAGGATGTCAAGAAGGTTGAGGATGAAGTCAAGAAAATAAAAGACAAAATCAGATGATTATTCTCCAATAGATAAATCTTTAAAAATAGATATTAACTTTTGTTTTTTTATGACATATACTGTTAAATACTATTCAAAATCATCTATAGGAAATGGAAGAAAATCTAGGGTTGGAAGTTTTAATGTTGGTACAAAAAATATTCATAAGGCATCAAGATTGGCAGCTGGAAAACTTGAAGAGATATTCATTAGGGTAAATATAGATTGCTATGAAGTTTATAAAGTGGAAATAACAAATTCTGAAAGAAATTGTGTAATCTATGATGATGGAAAATGGCTGATTGATAAAGAAACAGGAAAGCCATTGCCATTGGAACAAAGAGCATGATTGTTTTTTAACAGATAAATCTTTAAAAATAAACATGTTTTTTCTTTTTTTATGACTGTTTATGATTTTAAGTATTACATCAATGGAGGAATAGTTTCTGGCCCGTTTCCATTTAGGATTTATGCAGAAAATATGGATCAGGCAATAGAAAAAATAATTTCAAAAGTTAACCGTGAATCAAAGGGAGGAAAAAGACTTCGCAATATTGTTGGTTTATCCGTAACAAATTCTGAGGAAAGCAGGCATTTTGATAATTGGCATCAATTAATAAATTATAAGTCTAGTGTGCAAAAGTGATATTTTAGTTATTTATAGGAGATAATAATTAAATTTTGTAACTACTATAAGGAAATTAATAATAGAAACGTTTATAAATGAAAACCCATTCTTTTTTTTATGAAAAGCCACTTAAATCAGTATATAGAAGCTTCAGGAGTTAGGCAAGATCAAGTTAGTCAGATAAGGAGTTCTTTTGAAGATATCATAAGAAAAATGCCTAATATTTCAATAGATCCTCTAGAAGCAACTATACAAATTAAAAAATTTTTATTCAGAAATGGATTTTCATATCAACTCTCAACTTTTAATATACAGGATGTTTTAAGTAAACAAGGCGGAAATTGTTTAGGTCTTCCTGTTTTTATAGGGACAATTATGGGAGAATTAGGTTTTAATCCTAAATATAGAATTGTTGTAAATCCTGCTGATGAGAGGTACAAAGGTGAATGTATATTATTCAATTCATTTAATGAAGAAATACCATATCATACTCCAGAATTAGCAACTGAATATAAATATCCTTATTACTTTTTTGCACCCCTAGAACATTTAGTATTAGATGTAGATGGAGGACTTTTATTAGAAACAACTACTGAGGAGCATGAACCTACAATTGGGAAGGAGTCATCTGAACAATTATCATTTGAGGAAGCATTAAGTTGTATTTACAAAGATAGAGCGGTGAATTCAAAAGATAATCAAGAAAGAAGAAGTCTTATTCAAAAAGGATTAGAATTGTGGAAGAATAATAGTCAACTCTATTCTCTATTAATAAGAAATGAGTTATTAACTCTTGATGATAAAATTTATGAAGAAGCTTTAAGAGATTATGATAGAACAAGAAGAAATGATTCACTTCATAGTTTTGATTTATTTTGTTTTACAGGAGATAAAAGATTTTTGGAAGAGACATTAAGAAGATATCCTTCACATGCCCAAGCAATAGCAGCAGATGCTAATCTAAGTCAAGATTCTAATGAAGCAAGATTTGGATTTGCTTTAGCTTCTCAGTGTTATGCAAATTCAGCAATATTGGATTTGGGGAATTTTTATACAATGTATGCTGAAAGGTTGGCACAACTTTTTGGAAAGGAAAGGATAGTTAGTGTTTTAAGAAGTTTTTATGATGAAAAAGTTGGAGATTTTAATTATCATTTAACCTTATATAAATTAACAGGGGATTTAAATCAATTTGGAGAAGCAGAAGAGGCAATAGAAACTCCTTATGATCAAGATTTATTTGAGGAATATTTAAAAATAAATAAAATAAAATAAGAGAAAATGACAACAAAAAAAATTAAAAAAAGGAGATTTTTTTCGCCAAATTATCCAAAACCCTATCCTTCATCACCTCAACAAGTAGGAAAACCAACTTTATCTTTACAATTAAAGCATTATCAAAGAGATATAACTGATTTGCAATTATTAGTTTCGCCACCAATAGCTAATACATCTGAAGCTGTTGTATCTATAGATCTTAAAAGAAAAAGCAGAGAGTTAAGTGATAATGTACTCAGTGAAATAATATATTTTATTAGAGATGAGAACCATACAACCCCTTATACAGATAGTCAGATTTGTAATCATTTAAAAGGTTTGGGTTATAAAATAATTAGAGATGATGTTGCTTTGGCAAGACATAAATTAGGAATTGCTTCTTCTTCAAGACGTTATTAATGAATTTAAAAAATGATTAGCAACATTTTTAAGTTTTAATTATATGCTATTTATATGACAAAGTACTTTACGAGACTTAATTATTCTATAATTAACAAGTATTTAGATAGAAAACAAAACGGAATGCTTTCATTGTTTTACAATGTTAAAATAAAAAGTTTTATTGCAGTACCTAAAAATATTGAGCATGCAGCTTTAGTAGCAGGACTTTTAAATGTGAGCATGGGTGATATTAAAAATAGGATTGTGGATGCATCTTACTTTATTCCTGTTACTTTAATCATAACAAATAATGAATATCAAAGCATGATAGTAGGCTCTTCAAGCCTTGAAATGGGCTTAGGAGTAATGCATAAAAAGGATGATTTGATAAATGCAAAGAATGCAACTTTGATTTTATTAGAAAGAAGTCCTTTAAAAATAAAAAATAATTTCAAGGAACTTGTTGTTATGAAATATGCTTATTAGGATGAATATTTTTCTATGATTTGTATTTTAGAAATTTTTCTAGGAATTTCTCCATTATAAATGTACATAAGAACTTTATTATGAGCCATTATTATATCATCTAAAGAATGCCTAATCCCATATCCTTGCTCCATACCGCTTTCACCAGTTATAACTGAATTTATCTCATAATAATCATTATTAATTATTTTATATCCTATATGTGTAGGAATAACTTTTGCAAGTTTTCTGACATCACCAACTAAATTTGTGCAGAATTCAATGTGCTCTTGATCATGAGGAACGGGGGATATTATTCCACCTTCATTTAAGTTAGTTATTACACTTAATCTTCCTTCATGCTTTCTTTCACCGAATTCTTCCAAGATTCTTTTAGTTAGGCTTTGTTCCATTCTTTATTTTTTTCCTTTTATTAATTTATTCATACAAATCTATAAGGTTTTGTAATTAACTCACTTTCATAATTTCTTTTTCTTTCTCGTTTACCAGGAATTCCTGAAATACCTCTATATTTAGCAACAGTCCTCCTTGCAAGATTAGGATTAGGAATTTTTTCTCTAATTTTATAATCAGAATAAGCTATCTTATTTTTAAATTCCTCTTCTAAAATTTTATTTAACAAAGGTAAAGCAGAATATTTCATTAAATCATAAGAAGTAGCAAGTAAATCTTTAGTATAAAATATATCCTGCTTGCCAGAAACATTTCTAGCTTCAACCCAACGATTGCAAATCATCCTTGATATTGAAGAATAATCGGCATTTATCCTGTTAGCTAAATCCATTTGATTTATTAAATTCAATTTTGTCTTGTCAAAATCCTCAAAAAATTCTCTTTGATATCCTCCAAGCAAGATATAAACATCCCTTAAAACTCTTTTTTTCCATTCATCGAAACGAGTTAATTGCTTTATTAATCTTGATGTTTCAGGATAGATTGAGGGATCCAACAGGAGTAATCCTAAAGTCATCAATCCAGACCTGATGTGATCAGAATAAACTATTTCTGGCTTATCCCCCCTCCTACCTATATAGGTTACATCAGGAGTAACATCAAACTCACGATTGTTAAAATAATTTTCAAATGAACCTTCAAGACTTCTAATATCTGGAGATAATATCAGACCACCTTTCTTTTTACGTTTTGGATCTTCTCCTTTAGATGGAGTAGTTAAAGATGAATATAACATTCTAACTTTATGTTCGGGTGCATCAAATGAACCTGAATAATTATCTGATGGATTTGATTTCTTATCTTTTAGAATTGCTTCTACATTATTAGGATTGTAAGATATTGCCCCAGCTATAAAATTTAAAACTTCATCAGGAATAGCCAAGAGTTGTGATTGACTAATTATTAATTGTAGACTTTTTGATTCTAGTCTCAGTTCTTGTCTCATTTCTTGTCTCATTTTATTTCATTAAATAATAATATTTCAGCTTTTTTTAATTGCTCTTTATTTAAAAATCCATCATAATCTTTATGAAATTCTCTTTTTTGTCTTGCCAATAAAAATTCATCCTGTTTTTTTCTATCAAATGAATTAGCAAATTCCAAATGTTCCATATCAAGCAATACTGCAGCTCCATTATCATCAATAACAATATCCCTAGGTGCAAAGTCCAATAGATAAAGACGCTTTTCTCTTAAAGCATTTAAATTTAAATTTAAACTTCTAAAAATTTTTTCCATTTTATCTTCATCTAATCTCTTTATTAAATGAAAAAGTTTTTCCCCTTTAACATAATAAGATATAAAATAAGCATTTAACATCCCACTTTCAAGCAAATTAAGTGGTCTCCCTTCATAAATTATCCCAACTGGGGTTATAACCTTTGTCCCTCCACATCTTTCATTTATATAATCATCTATAATAACAGAGTTTACAAATCTTTCAGGAGGAGTTTCCCCTAATTCATCATTCCTTAATTTTTTAACAAAATAATCGATTGAACCATATGATCGATAGAATGGTTTATTATTATTTTTTGATTCGATTAAGTATTCTAACTGTGATTTTAAACCTATATTGTCCCTTTTAAGCAAACCAAAGAATCTTCCATCATCTAATTTAACATATCTTTCATTTATGATTCTGGTATATGAATGAGATCTTACTTTCATAAAAATAATAATTAATTTTTAGTTTATAAATCTTTCTATTATTAATTTCTTTTAAGTAGTTACAGAATAATTATTTTCTATAAATAATTTCCATGACATCTCTGTGCTTTAATTTGTAGTCCTTGCCTACTGCCCTTTTGTTTTTCACGTCTATAGCCCTTATGAAATTCTTTCCAAAATCAGTATGCAATTTATATGCAAAATCCAAGGCTGTAGAGCCTTCCTTCATGAGAAAGCAGTCAGGAAGAGTATTTCCGTCGGAATCCTCAAGTTTATTAACGCCTCCAGGATATACTGCAATGTAATTCAGCATTTCAAAGATAATCCTGTTTATTATTTCCTGAACTCCTGAAGTTTTATACTTTTTCAGGTAATTTTTTACGAAATCCAGGCCTTTCTTCTGTTTTTCATTCAATTTTCCTTTTATTGCAAAATCATTCTCTCCAGGAATGTATTCTATCAGTTTATTCTTTGCTGCTTCCCTCAATGCAAGTTCTATCTCAGCACTGCAGCCAATTATTACATAATCAGAAAATTTCTTTTTTATTTTATCTAATTCATACAATGCACCTTCCACATCAAGCTTGTTTGCCGCTATTATCATCGGCTTTATTTTTCTCAGCTCTGAAGAGAGGGATTTTAAGTCATCATCAGACCATTCTTCAGGATTATGAAATAACTTCAATTTTTTAATGCAATTTTCAACATCATCCTCTGTTATTTTCAAGCCTGACAACTGCTTTGCCAGCGCTTTTTTTATATTGAGATTTTCCTGTTGAATCTGCCTTGCAAATTTTTTCCATCCCTTGCTTAATATCTGGTAATACCACATATCCAGTTCATTATCAAGAAATTCTATGTCTTTTGCAGGATCATGAGTCAAGGGTGAAACAGGATTTCCATTTTCATCCGTCGAGCCTGAAACATCAATTATATGTATGAAAGCATCTGCCTGCCTCAAGTCATCAAGAAACTGATTTCCTTTTCCCTTACCTTCATATGCGCCAGGGACTAATCCGGCAACATCAAGAACATCTATAGGAATGAACCTTTTATGCTCAATGCAAAAGCCTTCCCTTGGATTGCATTGCTTGTTGAATTCTTTGTCTATACAATCTATTGAAACAAATCCGATTCCGTGGTTTGGCTTAATTGTAGTAAATGGATAATTTGCTATTTCCACGTCTGCCAATGTCAGTGCCTTGAAAAATGTTGATTTTCCACTGCTTGGTTTGCCTATAATTCCTATTAGCATAAAATTGATTTATTAAGATAATTTAAAAGAGTTTTTATTTGATGTTTTGTGCCCAGACGGAGTAATTTTCTGTTTAGATATTCTTTAAAACCAAAACCTTTATATATCACTATTAACTATAAATTAATAATTATTAATAAAATGGAAACAAATAAAAAAATATTAAAAATACTATTAAAGGAGTTTTCTGTAGACCATACTATAACTTCATTGTCAAAAGAAGCAGGGCTCAGCAGAGTGGGAACATGGAAAATCCTAAAAAGGCTTGAGAAAGAAAATCTAATTATACTGTCTCAAATAGGAACAGGAAAGACAAGCATAAATAGAATAAGCTTAAACTGGAATAATTTAGTCTTGGAAAAGACCCTTGCATTAATATTGACTGAAGAAGCAGTTAAAAACCAGAGATGGATAAAT
>Ga0209541_10016470_pt1 | contig 10924 bp, 10 predicted proteins | sample RifCSPlowO2_01_FD_184027 | JGI IMG/M metagenome (GOLD analysis project Ga0209541, IMG submission 184027) | Groundwater microbial communities from Rifle, Colorado - Rifle CSP2_plank lowO2_0.1 (SPAdes) (version 2) | ecosystem: Environmental > Aquatic > Deep subsurface > Groundwater | place... | reverse complement strand
GCGGCGAAAAAAGAAGTGGCGAAAGCGAGGGCGAGGCGGAAGGGGGGTGTGGGGTGCCCCGAAGCAGAGCAAAACTCGCTACGGGGTAAAAATTCCCCTCGCCCGAGCCGAAGCGAAGCCCCGCCGCCCCGCCCGTCAAGAGCAGAACCCCGCAAAAAAGTTTTCTTTTCCTTTTAGAAGAAAAAATCGGGCGCGCGCAAAATCAGAAATGCAGAGAAAACTTTTTTGCTGGGTGGCGAGCGTCAGCGAGCGACGGCGGGGCGGAGCGTCAGTTTCGTTCAAAGAAGGTTCGCGCATTTTCAAACAAAGCGCACCAAACTGGACTTCCTAATTTTTTGTGGGGGGAAGCAGAGGTTTGCTCGCCGCGCCGAACGGCGCGGCGAGCGAACTATCGCTTTGGCTTCCAAAAAATCAGGAAGTCCAGTTTGGTGCTCCCAACCGGAGTTGAACCGGTGTTGCATGGTTGAGAACCATGCGTCCTAACCACTAGACGATGGGAGCAATCATTATTTTAGTTTAACAAAAAATCAGAGTTTTGTCCAAAATTTGACATTATAAATACGCGTGCTATATTTAAAATAACAACTTTGAATTTCGCAGTTCAAAGTTAAAATAACGGATCTGTGTAAATCCGCCGCCCTTTGTCAATTTGATTAGAGATAGAAGGAGATGTTATGAAACCGTTGGTGTCAATCATAATCAGAACTATGAATGAATGGTATCACTTAACTGTTCTGTATACAGACCTTTGGCGGGTGTCAGGTTAATAATTTTAGCATTTCGTTCGGTGTTTTGCCGTTTAACCCGCAATGTTTTGTATTGTTGTATTTTTTGTTCCAGACTTTCAGTTTTTCTTTTAAATCTTCAAATGATTCAAATTGATTTTCGTCGTAGAATTTTTCCTGGTCTGCGCGGTGGCTTCGTTCCACCTTTCCATTCTGAGCAGGTTTGCCCGGATCGATTAGGTAATGTGGCATGTTTAGCTCGTTGCGCAAAATATCAAAAACGTGTAGCCTTGGATTGGTCGGGTCGGTTGATCTGTCGTATCCCAAATATCTGTTTGTAAAAATTGAAACGTTATCTGTTTTAACTGCTGTGATTTTAAAATCAGCAATGCTCGTCAGTTCCCTTAAAAACATAATCGAGCTTGCGTTATCAATGTCCTCGTATGCCTGCAGATATCGCCAACGGCTTCCGCGGTCTATCGCAGTAAATTGATAGTACCTTTTTCCATCTATTCTATCTGGAACGAATTTAACATCAATTTCAACCATTTCACCATTCTTTAACGGTATTCTAACATAATCATATTTAATTTTCCTTGTTTTGTATTTTTTAGTTAATCCTTCATTTTTAATTATCTTCTGAATCGTCTGGCGGTGAACAGAGATTCCTTCGTCCTGCAAATCCCACATTGTTTTTAGAGCGCATTGATTTTTGTTTTTTCTGATTTCAATAATCCGTTCTTTAATTCGTATCGACGTTTCATTTGGGTTTGTTTTCGGACGGGTTGATTTCGGCTCCAGTCCGGCTTCGCCAAGCTCTTTGTAGGCAGCGACCCACCTTTCCAGCGACCGCTTTCCATGTTCGCATATCTTTGCCGCGTCAACTAATTTTACTTCTTTCCGGAAGATGGGCAATACCCACCTTAAACGTTCTTCCTTAATTGTTTTTGGCATGTTTTGGCACATACCGAGATACTATCAACTCTCGGTAAAAACCGCCATATGTGTGTATACATTACCTTCCGCTATTGACAAAAAATATAGCCGTGCTATGATTAAATTATCGCAAAAGTTGTTGCTTTTTGGCAAGTGAATACTGAATTTCAAGGAACTTTTTTATTGAAAGGGGTTAGTTATGAATGGCGAGGGAAAGAACGAGATTCCGATGACATGGAGAAATGTGTGTATTTTTGTGGCGGTAATTTTAACTCTCACCGTCCTGATGTCGTTTGGATTGGAAAAAATCTCCGGGACAGGTGTGATTAAGCGCTTTTTGGCGGACCCGAACGCGCCAGTGGCGCCAATCGTTGAACCAAACGCGGCTGCGGCGCCCTTGCCAACAGCGTTGCCGAAGCCAACGCCAATCCTGACCGCCGAGCCAAATGCCAAGTAAGCGCAAACTCCGGCAAATCTTGAGCGGATCTTCAAGGCCGCTCCGGTAACGAAAAGGATGAAGGTCACAGCCTACTGCCCTTGCTACGAGTGTTGCGGTCCTTGCGCCATAGGTAAAACTTCTATTGGCCGCGACGCATGGAAAACGTTTGGAGTAGCAGCTGATCCTAAACTGCTACAATATAAAACCAAGCTGGACATTCCGGGAATCGGAGTCAGGGAGGTTGACGACACAGGGGGCGCCATGCGGCAAGATGCTAAGAAGGGCATCTGCCACATTGACCTCCGTATGCACAGCCATCAGGAGGCGAGAAAATTCGGAGTCAAGTGGCTGGATGTCAAAGTCCTGCCACGATAAGAGCGACTAACGCTTAAACGAAACAGGCCCTGCCGAAACCAATCAGCAGGGCTTTTTTTATTTGCTTATTTTACGATTTGAGCGACTGGGACATTTCAACTAAATTGAGGCCGATGATTTTTCCGACACAAATAGCGGCTAAAGCGCTGTATATCTGCTCTTTTCCAAAAAGGCCGTCAAGCCAAAAAGGAATGGTCTTGCCATCGTTTATAATCTTAAAATTAGTTCCCTTGGCGTCAACATTGATATCGCTTGCCCGAAAATCAGCTCCTTCTCCCAACCCAAAAGACAATACCTTACCTGAAATTTTATTTTTCAATTCTCTTGCCGACTCGTCGTCAAAATTAAAAATCAAAAAAGATTCTTTAGGCAAGCTCCCCGCCAAATTTCGCGCTGAAGATGATTTTTCCCCTTTGCAAATAATTTCATCTTGCGCTATCTCTCCAAAATGGGTCGCCGCTAAAACAGGAAGCCGGGAATTTCTCAATAATAACATTGCTTCATTTAATTTGTTCTTTCCCGATAAATCCGATTCGAAAATTTTAACATCCGAACCAGATATTATTCTTCTCATTATTTTAGCGGCTGAAAATCGACCATCCCCTATTACCACAACCGCTGGCACTTTTTTTGCGCCAAAAAATATTTCTTTTAGAAAATCCATAAATAAAATTTCTAATTTATGAAAATGAATTACTGTGGGCTTACACCTATAGTATCTACCCGTTCAATCCTTCTGATTGTTCCGCCTTCGGCGGGATTATCTGCATCCCTCGCGCTTACGCGCGGGGAATTAAGATGGGTAGATTAAAAATTGGAAATTGAAAATTTTATTCGTAATCCGGCGGTATCTGCCAATAATCAATTATATATTTGGCAAGCTCTCTGAAAATCGGAACAGCCGAGTATTCCGCTGTTTTTGTTTCAGGATTATCAAGCTTGATAAAAATAATAAATTTTGGATTAAAGGCGGGTCCGAATCCGATGAAACTCTGCCATGTCTCGTCGGAATATCCTTCTTTATTCACACCTATCGCAGACCATGGAATCTGGGCTGTGCCGGTTTTGCCGGCAAGATAATATCCCGGAATTCTCGCCGCCTTGGCATATCCATCTTCCACCACGCTTACCAGCATTGCCGCCACCTGCGAAGCGGTTTTCGGAGAAATAATTTCTTTAGCCGAAATTTCCGGTCCCACGCCCTGTATTCTTTCCGATTCCCCGCCCGCATCGCTACGCGAAACATTGCTGGCAGTCCCGCCAACAATTTTTTCAACGATATAAGGGTTAGCCATTTTTCCTCCGTTGGCAAATATAGAAAAAGCTCTTATCATTTGGATTGGAGTTATCGCAATCCCCTGGCCAAATGAAGCTGTGGCATAATTTATTTCATAACCCTTTTTAAGCTCTTTATTTTCAGAATAAATTTCGCCCTGCAAGCCAATGCCGGTCGGACTGAAAAATCCAAAATTATTTAAATATTCCATAAACAATTCGCTGCCAAGCTGGCTTTCCGCGAACACAGCGCCTGTATTTATGGACTTTTCTAAAACCTCTGTCATTGTTTTTTTTCCCCAAATCCTGTTGTCGTAATTATAAATAGTATAGCCGCCTATTTTCAATTTTCCGGCGTCAACATAGGAAGTATTAGGGCTTATTTTTCCTTCATTAATCGCTGAGGCTATAGTCAACGGCTTCATAATAGACCCTGGCTCAAAAAGTTTTTGAACAGCTCCGTTTTGAAAAACCTGAAAGTCCTTAACTTTCGCGTAATTATTCGGCTCAAAATTCGGAAAATTCGCCAAAACCGCAATCTTGCCGCTGTTCGGATCCATCACAATAATCTGGCCTGATTCTACGCCTAATTCACTTCCGGCTTTTTCCAATAATTTTTCAGCCACGAATTGGATATTATAATCCAAAGTTAAATATATATCGCCCCCTTTTGATTCTTTCTCGGCGCTATTATCCCCTCTTTCAAAAAAAGTTATTTTCCCTCGCAGAATATCATCGTAAAAACCTTCAATGCCATACTGGCCTGCTGATTCTCCTCCTAAAAATCCGACCACTTGGGAGGCGACACTGCCCTGCAAATATTTCCTGGAAACTCCATCCTTTACATAAACGCCCGGCAAATTTAGATCTTCCAGCGACTGCGATTCTTCTTCGGTCAAATCATCTTTAAGTCGCTCAAACATACTTTCTTTTTCTAATTTTTTAGCTATTAATTTTTCTTCCAGTCCTGTAATTTCAGATAGCTTTTCAGCCGTATATTTTTTATCCTCAACATCATCCGGGCAGACAAAAAGATATTTTTCGTTTATGTCAGCGGCCAGGATCCTATTGTCCTTAAAAAAAATATTTCCCCGCAAACCCTGTAATGGCTGAAATAATTTTTGCTGACCCTTTGCCATAGCTCCATAATAACCGGCTTGGATTATTTGGAGATAAACAAGGCGGCAAATAATAGCCGCCCCGAATAATATAATTATTACTAAAACGAAATTCAGCCGCCAATTCCTCATATTATTTTACTACAACTTGAGAGTCCACAACTTTGATATAGGAAACATTCTCTGCTTTTTCAAGCCCGAGACCGTCCAGCAAAACAATTGCATTATCCAAAGAATCCACCCTTAAAAAACTTACTTCCAATTTTTCATTTTCTTTTGAAATTTCGGACAATTTTTTTTCATATTCCCGCAAGCCGTATTTCTCTTTAACCTCGGAATTAACCAAAAAAATATACAAACCGGAAAGACCGATTATCGCGCTAAAGCCTAAAAATAATAATAAATTAAAAAATATTTTATTCCTGAACGAGAACGGCTGCCTTAAAATAGATTTTTTCATTGGCTTATATCTTTACCGCTGAGCGCAATTTCGCGCTCCGGGAACGGTGATTACTTTTTATTTCTTCTTCTGATGGAATTATTGGTTTTTTTGTAATAATATTTAAATGATTATTCCTTGATTCTTCCTTGAAAAAATCTTTAACGACTCTGTCTTCAATGGAATGAAAAGAGATAACGACAATCCTTCCTCCGGGCTCTAATATATCCAATACTTGAGGCAAAATTGTTTTCAAATTGTCGCATTCGCTATTTGTTGCCATTCTTAACGCCTGAAATGTTCTAGTGGCAAAATGTATTTTCCCTGATTTGAATCTTGCCGGAATCGCCTCCCTTATTATATTCACCAGTTGAAAAGTCGTTTCAATTGATTTTATTTTTCTATTCTCAATAATCTTTTTCGCTATCTGTCCGCTAAATCTTTCCTCCCCATATTCCCTTAAAATCCTCTCAATCTCTTCTCCCCTCCAATTATTTATAATATATCTCGCCGTCAAATAATTTTTAGATTTAAGACTTGAGATTTGAGATTTATACCTCATCTCCAGCGGTTCGTCTTTCAAAAATGAGAATCCCCTACCCGATTCATCTAAATGCCACGATGACATTCCCAAATCCAATAATATTCCATTAACAGGATAAAATTTATTTTCATTGGTAATTTTTTTTAAATTCGCGTAAGAATCATTTATTAAAACTAATCTTTCTTGCCGATTTATTTTCTTAATCATTTCTGCATCCCAATCAATTCCTAAAACTTTTCCCTTCGGAGATATTTTTTCTAGAATAGCGAATGTATGCCCTCCCTCCCCTGCCGTGCAATCAATAAAATTTTCATCCGGCTTCGGATCCAGATATTGTAATGTTTCTTTTAATAAAACAGCAATGTGCATAGTGATGAAAAGTGAGAGGATGCGATTCTCGGCGGCCTTCTGAGGCGAGCGGACACCGCGCGGTGTCCCGATGTTCATCGGGACGAACGAGCGAGGACGCTGGCCGAGCGAGCGTATGCCGAGAACCGCATCCCCGAACTATATCCCTAAATTCCCTAATTTTGAAATCAAGCTGTCAACTTCTTTTTCCGCGCTGTTCTTATACTCCTCCCACTTTGTTGAATCCCACACCTCAAGCCGATCAGACAATCCGCATACCACAACATCTTTCTCCAAACCGGCGTATGTTTTTAAATAATCAGGAACTAAAATTCTTCCAAGCTTATCCACTAAACTTTCCATTGCGCCAGCTAATACAATTCTGGCAAAAGTCCGGGCTTCCGGCTGACTGGCTGGCATTTTTCCTAATTTTTCAGCGTATTCTTTCCAGCCCTTTTCTGTATAAACAACTAAGCAATTATTAGTGCCCTTGGTTACTATAATTTTCTTGCCCAGCTCCTTGCGAAATTTCAAGGGCAAGGCAAGACGTTTTTTACTATCAATTGTATATTTGTATTCGCCTATAAACATAATTGGATTCAGCCCCAAATGGCTGAAGACGATTATCCCGCCCTCTAAGCGTTTATTCTTTTTCTTAAAGCTCTCCAAGCGCTTCCGTGGTATTTCAATCTTCTTTCTCTTATTCTTGCTAATTTTTCTAATAAATAAACTTCGTAATAAATTAAACTAATTTTTCCTTCTTTTTGATGCTCCTTAATTCTTCTACGCAAATCCTCTGTATATCCTATATAAAACTCATTATTTCTTTTAAGAACATAAATATAATACATAGAGTATAGAGGGCGGGATTCTCGCCTCATTAACATTCGGCTCGAAAGTTATCCACAGATTTTAGCAGTTATCCCCATACTTACCCACTTTCTCCCACTACATATCCTTTATACCCCACCCAAGCATACTTCGTCAACCTCGTAAAAAAGTTTGCTTTTCGCTTCTTTCATAAAAAAACGCCTTTCGGCGTTTTTTTATCAAATTTAATCTTATTCCAAGGAAAAATTATTAAAAATTATTTTAATTTAGGCAAACTTTTAACGAGGCTATCGCGCGCTTATCCCCTGTTTTTACACACCCCAAAATAAAAATAAGCCCGATAATCATCGGACTAATTTTTAATTACTTTGAATTACGAAATGCTTTCTTGGTATTTTCTTCAAATTTCAGAGCGAAAATTTGATAGAACGAGGAAGCATATCCGATGGATATGCTTACGAGTTATAGCGAATTTGTAGCTGAAATTTGGAGAAAAGACCAGAAATTCTTTTTTTATTTGGCATTTTGCAATTCAAAGTAAATATTTACCGCCATTTTACGAATTAATAATCAATTCAAAATTTTCCGGGTTGATTTCTACTCGCGAACCCTTGGAGATTTTGCCTGAAATTACGGCGGTTGCCAGAATATTTTCCACTTTTTCTTGAATTACTCTTTTCATCGCCCTTGCCCCGAAAATAGGGCTATAGCCAAATTCAACTATTTTTTCTTTTAACTCGTCGCTTATTGTTAATTCAATACTTTTCTCCGCCAAGCCCTTTTTTAATTTTTCCAGCATCAAGCCGGCTATACCCAAAAGATTATCTTTAGAAAGGGGCTTAAACAGAACTACCCCGTCAAAACGATTGATAAATTCTGGCCTAAAAATTTTCTCTTGAAAAAGAAAATCAAGTATTCTCTGCTTAAGAGAAGCCCACGCAGTCCCCTCTTTTAGCGCTTTCAAAATTATTTCGTATCCGGCATTGCTTGTGGCGATAATAATCGTCTGCTTGAAATCAATTTTTTTGCCGGTTCCGTCTGTAAGCCGGCCCTCATCCAAAACCTGTAAAAATAAATTCAAAATATTAGAATGGGCTTTTTCAATCTCGTCTAATAGCACGATTGAAAACGGATTTTCCCGGACAGGGGTTGCGAGCAATCCCTGTTCTGACTGGGATCCGATCAATCGCCCAATATCTTTTATATCCTGGAATTCCGACATATCCATAACTATCATTTTCCTTTCCGAACCGAAATAAATTTCCGCTAATGCCTTGGCTGTTTCTGTTTTTCCAACGCCAGTGGGCCCCAAAAACAAGAAACATCCCATTGGCCCTTTTCTCTCCGATAATTCAGATCTTGCCCTTCTCATAGCGGTTGAAATTTCTCTGACCGCTTCTTCTTGATTTATTATTCTCTGATGTATTAAATCCTCTAAATTAAGCAAAATATCCCTTTCTTTTGTTTCCATCTCCCCTATTGGAATTTCTGTTTTTTCAGCGATAATTTTCGCCACATGTTTTGGCAAAACAACTCTTTCCTTGCCAAGCTCCGAAACATAAACCGCTATCTCATCTAATGCGGAAATCGCTTTTTCAGGGAAAGGAAGCGAGGGCATGTAACGGTCTGTGAGGTCAATTATTTCCCTCATTGCCGGATAAGAAATAAAGATATTGCGCTTCTTCTCTAATACAAAAACCAGCCGCTCTAAAAGGGCTAATGTTTCCTGTTTTGAAATAGGCAACACTTCAACTTTTTTGAAAAAAGATGAAAAAGAGGAATTTTTTTCAATATAATTATGGAGCCCTTCGTAAGTGGTGATTCCTATAAACCGAAAGTTATGGATCCGCAGATAAGGAGCCAAGACCCCGGAAATATCAACCACGCCCGGCCTCGCGATCTGCCCCGCATAATTATGAAACTCATCAACCACTAAAATAATATTTCCGGCAAGCATGGCTTCCCTGAAAATAACGCCTAAAACCTGTTCAATTTCTTCCGCGCTGTCAAGCTGTCCGGTTAAAAAAACCATATCAATCTCCATTATCCGACAATAATTAACTCCCTCCAAACTTTTGCCCAATAAGCTTTTCCGAACTAAATCATAAATCATGCTCTTTCTGCCGGTCCCCGGATCCCCTACTATCAAAACATTATTTTCTTCCGTTCTCGCCAAAATTCTTTCCATCGCTTTTATTTCATCTTTATGCCCCACAAATTCAATGTCTTTTTTCCGCAACGATTCCGTAATATCCTTTGCGTATTTATCTAAAGTAATCGTATACCCAGCAGTCCATTGTTTTGCCAAAGTGCCAATTTTCGCTAAATTTTCACGATCCCAAAATCTTTTCTCTCTTTCAAGCCCCTCCTCAAGACCCTCCAACCATAAAACCACATTTTCCACATCTTCTCTTTTAAGATTATTTTGAACTAAAACATCTTTCAAAACAGAGTCTGTTTTCGCCAGAGCGCAAAGTAAATCCCCCACCTCAATCCTTTTTTTATTTTTCTTTTGGGCAATATCAAGCCCGGCTAAAATCGTTTGTTGAAAATCAAGCGACAAAGAAATTCTTTTGCCAAATCGGATAACCGGGCCTAAAGCGATTTCAGCCCGTTTTTTCGCCGGCTTCTTTATTTCTTTTAAGTTCAAAAGCAAACGGCTAAAAACAAACCTTAAATTAGGACTGCCATCAATAATAAAATACAAGATAGAGCTTGAATTGATTTCTTGAGAACGGCTTAATTTTACTGCTTTGTTTATTGCCTTGGCGGTATTAAAATCCAAAAATTCAGCCAAATTATAGTTGGTTGGGCTTGAGACAGCCAAAGAAATGTCGACTGGAAGAACGGGCTTTTTCAGTTTCAAATTAAAAAATTTTTCTTTCAAAAAACAGGCAACGGCGAGCGTTAAAAAAATAATGCCAAAGCCCAAAATTTTTCTTCCGTTTTCCAGCGAAAAATTTTCATCTAAAAATCGCGCCGCGAAAATTAGAAAAAAAATCGCCGCAACCCAAAAAAATAATTTCTTAAAAAAACTGAAAAGTCCAAAGAATAAAACATTTTCCAGCCATATTGCCTTGTACATTTTCGCGCTCCTTAAATCAAAATTATCCATCGCCATTATTTTACCCATAGTTATTGTGTGCCTACCAGGTAGGCACACACATATTTTTAGTTAGAGACCAACTTAATACCGTAAATCAAGCCGAAAATTAAAAGGAATGGCAAAACCAGCCATCCCAAAAATACTAAAACCCCTGAAACCGCGATTAAAATTTCAAAAACGATTCCTAAAATTATAAAAACAAACCGAATAATCGCTCCGATAATCCGAGACATTGCGTTAAAAACCAATGTCTCAATATTTTTCCAAATTTCAAAAATGCCGCCATAAGAATAGCTGTATTTTTTCCAGGGAGAAAAAAATGTTCTTAAAAGAATAGGCAAGGAAAAATAATCCAAACCGAAAACCAAAAAATTTTTCCACGCTATGAGAATAGATTTCGGCGCATCCTTAAACTCCCATTCCAAAAATATATTGCCCATTCTCTTATTATACAATTTCCCCGCTAAAAATACTACAAGCCCATTTTTATTGAGACTTGTCCTATGTTCTATTCATTAAGCCGTTCACGCGCTTTTGCGATCACATCTTTTATTTTCCAGGTCGGTTTTGACAAGATAATCTTTAAGCGCGTTCATGCCGTCTATCGTCTCTAACGCTTTTAAGATATCTGTCGGAGAACCAAAATTAGTTAATATCTTTTAATTACGAAATGCTTTCTTGGTCCTTTTTCCAAACTTCAGAGCGAAAATTTGCTACAATTATGAGACGTATGCAAAGCATACGTCGAATAATTATATTTAATATAATTCCTCGCTCGGTCGGAGTAA
>Ga0209541_10016469_pt1 | contig 10924 bp, 15 predicted proteins | sample RifCSPlowO2_01_FD_184027 | JGI IMG/M metagenome (GOLD analysis project Ga0209541, IMG submission 184027) | Groundwater microbial communities from Rifle, Colorado - Rifle CSP2_plank lowO2_0.1 (SPAdes) (version 2) | ecosystem: Environmental > Aquatic > Deep subsurface > Groundwater | place... | reverse complement strand
CCTGATCAGGAGCCGCGAACGCGACTCCCCTTCCTCACGCCTCTCTAGAAGGGGGAGAACGGAAGAGAGGGTGTATCAAAGCGGAACGCGCACATTGACAAATCAAAGCACACAATATCATCGAACCTCCTTTTTTACGATACTGCGTCATGGTGGAGAATTTTACCACGACGTAGACATTTCAATTGTCATCGCGAGCGAAGCCCGTTTCGCCCGCGAAACGAGGCGAGCGTGGCGATCTCACGAGATTGCTTCGTTCCGCTCTGCTCCACTCGCAATGACGATTCAATTCTCTCTCGCGATGCAATATCGTAAATAACCATTTTTAATTTTTTTAATCTAATTTAAGGAGGTCAAAATGATACAAAATAAGCTTTCCATCACCGGCTTGGTAGTCGGGCTCGGGCTGCTCGCACTCTTGGTTGCGGTTTTCTACAATCCGCAACCTGACGTGAGCGAATTCTTGACCACAGAATCCGCCGACATGCGATACGCCGACTCCGATCACGACCACGACATCTACCTCTCCAAAGCGGAGGCTGAGCGGCTGTACTCCCCAAAAGATCACGCTCACGAACCGGCTGAGGAGATAACCGAGGAAGAGACTCCTGAAGTCGAGGAGTCCGACGAGCCCGCGCCGAAATCGGAGGAAAGTAAATGGTGGAATCCGAAAAAAAAGAACTAACCCATCCACCCCAATTTTTTTTAACTTTATTTATAGGAGATAAAAATGAAAAAGATTTTCGCAATTCTGGCCGTCGTCCTGATGGCCGCATTCGTCGCACCGTCCCTGGCGCAAACCACCACCCCCAAAACCATCACGCCCGCCGAGGCGTTGATGGCCGATGTGTTCGGGATGTCCACTCCCGTGAGTGGCGCTCCCGACAGCATCTTTACCAAGTTCCGCGCAGAGCTTGGCAAAAATGTGGATTTGTTTGAGGCGTATCTGCGCGAAAAAAGTGCCGTCGTTGTTATAGGCGGCAAAACCGAAAAACGCCTCTCCTCGGTTGAGGCCGCGATCAGCGCCTACGACGCGGCCCTCATGGCCTTGGTACCGGACTCCCTGTCCGCGGTACTGTCGGCAGGCCTCCCCGGCCAGCCGAACTACGGCGACCTGCTCGCCGCCAAGGGCCAGCTCAAGCCGGAGCTCCGCAAAGCCGGTTTGGGCAATGTCGCTCGCAAGAGCGACGTGGACGAGCTCTCGTCTAAGCTGGACGAGATTCTCGACCGGCTCCCCCCCAACGGCGACCCCCAATAGTCATCACGCACTGCATCAAAACCCCTGAAGAGTAAAATCTTCAGGGGCTGATTTTTTGTAATCCTGTAAGGTCTCCCTTCAACAGGCTCACGCATTTTATGGGGATGAAAGCCTTGCCTCCTATTTCTCTTCTAGTAGTATTTTCTCAATTTCGTCCCGCAACTTCGGTATATCATTCTTCACGGTGTCCCATACTGCTTTCAGGCTGACTCCAAAATATTGATGAATCAAAATGTCGCGCATGCCCGCGAAACCTTCCCAGTCAACGTAGGGGTGTCCTCCGCGAAACGCCTTGGGCAGATTTCACGGCCTCGCCGATGATTTCTATCATCCGGATCACTGCGTTCTGCTTCTCCCGATTCCCGAAGAAAGACTTTTTGCTCACGCCCTTCGTGTACCGATCAATCTCATCAATGCTTTCAAGTATGTGCTGGAGATACTTTTTGGCCTCATCATCGCTCATAAATTACCTTCTGCTCACGTAAGATGTCGTCTTTCAGAAGATGATGGAGGGAATCGTACGTCACCACGTCAATCTCTCGATTAAACCTCTCTGCAAAATCCTTTTTCATTGCAACCAAATCAAGGAGCGTCGTGCCGGGCGGGACGTCAATGAGCAGATCCACGTCGCTCTTTTTGCGCATATCTCCGCGCGCGGCCGAGCCAAAGACTGCAACCTTCTGCAGGCGGTAGCGGCGCGCGACCGGCATGATCGATTTCCGTAAATGCGCCATCGTATACTGCTTCTGCATATGCTAAAAGGATACCACTCAATTATCTGGCGCGCAAATCGCGCAAATCGTAACGCAACACAACTCGCCCGGTCATCCGACTCCCCACGCACCAAATCCTCTTTGAGAATTCTCAAGGAGGGTTCGCTATTTTAAAGCCCTTGGGGGGTGGCTGAAGTAGCCGCTTTTGTGATTGACACCGGTGCACAGCCTACGGCCGCCTTAAGATGTCATGGGTCCCGGCGCGGCGAATGATGTATTCTTCGCCCGACCTCATAAATGTGAAGCGGTAGCTTGCGAAAAGCGCGCCTCCCAAACATCGCGAAACCCCTCCATCTTCTTCACGAGAAGGAAGGGGCGAAATGAATTTTCCAGAAGAAGCCGCAGTGACTTGTCCAACCGTACCTGAAGTTCGCGCGTGAGGCGCCGATAATCGCGCTCAAACGATGCGGTAAACCGAAGGCTGGCCATGGCCGCTCAATTACCCTTGAGCGCATCAAGCGCGCCCTGAAGGCCCGCACCGTCCGTATACGCAGGGCTTACTCTCCCTGCGGCGATATCTTCATCCGCCTCCTGCTCCATCCGGAGCCATTCAAGGTCAATCCCGTTTTCCTTCGCGTGCCAGCCCAACTCCATCAGTTCAGTCACCACATCGGTAATTGAACGGCGGTCGCGCGCCGACAACGCGTCCGCCTTGCGATATAAATCGGTAGGAATAGTGATCGTGTGCGCCATAGTGTCTTCACTATACGCACCCTTCTTTACACTGTCAACGGGCCGCATGATTTCAGGCACAGAAAACCCCGATTGGATGCGTCCAGTCGGGGTGATTGTTTTTTATACGGGAAACCGTCAACACAAAACGTCCATCCTTTCGTCCCCCTCAAAAGCAAGCTCGACCGACTCATCCCGAAATACGATCGTCTTTGGAAACTCTTGCATCAATTGCGGATGCGCGTACATAAAATCAACAAAGCGCTTGAATGCTTCCGCGCTTTTCCGTTTTGTTGATCCTCTCTGTTCCGAACGTCTGTGTTTGATAAATTTCATAACTATCGCCACCTCATTTTGCTGCCTCTATTGCCTTCTCATACCACTTTCTGTCAATCCAGAATCCTCCCGCTATCAGCCTATCTAGCGCCTCTTTTACGTCCGCGATCATACCCTTTCGATGCGCCTCAAGCAAAATCCCGATTGTCCCCTTAATGGGAATTCCGATTCTTGCGAGCACCGCCCGCGCCCTTCTCTCATCAACCAGCACAAGATCAGCGCGTTGTTCTGTCGCGAGCACTATTGACTCTGCCTCGCCTCTATCGAGCTCCTGCAGTAATAATAATACTTTCTCCTGATCATGAACATCCCGTATCCCAATCCAGGATGCCCCAGCTACTTCGCGCGCACCCTCTTTTCCTCTCCCCTCGTCAACCACCTCGCGATAGACCGATGACGCGATGATAATCTTCCCGAATAGCCGCTCCAAAATAAAAAATGCCTCAGCCTTCGCCAAGTGGATCAATACGCTCGCGTCCGCAATGACGATCATAACGGCTTCACTTCTTCCTCCCACTCCTCGGGAGTGAAACGGAAGGGAGAAAGTTTGTGCTGTCCCATAAGATGCAAGAAATCCACCAAAGGCATCCCGGCAATCTCTGCAGCCTTGCCCATGGAAATTTTTCCCTCGCGGTACTTGTTGAGCGCGACCTGCTTGCGGAGATAACCAGCGATATCATCCGCCTCATCTCTTAATGCGGCGTAGACATCTTCGGGTACGTCCACCCGGAGAGAAACCATTTTTGGCGATGCGGTAACGGTATTAGGCATATCACGACTATTATATGCCGCTCCCCGCGCTGCGGTCAAGTTGTCGTAAAGGCCTCGGATTCTCTTCGTCCAGATCCCAATTACCCGTATTATTTTGAATATACGCGCGGACGTGTTCCAGTTCCCGGTCATCGCGGATGATGCGCTCGTATAATTGCGCTGCCATTGAAAATCCGCCATTCCCATCCGTCTCCGAATTTCAAACGCACACCGACCCTTGGACCACCGGACAATTTCACCTAACGAACGGGTGCCCATTGGGTTGTAATTCCGCGTTATGCCGCCGTTTGTACGGGCGCGATTAATCGCGCCCCTACGATCGTCGCCGATCACAATAATCCCATACACATGGTTCGGCGTCACTACGAATTCGTCCGCTTGTACAGATGGAAATTGTTTCAGAATATCATGCCATGCATGCTCGACGACCAGGCCCAACGGATTCAATACCGTCTTCCCCTCCTTGCATACGCCAAACAACTCCTCTCGGTCCTTCGTACAAATCGTCACGAAATACCACCCGTATTGGGAATAATCGTATCCGGGCAGGCGGATGGACTCCCTCTGTTTCTGCCGCATATCACTATACCCTGATCCTGATCCCGTGCTGTTTCACCTCGGCGGCGAGAGGATTTTCCCAGACGAAATCCTTGGGAAAGAGACAATCGGCGTTGCGCTTGAGGCGCTTCAATCCCTTCGCCGTCTCCCACTTGAGCGCGGCATTCTTCACCCAATAGGAGACCGCCTTTTTCACATTAAACTTCATACGATACGCGAGATCATTATATCCTTCGCAGGATGAGCGTCAAGGATCCGTGAAAATAGAAAACCTAGCTGCGGGGATGCTCCAGCAGATACTCCGCGACTCTGCGGAAGCTGTCCAGCAGCACTCTCTCCCGTGGTGTGAGGCTCGCCTCTGCCTTCTGGTACTGATCAATGACAGTCTGGATCGCGCGCGCCTCTTCGGGCTCCACGGTCGTGAGATCAAGTTGCGGGAATGCCGGCAGTTTCTCTGCGAGTGAGGCAACCGCGGCCTTATACGCTTCTATATCCTTAAATTCCATCCCGTCATGGAGGTGCTCCGCCTGGTACGCTGCAAAGCTCCCACTCACCGCCTGCGTCATCTCGGGACTCGTAGGATGGAAGAAATTTGCCATGAGACCGCGCACCATGCCTGCCTTGTCCTCGTCTATATGGTATTGTTGCCGAAACTCATCGGCCGCTTGACTGGTGATCGGCGCGGATTCAGCCTTCGGCGCTTCGGGAGACGCCGTTGTTTCCTGCGCCGGGAATTGGCTCACCACCTGGTCATGAGCCGTTTCCGGTGATACAGATTGAGTTGCGAGCACGTGCGCAATGGGTGTTTGCTGTCCCGTCAGTTTTTCGGCCGCGCGACCCAAAGACTCATACTCTTTTGTCTTCATGGGGAACCCGTGCTGAGCTTCTTTCAACGCTTCGGGCGAGGAAATGTGCCGGCCTTCAATACCGGTGAGCATTCCTTTCTTATTGTAGACGAATTCAACTCCCAGCTTCTTCGCCGCTTTGGCGGCATTTTTCATTACTTCTTCCATATACTGTACTTGCGCAAGCGCTTCCTGCGCGCGCGTTCTCAGCTCGGTAAGCACCTTTTTCCCTTGCTCATAACTATCCGCATTGCCGGTGTGTTTGATATCTTCATAATCCTCACTGAACACCTTTTGCAGTCGCTTGATCGCGTCAAGGGCATTATCAATTTTTTCGTGCGCTTGTCCTATGTTTTTTCCGTTCACATCTTCCGCGGCAGGCACGAGACTATTCCAATCAAGTCGTGACAGATCGCTTCCCGTACCTTTGTACGGACCTGTCAGCCTGCCATAACTGCGTTCGAATTCGGCAATCCAATTGCCCATGGTCCTGCCCCCCATTTTCTGTTCGGTGAAAAGTGATGATGTTGTTCCGCCGCCACCCGCCAGCTCTTGTTGCGGAAGCACAAATGCCACGGAAGGACTTCCCTTCCCCGATAGTGGTTCGATCCGCGCCGCAGGACCCATCTTCGAGGAACGATCAATGATATATTCATGTTTATCAGTCACCCCGCCTCCCGGACGGATATCTTCGCCCCAAGTGTGCTGTTCGGTATAGCCGGTACCGTTCGCATTGAGGATGTAACGCTCGCCCACATGCCGCACGCCGGTTTCATGCACATTGAATTTCTTGTAAATGTCCGTGATCTTCTCTCCGGCATCGAGCTTCGCCTTTATCTCATCGAAAGTGAATTCATGGCCGGTATCAGGATCTTTAATATGAATATCGCCCTTATCCATGAGCAATTTGATCGCATGCTGAAGCGCTTCACCCCTTTTCTCTCCCCGATCGATAAATTGCCGCATGAGTACATGGCTGATGCCCTCGCCTTTCTGTACGGCATAGAGCTTGTCCGCCTCCACTGAAGGAACTCTCACGCCGTAGATCGGAGGCTTTGTATCCACATGAGGAGGCTTTGGTTTTATATTCTCTGGCGCGTCTCCGCCTCCACCCTTTGTATCGGGAACAACCTTTGGTTCGCCACCGCCGGGAAGAGTCTCCGGATCTCCTGTACCAGGTTCGCCACCGCCGGGAAGCGTCGCGCCTGACCCTGCAGGCGCCGTGTCCTTGAACAAACTAGTTGCCGCCCGTACGATATTGGGTGCAAGAAACCCTATCGTACCGCCAAGGAGTTGCGCGAGCACCCTTCGTCTGCGCGTGGATTCTTCAATCTTTCTCTTATGGGCGGCGACTTCTTGTCCCGCTTTCACCGATTCCTTTACCTGTACGCCGAGTTTTTTCTCATACGCCCCCAATACTTGCTTTTCCCATTCGTCCCCTGATGCCGTGATCGCCTCGATTTCCTTCTTAAACACGCGCACCGAAAGGATGCGTTTCTGTTCGATCTGGCTTACTTCATTGCGCAGTCGTGCGTACTCGACTGGATTTGCCTTCTGAAATTTCGGATCGGCAAGTTGCTCTTTCGCGCGGGCAAGCATCCATTCTCGCGATGCTTCGGGCGTGGCGCGCACCTGCGGAGGAAGTTTTCCTTTTGCCGAGTCCGGCATCTCTGTCGTGAACGTGCGGGTGAATTCATCCGCGGTAATATCCTGCATCTGCGCGTATCTCCCCTTATCCACCCACCGCTCCAGCACCTCACCGCCCTTCATGCCGCTATAGGTCATAAGGATGCGACCGAGCACCGGTGTTGATGTCTCGGACGCATCCTTGAACCAGTCAGGTAGATGCCCTGTGACTTTCTCTGCAAAGGAGCCTCCTTTTTCCATGGCGCGTCCCGCACGCACGAGCACGCCCGCAACGCCAAATGACAGCGCGGTTACCACTTTTTCTCCGGTCGTTTCCCCGCCGCGCAATGGCTTCCATTGCAACATCTTGTCGGCCACGCCAAACGCATTCTCGTGAAACTTTTTTGATTTTCCTGCTGATACTTCAGCGTCCCGAAGGCCACCAAGCTCATCTGTGCGATACAGCATCACAATATCAGTCGCGTAGCGCAGTTGCTCTTCGCGGGACGCTTGGCAATAATTTGGTGTGGGCGTGGTGGATGCGGTAGCCATAGGATAGTTCAAACTTCAGCGCAACATTTCTCGATATACGTAAGCGCGTCCTTGAGATATTCGCTCTCCTTCGCTTTTAGTGTCTGCTCATATTCTCTGTAAGAAACCGAAGCACGGTCGACTCTTCCCTTGTTCTTCTTAACTTCTTCAATATAGGCGTTTCGCTTCTCATTAAGAGCCGTCTCCACATCCCTCGTCTTACCGTCAATCTGTCGCTGTTTTTCGGTCGCGACCATATTCACCAGATCGCGTACGTACTTCTGCGCTTCCTGCGGACTTGTTTTTATTAGCTCGCGAATCTTCTTCTCTTCTTCATCCTGTCGCTTTTTGTCCACCTTTCCCGTAGCGATACTCTCCGCTATATTCGCGACAGTGAGAGAAATGCCTGCCGCGATCAGAAGGGGTGGCACAAAAAACCCAACCGCAGCCGTACCCACGCCATAAACGATTCTTCGCACAATCCTCCATTTCGACTTCGCCTTGTCTACATTTTCTTTTGCAAAGTTCTTTATTGAGTTTTCCTCCCGATTATACAACGCCTTCACTTCTGTTTCCGACAAACCCGTAATTTCCACAACTTTTTTAATAGCCGCGTCCTGCTCTTCCGCTTTTTTCGCTCCGGCTAGGCCCTCCTTCGTCATTTTTTCCAATTCTGCGCGCAATTTCTTTACATCCTGCTCTTCGCTCTTCAAAATCTCCGGAACCTCCGCAAAGACCGCCTGATTAATTGCTTTCTCAAGCTCCTCCGGTGTCTTTCCTTCCATCTGTTTCCTGATCTTGGCGAGATTGGTGTCATACCGCAATCTCTCTTGCATACTGCCGTGCCGTTCTGGCGATTCGGTGGGCGTCACCGCAATCGGAGGCACAACAACGGGGGTAGGCGAAACGAACGCGGTTACAGTCTCCTTCCATTTTTCAAGCCGTATCTCGCGCCGCTTCTCCAGCCGCGCCATTGCTTCTGTGTAGTAGCCGGTAGGATTGCCCTTCCTGCCCGCCGCTTCCCAAAGAAGATATGCCTCGCGCTCGGTGTAGAGATGCTGATCGTCCTTATTCTTCTCGTTCGTCCAATCAACTTCACTGCTGGTTTCCTTGGTGTAATGCCAATGCCAGTAGGACTTGCTCTTTTCCTTGAGCGTATTCGCAAGCATACCTTTGCCATTGGCCTCGAGCAGCTCCATCGCCTCATCCACCGGTATCCCTTCCTGCCGTGTGCGATCTTTAAACCCATCCTTCTCTATCCTTACTTCATGGGTGGGGTGCTCGGGATCGCGCGTATCGCGGGCAAGAATGCCTTCGATCAGAGCCGCGACCTCCTGCGCCCGTGCCTGGTCAGCCCCCGTGATTGCTTCCAATTCTCGTACCGCTGTGTCCAATAATTCAAGCAATTCCCTGTTCTGTTCCAAAAATTCGCGCTCCTTCATCACCGCATCGACAGTGCCTTGTCTCTCCTGAACTTCTGTTGATTTCATCACTGTCTGCGGCGCGTTCTCAAGTCCTTTTGTGACTTCTCTTTCCACCTCTTTCAAAACTCCCGTGTGATATTCCCGGAAATAAGTCCTCACTGTATCGGGATTGAGTTTCCACTCTTCAGCCCACTCCTTGATCGCCTCCAAAACCTTTTTATCATTTTCATCATCGCTGTCTGTGTCTAAAAATGTTTGACGTAACGCTTCATACTTCTCCTTTATAGCCTTCTTGAGCGCGCTCATGAATTCTACATTGAGCCTTCCGAGCTCCGCTTCAAGCTCCCTTACCTCTCCCTGCAGCCGCTCAATCTCTTCCTGCAGCCACTCGACCGCTCCTTCTTCAAGACTTAATTGCTGCATTACCTTCACTTTCTCCCTTGGATGCTCGTTCAGAATACTCTGTACTTCTTCGGAAATCTGCGTTTTTGTATGCCGCGCAAGCTGATTTTGTTTTTCCTGAATTTTCATCGTCAGCTCCTTTTTTCTCTCATAGAGCGCGTTAATTTTCTGTTTCAACGCTTCCACCTCGTCGTGCGTCTCGCCTTCCTCTGGATTCATGCCTGCGGCCATGCTATCGCTTTCTTGTCGATTCATTTCTTTTTCGATCAAAAGCTGTATTTCCGGATTCTCCTTCAGCTGTTTTCTTTTTCGCTCATTTTTCTTTAATAGTCCATTTATTTCCAAGAGACGCTCCTTATCAGCGATCCCTCCTATCTTTTCATTCAGAAGCTCCTCTTGTTCCTTTTCAAGTCTCAGATATTCTTGCACGACGCGAGAACGGGTCTCGTTTCCGGACCCGCTGTCATTCCTGTCATGCGCGTGTTGGGAATCTTTCGCCATAAAAAATCAGGCTGACTGCGCCTCCGCCATCAGCCGCTTGGCGCCTTCGACAAATTCATTTCTGAATTCCATGAGCGCGCTCGCCATCATCTGCTCGAAATCCTCAATTCTTCCCTGTACAAATTCGATGACCTTATCGGGAGACGGCGTGGGCTTCTGCGCCATAAACTGATCAAACGCCTCCATGTCTTTTTCATCAAGCGCGGCAACGGCGGCGAGTCCGAGCCTGCGCTCAACTTGCACCACAAGATTCTGGACAAGGGGCGCGCGAAGAGCGGGATCCATATCCCATGTACCCGCTTCTTTCATGATGTCTTCGACGTATTGTTCGAGGGTGTCCATAGGAGAATAGATTAGAATCTACAATAATGAGTTAGAGAACAAAAGAAGGTTTAGAAAAGTCTAGATAGGATCAATCACTTCCAAACCATCTATCTTGCCGAAATCTTGCTTATTGCGCGTAACCACGGCACAACCGTGCACCAACGCCGTCGCGGCAATAATCGCATCCGGTAGTTTGAGCTTGTATTTCCTCCTCGTGAGAGCAGTCTCTTCTACGACGCGATCTTCGAGTCCGTAGACCTGAACCGCGCCAAGCAACTCTCTCACTCTCGCCACTTCCGCCTCATCGTCAATGCTCAATAATTCGATATGCGAGATGACAGAAATCGCAGGTAGCGCTCCCCTCTCTTTCAGGGATTGAAACAGAACCTTCACATGAGGCGCCTCTCCCGCAAGGTAATAGATCAACGCGTTCGTGTCGAAAAGGTACATACCTTACGGACGATCATCCCACTCTGCCCGCAACCTTCGTTCATAGACGAGTCCGTCAATGCCCTTGCCTTTCCAGGCGCCATAGAGGCCGTCAATGGTGCGCCACCGAACCGGCAGGTCGCTCTCTCCTTCTTACTTACCCTCTCGCATGAATGGCTTCTCCCAGCATCCGTTAGGAAATTCAAGAGTGAGAGTGACCGTATCGCCTTGTAATGTAAGTCTCATAAATTTCTGGGTAATAATCTAAAGGTGACATGCCAAAATCATACCAAGAAAACCTCTTTCTGTCAAAGTTAAAAGCGGGTTCCAAATCCTTGGAATCCCGCTTTTTGAAACATTATTTACGGCTCACTCTCACCGTCACTCCTTGACGGTTTGTCCAAAGCTCGCCGGTGCCAACGGCGGTGGTGTCGGTGGTGTGGATTTTACACCACGTGTCCCAGAGCGGCTGGC
>Ga0209541_10016465_pt1 | contig 10925 bp, 12 predicted proteins | sample RifCSPlowO2_01_FD_184027 | JGI IMG/M metagenome (GOLD analysis project Ga0209541, IMG submission 184027) | Groundwater microbial communities from Rifle, Colorado - Rifle CSP2_plank lowO2_0.1 (SPAdes) (version 2) | ecosystem: Environmental > Aquatic > Deep subsurface > Groundwater | place... | reverse complement strand
CTCCGTCTTCTAATTGTATAATTTTATCCATATATTTTAATTAATACTATAAGCAGAAACAATCATAAAAGCCATATAGAGTAACACTCCTATTCCTGAAAAAAACATCAATTGGACGAGGAGGGTATTGATGCCGTATTTAACCCAATGAAAATAAAGCATCATACTCATTACTGTAACCCCAACAAAAACAAAACCAAATAATATCCACAATACTATTGGTGGTAGTGTAAATGAATTTATATTTATCAAATTTAAAAAATCTAAATTTATAAATGAATTTATTGTATTTGTTGCGGGCATATATGAAATTATAGCAAACAGGGTTAATTTTACCAATAAAAAAATCCTAAATACAATTTAGATTGTATTTAGGATTTAATCCACATTTAGAGCAAGAATTTCTTTTGTGGTAAAATGAGTAATACCAGGAGGATAATTCTTGTTTATTAACGAAAATACTTTTTTGTAGTGCTCTCTGTTGTTGGGAATATTCATCCCAGTAACGTCAAGTTTTAAAATAGGTTGATCTGACAAACTGTTAAAATACTTTAAATACCCCTCGTGAATATTTTCTAAATATTTATTTGGAATATCTTGCTCTTTGGGCCTATTTCTCCCCTTTATTAGCTCTTGTAGATTCGTAATGGTTCTTTCAAGATAAACAATTAAGTTTGGTTTTGGAAGAGAATCTTTTAATAGATTAAAATACCTATTGTGGAGGTTTTTGTTTATGCCGACTAAGTTTACGTCAGGAAAAATAAGGCATTTGCCCAAATCGTAATCAGCTACAACACCCCTGTCCCTTTTTGTATTGAAGTATAATTTTAATTGCTCAGTCCTCAATATCAAAAATGACATTTCCATACCGAGAATATATTTTTCGGCTTCACTGGGGTTTTTTTCTTGGTACTCATAAAAATTTGAAAGATATTCATTTTTATTTCCTTCAAATTCTTCAAGGATCAGGTCTCTGTTGTTTTCTAGAGCAATTAGATTTGATAAATAAGTTTTACCAGCACCAATATTGCCTTCTATCACTATATAATTGTGTATTAGCTCGTTCATTTGTGTGGTTTTAAATTTTTAAATAATATTTTTCAATTCAATTATATCACTTGGATTTTACTGTGTAATATTTACCTGTGTGATTTTGTGTGTGGTATAATCCTATTATGAGCTTTATTTTATTGTTTTATTATTTTTTGTTGATATTTCTTTTAATTTTTCTATTTTTGTTTATAATTTATATTTTAAATGAGATTATTGTAGGACATAAAAGAAAAAAAGTGGGGAATTATGCACCCTTTATACCATTACCATCTATTGTAATTAAGGATGTTGTAAAAGTCTTGGATTTAAAGGATGGAAATGTGTTTTATGATTTAGGATGTGGTGATGGGAGAATAGTAAAAGCATGTTCAACCTCACATGGTGATGCAAACTGTATTGGAATAGAAAGAGATTTTGTTCCATATTTACTGGCAAGGGTAAATACTAGAAATATACCAAAAAATAGACTTAAAATATTAAAAAAAGACATTTTTGACCAAGACCTCTCAAGTGCAACTCATATTTTTACTTATCTTTTCCCAGATCTTTTAGACAATCTTTTACCAAAATTAGAGAAAGAACTAAAAAGTGGCACAAAACTTGTATCTGTAGATTTTAAATTTTCCAAAAAAGAACCAGAAGAGATAATTGATCTCAGCAGGGCTTCATGGAAACTGGGGAGTAATATATATGTGTATAGGTTTTAGGAGTAAGACTATGATTTGAATAGAAACATAATAATTGTTATTATTAATGTATATGAAGCAAAAGAAAGGTAAAGAAATTATACTATTTGAAGAACAAAAAATCCGCCGTCACTGGGACGAGGAAAAGGAATTGTGGTACTTTTCTGTTGTTGATATTATTGCTGTTTTGTTGGATCAGACGGATCATAAAAAGGCACAAAGTTATTGGACTACATTAAAAAGTCGTTTAAAAGAAGAGGGAAGTGAGGTCGTCACAAAATGTGACCAACTGAAAATGAAAGCAACAGATGGGAAGTTTTACCTTACTGATGTTGCTGACATAGAAGCAGTGTTTAGAGTTATTCAGTCAATTCCATCACCGAAAGCCGAACCATTTAAGCTTTGGTTGGCACGAGTTGGTTATGAGAGAGTTGAGGAAGTTGAAGATCCAGAGAAAGCTATTCAAAGGGCAATGATAACCTATCTCAAAAAAGGATATTCGAAAGGGTGGGTAGATTTACGATTGAAAAGTATTGAAATTAGGAAAGATTTGACTAACGAATGGGACAATAGAGGAGTTAAGATAGGTAAGGAATTTGCTATTTTAACTGATGATATTACGTTTGCTTGGGCAGGAATAAAAACTAGAGAGTATAAAAAATACAAAGAATTAAAAAAAGAAAATCTACGTGATAATATGACCAATTTAGAATTGATTTTAAACATGCTAGCAGAAGCATCAACAACAGCAATTTCTAAGAAAGAACAGCCAAAGACCTTTCCAGAAAATAGAAAGGTAGCCCGAAAGGGTGGCAGTATCGCCGGCGGAGCAAGAAAGAAACTTGAAAAACGACTCGGCAGAAGTATTGTCACAAAACAGAATTATTTAAAAAATCCACAGAACAAGAAAAGGATAGAAAATAAATAAATCTTAAATTGGTTGTATATATAAAATGAGGTATAATAATATTGTAAATTTGTAACTCAATGAATGATCCAGAAAAAATAACTTATTTTGCGGAGACGGATTTTCGCAACAAAAAAACGAGATTTGGAATAAAAGCCAAAGACCGTGATAGACACGTCTATGTGATAGGAAAGACAGGCATGGGCAAGTCTACAATGCTTGAAAATATGGCAGTGCAAGATATCCAAAATGGTGAGGGCATGGCTTTTATTGATCCACATGGCGGAAGTGCTGACAAATTGCTTGAATATGTTCCAGAGCATCGCATAAAAGATGTTATTTATTTTGCACCATTTGATTTGGATTATCCCGTATCTTTTAATGTTATGGAGGACATAGGAGCAGACAAGCGTCACTTGGTAGTGAGTGGGCTTATGAGTACATTTAAAAAGATATGGGTCGATGCTTGGTCAGCCAGGATGGAATATATTTTGAGTAATATATTGGCTGCTTTGCTTGAATCACCGGGGTCTACATTGCTTGGTGTAAATAGGATGCTATCTGATAAAGAGTATAGAAAAAGAATAATTGAAAATGTAAAAGACCCATCAGTTAAATCATTTTGGATAGATGAATTTGCAAAATATGGAGACAAATATATGCAAGAGGCTGGGGCAGCAATTCAAAATAAGATAGGACAATTTACTTCAAATCCTTTAATACGAAATATAATCGGACAGTCACACTCTAGTTTTGATGTCAGAAAATTAATGGATGAAAAAAAGATATTGATAGTCAATTTGTCTAAAGGGCGAGTTGGAGAGCAAAACGCTAGTCTTTTGGGTGGAATGATAATCACAAAAATATATATTGCAGCAATGTCACGGGCAGATGTTTCCGCACATATTTTGAGAGATTTACCAAAGTTTTATTTTTATGTAGATGAATTCCAGTCATTTGCAAACGAATCATTTGCAGATATTTTGTCGGAAGCAAGGAAATACAAACTTTCTCTTACTATAGCTCATCAGTATATAGAACAGATGGCGGAAGAGGTTAGAGATGCAGTATTTGGAAACGTTGGAACAACTGTTGCTTTTCGCGTAGGTCCTTTTGATGCTGAAGTTTTGGAAAAGATATTTATGCCAACATTTACAAAGGAGGATATAGTCAATCTGGGTTTTGCTCAAATATATTTGACCTTGATGGTGGATGGGATAGGATCTAAACCATTTTCTGCTAGGACAATAGCATCAATACAAGAACCTGAAATATCATATAAAGATGAAATTATTAAATCATCCAGAGAAATGAATGCAGAACATCGCAATAAAGTTGAAGAAGAAATAAACAAATGGCATGAGCCAATTATAATAGAAAAAAAGCCAAAAACTTTTGATCAAAGAGATGATAGGCAACCTCAACAATACAGTCAAAATAAACCCCAAAATTATGAAAGACGTGATCAAATACCTCGATCTTATCAAACGCAATTGCCAAGAGAAAACCATATTAGACAAGAGATTCATCGTGATATTCCTCGACCGGTCATTCATATGACTCCGCGACCGCCACATTCCACAGTCAGGGCTCCAAAACCAGCATTAAAACTAGAACCAGCTCAAGATTCATCACAAAAACTAAAAGAGCTTTTGCATAAACTAGAAGCTAATGTAGAAGTAAAACAAGAGCCAGTACATTTATCATCTTTAAAACAAAATCCTGTATTTTCAAAAGAACCATCTCAGAAAAATATTTCTGCACTAAAGGACGTATTAGCAAAAGCAATGGGTAACAAAATAAATGAAAACAAGACTGAAGTAAATAAACAAAAAAACAGTGATAGGGGAGAATTAGGAATTGGAAATAATTCGGCCAGCAATCCTAAAATAAATCCTATTGATCCGACAATCAGAAAACCAAAAGAAGTTCCCGAAGATGTACTAAATAAAATTTTAGAATAATTTATTTGTAAAATAATATAATATAATGCATAAAAAAATATTTTTGTGTGTGGGATTTGTTTTATTTTTATGGGTTAGTTTAAGTAGTTTTGTATCTGCTGATGTAATTATAAATGAAATAATGTATAACTTAGATGGGTCTGATACAGATAGAGAATGGATAGAAATTGTAAATAAAGGAACTGGCGATGTAGATTTAACAAATTTTGTGATAAAAGATTCTCCAGAATCAAGCAATCATCCTTTGTCTTCTTCAATGGGTGGTTTTGTGCTTTCTGGTGGTGGGTATGGAGTTATAGCATCGGATGCGAATAAATTTCGTACAGATTGGCCTAGTTTTGATGGTATTTTATTGACTGCAAATTTTACTCTGGGAAATGAAAAAGAAACTATTTCTATAAAACCAACAAAAGATTTGCCAGCATCTAGCGAAGTAACTTACGAATCAAAACAAGGAGCATCAGGCAATGGAAAATCATTACAATTAGTTGGGGATATCTGGGCAGAAGGAACGCCTACTCCATCATCAGAAAATATTGGAGATACTACAAATAACAATAATAATACGAATACAAACAATAACACAAATACTACAACCACAACTACAACAAATGGCACAACCACATATATAAATACAATAAAAAAAGTTGAATTTGTTCCACCGCCAAGAATAAATGCAGAAATAATAGCAAAAGGTCAAGCAACGGTGGGTATTCCAATAGTATTACAAGCAAAAGTTACTGGATATAATAAAGAAATTTTAAATACAGGAAGATTTTATTGGAATTTTGGTGACGGAACAACAAAAGATACAAGTAATAATACAGTAATGGAAGGCACTAAAAAATTTGAACATTTATATAAATATCCAGGTGAATATATAGTAACTTTTGATTATTATTCAAGTTATTTTTCTATAGAACCAGACGTATCTAGTAGACTTGTAATAGTGGCTGTGCCGGCAGAAATACAAATATCAGGCATCGGCACAGCGGGGGATCATTATATAGAATTATTTAATCCTTCTGTTTATGAGGTTGATATTTCTAGTTGGATTATACAAGGGTCAGTATCAAATTTTTTGATTCCTAAAAAAACTTTTATTTTACCAAATAAAAAGATAATAATTTCTGGAGAAGATACAAAGTTTTCTGGTAACGATTTAATAAGTTTAAGTTTGGTATATCCAAGTGGCAAAAAAGGGTTTGTATATGGTAACGCTATGGAATCACAAAAAATTTCAAAAGCGATAAATATTCCAAAGCTTTCTCTGGAGACATTAATATCAAATAATTCTACCAATCTGATAGTAGAAAACAAAAAAATAATAAATAAAACAGAACCTATCAGTAATAAGACAAATGAGGTATTGTCAATAAAATCAGATACTGAAGCGTTGCCACAAATCAATCAGACATCAACAGTTTTAAATACCCAAGAAAAAACTCCAGAGGACAAAACTTCAAATCCTTATTGGCCAGTAATTGGACTAGTGGGGATAGTAGGTCTTGCGAGTGGAGTTTCTTTTGCCATTAGAAAAAGAAAAATAAATAATTTTGGTTTGAAAGCGGAAGATATAAAAATAATAGAATAATTATCTCCTTCTTGGGTCTATTTCTGTATCCAAAGTATCGTCTTTTGGTTCATCTATTGTATCAATAGGAATAGTTTCTTTTTCAACTTCTTTTGTTTGTTCAGGTTCATCTCTGGGTTCTGGTGTAGTAGTAGTGACCACAGTTTTAGTATCATCACTCAAGTCTGGTTTTGTTGCTGTTTTTTCTCTTTTGTCGTCTTTTTTGTCTACGAACTTCGTATCTTTTTTGTTGTAAAATTCCTCCCTCAATGCAAAAGCTTTTGAAGAGTTTTTGACAAAAGTAGATTGTAATCTCGCGTTCAATAGCTCATCTGTGTTTTTGATTGAAGGGTTTGATGTGTAGATAGATTCATGTGCCTTGAATGAGGTATTTATATTTTCACTTATCTCGATAGCCAGATCTTCTTTTTTTTCATCTCTTAGTTTTATTATTTCTTTATTTAAAATATCAGTATGCTTGGTGAGTCCAATTTCTACCACGGCTACTGACTTTTCACTGAGATTTCCTCTGACAGACAGTGCGACAACTTCATCGAGTCTGTGGGAGAGGAGTTTTTCCTGAACTTTTATTTTGGTTTTTGGTGAAGATAAAGCCAACTCAATTTTTTCATTTATATTTATTTTTATGGGGTAGAGCAGATCTCCGGGAAGGGAGTTTGCAGCTACGCCAGAAGCTCCAGAACCAAGAACAATAATCAATGCTACGGCCATAATACTTGCAAATTTACTGAATTGAATACCAAAAAGACTGCCAGTATATGGTGATTTAATCGGAATATTTCTTATTGGATTATATTCCATAGATGCTTTTAAAGATAACAAAATTTTTGACTTTTCGTCATTTGTCATTTTTATATCTTTAATATTTTCTATTATTTCGTTAAATTTGTTGTTCATATGGTTTTAATAATTCTTCCATCTTTGCTAATCCTCTGTGGATTCTTACTGATATATTGTTTTCACTTTCCTCAGTAATTTCAGATATTTCTTTTATTGACATATCTTCAGCGTATCTCATCATCAACACGTCTTTGTATTTGTCATCCAGTTGATTGATCAACTCTGTCGCTTTTTTACTATCAAATGCTGATTGGTTTCTTTCTGAGCTATCAGTTTCTTCTTTAAAATCAAAACCATCTTCTGTCATTTGATCTAGTGATTGAGCTTTATGTTTGCGTCTGTAATCTATGATAGCATTTAGTGCAACTCGGTATAAAAAAGCTTTTATTTGGAGTATTTCCTTGCCTTGAGCAAGATACTCCCATGTTTTTGTAAATGTTTCTTGAGATAGGTCTAGTGCGGTTTCGCGGTTTGAAGTCTGCGACCAGCAATATCTAAATATAGCATCAGAATATTTTTCGTATGCCTCAAGAAACTCTTTTTCAATTTTTAATTTATTCTGTTCCATATATGTAGACGCCACAGTATTGATTTTCTTACAATACATTTTTGATTATATCAAATAATATTAAGTTTATGAAATAGCATATTAAATTTACCAGTACAAAAACCCTCGGTATTCCAAGGGTTCCAGCTATTGCTGTTTTGTTTTATTTCTTTTTTTTCATAAATATTGAAAATGTTGCTGGTATAGCGACTATTGCGCCTACCAATGAAGAAATTGTTACTATTTGCCCTGTGGGCATTGCTGTAACTGCATTAACGATTGTCTGTATCATTTTATTTGGTTTTAGGGGTTTTGTACTATGTTATCTCTCTACACACTAAGACGCTCAACATGTCAAATTCTTACAAAATCCGTTATCGCCTTATTTTATAAGGGAATTTTTGAAGAATATATCTAAATCCTTTTTTTATTTCCAAAAAAATGATAATATATGGTTTATATGGGAATAAAACAATTTTTTATAAAACAAGCATTGAAAATGAAGGGTATGAAGGGCGATGAAGCTGAAAAGATGGCTGAGCAGATAGCCAACAATCCTGAGCTAGTTGCTTCTATGAAAAAGATGGAGGAGAACAAAGAGCTGACCTCTCTTTTTAAAAAAATCCAAGAGGAGATAGAGGAAAAGAAAAAAACCTTGCCTGAGCAGTATGCTCAGATGGCTGTGATAACCAAATACAAATATCAAATAGCAAAATACAAAGATGACCTCGCTCCTTTGATGCAATTATTAATGGGACAAAAATAGATTTTTCTGTTATATTCAGTCTATGAAATTAAGTATTGGAATCGTGGGGCTCCCTAACGTCGGAAAATCGACGCTCTTTAATGCACTTACCAAAAAAGGGGTCCCTGCTGAGAATTATCCTTTTTGCACTATCGACCCATCGGTTGGTATCGTTGCTGTGCCTGATGATCGTGTACAAAAATTGTCCGATTTTTCAAAATCAGCAAAGACTATTCCAGCGGTGGTTGAGTTTGTTGATATTGCTGGTTTAGTTGCTGGAGCTTCAAAAGGTGAAGGGCTTGGAAATAAATTTTTGACCAACATTCGCGAGACTGATGCGATACTTCATATGGTTCGTGTATTTGAGGATAAAGATGTGATTCATGTTGCGAATAGAGTTGACCCATTGTCTGATATTGAAGTGATAAATTTGGAATTGATATTGGCTGACCTAGAAACTGTTACAAAAAGACTTTTAAATTTGAATCGCGATGTTAAAAAAGGTGATAAAGATGCAATCGCCGAAAATTATGTTTTGCAAAAAGTAGAAAAAGTTTTGGCAGATTTTAAATTGGCAAGTTCAATTATTTTGAATCCAGATGAGCAGGAAATTTTAAAAAGTATGCATCTTTTGTCTGCGAAGCCAATACTTTATGCCTTAAATACATCTATTGTAAATGAAAATGTTATAAAAGAAGTCGTTGATAAAATTAATGGTCCATATGTTGAAATTGACCCAGTTTTTGAAACAGGATTAAATGAAATGATCAAAGAAAGTTATAAGCTTCTAGGATTAGAAACTTATTTCACTACAGGAGAAGACGAAACGAGAGCATGGACGATAAAAAAAGGAAGTACTGCACCAGTCGCAGGCATGGCGATCCACACCGACTTCCGAGAGAAATTCATCCGCGCGGAAGTGGTCTTTTGGAAAGACCTCCTCGACTCCGGCTCATATAGCGAATCGAGAGCAAAAGGAAAAGTAAGAATAGAAGGGAAGGAGTATGTTGTAAAGGATGGGGATGTGATTGAATTTAAGATTTAATTTTTATGCTATAATACCTCCATAGTTTAATTATCAAAATATTTAAAAACAATTTAATTTTATGGAACAAAATTTTTTACAGAGGAATATGAAGTGGTTGGTGATAGTAGGTATAATCGCAATAGTTTTGATTTGGGCAGTATCTAAATATAACTCCTTTATCAATCTCAATGAAAATGTGACCAAGCAGTGGGCACAGGTAGATAATCAATTACAAAGGAGATATGACTTGATACCAAATTTGGTATCAACAGTGAAGGGCGTAGCAAAACAAGAACAAGATGTATTTGGGAAGATTGCTGATGCTCGTGCAAACTATGCGGGGGCAAAGACATCAGATGCAAAAGCTCAAGCAGCAATGCAAATGGAAAGCGCACTTGGGAGACTTCTAGTTATCACCGAAAACTATCCTACACTACAATCTTCAAAATCATTTCAGGATTTAATGGTATCACTAGAGGGCACAGAAAACAGAGTAGCTGTTGAAAGAGGTAAATATAATGAACTTGTTCAAAAGATAAATGCAGGAGTAAAATATTTCCCAAGTTCAATCATTGCAAAAATGGCTGGATTTACTGCTCATGAATACTTCAATGTTGCCGAGGAAGTAAAAGTTAATCCAAAAGTAGATTTTGCTCAATAAAGATCTTCATTTAATTTATGAATAAGTTATCTGTATACATATCTGTAGTATTTGGAATTATATTATTACCATTTTTGGCTAATGCTTTTAATGTTCCAACAAAGCCAAATAGTTATGTGCTAGATACGGCAAATCTGCTAGACGTCAACACTAAAACAATACTTGAACAAAACCTAAACTTATTTGAAAAAGAAGAGGGTAATGAAATAGTAGTTGTTACGATAGCATCGCTTGAAGGTGATACTGTAGAAAATGTAGCACAAGAAATATTTGAAGCATGGGGGATAGGTAAAAAAGGACAGAACAATGGAGCTTTATTGTTGGTTTCCAGAGATGACCGCCGGATGCGAATACACGTGGGCTATGGGCTTGAACCGACACTGACCGATATCACTGCGTATCACATAGAGCAAGAAGAAATAGTACCTTCTTTTAAAGAGGGAAACTATGCACTGGGGATTACCAGTGGAGTTAACGCTATAGAATCTGTCATACGTGATACGGCAAATGCGGAACAATATCAAAAAAATAATAGTTCAAAGTCTTCGGGTTTTAATCCGTCATATATAATCGTCTTTGTAATATTTGCAGTGCAATGGCTCGCTTCTATATTTGGAAGATCAAAGTCTTGGTGGGCAGGAGGAGTATTTGGAGGAATATTAGGAGTTATAAATTTGATTTTTCACTTTGTGACGGCAGTGTTGTTCGTAAATGCTATGATCATAGTGGGAGCTATAGGTCTCGGACTGCTGTTTGATTTTTTGGTTTCTCGAAGTTATGAAAAGAGCAAAACTCTCGGCACAGTCATACCATGGTGGTTTGGCGGAGGTGGAGGACGAGGTGGGTCCGGCGGAGGATTTGGAGGATTTGGCGGTGGCCACTCAGGCGGAGGCGGGTCTTC
>Ga0209541_10016464_pt1 | contig 10925 bp, 13 predicted proteins | sample RifCSPlowO2_01_FD_184027 | JGI IMG/M metagenome (GOLD analysis project Ga0209541, IMG submission 184027) | Groundwater microbial communities from Rifle, Colorado - Rifle CSP2_plank lowO2_0.1 (SPAdes) (version 2) | ecosystem: Environmental > Aquatic > Deep subsurface > Groundwater | place... | reverse complement strand
AAAATACGCAGAGCAGCAGGAGATGAACTCCTTATTAACCCAGGCCGTAATCAGCAATACAGAGCTGAAAAAAGACACTGACGCACTAAAAGTCCGGTTCTCCACCTTAATTGACAAGGATGAGCTTTCAAAAATAAAAACAGAAATCAAAGAGCTGTTGTCAGAATCAGGCTTAAGCCAGCATAGCCATGCATCGCAAATCTCTCTTCCAAAATCATTCTCCCAAAAACCATCCCCACAATCATCATCTGGTTTAATAGACATGGACAAAAAGCTCTACATTCTTGAAAGCAAAACCCAAAGAGAGCTTGACAGCTTAAAATCCTTAATCGCAAAATCAGAGGCAAGCACTAATCTCACCCTTGACAAAGAGCTCTCAAAAATAAAATCCAGCTCAAAAGAGCTTGAAAAAACATTCGCATTCATACAGCAGGACACCCAAAACCCGGTTTACCAGAAGCTGAAGCGAGACGTCTTTACAAAGCTCTCTTACTATGATGTATTCCTCTCAGACACAGCAGTAAAGCTTCCAATGATGGAAAAGGAATTATTTAGCCTAAAAGCCTATCTTAAGTCCGTAATCATGAAAAATCAGGAAATCCTCGCATTTATCAAAGGCAGCAAAGCACTCTCATTCAACCCTGAAGAATTCATAAAGAGAGAATCTTTTAGCCTTCTCCAGGAAAAAATCAATTTCATTGAGGAAAAACTAAGCCAGCTAAGCGAGTCATTAACATCCAGTTCAATAGACATAAGCAAAAGGCTTCATGAGCTTAACTTCAACATCTCCCAAAAAGCAGACAAAACAAGTATTGAAGAGTTAAAAGACCTCATCTCTTCAAGGCTAAGAAGAAATGAAGTCTTCCTTCATTCAGTAGAAGAGAATTTAACAAGCCTCATCAGCACCACAAGCTTCGCAGAAATTCCAAAAATAAAAGAAGACTTAACAAAAATCAAGCTTGTATTAAGGGATATAATCAGAAGAGATGAAGAATGGATGAACTCCATCTTTAAAATGGTTAACCAGTAAAATAACATGAAAAAAATCAGGTTAAAAAATTACATCGTCATTGTCCTGGGCACAATACTTGGGTTATTGCTGTTAACCCTTCTTGATTACACAGGCAATGCGCTAAAAGCCCCCCAGTTAAAGCTTATCATCCAGGATGAATTTCAGGAAGTCTCTCCAGGAGAAACAATTAAGGCAGACCTGGTTGTATACAATACTGAAAGAACTGAAAAGCTGCTGATTATTTATGAACTAAAAAAACTAGGCTCAGAAGATTCCATAATAAAGGAAGGCACCTTGAATATTGAGCAAGACTCAGCATTCCCAATAGAGTTCATCCTCCCAAAAACCTCCCCATCAGGCATCTACCAGCTAACAGCCAGCATTAAAGGCGAGGATTATTCAGTATCAGAAATCTTTCAGGTAAAGCAGGCTTCAAAAGCAAGCAGGCAAAGGCTGCTCAACGCATCCCTTTACATTTTATCAGTGCTTATCCTTCTTACATTAGTGCTTTTCATCAAAAGGCACTGGGACTGGGTTAAAAATTTCAAAATCAACCTAAAGCTGCTCACCTTTGACATAAAATGGCAGGCAAGAAGAAAAAACTTTTTCCTGAGTTACCTTTACATCATAATCATCGCCCTTATCTTAGTCATAATCTTGTTGTTTATCTTGCTAAAGTAACATGAAAAAACCCATCCCCATAATCATTGTGCTGCTCCTGCTCCTTTTTGTTATTCAGGAGATTAATCTTACTTCTCTGGCAGTAAAAGGCCCATTAATCATCCAGCAGCAGGCCAGCATTAAAAGCACGCTCACAAAGCTCAGCATAACAGTTCTCTCAATTCTTATCCTTACCACACTAATTATCTATCTAAGGGCAAGATTACATGAAAAAAAAGCAGCAAACATCTCAAAAATAAAATCCATCTTAAAGCACGAGCTCACCAAAGGCATCAAGCCATCAGCAATAACCCCCTCCCTCCTCAGCAAATACCCACCCTCAGCAGTCAGGCAGGCATTTAAGGAATTTCTTGAAGAATTTTCAAAGGATTAAACTTATAAATCCCATCAACAACCAAAAATCATGCTCTCTATAATTAACTATGAAACCCTTTACGACCTTCTTAGAAGGGAAAAAACAGCTCCAGAGCTCCAGAAAATAGCAAAAACATTTCCTCAGGATGTAAAAGCCTATCTCAAAGAAAAGCAGGAATTCATTGCCAATCAAAGCTCTAATTCCTCAGCATTCTCCCAGAAAGAATCCGGGCTGGTCTTAAAGCAGGTAGAAAACACAAAAAGGCTTGTAAAGGAAATCTGCGAAAAAAGAGAAGCAAAAATCATAAGCCTTGCATTATCCTCAGTAAGAACCGGAGCAAAATACGACACATCATCCCTGCTTAATGAAGAGCTTGTCTTCTATGAAGCAGTAAAATCAGCTCTTAACTCCTCAAGGCACCTGCTTCTGGATCCCATGTTATCCTCCCCAGAGCCATTAGCTCCCCAAAAAACCAGCAATAATCTCAAACAAGTAAAGTTTTTAAACCCCACTCCTCAATTCCTAGGCATGGACATGAACAGCTATGGCCCTTTTGACCAGGATTACATAGCATCATTGCCAGAAGACATAGCAGGATTATTAATAAAGACAAAGCGGGCAGAAGAATTATGAAAATACCAAAATCAATCAGGCGTTATTGTAAATTTTGCAAAAAGCACACCGCGCAGAAGGTGGCAGAAGTAAAAGGCCGTGAAAGAGGCTCATTAAAGCACGGCTCTCTTCAAAGAGCATATAAACGAGGCAGAGGAAGAGGTTTTGGCAATAAAGGCAAATATGGCTCCAAACCCCCAATCTCAAAATGGAAAAGGACAGGTGCAAAAACAAGCAAAAAAACAAACCTGAAATACACCTGCCAGGTATGCAAAAAAACAACCATCCAGAAAAAAGGAGTAAGGACAAAGAAATTAGTCCTTGAATAACCATGATCAAAGAGCAAACTTCAAAATTCATCAAGGTAAGGTGTATGGGCTGCAAGAATGAGCAGATTATCTTCGGCAAGGCAGCAACAAAAATCAAATGCTTAGTCTGCAATAAGCCATTGGCATCTCCAACCGGCGGCAAGACAAAAATCAAGGCCCAGATTCTTGAAATAATGGAATAAAGCTTTGCCCAATAATCCCTGAAAGGTTAGGCTATTCAGGCAAAATTTAGCTTAAGAAACCTTAAAATAAGGTTTAAATGTGAACAGAATGACTATTTAGTTTGATTGCTATAAAAGCACTATAGGAGCAGAAGCAGAAACCATTCTTGTGTTACTTATATGACCCTGTTTAGAACTCTGTTCTTCAATTAAATCAAATATTATTTTAACACTTTCCAAACAATTTTTTTCAATTATGATCTTATCACAATTAGACTTCAATTTTAGATATTCATCTGCACAAGATCTTGAAATAAAGGATATTTTATCAAAATCTATTTCAATTTTATCATCCTCAAGACTATTTATTTCATTAAAGACCCTATTTAAACTATTTCTAGTTATCAAATAATTGCTTAATCTTTCATGGAGTTTAATTGTTTTCATTTTATAGGTAAGGATGTATATTTATTTTTTCCTTTGGAGCTGAAAATCTTAAATATATAACAGTCCCATTATAAATGTGATTTTGTAGTATATAAGACTTTCTGACATTATTTGGCAGGACATGTATACACCCCCTCCTAGATATTATATATCCTACCCCTTTTAATCCTTCAGTTGTTATTTTGTGAACAGCTGGTAGCCCATAACCTCTTCTAGCCTCTTTCTTTGTGGATAAACCCTGTAATGCACTTTCAATGGCTTCGGAATCTGTTAAGAAAGGGATTCTATTTTCTTCAAATAACCTCGGGATAGATAACCCATTATCTATCACTCCTATATCGACAATGTTCTTCTTTGGAAAAAATTGTGCCATAATAGACGCATGCGTGTATCTAGAATGTTGATCTATATTATCCACTAATTCTCCTAACAAATAATTAATGCAGTTTCCCCTTAATGTTTGAGGGAATGTCTCTTCTACAAATTTAAATAGCCCTACACATTCTTTATCCGGGTTATTAGCAAAATGCCTTATCGGAAAGGAAGTCCCATTTATTTTTTTATGTCCCAAAGGAAAACCAATCTTCTTTAAATATTCGTTGACTGAATCAGTAAAAGGGGGAATTGTGCGGATTAAACACCCTCTTTGAACCAGTTCATTCAGTTTGTTTCCGAGTATAAGGAACGAAAAAGGGCACGCCCATGTTACTTTGCTCATATCTAATATCACTTCGCAATTAGAAAGGGATTCTTTTTCTAAAGAATTCACTACACTAATACAAGGGACAACCTGTGTAACAGGGTCATCGGTATTAGGTATATTACAAACTACTACCATAAAAAATTAAAGTAAAAAATCTTTTTAATACTTCTTACCAAATACCCTCTTTCTTTTTTGTCTCTATATCTCTTTTTGAATTCAAAGGTGATTTAAATTAGTTGCTTAATCGGTCTTTGTTAAGGCAAAGCTAATTTTATTCACTCTCATTCATTCCAATAATCACATAGCAGATATTATGAGCTATGACTTTTCAGGTAACCTCCTCCGCTTTTCGGGCAGGGCTTACTTCCTGTAGGCTTTTCAGGCAAAGCGATGGAATAGCTAAGGTTTATAAATCCATTAACAAGCAAAATTCTATGATCTTCAAAAAGCTCAATTACCCGGAAGCCAATGAAATAGTTGTCTGCACAGTAAAAAAAGTCCTTCCCCACTCAGTATTCTGCAATCTTGATGAATATGACCTGGAAGGCATGATTCACATTTCAGAGATCGCCCCGGGCAGGATCAGGAACATGCGCGACCATGTTGAGGAAGGCAGGAAAATAGCCTGTAAAATTCTCTCAGTAGACCAGGAAAAAGGCCATATCAACCTCTCATTAAGAAGAGTCAACCAATCCCAGAAAATAAAAAAATTTCAGGAATTCAAGCAGGAAGAGCACTCAGTCAAAATCCTGCTGGACGCATTAAAAGACATTAGCAAAGAAGACATCCAGAAAATAGTTGAAAAAATCCACGAAAAATATGGGTCATTAACATCCTGCTTTAACCATATCATATCAGGTAATCTTGACCTCACAAGCCTTAACATAGACAAGCAAATAGCAGCCAATCTGGCATCAATAGTAAAGGAAAAAATAAAGCCTCCTGAGGTAAGAATAAAAGCAAAGCTCTTGTTGGAATCAACCCAGCCAGATGGCATACTAAGCATCAAAAAAATCTTAGCTGCAATCAAAAGCATCAACCCCAATATCCAGATTCTCTACCTTGGAGCCCCAATCTACAAGCTTGACATCGTCTCTAATGATTATAAAACCGCAGAATCTTACATGAAAAAAATAACCGAATCAACAGAAGCACTGGCAAAGCAGCTTAATTGCAAGGCAAAATTTGAAAAAAACTAATATGAAATACTCAATCCTCCACTGCACTAACTGCAGAATCTACACTTTAAAAACATCCTGCCCTCTCTGCAATAATCCTGCAATCACAACCAAGCCAGCAAAATACTCCCCAGAGGACAGGCTTGGCATATGGAGGAGAAAGGCAAAATTAGCCCAAAACAAAAATGTTTGAATTTATCCATTTATCAAAACCAGCAATCAGCAAGGCAATTGTAATAGAAGGGCTTCCAGGCATTGGCAATGTAGGCAAAATAGCAGTTGACTTTATAATTGAAAGCATTAATGCAAAAAAAATAGTCTCAATCTATTCCCAGTCATTCCCTCATTCAGTTTTTGTCAATGAAAACAACCTTATTGACCTTCCCGCAATCAGCATCTACCATAAACGCCTCCATAATCAGGATTTTCTCTTCATTGCCGGGGATGTTCAGCCTCTTGATGAAAAGTCATGCCACGAGTTCTGCAATGCATTGCTTGATTACCTTGAAAAATTAAAAACAAGGGAAATAATAACCTTAGGCGGCATAGGCCTCCCAAAAATCCCAAAGCAGCCAAAAGTCTACATTACAGGCAATGATAAAAAGCTCATCTCAAAATACAGCTTAACTGGTGTTGAAAAAAACATCTTTGGAGTAGTAGGCCCAATCATTGGCGTTTCCGGATTATTGGCAGGCTTGGCATCCAAAAGAGCCATCCCTTCTGTCATCCTCCTCGCCCAGACCTTTGGCCATCCGACTTATATGGGCATTAAAGGCTCAAGAGAGTTAATAAAATTGCTAAGCAAAAGCTTCTCATTCAAGGTTAATCTTAATGCCCTTGACAAGGAAATTTCAGAGCTTGAGTCAGCAGTAAAAATAACCATCCCCCAAAGCTTCGCAACTCTCACCCCTCCAAAAGACAAGGTAACTTACATTGGCTAGTCTTTATCCCAAACAGAGGGTCTTAATGCATTAAAATTTAGGCAAGGCACTCTGTTATAATCGCAATACTCCTTAAAACCAGAGTCTTGTGTTATTATCAGGCTATTCTCTTTTTTACTGCATTCAATAATTCCTGTATCTGTAGAACCGATTATTGAAAAAGATGGGCAGTTTAAGATAATATCCTTCTCAATATATACCTCTCCAAACTCTTTAAGCGGTTTAATTATCCTGTTCAATAAAAACTGGTACTTGCCTGGAGGAAACCTATTCAGAAGGTTAGTACATTCAGCAAGAATCTGTGGGGTAATTATCAGTATTTTAAATCTCTTAATAATGCTCAGAAGCAGGTTTAATTCCTCCCTGGTATGTCCTTGCCAAATATCATTAGAGCTTTGCTTACTTGGATCGCATAATCCGATTAAAAAAAGTGTCAGTGGCCCGGTATCCAGGATTAATGGGTTTCCAAGATAAGGAAATAGTATTCTTTCTAAGTAATCAGGGGTTATTTTTAAAAGGCTCATCTTACGCTTTTTACAGTCATTGACTCTACATATGCAGTTTTTGCATTAACCTTAAATATTTTATAATCCTTTTGTCCATATATTAATGCATTTCTTTCAATACCTAAAGTCACATACCAATAACCTTCCTTAAATTCAACTTCTTCTAAACTCACATGAGAATACTCCCCTGTAGCCTCTCTATAAAACTTTGATGCAGCCTCTGCAGCTTCTTTAGGCGTTATCTTTTTTTCATCTAAGATTTCATCTGGCATTTTAACCCTCCATTAAATAGCATGTGCCATAACATAAATAAAGGTTGCTATTTAGGGCATTATTCTCTTTGCCAACCCCCCTAAAATTCCCCCAGCCTCCTCTGGCTTTTAATCCTTTCATCATCATCCAAAACAATCTCGCCATAAACCCCATCGTAGCCAGGCTTTACACCCAGCCCCCCACCTCGGTTTTTAATAATCACCCTTGCTATTCTCTCATCAACAATTTTTTTCAAATCATTCTCATTAACATTCAATAATATGTTAAACTCGTTGCCGAATTCTTTAATCAGTAGATTATAAACTTCCCAAACTTTTTTCCCATTTAACTGCTTTAACCCATACACTGCAGCAATAACCTCATGTAAGGGAACTAATGAAACAAAAGGCTTGTAATTTTCCCTTTTATACCCCTCTTCCCTCTCTGCTAACTGCTCTATCCTGTCAGCAACCCCAATCGTAAGCTTGCCTCCGCATTTAGGGCAGTTTCTGTTTAATTTTTTAGACTCATTAGGAGAAACAACAACATTGCAGTTTCTATGCCCGGAAAAATGATACTTGCCATAATGTGTAGGTGTTTCCAATGTGTTTTTCAGCCCTTCACCAGTTCTGACAGCTTTAAGAAAATTTTTATAGCTTAATTCTTTAAAATCAAAAACAGTCCCCTCTCTTCCAAGCCTCCATGGCCAATAGCTGTGGCTGTCGCTGAAACTCACTAATTGAAACTTATCCAGATTGCCAACCCTCCAGTTATCTGCAGGATTGCTGGACATCCCTGTTTCTAATGCATGAATATGTTTAACATTCTCCTCAAAGCATTCTTCAGCCCTAAGTAGCCTGTTATACTCTCCCATGAGGGAAAAATGCGGAGTCCAGATATGGGCAGGAATAATTTCAATATCCCCGCTTATCCCCTTCATCAGGTCAATGAATTCAACACTGGTAAAACCGAATATCGGCCTTCCATCATAGTCCAGCCTTCCTTTTTTTCCAAGCACATCAATAACCTGTTTAGCAGTCTCTTTATTAGGAGCAAAAACCAGGTAATGCACTCTCTGCCCTTTTCCATTTTGAGTATAAATCAAGCTTATTTCAGTCTGCCATAAAAAAGGAAATCCAGTCTTGCTCCATAAGATGCCATTATCATCCTCTTTCAGGCTGTTAGCAATCTCCTCAAACCACCTGGGATGCTGGAAGTCAGCACTCCCTAAGAGATTAATGCCCTTAATCCGGGCATATTTTTCCAGATTAGCAATAGTAATATCTTTGCTGCATCCTCTTGCATACCTGCTGTGTATGTGCAAATCCGCTATTATCATAAGAATATAGGAAATAACAAAAACATTTAATACTTACTCTTCTTAAAAAGGATATGGAATATAATGAAATTTTGAAAGAAATCAAGAATCCAGAAAAAGAAGTTATTGAATTAAAAAGAAGTTTCAGCGAATGGGAAGAAATTGCAAAAACTATAGCCTCATTTTCAACAAAATCTGGGGGAAAAATATTTGTAGGGGTAGATAAAACTGGGTGCCCAATAGGAACCATTTGTAATAGTGAAATAAAGGGAAGAATTCAGGGGGTTGCGAACAATGAAATAAAACCTCCTGCAAATGTTTCAACAGAATTGATAAACCATGACCCATCAAAGGATTTAGTTGTTGCATGCATTAACGTTAAAAAAGGAAATAATGTATACTCTTATAAGGGTGTTCATTATGAAAGGCGGGGAGACACGAATCATCCCCTTACTGCTGATGAAATCTATGAATTACAAAAAAATATAAAGAGACTATATTTTGATGAAATGCCTTCATATTGTGAAGAGAGACCAGCATTAATCTCGGATATTGATGAAACAAAGGTCAAGGCCTATTTATCACAAATTAAAAAAATCATTGAAGGTGTTGATACTAAACGCTTTCTCGCAAATCACCAATATTTAGTTAACGGGGGGCAACAAGTTAAAAATGTTGCAATTATGATTTTTGGTAAAGATCCTCAAAGGTTTATCCCTCAAATGAAGGTGAGCATGGCAGTGTTTGGTGGAAAAGATGTAACAGACCGTTTTATTAAAAAAGAGTTTATAGGGGATATTCATGAAATATTCGAAAAATCATTTATTGAGATACAAAGGAACATAAAAGTATATTCATTTATAGAAGGAAAACAAAGATTTGATGTTCGTGAATATCCTTTAGAAGTACTAAGGGAATGCCTAATGAACTCTATCGTCCACAGAGATTATCATGAAAGGAATACAGAAACTTTCATTAAAATATTTACAGATAGGATTGAATTTACAAATCCGGCGGGATTCCCATTTGAGAATGTCACTTTTGATGAAATAAAAAAGACAAAGATTTCAAAAAGGAGGAATCCATTAATCGCTGATTTTTTTGAGTCATTAGGCCTAATGGAGAATGAAGGCCAAGGTTTAGCAAGGATTGAAAGCGGATTAAAAGAACATGGATTACCAGAACCAATTTTTGATGTCGGTCAAAAAACATTTAGAGTCAGTTTAAGAAATGTTGAAAATAAGACCACAATAAAAAACTCTCCCTACAAAAGAATCATAGATTTTGGGGTCATTAACGAAAGGCAGAGTATACTTATAGACTATTTAAACAAAGCCAATATAAAGCACATATCTAGAGGGGGGTATATTAGTCTGGTAACCTCTAAGAGTATCCAGCTAACCGCATTAACCGCATCTAGAGATTTGCAAGAGCTTGTAGGGAAAAATATCTTAACAAAAGTAGGGGATAAAAAGGGGACTAGATATTTCCTAACTTGATAGTAACAAGATGATACTTATTGATACATAAATGATACTTATCCTAATATCCCCAAGGCACAAAAAAGTCCAGCCTTATAATCCCTAATTTTTCTCAAATATCCTTACATTAGTCATAGTGTCATCCCTGTACATATATTCCAGTTTCAGGCTCATTCTCTCGCTGTAAGCCTCATCATTAACACTCATCCAGCAGCTTACAACCCCCTTGCCATTCTTCAGCTCAACAATCCCTGCATTTCCAGGCTCTCCACCTTTAAAATCGCATTTAACACTGGCAGGATTGATAATCTCCAGTTTAACCTTGTTTATATTGCTCATCCTGAATACCTCTTCATCCAGCTCCTCACAGCTTACTGATGGATTGTAAACCTCTCCCCCTCCTTTATTCTCAACAGTTAAGTCAAATCTTACCTGGCTGCTTCCTCTTGTCTGTTCTTTCAAAGAGCTAACCTGTATAGGCCCTGAAGAAACATCTCCCTGCTTAATCTTCTCTCCATCAATGCTGCAAGCCTCGCTTGTAGAAGCAGCATTCGCAACACACACCTCGCTTAAAACTCTTGTTTGGTAAGGATAGCACACTCTTGCCCTCAACACAAACTCCTCAGAATTTATCACAGGCAGGGCATACTTGGCATTCCCAAAATCAATCTCTCCCTGCCCTCCTTCAGTGCTAAACTCCCCAACACCTCTCAAGGCCCCAGGCGTGCTTCTGTATTCCTTAGTCAATCCAAAATTATCAAGATTCACCCCATATACTCTTGCCTTAGCCTCTCCAACAGCTAAATCATACTCTCCTTTATTAGTCAACAGCACTTTAACAGCAACATTATTTCCCTCATCAAAAGTTTTAGGGGGAGCTAGCTCAACAAATTCAATCCCCACACCTCCAGCACCTCCTGTAAAAGTCCCGGTTCCTTCCCCATCCCCA
>Ga0209541_10016463_pt1 | contig 10925 bp, 16 predicted proteins | sample RifCSPlowO2_01_FD_184027 | JGI IMG/M metagenome (GOLD analysis project Ga0209541, IMG submission 184027) | Groundwater microbial communities from Rifle, Colorado - Rifle CSP2_plank lowO2_0.1 (SPAdes) (version 2) | ecosystem: Environmental > Aquatic > Deep subsurface > Groundwater | place... | reverse complement strand
AAGAAGAATGATATGCATCGCATGGCGGAAGCCAATAAAGCCTTTGCTCACTTCGCCTGGTAAAAACAGTTTATAGTTCATAGTCTATAGTTTATAGATGGGAGCGGGTTACAAAGATTTGATAGTTTGGCAAAAAGGGAAAGATTTTTGCGTAGCTATTTATAAGTTAACCGAAAAGTTTCCACGCTCAGAACTTTTCGGTTTAACTGCACAGTTGCGCCGTGCAGCTGTATCAATTCCTTCTAATATTGCGGAGGGAACTAAAAGGAATACGTCCAAGGATCAAAGGCAATTTTATGCCGTAGCTTATGGTTCAGGAGCTGAGATAGAAACTCAACTAATGATTGCCAAGGAGTTATTTCCTAAACTAGCTAGTGAAATAGATATACTAGAAGAAGATTTAAGAGAGGTGATGAGAATGTTGAATCGGCTTGTAACTATAAACTAAAAACTATCAACTATAAACTTCTGTATGAGAGATTATCCAATCGAGAAAACTAGAAATATTGGTATCGTGGCGCACATTGATGCCGGTAAAACTACCGTTTCAGAACGGGTGCTTTTTTATACCGGTGTGGCGCATAAAATCGGCGAGGTGCATGAAGGCGACACCGTCATGGACTGGATGGAACAGGAGCGGGAACGGGGCATTACGATCACCGCCGCGGCGACTACCTGTTTTTGGAAACCGACCGACAGCGAACAAAAGAAGGCTAACGAATTCAAGATAAACCTAATTGATACGCCGGGTCACATTGATTTTACGGTAGAAGTAAAACGCTCGCTACGGGTTTTAGATGGCGCGGTAGTGGTATTTGATGGCGTGGCCGGTGTAGAGCCGCAGTCGGAAACTAACTGGCGCTATGCTGATGAGTACCGCGTGCCGCGCGTTTGTTTTATTAATAAGTTAGATCGCCTGGGTGCTTCTTTTGAGCGTTCTTATAACTCTATTCTAGAACGCCTTACTCCAAACGCGGTGCGCTTGCAGATCCCCGATGGTGAAGAAGACCAGTTCAAGGGCGTAGTGGATTTGCTGCGCATGAAATATTTTTCTTTTGAGGGTGAGCATGGCGAGAAAATTATTGAGGCGGCCATTCCGGAGCATTTAAAGGAGGCGGCTGATAAGTATCATCATGAGTTGATCGAAAAAACCGTTGAACATGACGAGCAGGCAATGTCGGATTATTTGGAAGGCAAGACGATTGATCTCGAACGCTTGCGGCAATTGATCCGTCAGGCCACCATTGATAATAAAATTGTTCCGGTCTTGGCTGGCTCCGCTTTAAAGAATAGAGGAGTGCAGTTTATGCTGGACGCGGTGGCTTATTATCTGCCCTCGCCGCTGGATGTGCCGCCGGTCAAAGGAGTAGATCCAAAAACTGGAGCGGAAATTGATTGCCCGCCCAAAGACGACGCGCCTTTCGCGGCCTTAGCTTTTAAAATTGCTACCGACCCCTATGTTGGTCAGCTTTGCTTTTTCCGAGTTTATTCGGGCACGCTAACGGCTGGTTCCTATGTTTTAAACCAAACCACCGGTCAATCCGAACGCATTAGTCGACTCTTGCGCATGCACGCCAATGAGCGCGAGGAGATCAAAGAGGTAACTGCCGGAGACATTGTGGCCACGGTGGGATTAAAGAATACCCGCACTGGTAATACGCTTTGCGACCCGGAACACCCATTACTTTTAGAAAACATCGTCTTCCCTGAACCGGTGATCTCTTTGCGCATTGAGCCAAAGACTAAAGCGGATCAGGAGAAGATGAGCATCTCTCTGAAAAAGTTATCTGATGAAGATCCCACCTTCCGCATCAAGGGCGATGAAGAAACCTTAGAGACTATCATCTCTGGCATGGGCGAGTTGCATTTAGAAATTATTGTTGACCGTTTAAAGCGGGAGTTTGGTGTGGGGGTAAACGTCGGCCGACCGCAGGTAGCCTACAAGGAGACGATTAATGACAAGGCCCAGGCGGAAGGAAAGTATGTACGTCAATCTGGTGGCCGTGGTCAGTATGGCCACGTTTGGATGCGGGTAGAAACTCAAGAGCGTGGCAAGGGTTTTGAGTTTGAGAATGAGATTAAAGGTGGTGCGGTGCCCAATGAATTCATTCCAGCGATTGAAAAAGGTGTGCGCGAGGTGATTGATAAAGGTGTGATTGGCGGCTTTCCTTTGGTAGATTTTAAAGCCACGGTTTATGATGGCTCCTACCATGAGGTGGACTCTTCGGAAATGGCCTTCAAGATTGCCGCCTCGATGGCGTTACAAGAAGCGATCAAGCGGGCTAAGCCAGTTATTCTCGAACCAGTGATGAAGGTGGAGGTTACTATTCCCGATAAATTCATGGGTGAGGTGACGGGTGATATTAACTCGCGGCGGGGGCAGATCGAACAACTAAGCGATCGCTCCCCTTTGAACTTAAAAGTAATTGATGCTAAGGTGCCGCTGGCGGAAATGTTTGGCTATGCCACTACGATTCGCTCTCTGACGGAGGGGCGTGGTACTTTTACGATGGAGTTCAGTCATTACGCGGAAGTACCGAATAATATCGCGGCACAGATTATCGAAGGGAAGAAGGTATAGGAATAAGACAACTTCTTAACTCCCGAAATTGTAATTCGCCGAGTTTTCACAACGTTGCAGTCAGACTACCAAAAGACTGTCAAAAGTCTCAAGCAGTCTGGCTCAACGCAAAGACAATATCGGCACTGGGACGATGGATTTAAAAGAATTAAAAGCGTTGGCGCAGGCTCTCGGTAGCGTAGTGCTAATTGAGGAGGGTAAGCCTAGTTTGATTGTTTTAGAGCTGGAGCGTTACCAAGCGTTGCTAACTGGCCAGCCAGCCAAAAGTTTAGCGGGGGAGGCGGCTAATAGTGGTTCAGTTAGTGAAGCCGACCCAGAATTAGTAGAGCGGCTTAACCGCGATATCGCGCTGCTAAAAGAAGAGATTAAGAAACGGGAAATCCAGGAATTAAGCGAAGAAACGGTTGTTGACTAAAAGCCGCTTTCTGCTATAATTCTCGGATAATATAAATATCGGTAATAACCACTAAATAATACGCCTAGGCGCGCATGCTTTGTTCGCTGGCATATTATCCACTGTTTATTACTCCTGCATGAACGATGGCAGATAAATTTGAACGCAGTAAGCCGCACGTCAATGTCGGCACGATTGGTCACGTTGACCATGGTAAGACCTCCTTAACGGCGGCTATTTTACACGCCCTCGATTTGAATAAAGATGCTGGTTATAGCGCCCGGGTGGAAAAAGTGGAGAATATTGATAACGCTCCTGAAGAGCGCGAGCGTGGTATCACTATTGCCTTGCATCATTCTGAGTATTCGACCCCCAAGCGCCACTACGCGCACGTCGACGCCCCTGGCCACCAAGACTACATTAAAAATATGATCACCGGTGCCGCTCAGATGGATGCCGCCATTTTGGTGATTGCCGCCTCGGAAGGCCCAATGCCGCAAACCCGCGAGCACATTTTGTTAGCACGTCAGGTAGGCGTGCCTAATATCATTATCTTTTTGAACAAGGTTGACCAGGTGGATGATCCCGAGCTGATCGATTTAGTAGAGTCTGAAGTACGTGAGCTCTTAACTAAATACCAATATCCTGGTGATACCACCCCGATTATTCGCGGTTCCGCCACTAAGGCGCTGGAAGCCAAGAGTAAGGATGACGCGGCTCTTAAGCCGATCATGGATTTGGTCAACACCTTAGATGAATACGTGCCTGATCCAGTGCGTGATACCGACAAGCCATTCTTGATGCCGATTGAGGATATCTTTTCGATTGAAGGACGTGGCACGGTAGTGACTGGCCGCATTGAGCGGGGCAAGGTTGGCGTCAACGAAGAGGTGGAAATTGTCGGTATTAGTGCTACTCAGAAAACCGTGGTAACTGGCATTGAGATGTTTAATAAGCAACTCGACCAGGGTATGGCGGGAGATAATGCCGGTATTCTTTTGCGTGGTACCAAGAAAGAAGATGTTTCCCGTGGACAGGTCTTGGCTAAGCCGGGTACGATTACGCCGCATACTGAATTCGAAACGGAGATCTATGTTTTGACCAAAGAGGAAGGCGGCCGCAGCACTCCCTTTATGGCTGGCTATAAACCGCAGTTTTATTTCCGCACTACCGACGTGACTGGTGAGATTACCTTAGCCGAAGAGAGCAAGATGGTAGTGCCAGGCGACACTATTACCGTTAAAGTTAAGCTGATCGCGCCGATTGCCATGGAAGAGAAGCAGCGCTTCGCGATTCGCGAGGGTGGCAAGACGGTCGGTGCCGGTGTCGTAACAAAAATTATCGCTTAAAAGATACCCGCCCCCCACTTTCTGAGAAAGTGGGGGGCGGTGTTAGTTCCTTGAATATGGCTACTAAGCAGAAAAATCCGGAGGTCGGTCAGCGCATTAGAATTAAGCTGCGTGCTTACGACAACAAGATTATTGATAAGTCAGCCAAGCAGATCATTGAGACCATCGAACGCTTTGGCGGCAAGGTGATCGGTCCGGTACCGCTACCCACCGATATCCATAAATACACGGTTAATCGTTCTACCTTTGTATTTAAGGACTCACGGGAACAGTTTGAAATGCGGGTGCACAAGCGCCTGATTGATATTGCCAACCCCGAGCCCAAGATTATTGACGCGTTGATGAACCTAAATCTGCCGGCAGGAGTTGATATTGAAGTTAAGATGTAAGCAGACGGCTATTTACATAGCCCGACATTTTCTTTTTCTAAGAAAGTGTCGGATTGTGCGAATAACCAAAGCACAATTTAATAAGTTTTAAGGTAATAAAAGTTTGGCGGGTTGTTTTGCCCAGTCAATCTGGGTTTTCTGTTTATATGAAGTATCTATTGGGAGAAAAATTAGGGATGAGCCAGATTTTTAGCGAGCAAGGCAAAGTCACTCCCGTGACGGTGGTTAAGGCCGACCCATTAACTGTCACCCAGCTGAAGACCAATGAACAGGATGGTTACACGGCGGTTCAGGTGGGCGGTGGCGTCAAACGAAATTTAAATAAGCCAGCGCGGGGGCATTTAAAAGAATTAGGCAACTTTCGTTATTTAAAAGAATTTACCGACACGGAAGCCAGACAACTCGGTGACAAGATTGATGTCACGATTTTCGCGGTAGGCGATAAGGTTAAGGTCAGCGGCTTATCTAAGGGGCGCGGGTTTCAAGGAGCAATGAAGCGTCATGGTTTTCATGGTATGCCAGCCAGTCATGGTCATCGGGCGGTTAGACGACATGTTGGTTCGATCGGTCAACGTTTTCCCCAGCATACGCTAAAAGGTTTACGGATGGCGGGACGTGATGGCAATGTCCGGATTTCTGTTCGTGGCCTAACGGTAATGGCGGTAGATCAGGAGAATAACCTGCTCGCGCTTAAAGGAGCGGTTCCTGGTCGTAAGGGGACTAGGTTAGAAATAGTGGGAATTTAATATGCAGATGGATGTCTACAATCAAACTGGCGAAGTAGTGCGACAAGCCGAGCTACCAGAGGCGGTTTTTGGTTTGCCCGTGGATAGCCAACTGATTGCCGAGGCGGTCCTGGCCCAAGCCGCCAATAGCCGTTTGGTACTAGCCCACACTAAAGATCGTTCCGAAGTGCGCGGTGGTGGTAAAAAGCCTTGGCGCCAAAAAGGTACCGGTCGCGCGCGCCACGGCTCCACGCGTTCTCCTTTATGGAAGGGTGGCGGTGTGACTTTCGGTCCTACCAAGGAGCGCAACTGGTCAGTGAAAATTAATAAGAAAGTGCGCCGGCGAGCGCTATTAATGGCGCTCTCTAGTAAGGCGCAGACGGGCAATATTTTATTATTAGAAGATCTACAGTTATCTACTATTAAAACTAGCACGGTTAATAAGGTTTTGTTGACGCTGGGTACGAAACTACCAGAGTTTAAGGCCAAACAGAAAAAAACCGATAGCTTACTGCTAGTGATACCGGAAAAAAATAACGTAATCGAGAAATCAGCGCGCAATCTGCCACGGGTGGAGGCGATCCGTGCTCAAGACTTAAATCCAAGAGCGGTACTGAAAAGCAAATTTATGATCATGTTAGTACCCGCTTTGCCGGTAATTGAAAAGACCTTCAAAATTTAAATATGGCTTTGAATATTTTTAAAAAAGAAAATAAAAGTAAAAATCCACTAGTCGGACGCTCCGGTGCCGACGTTACTATGGTGCCTGCGGCACCGTCACTGGGACGCTCGGTTTTGGTAGCCCCCCATGTTACAGAGAAGGCCGCTCGCCTGGAGAGTGTCGGGCAGTATGTCTTTCGGGTGCACCCTGCCGCCAACCAGATACAGATTCGGCAGGCCGTAGAAACCGCCTATCAGGTTAAGGTGGCTGGTGTGCAGGTAGTAAAAATCCCAGCCAAGACGCGGCGCTTGGGGAAGCACGTCGGCTTAAAGGCCGGATATAAAAAAGCGATTGTAAGCCTGCGCCCGGGCGACAAAATTCAACTAATCGCGAAATAAATTTATGGCTAAGAAATACAATCCAACAACTCCTGGCCGGCGCGGTATGCTGGGTTATGATTTTTCAAATCTTACCCGCGTGGCACCCCTAAAATCTTTACTAGGTGGTTTTCAGCGTGGTGTGGGCCGTAATAACAAAGGCGAACGCACTGTGCGCCACAAAGGCGGCGGGGTGAAGCGCTTATATCGCACCATTGACTGGGAGCAGCGCAAACTAAACGTGCCGGCTCGAGTTTTTGCCATTGAATATGATCCCAATCGTACCGCTCGGATTGCCCGTTTGCATTACCAAGACGGTAGTAAGGCCTATATGCTAGCACCCGAAGGATTGAAGGTGGGTGACAGCATAATTGCTAGTGAGCGCACCGAAATTAAGCCTGGCAACCGCGCACAGTTAAAATTTATCCCACAGGGAACCGAGATTTATAATATTGAAATGTCTCCCAGTAGCCGAGCCACGCTAGTGCGTTCAGCTGGTAGTAAGGCGGTAGTAATCGCTAAAGACGCGGGCTATGTGCAGGTACAACTACCCTCTTCCGAGTTGCGCCGCTTTTCCGAGGCTTGTATGGCTTCAATTGGGCGGTTGTCAAACCAGGAGCACAATACTATTGTATTGGGCAAGGCTGGTCGCTCCCGCTATCTAGGCCGCCGACCCGCCGTACGCGGTACTGCCATGAATCCAGTGGACCATCCGCATGGTGGTGGCGAGGGAGTGCAACCGATCGGCATGCCACACCCTAAGACTCCTTGGGGCAAGCCGGCTTTAGGAGTTAAGACCCGTAATCCCAAAAAGCCTTCGCGCATCTTTATTGTCCGCCGTAGGAAGAAGTAAAAACTATGTCACGTTCAATCAAAAAAGGTATTTATACAGATGCCAAGCTAATGAAAAAGGTAGCTAAGTTAAAGGCGGGCGATAAGACCGTGATCAAGACCTGGGCGCGTTCCTCTACTATCACGCCAGAGATGATCGGCTATACTTTTGGAGTGCATAATGGCAAGTTGCATATTTCTGTATTTGTCACCGAGGATATGGTGGGGCATAAGTTGGGAGAGTTTTCCCACACCCGTAAATTTACCCGCCATGGTGGAAAGATGCAGAAAGAGATTGAAGCAGCTGCCAAGCAGAAAGAGGTAGAAGCCGCTAAAGCCGCCAAGGTAGAACCAGCTGCCGGAGGAAGTAATAAGAAATAAGACAAAAGTATAAAAATCTTAAACTTAAAACTTATTTCTTATCACTTATTACTTAAATAATATGCAAGTTACCGCCCAATTAAATTATCTACGTATCGCTCCGCGCAAGCTCCGTCTGGTAGCGGGTCCTTTGCGTGGTTTGATGGTAGAGAACGCCGAGGCGCAATTAACTGCTATCTTTAAGCGCGGTGCCAATCCTTTAGGCAAGTTGTTGAAGTCAGCGGTTCAAAACGCCGAACATAACTTTCAACTACCAAAGAGCAATTTATTTATTAAAGATATCGTGGTCAACGAGGGGGTAAAACTAAAACGCTATATGCCGCGGGCGCAGGGTGTGGCTCATCCGATCCAGAAAAAAACTACTCATATTGAGATAATTTTGGCGGAGAAAGTAGCCGGCTTAAAGTTGAAAAATGTTGAGCGTCCCGCTCCCGATATTGCACTTGCCTCTGGCAATGCAGGGACAGCGGCTGATGAAGCCGCCGGGACGCAATCTCGGCGTAGCAATATCGGCACTGGGACGCTCGGCACCGGGACGGTTAAACCAAGCGCGCTGGGCAGGGTAAAAAACGCCAGTCGGCGCTTTTTCCGCCGTAAATCAATTTAATTATGGGACATAAAATATCACCTACTTCTTTCCGAGTCGGTTTCCAACAGCGCTGGCTAGCGCGCTGGTTTGGCGATAAGCAAAAATACATTAAGTTCTTCAAGGAAGATTATGCCGTGCGCACTTTTTTGGATAAACAGCTTAAGAATATGAGTATCGACCGGGTGGAGATCGAGCGCAGCCCCGACGTATTAAATATTATCATTCATACCGCTCGCCCGGGCTTAATTATTGGCCGTGGTGGCACCGGGGCGGAGGAGCTAAAGCGTGATCTACAAAAAATAATTAAGCGTCGTACCGCTATTCGCATTGATATTCAAGAGTTCAAGGCACCAGAAATGTCGGCGGCCATTATGGCTGATTCAGTGGTGGAGCAAATTGAAAAGCGATTGCCTTTTCGGCGGGTAATGAAGCAGTTGCTGGCCAAGATCATGGCCAACCGTGAGGTAAAAGGGGCTAAGGTGGTTTTGTCCGGACGTTTAAATGGAGCGGAAATCGCCCGCACCGAGCACCTAGAAGAGGGTAGCTTACCACTGCAAACCTTGCGGGCCGACATTGATTATTCGAAGCGCACCGCGCATACTACCTATGGTACGATTGGCGTAAAGGTGTGGATCTACAAAGGCATACGATTTGATTAATTAACTTCTTAACTACCGATATTGTACTGCCGAGCTTTGGCACTAGGGAAGGGATAAAGTCGAAAGGGACTTTGCCAAAGGCGGAGGATGTCAAAAACAAGTTCAATATCGGCACTGGGAAAGCTAAGGCTGGGAATAAGACAACCTCTTATCTCCCGATATTTAAAACCGATATTGCCTTAAGCGTTGCAGTCAGACTACCAAAAGACTGTCAAAAGTCTCAAGCAGTCTGGCTCAACGCAAAGACAATATCGGCACTGGGACGCCATGTTACAGCCAAAACGCATCAAGCATCGCAAAGTCCATGTCGGACGATTAAAAACGAAAACCGCGCGCGGTGCTTATTTAAGTTTTGGCAGTTACGGTTTGAAGGCCATGGAGTCGCACTTCATTACTGCACAACAAGTGGAATCAGCGCGCCGCGCGATGACCCGCTTTATTCAGCGCGGTGGAAAGATTTGGATCAGGGTCTTTCCTCACAAACCAATGACCGCCAAACCGCCAGAAGTCGGTCTAGGTGGCGGCGCGGGCGGCTTGAAAGAATTTGTCGCGCCGGTCGAGGCGGGGCGGATCATGTTTGAGATGGATGGAGTAAGCGAGGCCATTGCCACGGAAGCTTTTCGTCTAGCTGCCCATAAATTACCTATAAAAACTCGATTTATTAAGCGCTAGCAAGCCTGTGCCCACCCAAATTCGCTTCGCGATTTTGGTGGGTTGTCAAACTGCTAATTTATGTTATGGTAACCCCCGCTGAATTAAAGCAAAAGACCCCCGTGGAACTGGAAGAATCTCTCTCTCAGCTGCGGGTTAAGCTGGGTAAGATGCGTTTTGATCTAGAGCAGAATAACCTGAATAATTCTAGTGAAATTAGCATCACCCGGCGCGCTATTGCCCGTATTTTAACCGAGTTACGGAAGCGCCAGGAAAAATAAGTTATGACTACTGCCGATCCAAAACCAAATTTAGTTGGACATCAACGCACACTAAATGGTGTGGTGGTTTCTAATAAGATGCAAAAGACAGTGGTGGTAGAGGTTAACCGGCGCCGCCAACATTCGAAGTACCGCAAGTTTTATACTGTTACCACCCGTTATCAAGCCCACGCGGAGACTGTTTATGCGGTGGGTGATCGAGTGGTAATCGGTGCGGTCCGGCCCCTTTCTAAGACTAAGCGGTGGACGGTGATAAGAAAGTTCATAGTTGATAGTCAATAGTTTATAGAAAGAAAAGATCTTAAACTAAAGACTATAAACTATAAACTGAAATTATGTTACAACTACGATCCATAGTTAATGTTGCCGACAATACCGGCGCCAAAAAAGTTGGCGTTTTTAAGGTTTTGGGTGGTACGCGCAAGCGCTACGCGCGCATTGGCGATGTCGTAGTAGTTTCAGTAAAAGAAGCGGAACCGCGCAAGGCAGTTAAGAAAAAAGAAGTGCTAAAAGCCTTGGTGGTACGACAGCGGGCGCCCTTTCGCCGGGCCGATGGCAGTTATATTCGCTTTGATGAAAATGCCGTAGTCATTCTAGAGGGCAAGGAGCCTAAGGGCGGGCGGATTTTTGGTCCTATTCCGCGCGAGATTAAAGAATTAGGCTATGACACCATTGCTAGTCTAGCCAGTGAAGTAATATGAGTAATTAAACTTCCGATATTGTATTGCTGAGCTTGCGCACCAGGGAAGTCAGTGGCCAAAAGGCCGTGACCAGTGGGACGGGTCTGGCTCAACGCAAAGACAATATCGGCACTGGGACGATGAAGATTAAGAAAGGCGACAAAGTGAAGATGCTTGCAGGTAAAGACCGGGGGAAGACCGGCAAGGTTTTATTCGCCTTCCCGACCGATAACAAGATTGTAGTGGAAGGTCTAAATTTAATTAAGCGTCATCAGCGCGCTCGGAAGCAAGGACAGAAGGGTCAGATTGTTCATAAAGAAAGAGCGGTAAACACTTCTAGCGCCCAATTAATTTGCAATAGTTGCGCTAAGCCGGCT
>Ga0209541_10016457_pt1 | contig 10926 bp, 12 predicted proteins | sample RifCSPlowO2_01_FD_184027 | JGI IMG/M metagenome (GOLD analysis project Ga0209541, IMG submission 184027) | Groundwater microbial communities from Rifle, Colorado - Rifle CSP2_plank lowO2_0.1 (SPAdes) (version 2) | ecosystem: Environmental > Aquatic > Deep subsurface > Groundwater | place... | reverse complement strand
CTTTGTCCTAGCAAACTCTTTCAGAGCAGCCTTTTTGGCAAGCAAAAATGTTGACGAAAAAACTTCGGGCATGACATTTACTGCGTAAAGTCATGCGCAAATAGTTGCCTTGTTTACAACGTTACTCGTACGACTTTGCGAAGCAAATACTCTACTTTGTGTACATTATTTACAGCGTTATTCGTACGGTTGAATGAAATGAAACCGTACTTAATGTTTTTCGTCAACTTTTTGTTAAAAGGCTGCGAACGATGACAGAGCCTTGAAGATAACAAAAATCGTCTACTTGGAGTTATCCCCCATAATGTATGGAAATTGTACACTAAAAATTGAATAACATTTAAAAAGTATCTGTTGTTCATTAAAAAATAGATTAAACAATCTGCCGGCATCGCATAACCTGGTATTGCGCAGGACTGGAAATCCTGTTTCCTTCGGGATATCTGGGTTCAAATCCCAGTGCCGGCGTTTAAATTTTGTTGAAATGACTATTCAATTTTGAGTGGTTTTTTTAATTTTGACAAAATGTGACCACTATAAAGGCATAACAAACAAAAGATTTATATAATAGTTAAGTTTTCATTTGTTTGGTGAATTCAAATGACAGAAAAGAAACCAAATGATTATCAATTTTTTAGAATTAAGCTGGATGATGATAAGAATAATAGATTAGATGACATTTTTGGAGTTAAGCCAACAAATGAAGGAAGATTAGATGATATTTTTAGGGATCTTGAAAGGAACAATTCTTTAGGTTTAGACGTTCTAGCAGCGCAAAGAGATTTAGGAATGGCAATAGTTATGGGTGCATTGTATTTAGCAGACGCGAGAAATAAGTCTGCATTCGGCTACGTATTGACAGATAAAGAATTTCAAAGAGTGCTGGCTTATAATGGAATAAGAGATTTAAAGGAATCTGATATTACCGCAGAAAATGTTGGAGATTATCTAGGAGCGATAAGCTATTTAACAGATGATTTAATAAGCTATTTAACAGATGAGTTACATAGTATTCCAGATGTATATAATTTAGGATTAGGAAGATATAATTCAAATAATGAAAAACAAGATATATTAGGATTATTGGATAAAAAAGAAAGGATTCCTTTTCCTTTAATGGATAGGAAACCTAGGCATGATGATAATTTGATTCCTGAAGCAGAAGAGAGGGACCCTACTGAGCATGAACATCAGTTGATTTATGAGATAAAGAGAAATATTTTTAAGGGTTCCTGCTGAAATTCATGCTAACATAAATAAGATACCTTTGTTTGGCTCAGATGATAAGAGACATCCGTTTGATTATGATTTGCTTCCTAAGGATCCAAAAAAGATCTACATTAAATATTTTATTTCATTTTGATTGTTTGTTTTGGATACAAACCCCGCAGCTCTGCTGCGATTAATTTAATACCAAAACAAACTTAAAAAACCCCATAACTCTGTTATGATTTAGTTTTTTATTTCTCAAATTTGGTCTTAAATTCCTTAGAAGTTCTGCTATTATTAATTAGTTTTTAGCTAATATTTAATGATTAGTTTTTAATGTATAGCAAGCGTACAAAATAATCGTAAATTAAATCATTCATACGCTCGCTATATACCAGCGAACGATATCATCACAAAATACCGAGAATATCGTTCGCTCAGTATAATTTGTTATTCAAATCGAAAATCACCGTGAATCATATGCTTATAAATTTCTCTTCCTTTAAGCGTTTCATATATTGAAAAAAGCGCATTTCCGACAGCATGATGGCTTGGCCTTCTGTGAATTAATCTGTACCAGCTCTCAATTCTGTCTCTGTTTGTTCTTGTTTTTAACAGACTTTTTCTTGGTAGCAATCCTAGTTGTCTGCACATCCAGAGATACGCACTTTTCAATTCACCTGCAGTCATATCTGAAACGCTGTATAAAAATGCTTCATTATTCCTCTCTTTCACGATAATTATCCGCTAATTGTTTTTCCACACCTCTTGCATGCCCTTCTGTAAATGCAGTATATGTTTTAGATGCAATCCCAATTTTATCGTGTATAGAATGAGCATATTCATGCCCTGCCATTGGAATCAAATCTGTACGCGCAACTTTTTTTAAAGTAACTCCTTTTGATGACAGGTCATATGCAGGCTGTTTTAACGCTAAATGTGATATTGCTGCTTGCGTAGATGCTAATGCTCCCAATGCTGCAGAAATAAAATGATCTATATCTGGATTTTGATCTGTGAATAAAGGAGTCAAACCGTATGCTACTCCAATAGCAGATAATGCGTAAAGCAATAAAATTGATGTACTATCAAACCCTGGTTTAAAAATATTGAAATATCCACAATCTGGCACTTCGCCATCTTGAATCCCCAAGAATTCATCAACCTCTGTACAAATCTGGGAAAATAATTCCTTCAACTCTTCAGGAGAAACATTATCACCAAAATCTAACTTACCGTCTTCTTTGAGTCTCTGTAATCGCCTCAATCTTTGAGATTCCTTATCAAGTAGCTCTTCGATGGCTGGAATATTATCTTCTGATAACAATCTCAATCTCATCTGGAAATTTTCAATGTCTGATATATTTTCAATTTCTGAATTATAATTATCTGCATCCATATTTTATAGCAATATCTGCATATATATAAAGTTTACTATCTGTGAGTACTTAGCAGTGATAAAACAACAAAAACTTTATAAATAAGCTGTTCTTTGGTTATGAACATGAGCATGTATATCGATGATACGATTGTAGATGAAGAACCTAATGAACCTGAACAGAGAAATGATGGAATTGAAATAGAGCCAACTCTAAAAGGCGGCTTTGTGGTAAATAATCCTGACACTGAAATAAATTTAGAAGTAAATGGTGTAGTTGTAGGTGCTGGAAATAATTTATATCAAGGTGGCATGAAAGACTATACGAATAAAGGTTCTGAAAGAGGGTTTGATAGAGTATTAACCAGTCCAGCAATGCAAATACGACTAGATGCTCCTGACCTCGAAGCTTTAAGAAGAAGAAAAGGGATAAAAGGAGCAAATGACACTTATGAAATAATTACCCCGATTCACGCCAATGATAAATGTATTATTTCTCATGCAGTAGGCATAGACACTGGAAGAAATGTTGTAGTAAAGCAGTATCGTGATGAAAGATTTTTCAAACATGAACTTACAATAAACGGGATATTAAATCCCGATGCTGAACATGAAAGCATACTTCTTGCTGACGAGTTTATAGAAAATAATCGCGGGATGTTTTCTGTTTCAAGGTATATAGATGGAGGAGATCTGCAACAAGTACTAGAACGCTTTGGAAAATTAAGTCCATTAGAGTGCATGAGTATTTTCCCATCAATCTGTGATGCATTGGAATATATGCATGGAAAAGGAGTCGTCCATAGGGATATTAAAGCAGCAAATATACTTGTAGAAAGCCTTGATGAAAATTCACCAGGAATACAAAGAGAGATGTTTTTATCAAGAATAGGAAGAGTATCTCCAAAAGTTATAGATTACGATATTGCATGGCATAGATTAGTTGCTGATCCTGTTCCAGTAGGCGCTGTTTGCGGAACAGTAAGTTATATGTCTCCTCAGGTATATGTCGGAGAAATTGATCCAAGAAATGACATCTTTGCTGCAGGTATAGTATTATATTTCATGCTTACATTGAAACATCCATTTAATATAAAGCCAACTGAACATGCATTAATAGCTTATAAAAGAATGAAGGAAGAACCCGTATCAAATCCTTCTGATGATAATCCAAATGTAACCAAAAAACTTTCCGAAGTAGTTATGACTACAATAGCAAAATCGCATGAAGAAAGATACCAAAGCGCAAGAGAATTAAAAGATGCATTTCTTGATGCAATGAAAGATTATTATTTCTTGATGCAATGAAAGATTATTCTTAGAATTATTTATTATTCGTAAAAATTTTCTTATTCGCAGATTATTCTAATAAAATTTTCAGTTAGTCAACGCATTATATTATCAACGCATTATATTATTTTCAGTTAGTCAATGCCCTATACAATTCATCGCAATCTGGTTCTACATCCAAAACTGCAGATTTTCCTGTAAGTTCGTATAAGCGCGGCAGAACCATTTCCCTCCCAGGGATGATTTTAAGCGCCAAAGGCGTTTTTGAAGATTTAAGCGCTTCGGAAGAACTGCCTAAATCACCTGCATTAACTGCCAGATAGATATCATCCTGACGTCTTAAATTCACAAACTGCTCGGGTTTTAATAATACCATTCTTTGTCTAGAGATGTCAAGATGATCTGTTGATGCGTCTGTTGAAATGTCTTCCTCCTTATCTACTCTAATAGAAGCATTATTTTTGTATGGCATCCTTATCATCAATCTATATGCCGGGCGCTGGCCTTTCTTAAACATTTCTTCATCTCCAGCAATGTATCTTTGAACCTCCAAACCTTTGTCAGAACCTAGAACTCCAACCCATGCTCTCGTTAAAATTGTACATGCAGAACGAATATTATTCTGCTCAAAAGATTGTCTTGGATCAATCCATTCACCTACAATTAAAACAAGGTCGCCATTGTAATCAACCAGATGGCCGCTTAGCTCTGAAACCAAAGAGAACATTTCCCTATACGCAACACCAAAATGAGAGATTGCCCAATCCCTTAATTCATCGCCTGTTGACACGTTTTCTAAGAGTATAGCGCCTTTAACTGCATTCAACTCCAATTCTGATAATCCTTCATCTTCTTCTTCAAGATCGTCAAAATCTATTGAGTTGAATACCTTTACCCCTTTTTCAGTGCCCATTACACATAATTATGGAAAGAATAATATTTAAATTTTTTCTTTGATTTCTCAAAATGAGTACATACTCCGCAGCTTGCTGTGAATAAATAAACTCAGTTTGAGATTAAAAAATACCCCACAGCTTGCTGTGGTTGGGATTTTTTATTTTGGGATTATAAGATAATCGCATGCATTGTACCAAAAACTACATTCTATACAGAGCCCTTTGATTTTGTAGTTTGATACGCCCTTAACATTTTTATAACAAACTTTAAGAATACAAAAATCAATTTTTCAGATGAAAAAGAGGTTTTGTGATGGATTATCATACTAATATAAGATTACATGATTTAATTTCATTGCCAAAAAAGCGTTTGGAGCTGTTTAGAATGATTCCTGTCAATAAACAGGGAACGGTTTTGCTCGAATTGCCGCATGACGTAGAAAAGAGCATCCTAAATGAACTGCAAATAAAGGAAATAGTTTCATTGAACCATTACCTTGATCCTGATGAAACAACAGATATTCTGCAGAAAATTGATGATCATTCTAAAAGAAGAAAGATACTTAATAACTTAAAAACGCATATAAAAGAAAGTGTCGAAACTCTGCTTAAATTTGAGCCTCAAACTGCAGCAGGGATGATGAGCATAAATTATATTGAAGTAGGCAAAAATGCCAACTTCAAAAAAGTAGAGCTGTTAATTAGAAAGCATGAAAAGAGAACAGGAAGAATACCGACCATATTGGCAGTAGAAAACGGTTATCTTCTCGGAGAAATTCACATGCATGATCTGGCGCTCCATACAGTAAATGAAAAAATAAAACCGTACATCAAAAAAGCGATCACAATAAGATACGATGCAGAAGAAGATGAAATCATAAAAAAAATTTCTAAACCGCATAATAAGATAGTTGTTTTAGACGACGACAATAGCATTTTAGGAGTAATTTATTCAGATGATATATTACCTTTGATTAAGAGGACGCAGGGAAGAGCGATATACAAATTCACAGGTGTCAGCAAAGATGAAGAAGTGTATGATTCGATAAGCTCAAAAGTAAAAAACAGATACAAATGGCTTATATTAAATCTTTTTATTTCATTTGCTGGAGCATTAGTAGTCAGCTTATTTCAAGAAACAATCCAGGCGTTGGTATTATTAGCAGTATATATGCCTATAATTGCAGGCATGGGTGGGAATACCGGTGCGCAAGCAATGGCAGTAATGATAAGAGGAATAGCATTAAAACAAGTCGAATCAAAAACAGCAAGAAAGGCAATTTTAAATGAATTTATCGCCGCAGGACTCAATGGGATAATTATTGGAGCAATTGCTTCAATTATAGCAGTAGTATGGAATAAATCGCCATTGCTTGGCTTGGTTATTGCTGCAGCATTGATTATTAATTTGATGATTGCAGGATTCTTTGGCGCATTGCTGCCATTAATAATGAAAAATCTTGGAAAAGATCCAGCTACATCTGCAACAATATTCATAACAGCCACAACAGATATTTTTGGATTCTTCATATTCTTAGGATTGGCTTCGCTGCTTCTGTAAACTGATAATAAAGAGTATTACAATTCACTTTCCATCCCATCATAAGCTATACTTATGTTCATTCCATTAATTTTATTATGCTTTAATTTGTTCACTAAATTTTTATCCCCTATTCTCAAAGGCTCTTTTCCCAGATGTGTAAATATCGCATTTTTTATCTCATAATCCATACACCAATTTATCTGCGTTGACATACGCGCATGGCCGAATAATTTATTTCCTTTTTTTCTTACTAAATTTGCCATAAAGCTCGAACCGTCACCTATGTATAAATCGACGCCGTTTAATACAGATTTATTTTCGGGCACAATCAAATCAGGATTATATACAAGTGTTTTTGTTTTATTTTTTGTTTTAACGATTGAAATTTTAAATCCAACAGCCGGTGCAATTAGTGAATGAATTACTTTATATGCCATAACTTTAAACGGACCGACATAAAACCATTTGTTTGGTTTAATAATTTCAAAATTTTTGTCGAATTTGGAAAGTTTTTTTGTTTCATTTGTGACATAAATTTTGCCGTCGTATTTTTCGTCTTTTAGCAGCCACATAAATGCATCAGGATGCGCATGAGTGATTAGAATCGCATTAGGTCTTATCATATTTAATTTTCTGCTTACAATGCCATGATCGATGAGCAATCTGAACTTATTATGTTCGATAAGCAATGAAGAATGATATTTATGCCTGCTTGAACTCTCTTCTATGTACCCTTTTGTGCCTAAAAATGAAAGTTTCATATTTTTTTTTTTGACAAATCAGTCGATAACTGATTGTAATAATAGTTGATTATAATAATAATGAATTATATTGATTCCTTTTTCATTCATGTAATTCTCTTAATCTCCTGATAAGCTCATCAAAAACAAGCTTCTTTTTATCTTTAGATAAAGAAAATAATGATTTTTCAACCATCATCTTAGAAATGGTAAAAATATAATTCAGCTTTATGACACTTGCTTTAACCGCCCCTTCTTTCTGCGTGAGAGGAATTCCTTTCATTGCTGTATTGCTAGTAATTCCTGCTACAACAATATTATCTAATTCTTCAAAAAGGATTAGCGCAGGCCTTATTTTAATTTCAAAAGTGTCTGTAAACTGCACTTTTGCAAGAACAATATCTCCTGACCTAAGCACGTTTCCAAGCCTCGTCCTCTTCATTATCCCATAGTTCTTTCATCTTTGCCTGCTGAATTTTATGCAGGAACTCGTCATACTGATTCTTGCTCTTTACGCTTTTGAATACTTTAAGTATAGTTTTTATTAAATCATTGTATGACTGTTTTGGATATTCTCGCGTCTGTTTTAATGAATTAACAAGAGATTTATCCAGCTGTATCGTTGTTGTTGCAATTATATATCACCTATATATCACCTATTGTTGTTACCATTATATATCATCTATAATAAGCTATAGGTAGTTATATATAAAGATTCCTACATTTTGTCTGCCGTCTGCTAGGAAAGTCTACTTCAAATATTCTTTAAACCACATAATAGCCAAATCAGCAACCTTTTCTAATTTGCCAGGCTCTTCAAATAAATGCGTCGCGCCTTTGATTATCTCCAACTTTGCTTCGCATTTCATCTCAGCTAATGCTTCTTGATTCATCTCAATAACAGGCTCATCATCTCCTCCAACTATAAGAAGAACATGGGTTTTGACAACTGAAAGATAATCCATTGCAAGATCTGGACGTCCTCCCCTAGAAACCACTGCCTTGACATCTTTTGGCAATTTCGCTGCTGCAATCAAACATGCTGCTGCACCAGTGCTGCCTCCAAAAAGCCCGATATAATTATTTTTAATATGAGTTTTAACATATTCGTTTTTTTTAAGCCAAGATACTGCTCCAACTAGACGCTCTGCCAATAAAGGGATATTAAACCTGTATTCCCTTGTTACATCGTCAATAGTTTCCTCTTCTGGAGTCAATAAATCCATAAGTAGAGTTGCAAATCCTTCCTTGTTAAGCTTTCCGGCAACAAAATTTTCCCTTGGGCTGAACCTATTGCTTCCTGCGCCATATGCAAAAAGCACTGTCCCTTTTGCATCTTTTCCTTTTGCATTTTTTGGAACAACAAGCTCCCCTTTTAATTCAATTCCTTTAAACTTAACTACTACTTCAGTCATTTATGACCCCTTTTATTCTTTATTTTTTTATTATTTTATCTTGTTTATTTTTATTTATTATTTTATCTTTTTACTCGGACTTCTTTAAGCAGTCTTATTGCCTCATCGTCATCAACCTGAGTGAAAGTCTCATAAAACTGCCCGATTGCAAAGAATGGAAATGGCGTTTCAAGGCAGACGACTTCATCTGCCAGTTCTTTAAGTTGGATTATATTTTCAGATGGAGCAACAGGTATAGCAACAACAACTTTTTTTGCTTTTTCTTTTCTTGCCATATCAATTGCAAGTTTTATTGTATTTCCGGTTGCAATTCCGTCGTCAATTATTATAACAATCTTTCCTTTTAGGTTTATGGGTTCTTCCCCGATGTATTTTTTATACTTTTCCTTTAGATTTTTCCTTATTTCCTTTACCTGCTTTTTAATATAATCCTCTGAAACATTTTCTGTGTTTACTGCTGTTTCATCCACAACATAATTTTTCAGGCTTACAGCTCCAATAGCATACTCTTCACTATAAGGATGTGGAATCTTCTTTGTTAAAATAATATCTAATTGAAGATTTAATCTCTTTGCAAGAACATTGCCTATTTCCAAAGCTCCTCTTGGAATTGCTAGAATTACTGCATCTTTATTATTTTTATAATGAATTAACTTTTTAGCCAGCTTTTCTGCCGCATCGAATCTGTTCTTGAATAACATTATCAGTATATACAAAACACAGTTTAAATTGTTAGCGGTTTATTGAAGAGTGAACTATCAGTGAACTATTTTTTTACAGTGTTATCTTACTATGATTTTATTAGCATCGCTTGATATCTCGTTGTAATAATTGGTCTTGCCTTGATGCCATGTTCACTTAAGAAATCGTCAATTGATTTTTTAATTCCAGGGCAATGCTCCCATTCGTAATCGTCAAACATGATTACTCCGCCTTGCGTCATTCTTGGATAAAAAAAGTTAAGCACTGCATGATTTGAATCATAAAGATCTACATCAGAGTATACAAAAGCGAATTTCTCTGGTTTAGGGATTATACCTGCTGTTTCAGGGAATATACCTTTAGTAATCTTAACATTTGGCTCTCCTTCAAAAAGCGGCAATACTTCATCAATCCCTGCTGCAAATTCACCTTTTTCATGATAATCTATATTTGGATCATTTTTTGGCAATCCTTCAAATGTATCAAACAGATAAAAAGATTTACTAGGATTTCTCACCATTGAAATTAACTTTGCTGTTCCTCCCTTGTAAACACCAACCTGAGCAAAACTGCCGTCTAAATTATTAGAATGCCTTGCCATCTGATAGATCCAGAAACATCTATGAGGGCTTACTAAGGTGATATCCCTAATTTGATTAAAGTAATTAAAGAATTCTATATCGTCTTCAAAAACAGGAATTCCTTCTCCCGGGAGAGTTTCACCAATATTTCCAAATCTTTTTCTTAACCAATTTTTAGCGCTCACTTTCAAAAAACCCATACTTACACAAACCTCTAATTTATTTTTAATTAATGTAACTTATTTTTAATGTTTTATCTTCGTGTTCATGATAAGCATTAAAAAACAATGCTTCAGGATTGATTTCATCCCAGCTCATGAATACCCTTTTTACGCCTGCTTTTACCAAAGAAGTTACAGCGTCAGGACGATTATATGTTGGCATGCCTATGCAATACGCTCCTATTTGCACTCCGCCTTCTACGCCTCTTGGAGAATCCTCAAAAATGATCTGTTCATCAGGGTTGACTCCTGCACGCCTTGCAGTTTCAATCCATACATCCGGCGCAGGTTTAGGATTTTGAACATCCTCTCTTAAGACGACATTATCATAACCACCAAATAAATCTAATATACCGCTCCTGTAAAGCAAAATTTCTGCATACTCTCTTTCTGTAAGAGAACCGATAGTATGACCAAATAGTTTTATTCCATCATCTTCATAAATAAGATTTTGGGCAAATGCAAAGAAATCTATAAAACCCGGACGCGGTTTAATGTCTATTTCTTTTAAGACATCTCTATAATGTCTTTTCTTTGCTTCCAAAACGTCCTTATAATCAACTTGCCGATTACTTTCTGAAGCCAAATTTGCAATTTCCCATGCTACTTGGTCATCAGGTCCGCCTATAAAATGAGGCAATAGTCTGAAGCAGTCATCTAAAGTTAATGTTACACCAAACTCTTCAGCTGCCCTGATGTGGCCAAGATGATGGGCTTTTTCAACATCAACAACTGTTCCTTCAAGGTCGAATGCAATAGATTTTATTGTTGGCATAATTTTGGTAAATTTAAGTGATTTATAAATGTGACTATTCAACTGGCTCTGTCCCGAAAGTCACCAGCATAAAGTCAAAATGCTATAATATTAAAGAAGCAAGTGCGTTGCGAGGGGTTGATCCCAACTTTTAGCAAAAGTTGACAAAAGGTGATGCGATACTAACGATCACATTC
>Ga0209541_10016456_pt1 | contig 10926 bp, 8 predicted proteins | sample RifCSPlowO2_01_FD_184027 | JGI IMG/M metagenome (GOLD analysis project Ga0209541, IMG submission 184027) | Groundwater microbial communities from Rifle, Colorado - Rifle CSP2_plank lowO2_0.1 (SPAdes) (version 2) | ecosystem: Environmental > Aquatic > Deep subsurface > Groundwater | place: Rifle... | reverse complement strand
GACTTAAATGAGTCCCCACACTCACTTAATAGATATTTCTGTGAGCTGTCGGGGATTATAAAGCTAATTACGCAACAAGTTGCAGCTTATCAAACTATAAAAAGTGGGGTAAGAAATAACAAAGCAACTATTAAGTGAGTGTGGGGATGGCCCTGGAAGAGATACGTAAAACTAAAATTGAAAAAGTTGAAGCCGCAATAAATGCCGGTCTGGACCCTTATCCGGCTGTTTGCAACCGAACGCATAAAATATCCGAAGCTCTGGCTGATTTTGAACGATTAAGTCAAGACAAGAAAATTATTACTCTGGCCGGCAGAGTAATGGCCATGCGTGAACACGGCGGTTCCGTCTTTTTTGACATTGACGACGGTTCTGAAACCGACGCCGCAAACCGCTTGTCTTCGGATGGGCAGATTCAGGTCCATGTGAAAGAAGACGTTATCGGCAAAGAAAAATTTGGATTATTCAAAACCTTAGTCGATATTGGAGATTTCCTCGAAATCCGTGGTTTTTTGTTTAAAACCAAAAAAGAAGAAAGAACTCTGGAAACGGAGGATTTTCGCCTGTTATCCAAAGCCCTTCTACCGCTTCCGGAAAAATGGCACGGCCTTCAGGATGTGGAAGAAAGATACCGAAAAAGATATCTGGACATGCTTTTCAACAAAGAAATTAAGCATAAATTTATGCTTCGCTTTAAAATCATCGGCTTGTTGCGTGATTTTTTCAAAGACAACGGATTTTTGGAAGTCGAAACACCCATTCTCCAGCCGCTTGCCGGCGGCGCCAGCGCCAGGCCCTTCAAAACCCACATGAATGACCTGAATGTCGACTTATATTTGAGGATAGCTCCCGAATTGTATTTAAAGCGTCTTTTGGTGGGAGGCATGGAAAAAGTTTTTGAAATAGCCAAGAATTTTCGCAATGAGGGCATGGATCGCGAACATAATCCGGAATTCAATATGCTTGAAGCCTACGCCGCCTATAAAGATTACCGATGGATGATGGAGCTGACGGAAAAGATGATGGAATTTTTAACCCGAGAAATATTCGGTAAAACGGAAGTCGAGTACGGAGGCGCGAAAATTGATTTTAAGAAACCTTATAAACGTCTGCAATTCAACGATATCATCAAGAAATATGCCGGTCTGGATTACGATACGGCCGATGGAGGCGATTTTAAAAAAAGGGCCGGGGAACTGGGCCTTAAAATAGAAAAAACGGCGACTAAGGAAAATATCGCCGACGAGATTTACAAGAAGCTGGCCCGGCCGCAAATCATCAACCCCGTCTTTGTGGTTGACCACCCTCTGGAGCTTTCGCCGTTAGCCAAGAAACTGCCGGAGAACGCCGGCCATGTCGCCAGATTTCAGCTTTTGGCCGCCGGTTTTGAATTGACAAACGCGTTTTCCGAACTCAACGACCCCCAAGACCAGCTTGAGCGGTTCCGGCTCCAGGAGCAGAAAAGAAAAAAGGGCGACGAAGAAGCACAACGCCTGGACAAGGATTTTGTCGAAGCGTTGGAATACGGCATGCCTCCGGCGGCCGGCATCGGCATCGGCATTGACCGGCTGGTCGCGCTTTTGACCGATTCTCACTCACTTAGGGAAATTCTGCTGTTTCCGATTATGAAACAAAAAGAATAATATGCTCGACATTAAATTTATCCGTCAAAATCCGGAGGCCTTAAAAGAAGCGGTGCGCAAAAAACACGTTGATTTTGACGTGGAGCATTTGCTGGCCGTCGACTCAAGAAGGCGGGAATTGCTTGAATCGTCGGAATCTTTGAAAGCGGAGCAGAATAAGAGGTCAAAAGGCCCGCAATCGCCCAAAGACCTTGAAGAGCTTAAAGGCATCAAGGAAAAAATAAAAATTTTGGAAACCGAGCTGACGGTAGTGGAAAATGAATTTCAGAGCTTAATGCTTCTTGCGCCGAACATACCGGACGAAACCGTGCCGGAAGGCAAGTCCGACGCCGACAATAAAGAAATAAGAAACTGGGGCAAAATTCCGAAGTTTGATTTTAAGCCGAAAGACCACATTGAACTGATGAAAGAACTTGACCTTCTGGACATTGAACGCGGGGCCAAAGTTTCCGGTTTCCGTGGCTACTTCCTGAAAAACGAGGCCGTCCTCTTGTCTTTTGCTTTATGGCAATTTGCCGCGGAGCGGCTTTTAAAAAAGGGTTTCCAGCCGTTGTTTGCGCCCGCCATTGCGAAAGAATTTAATTTTGTGGGAACCGGCTGGCTGCCGCAAAGCAAAGACGAAGTTTATAAAGTCGGCAACGATGAATATTTAACGGGCACTGCGGAAGTTTCGGTAATGGGCTATCGCGCCGATGAAATTTTAAACGAGAAGGCCTTGCCCCAAAAGTATGTCGCCTTTTCACCATGTTTCAGGTCCGAGGCCGGTTCGTACGGAAAAGACACAAAAGGCATTTTGCGAGTCCATGAATTTTACAAACTGGAACAAGTTGTTTTGTGTCGAAACAGCCGCGAGGAATCGGTAAAATGGCACGAAGAGCTGACCAAAAACGCGGAAACGCTTCTCCAAGAACTCAAACTGCCGTACCGAGTGGTGATAAACTGCTCCGGAGATTTAGGACTGGGCCAGGTTAAAAAATACGATATTGAAACCTGGATGCCCTCACAGGAAAAATACCGCGAGACTCACTCCTCGTCGTATTTTTATGATTTTCAATCGCGCCGCTTAAATATCAAGTATCGCGACGATGAAGGAAAAACTCATTTTGTCCATTCTTTGAACAATACCGCCTTGGCGACTCCGCGTCTTCTGGCGAATTTAGTTGAAAATTATCAGACCAAAAAGGGGACTGTAATTATACCCAAGGTTTTAAGGAAATACATGGGCGGGGTTAAAGAAATTAAAAAGAAGTAGTTGAAGGTTGATTTCTTATGCGTCCGGCTGACATCAAAACCATACGTGAAAGGAGTGATTTTGGGCGCCGCGCAAGGCGTCCGTTTATTTTTTGGCTCGCGGCAGTCGGAGCTTTGGCGCTGGCCGCCTCCGCGGTTCATATTCTTTTCTTTGCCGATATCCTGCGGATACAAACAGTTTCAATATCGGAAAACGGCCGGATATCAGAAAGCTCCGACGGTAAAGCCATTTTGGCTGCGATAAATTCGGTTCTGGAAGAAAAAAAAATCGGCTTTTTAAAAATTGCGGAAAACATCCTGTTTTTTGACAGGTCGGCAACGGAGAAACAATTATCGGAAGACTTGCTCTTTATAAAAAACATAAAAATAAACAAGCTATTTCCGCATGGGTTGGCCGTTGAGTTTTCTAAAAAAATTCCAATTGGCGTCTGGTGTTTTAAAGATGGCGGCTGCCGGTATTTTGACGCGGCCGGCTCAATGTGGGGAGAAGCAGAAAAATCTTCAGGATTTCTCCTGTTGTCGGTAGATGATTTGCGAAACGGCGGCAATACCGCAAAAAGCGCCGCGGTCGATGCCGCTTTTTTTATGCCGCTTCTTAAAATTAATGAATATTTGCCGGCGGTGAACCTTAAAATTAAAAATGCGGAGATTCCGGAAAATTCACTTGGCGAATTTAAGATTTTTACCGACAAAAATTATTTTTTGTTTTTTGATGCCGGTTCGACCAACTCACGGCAAGCCGGTTCCGACATCGCCGGCCAGCTGGAAAGTTTAAAGATATTGCTGGAAGAGCGGGGAAAAGACACCGGTTTCAATCCTCAATATATAGACTTAAGGATTGGGGGAAGAATTTATGTAAAATGAACCCTCATTATTGCTTTTTATTTGGTTTTGTGGTATAATTAAAAGCAGGGTGGAATCGTAACAACAAGGAGGTGAACGGTGGCTGTTGCGAAGATTGACTCGCGGGAGTATCGGGTAGAACATGTTGAACGTCCTGATGGGATAGCCGTAAGGGTTGACATCAGGGTTTACAACCGATTGTACGAGTTTCGCTTGGCGGAAAAACTGCCGATACTGACCTTTTCAACGAAAATAGTCGGCAAGTTTGATGACTATTACGCCGGCGGAAAGGTGGATTTGGACGGTCTGTATCACAGGGCGCGTAAACAAGCTCTGGGTATCTTAAAGGATTGCAGGCGTCAACGCGCCGATTGAGGTCCCTTCTCGGGGCCTCTTGATTTTTTATACGGCGGGAGTATGGCGCGAAGGCCTTTTCCATTTTAAAGAGAGGGATTGATTTTCCAAACAAAGATAGAATTGCCGATGATGGCGGCGGGCTTGCGGCCCAAAAGCCAAATGTAATTCTGGTCCGGTTTATTGATTGTTCCCATAAAAAATGTAGCCGAAACGGCGATATGTCCGCCATCGGGATATTCTTTCAAAAAATCCTCTGCGCTTTTATATTTTCCGGCCGACATCCAGACATATTTGTCTTTTAAGTAATAATACGGGTCGGCCCAGCCGAAATAATCAAAGTTAATTTTAGAAATATTATTCTTATTCACCCAATCGCCAAGGCGTTTTAGGTCTTGTCCCCAATCAATATTGGAGTCAACCACATACCAATGTCCTCCGGGAATATGGCCGACTTGTCCTTCCGAAGCCCAAGACGGGCGAAGGAGGGCAACTTGATTAAAATAGGTGAGATAATATGGATAAACACGGATATTTTCTACGAGGTACCAACCCAAAAGAGTAAAAAGTGTAAAGTAAAAAGTATAAAGAAATTTCTTGCTTTCAACTTTTAACTTTCGACTTTGGACTATTTTTATAATCTGTCCCGCCACAAGAATATAAACAAACCCGTAGATGGGCAGAAGATGCCGGACGCCGATGTTAAGATTGGCGCGCAGGCTTGAATACCAATAAATCGCGAGCCACAATATCATGGCGAATTCGTCAAAATGATTTTTTATCCAATATCCGGCGCTTTCGATTTTTAACTTTCGATTTTTAACTTTTGCAATAATGGCTGTTACGGCAATGATTACGAATCCCCAGAACGGCAAGGGCTCCTTCATAAAGTACACGATTGGAAAATATTTTTTCCAGGCGACATTTCTGACTTCGCCGAGAAAATAAGTGTCGTTGCCGCCGATGCTCCGCTGGGCCACCATCAAAAGACCCAATCCGTATTGAGCGAGGGGACGCAGGAAAGGTTTATCCGAAGCCCAGACAACCGGAGCGGCAAACGACCTGTTGCCGTAAGATAAAAGATGATTGGTCGTGTCGTATTTTTGTTTTTCCGGAGGGTAATTGCGGGTATGAAGAGCGTAAACCGGCCAGACAATCAATCCGAAACCGGCCATAAAAACGGCAGCGGCAAGAAAAATATGTTTGGCCAGATTCAGGATTTTTTCTTTTTCGGTGAGTGCCCACGCCATTGCCAGAATTACAAAAAACGGCACCAACAGAAACGCCGAAAATTTGGTGAGCTGGGCCGTACCGAAAGCGGCCGCCGCCAGCAAGAAATTTGCTTTCGTTTTGTTTTTTAAAAAGCCGACGAAGAAATAAGAAGCGAACAGAATTCCGAAAAGCGCGGGAGTATCGGTAGTCACAAAACGGCTGTGAGCGATTACCGTCGGCGAAAAAGAAAATAAAAAAAGAGCCAGAATGCCCGCCTTACCGCCGTAAAGTTTTGAGGCCCAATAAAATACCAGAATTGCCGCCAGAACAAAAAATAATAACATCGGCATTTTGGCGGCGCGGACAAGCTTAACGGCGTCATTGCCCGAATTAAATATTAAATTTCTGCCGAAATTCCACTGGCCGTTGATATCCTGCGTCCAGAATTGCGTTTGAAAGGCCGCCTGATTCAGGTTCAGCGGCAAAAGGGCCAGTCCGGCGAGGTCTTTGGCTAAGGGCGGATGTTCCGGATTCAGGCGATAATCGCCCTTTACCGCATAAGAATAGCCGGCGCCGATATGGGGAATTTCATCGACTATCGGCGAATCGTTCCAGACACTATCAACGGCCAAAACTACCGCTGAAACGATAATAATTATAGCTACAATATTAAAGCGGGGCATAGAAATAAATTGCTAATTTCTGTCATTCAAGGGGTATAACTGTGGCGTTGCGGTCATATTTTCCGGCTTTAAATTGGTCTTCGGTCATATAATATATATTTTTGGCTTTTTGTTTGGCGGGGGTGTAGGTATCGGTTAAAAACATGATTGTCTGGGCCGGCATGGATACGCCGTTGACTTTAATGCCGGGCGCGTTAACCAGCACGTATTTTTTTATGTTCGGCGGGGATTGATTTAACTGCTTGGCGACGGCCAGATAATTATAGTTGAAAGCCGCCGCTGTGGTTTTATCTTTACCCCAAACGATAAAATACCGCCAAAATTCAAAAATTGCCAATGAACTTAAAAATATCGCCAGCGACAATGCCACGACTGCTTTTGTTTCCGGATGATGGCCTTGGCCGTAAAGATTCGCCGCTTCATGGCTATCGGTCGCTTTGTGCCAATCGCTTAACTTGTCAAAAACCCAGGCAATCCCTTTTGCGGCCAGAAGAATGGCCACCGGCAAGACGCCGACGGTTCTCAAGACGTGAGGCGCTTCAGTTGATAAAAATCCCGGCAGCAGCATTATAAAAAACCAGACGAAAATCAAAGTATGGGTCACGGAAAAATGGCCGTGTTTTCTCTTCAGCCAATGGCCCAATTCATTGATGAAGCCGATTGCAAAAAATATGCCTATGGGCCAGGGGAAAAGCGGAGCGCCGGCGATATTATGCCGCTGATTGAAATCACCGCTGAAATTAAACATGCCCAAGGTTTTTATTACGCTTAATCCCAATTCTTTCAGCGGGGAATCCTGGGCGAATACGGAAACGGAAGCTCTTTCCCCGGCAAAAAACCGGTCCGGATTCTGCCAAAAGTCAAAACCCATGGGGAGAGCGACAATTATCGCGGTTACGGCCAACAAAGCAAAACCGCCCAAAAGACGGGTCTTGGCATATTCGTATTTTGAATGGGCAAACGAGTAATCTTTTTTAATAAACTGCCAATAATTCAAAAAAACGGCTATGGCAATAAGCGGCGCTATCCGGTAGGAAATATAGGTATAAAATCCAAGGCCGCCGAAAATACCGGCCCAAAAATAATTTGAAAAGCGGTTCGTTTTCAGTCCGCGCCACAAAAAGAAAAACAGATAAACTAAGATGAACGGAACCATAATCGTTCTGAAGCCGATTCTTGATAAATTGACGTGCCAAAAAGAAACGGCGAGCAGAAATCCGGCCAAAGCGGCAAGCCGCCATTCAAACATTTCCCGTACCAACAAGTACAGTCCGATAACCGTTAAAATCCCGATGAGCGCCGAAACGAAACGCAAGGACCAGGGATGGGCGCCGAAGGCCCATATGGATAAGGCCTGAATATTGATGAACAGTCCTTCGCGGCCGTTGTTTTCGGGATAGAATATTTTGAAATCTTTTGTTTCCAGCGCTTGGACGGCATTGTTGCCGTTCATCGCTTCATCGGGATAAAGGCCCGATGGAGTCGAACCAAGTTGATATAATCTGAAAAATCCGGCCGCCGCCACGACAATCAAAAAAACTAAAAGCTCTTTGTGTTTAGACATATATTAATATTAACAAAGTTTTCAACAAAAGATAATAAGTGCTTTTCAGGAGCGGGATTGGCAATCAACAATTGGCAATTAACAAATCAATCTTTGTGCTATAATAATTGTATGGTAGAAAATTCTTCAACAATTGAACAAGAAATAGCTCGGTTGGAACAACAGCTTCGGGAAAAGAAGTTAGCTTTGGGCGGCCAAGAAACCGGAGCCAAAGAAACGATTCCTTCCGATAAAGAAATTTTGCATGAAATAGTCGGAGAAAAAATACAAAAAAGCGTCCCCGCACAGCAAGCGACACCGTCGGACGATAATGCCGCCACCCAACTAGCTCCCGCCGTAGAGCCGCCCAGCTACCTTACGCCTGAATTAAAAGATAAAATTCAACAATTGGTTGATTTGGCGTTCAGCGGCAGTCTTGTTCAGGCAATACAAGAAGTTTCAAAAACCAATAATGCCGCCCTTATAGACGCTTTTCACGATGTAATCGTGGATGAACTGTATAACGCTCTGGTGGAAAGGAAAAAATTGGAAAAGGTTAATTAGTAATTAGTCATTGCCTTTTTTACCGCTTATAATTTATCTTCTTGTTCTGGCGATTGTTTTTATCGCCGGCTTGGTTGTCGTCGGCTCCTGGAAAACCAAGGGCAGTTTAGACCGCGCTCTCAATATGACCTTGTTTCTGGTCCGCGTGCCTCGAGAAGCGCCCCGAGAGGGTAGTGCGACTAAGAGCGAAAAAGAACTTATTAGCGTGGGAGAACAGCTTCTTTCCAGTTTTGCCAATCTTCATTCAAAAGGATGGAACAAGTTTTTGTACGGCGAGCCGTATCTTGCTTTGGAAATCGCCGTCCACCACATCGGCGAAGAAACGCATTTTTACATTGCCGTTCCCAAAAGCAGCGAAGATATCATTGAAAAGCAGATTTACGGGTACTATCCGGCGGCTGAAATAACCCGGGTGACGGATTATAATATTTTTAATCCCGAAGGCGCTAATGCCGGAGGATTTCTGCGTTATTCTGCAAATCCGATATTGCCGATTAAAACTTACCAGAAACTCGAAACGGACCCACTGGGAGCCGTGTTGACGGCAATGTCAAAACTTCAATCGGAAGGCGAAGGCGCGGCGCTTCAGCTTTTAATAAGGCCGAGCCACGCCGGAAATCTTAAATCGCTCGGCGTTAAAACCTCCCGCGAAATGCAAGTCGGTTATCCGTTCAAACAAGCTTTCCAGCGGGCATTGCATCCTCAAAAGCCAAAACCGCCGCAGCCCAACCAAGCGCCCGAACCTCCAAAAACGGTGACGCCGGCGGATACTGAAATAATCAAAGCCATTGCCGACAAAACCGGCAAGCAGAATTTTGACGTCAACATTCGGCTTATCGCTTCCGCGCTTTCACCGGCCAGAGCCGGCCAGATTCTCCAGGATTTTCAGGGCGCCTTCGTCCAATTTTCGTCGCCGGATTTGAACGGATTGAAATTAAACGGTCTTTCCGGTTCGGCGCTGTCCAAACTGCTTTATAATTTTTCTTTTCGCCTCTTTGACGGTAAACAGGCGATTACCATGTCCACGGAAGAAATCGCCAGTTTTTACCATTTTCCGCTTTTTTTCACCGCCGCGCCGCGCGTCAGATTTTTAAAAGCGAAACCGGCCGAACCGCCTTCGAATCTGCCCCGGCAGGGAATCGTTCTCGGTAAAAACATTTTTCGCGGGCAGGAAGTTCAGATAAAAATGTCGGATGAAGACCGCCGAAGACACCTGTATATTATCGGCCAAACTGGCACCGGCAAATCCACTTTGATGAAAGCGCTTTTAAGGCAGGACATTGAAAACGGCCAGGGCGTTTGTCTTATCGACCCTCACGGAGAATTCGCCGAATTTGCTCTTTCCGTAATTCCCAAAGAGCGGGCCGATGACGTAATTTATTTCGACCCGGGCGACATTGCCCGGCCGATGGGTTTGAATATGCTTGAAATCGACCCGGCCCATCCGGAACAAAAGACGATGGTTATTGACGAAATGTTCGGGATTTTTGATAAATTGTACAACTTAAAGGAAGTCGGCGGTCCGATGTTTGAAAAATATTTTAAAAACGCCGTTCTGCTCCTGTTGGACGATTATGCCAATGAAATTCCCGTTTTGGCCGATGTCGGCAGAGTTTTGGTAAATGACGCTTACCGGGCGGAAAAATTAAGCCGCGAAGCCAATCCTTTGATTAAAGAATTCTGGCAGTTGGAAGCGGAAAAGGCCGGCGGCGAACAAAGTTTGGCCAACATCGCGCCGTACATCACCTCCAAACTCAACGCTTTCATCTTCAACGAATTTCTAAGGCCGATAATCAACCAGAAAAAAAGCGCCTTTAATTTCAGAGAGGCGATGGACAGCCGGAAAATCTTAATCGTCAATCTTTCCAAAGGGAAAATAGGCGAAATCAACGCCAATCTTCTGGGCATGATTATTGTGGGCAAACTGATGATGGCGGCGCTGTCGCGGATAGATGTTCTGGACGAAAAGGCCCGTTCGGATTTTTATCTTTTTATGGACGAGTTTCAGAATTTTACCACCGACAGCATTGCCGTCATTTTGTCGGAAGCAAGAAAATACCGGCTGGACATGATTATCGCCCACCAGTTCATCAAACAACTTAAAGAGAATATCCGCGATGCCGTTTTCGGCAATGTCGGTTCCATTGTCGCTTTCCGCATCAGTCCCGATGACGCCGAATTTATGAAAAACAAATTTGAACCGGTTTTCAGCCCCCAAGATTTGATGAACATAGACAATCTCAACGCTTATGTTAATTTGCTGGTTAACGGGCAGACAACCCGGCCGTTCAATATCAAAGTGGAAACCGAGAGGGTGTTCGGCGCCGGTTCAGCCGAAACGGCGCAGGCCGTCAAGGAATTGTCTTATGCCAAATACAGCCGGCCAAGAGAAGAAGTTGAAAAGGAATTAACGGCAAAATACGGCGTTTAAAAAACCAACTGAACATGAAATTCACAAAAAAAGACCTGTTTTTTTCTTTGGCAACCGGTTTTATTACTGGTTTTTCGGCCTGGCGGATTTTTAGTTTTTTGAAGGTTCCGGAATTGTACGGCTGGTCGTTTGCCTGGCTGATTATTTTAGTTCCGGTTCTTTGGATTTTGGGGGTGAATCTCGGCTATTTTTTGGGGAAATGGCTGCCATTTTTCAACCAGTTTGGCAGATTTGCCGCCGTCGGATTTACCAATGCCGCCGTTGATTTTGATGTTTTAAATATTTTGATTTTTTTGACCGGCATCAGCGCCGGAATTTTTTATCCGGTTTTTAAATCCGTTTCGTTCGTGGCGGCGGTGTCATTAAGTTATTTGTGGAATAAATATTGGGTTTTCGAAGCCG
>Ga0209541_10016455_pt1 | contig 10926 bp, 9 predicted proteins | sample RifCSPlowO2_01_FD_184027 | JGI IMG/M metagenome (GOLD analysis project Ga0209541, IMG submission 184027) | Groundwater microbial communities from Rifle, Colorado - Rifle CSP2_plank lowO2_0.1 (SPAdes) (version 2) | ecosystem: Environmental > Aquatic > Deep subsurface > Groundwater | place: Rifle... | reverse complement strand
CAGTAAGCAAGCTCCAAGAATTTACGTTAGTCATAAAGATGCATCCTGCAGAAGGGCCTGAAAGGAAAGCGATGTATGATAGAGTCGCTAAAGAGAACGGGTGCAGTGATGCTGTAGTGATCCTTGACATAAGCCTTTACGGACTGCTCGCAAGTTCAGAAATAATGATCACAGTATTCTCGACAACAGCGACAGAGGCAATGATGCTGGGAGTTCCGGTCATAACAATAAACCTTACTGGAGAGCCTGATAAGATGCCTTACGCGAGCTCAGGAGCAGCGTTAGGGGTTCACAAAGCAGAAGAGCTTCCTGAAGCTATAGATGAAGTTCTGCATGACCAGCCAACAAAGGCAAAGCTTGAGAAGAGCGCGAAGAAGTTCGTCTATGATCGCGCCTATATCATGGATGGTAAAGCGACAGAAAGAGTAGTTCAGCTGATTGAGAGCATGAGCGAGAATCCCGAAGAATAATTGTCAATAGAACATTCTCTGATCATTTCGCGCGCTCGCAGAGCATGAGAAGAGTCCCTCCGAACAACGCAAGATACATCCTTCGCGGAAGCAAAGCCCTGCAAGCGTAATCAAAGCAATAGAACATCTTCTTTGGAAGAGTGAAGCCTTTATTGATGTTAGGGTAATTAAGCCATAAAGGATTGAACGTGTAGAACCATTCTATGATCCTCAGATTCCCCCTCTTCACGAGGTCAAGGCCTTCAGAGAGGTAGAATCCGTGCAGGTGCCCTGAAGGGTGGGTCGGTCCTATCCCTGCCGCAAGCCCCAGCGCCATCAATACGTTCTTGATCACTCCTTTCTCGATAGGGATCTTTATCAGGAGGTACTTTTTAATCTGCAGTCTCCTCAATACTGATACCGGATTGTCAAGGTGTTCAAGCACGTCAGTCATCAGGACAAGATCTTTCTTAGGCAGTCTTCCCGGATCGTCGACATTGAGATCCATCCGGATGAAAGGGAATTCATAGCCGTAATTCTTCTTCAGCTCTTTCTGGTCGAGCAAGTCAACTCCGGCGTAATCTTTCAGATGAAGCCTTTCTTTCAGCAGCATGAGTATCGCTCCGTAATGGCACCCTATCTCGAGAAGGCTGTCGATCTTGCGATTGCCGATAAGCCGCATAATCTGGACAATGGTCCATTCATATTTGTTATGATAAGCTTTATGGCAGTCTTTAACAGAATCAACGTTAAGGAGATAATTGATATTCTTTTCTTTGCGCTGCTGCGCAACCTGTGCTTTAGATTTATTCTTCTTCATGTCAATCAATTGTTTTGGCAATGCTCTCTCGGTCTTTTTAAATATTTGCTAATTGTTGGCTCTGCCCTGAATCACAATTGAAAATCAACATATGTTGATTTTCAATTCCGAAAATCCCCTTCTGGTGATTTTCGTCATTTTTTTGCCGTCGCTTCAATAAGCAAGTTTCTTAGCCGGAGGATAAATGACGGTTGCGCAACGGTAAAAAAAGTTTTCTCTTACAGATTCAGGACATCTCCAAAGCTTCCGAAAGATTTATTAATCTCATCCCCAGTTTCAAGGGATAACCTCATGATAAAGAAAGAAAAAAAGATAGCGATATTCATTCCTGTGTATAACGCCGCAAAGACGCTGCCTATCGTGATAGACAGGATACCTGAAAGGATAAAGAAGAAGGTCAAGGAGATAATAGTCATAGATAACGCAAGCCCTGACAACACTTACCTCATAGCTGTAGGGTATAAGCACAAGAAAAAGCTTTCTAACCTCAACATAATCAAGAACCAGAAGAATCTCGGATATGGCGGAAGCCAGAAAGTCGCGTATAAGTATGTGATAAAGAGAGGGTATGACATTGTCGTGATGCTGCACGGAGACGCGCAGTATGCCCCCGAATTCATCCCTCAGCTTCTTGAGCCTTTGGAGAACGATGAGGCCGATCTCGTATTCGGCTCAAGGATCAAAGGGGAGCCATTGAAAGGGGGGATGCCTGTCTATAAGTATATAGGCAACAGGATACTCACGTTCATAGAGAACCTTGTCCTCAAGATGGATCTTTCAGAATACCATTCAGGATACAGGATATTCAATGTGCAGGCGCTCAAGAAAGTCCCTTTCAACCATTGCTCCGATGATTACCTTTTTGACACTGACATCCTGATACAGTTCAGGATAATGGATCTGAGGATCAAAGAGAAGCCCATACCTACCCATTACGGAGAGGAGTCGCACAGCCCGAGCATGATGCAGCTCGTGAGGTACAGCTATAACATAATGTCCTCATTAGGCTATTATCTACTTCATAAGTGGGGCATAAAGACGATAAAGAAGTTTGACATCAATGGAGATCGATAATCATTCTGATTCATAGAAGCGTTTCTCTTGAGCCTGAAAGCATTCCTGTCACAAGGCGTTCTTTGGTGAATAGGACGATATCGTACTCATAAACTTTATAAATGTGCCTCGCTTCTGGGCCTTCATGAAAGTCGTCATACTGGCGGGTGGTTTTGGGACGAGATTCTCTGAGGAGACATCAAGGATTCCTAAACCTATGATCGAGATAGGAGACAAGCCTATATTATGGCATATAATGAAGACCTACTCCAGTTACGGGTTCAATGAGTTCATAATCTGCCTCGGGTACAAAGGGTATGTCATCAAAGAGTATTTCGCGAATTACTTCCTCCATAATTCTGACGCGGTGATCGACATGGAGACCAACAGCATAAAATCACTGAATACGAAATGCGAGCCCTGGAAAGTTACCCTTGTAGACACAGGATTGAACACCTCGACAGGGGGCAGGATTAAGAGAGTGGCTAAATACATCGGCAATGAGACGTTCATGATGACTTATGGGGATGGCGTCTCTAATGTCGACATAAACAAGCTTCTTGAGTTCCACAGGAAGAACAAGAGACTGGCCACATTGACCGCAGTCCAGCCTGCAGGAAGATTCGGCATGCTAAAGCTTGAGAACAATCTGGTCACGCATTTCGCAGAGAAGAAAGATAACGCTGACGCGCTAATAAATGGAGGGTTCTTCGTGCTAGACCCTAAAGTCTTAAGCTATATCAAGAATGATGAAAGCGCATGGGAAGCGGAAGCATTGGAGACATTATCCCATAAAGGGCAGCTTTCAGGCTATGTCCATGATGGTTTCTGGATGTGCATGGACAAGCTTTACGACAAGATAAAGCTTGAGGAGCTGTGGAATTCCGGAAAATGCCCCTGGAAAGTCTGGAAAGATTGCGACTAAAATGATAAAGAACATACTCCTGACAGGAGCGACTGGTTTCATAGGGAGCCATATCCTAGAGCTGCTTCTTGAGAAAGGCTACAATGTCATCCTGATCTATAACAGCTCTTCTGATTTCTGGAGGATAAAGGAAAGCATAGACGCTCACAGCAAGGATGAGAGGATAAAGTCTTACAATCTAGGCAAGACAGGCATTGACGAGATATTTAATGACAATAAGATAGATTGCGTGATCCATCTCGCGGCGTATTACCGGAGAGAGCATTCCAGAGAGGATATAGGCAGGTTCATCGATTCCATAATACGGCTGCCCACCCTGATATTGGAGAATATGGCAAAGCATGATGTGAAATTCTTCATAAACACTGGAACTTTCTTTGAATACAAAGGAAGCGGTAAACCTCTTGATGAGGATTCAGTAAAAGAGGCGTATGACCTTTACGCTGCGTTCAAGACATCATTCTCAGAAGTGCTGAAGTATTACTCCGCAAATCATGGCATCGCTGTCGCTGACCTGAAGCTTTTCGCGCCTTATGGCCCTAAAGACAATGAGAAACTGATATCCTACCTCATGAAGAACGCTCTGGACGGGACAGAGTTCACGATCTCCAAGAGCAAGCTTGAATGGGACTGGACTTATGTCAAGGATATAGCGGACGCTTACCTCCTAGCGATAAGCTATCTCGATAAGCGCAAGAAAGGGTATGAAGTGTTCAATATAGGGAATTCATCCGCTGTCAAGATCAAAGAGATGATCAGCATTCTTGAAGGGATCTCTGGCAGAAATATGCGTGTCTCATACCTAAAGAACACTATCAAAGACAGCATGTTTTATGCCAATTGCGACAATTCCAAAGCAATAAAAATTCTGGGATGGAAACCAGCATATGACATGAAGAAAGGCCTTGAAGAGACTTATAAGTATTATGCTGAAGATCGGCGTAATGGCAGAAAAGGATATAAACAGCATTAAGAATATCAGGAGATGAGGAGATAAGACATTATCATCATGGAGATGCCTTTGGAAAGCGTAAGGCAGATGGAGTGAGAATGTGGATGATAAGATCAGCAAGAAACCTTCAGGAGTGAAAGGCGGCCCTATAGCTGGTGTCGTGATAAAGAAGATAGACAAGATATTCGATGACCGTGGAGCGATATTCCATATGCTCAGGTCAGACGATCCGGTCTTCGAGAAGTTCGGCGAGATATACTTCTCAATGGTCTATCCTAATATCGTCAAAGGATGGCATATACACGAGAAGATGACCCTGAATTATTCTGTCATCACTGGAATGATAAGGCTTGTCCTATACGATGACCGCAAGGATTCCAAGACAAAGGGCAACCTGATGGAGATCCTCATGGGCGATGATAATTATGCGCTTGTGAAAGTGCCTCCGAAAGTATGGAACGGCTTCAAAGGGATGGGCAAAATTCCTTCTATAGTCGCGAACTGCGCGACAATCCCTCATGATCCTGAAGAGATAAAAAGGATTGATCCCCATGATAGGAAGATCCCTTATGATTGGGATTCATAAGAGGGGTAATAATTAAGTGTCCTGTGATAAAGAGAATAGATAACAGGGCGAGTCGGTAATAAAGTGCGAGAGGCAATTGATCATGGCAGACATCTTCAGAGGATTTTTCAGCGGAAAGAAAGTGCTCGTCACAGGACATACAGGCTTCAAGGGCGGCTGGCTCTCCAGGATGCTGCTCAATTTCGGAGCTGAAGTTGTCGGATACTCATTGAAGCCTGACACTGAGCCGAATATCTTCACAGCATTGAAGCTTGATAAAGGAGTGAAGAATTATTTCGAGGATATAAGGGATTACAAGAAAGTCTTTGAAGTCATCAGTAAAGAGAAGCCAGATATAGTCTTCCATCTGGCGGCGCAGCCTTTAGTGCTGGAAAGCTATAAGGATCCGATACGCACTTATGACACCAATATCATCGGGACTGCGAATGTCTTAGAAGCGATCAGAGAGTGCGGTAAAGAGTGTGGGAAGAGAAAGGCAGAAGCGGCAAGAGGAAGAGTGTCATCAGTGAAAGCCGCGGTGATGATAACCACAGACAAGGTATACAAGAACAAGGAACATAAGAAAGCGTATGATGAGGATGATGAGCTCGGAGGATATGACCCTTACAGCGCCTCAAAGGCCTGCGCGGAGATAGTGATCGGCTCTTATATCTCTTCTTTCTTCAATATCGATGAGTATGGCTCAGGCCATGATACTCTCATAGCGTCGGCAAGATCCGGCAATGTCATCGGCGGAGGAGACTGGTCAAAAGACCGCCTCATCCCAGACATAATCAAGGCAGTGTTCGAGAAGGATGAAGAAGTAATCATAAGGAATCCAGACTCTATAAGGCCTTGGCAGCACGTCCTTGAGCCAGTGATAGGATACCTCATGCTCGCAATGAACCTTTACCAGGGCAAGAAGGAATTCTCAGGCCCCTGGAATTTCGCCCCTGACCAGGACAACCAGATAACTGTTGAAGAGCTTGTGAAAAGATCATTGAAGATACTCAGGAAAGGGAGATACTCTGTCAGGAAAGAGTACGCCGGAAAGAAGCACGAAGCTGGAATACTGATGCTTGATCCCTCAAAAGCGAAAGCATCTCTGAAATGGACGCCTATGCTGGATACGGAAAAGACTCTCGCATGGACTTTTGAATGGTATAAAAGCTTTTATAGCAACGAAGATATCGGCAAGAAGACCGACAGCCAGATAACAGGATTCCTTGAGATGTTCGGGAAAAGAAAAGCGTGATCCATGAATTGTATCCGTACATGATACAGATAAGATAGTGATAAGGTGCTACCAGTATGATTGACGCCGCAGGAAACACGAAGAAGCAGATACTTGAGCTTGTGAAGAGATTCTTCAAAGAGAGCCAGAAGCAGAAAGAAGAGAGGCGTGAAGGCAGCGCAAGAGTCGCAGTCTCAGGCAAGGTCTACGATGAGAAAGAGCTGCAGAATCTTGTGGAGTGCTCTCTTGAAGGGTGGTGGACAGAAGGTAGATGGAACGCCTTATTCGAGAAAAAGCTCAAGGATCTCTTAGGCATGAACTTTGCGCTCACTATGAATTCAGGATCATCAGCTAATCTTATCGCGCTGAAATGCCTCACCTCCCCTAGACTCGGCGAGAGAAGGATAAAAAGAGGGGACGAGATAATAACGGCAGCGGCATGCTTTCCTACAACTGTCAATCCTATAATAGATATTGGGGCTATCCCTGTCTTCATCGATGTAGAATTGCCCAATTACAACGCGTCAGCTGAACAGGTCGAGAAGGCGATCACGAAGAAGACAAAAGCGGTCATTCTCGCGCACACTTTAGGGAATCCTTTTGACGCTGAAAGAATAAGCGAGCTGTGCAAGAAGCATAACCTTTGGCTCATTGAGGATAACTGCGACGCGCTCGGAAGCAGGTACAATGGCAGGCTAACAGGGACTTTCGGTGATCTCGCGACATTAAGCTTCTACCCCGCGCATCATATGACTACAGCTGAAGGGGGAGCAGTGATGACGGACAATCCTGCGCTCTATAAGATAGCCAGATCGATGAGGGATTGGGGCAGGGACTGCTGGTGCCCTACAGGAAGAGACAATACCTGCGGCAAGAGATTCGAATGGAAGCTCGGAAGACTGCCTTACGGCTATGACCACAAATACATCTATTCTGAGATCGGCTATAATCTTAAGATGACTGATTTCCAGGCTGCTTTAGGGGTTGCGCAGATCGACAAGCTGGAAGGATTCATAGAGAAAAGGAAGAAGAATTTTGACTATCTCAAGAAAAAGCTGAAGGCATATGAGGATTGCCTTTTATTGCCTGAGAAGACAAATAATTCTGATCCCTCATGGTTCGGATTCCTGATAACTCTCAGGCAGGATAACCCTGAAAAGAAGCTGGAGAGGGATAAGATGATGAAGCATCTTGAGAGCGAAGGGATAGGCACAAGGCTCCTGTTCAGCGGGAATATCACGAAACAGCCTTACTTCATCGATTACTCCGTAGAGCACAGGCAGGTCGGCAATCTCAAGAATACCGATCTCATTATGAATAATTCTTTCTGGGTAGGGGTCTACCCTGGCATAGACAGGAAAGGCCTTGACAGGATATGCCAAGCGATCGAGGAATATCTTTCTTAAGCCTGGCCTGAACGCCTGACGCGCACTACAGCGAAGCTGTCATCCAAGAACGCTAGCTCTCCGAATCCCTGCGCTGTCTCGATGAGGCTTATGTCTGTGTACATGAGGTTGATCACTATGAATGAGACATCGTACCGCTGAAGGATGCGAGAGCGTTCAGTGTCTGAAGTCTCTTCCTTGAAGAATAACGCCATGTCTTTCGATCTCTCCCTGTAATCTGTGACAAACGCGTTCCAGTGATTGAGGTAATGCCCCATAGATCTTCCTGTGAAAGTGGGCAATACCAATGAGGTCTTCTCATCAGTTATGAACACGTCATAAGTGCCTATGACATTCTTCAGCCTAGGATATTCGTCCATGTCGACAACGTCCTCTATCCTTCCCTCAAAGTATTTCTGGAAGAAAGTCCCTACAAGAAGAAGCTGGAACACTATGCTGAGAGCAAGCACTAACGCTAACGCTGTTCGTAACAAATCCCAATATATCTGGAGCCTCATCTTCCTTAACGCGCCTAATCCTCTATCCGCGAGAACACGCATCCGCGTAATCATCCCTTTCCAGCTCGCAGTTGAGAGAACGCCGTATTCTCCGTATTTCGCAGCGATCAGGATCTGAAGATAGAACGCCATATAGAAGAAGTATCTCTCAGTGAAAGGGATGCGTGTGAGGTAATACACCAGGAACGCGAGGAAGTTGAACGCGAACAGCAACCAGGCCAGCCTGAGCTTCTTGTCCCTGAAAGAGACCAGCCATAATGGTAGGCCTATGATCAGCAAAGGCCCTGTCTTCAGTAAGATGTCATTCAATACCATTGATGACAGGGTGCTTTCCTTGCCTAACGCGAGCAACGCCAGGAATGAATAATAAGGCCAGAACGCAGTCAGAGCCACTAGCAGTATTGGCAGGAGCGCGATGAATAGCCTTTCTTTGCGGAATCCTGCAGTGAAAGGGATGAACCAGAGGACTCTCTCTTTCAGGCCGCCCTCTCCTTCAAAGAACGCGAGCAGAAGCATTGAAGTTAGGAAGAAGCTGAAAGTCGGGAAATGGGTGAGCAGCAGCGCTGATCCAAGGATGATGAGCAGGATAATCAGGGAAGTCTTCTTCTCCCTTAGGTATTTCAGGACGATATAGAGCAGGAATATCGCCAGCCCGAAACTGAAGAATGAAGGATAAGGAAGCACGAACATAAGAATCTTGAGATGGTACGCTGAAGAGATGTTCCACCCGAAACCCCAGAAGAACAACGCCATGATCAGGCAGAGCGCAGGCATTGTCTTTCTCTCTTTAAGATTCCATCCCATCAGCGCTGTTGTGAAAAGGAAGAACGCGCTAATGAATAAGAGCAGGTTGAGGAGTGAGAAGATCTTGAACGCAGCGAAGACATCCATGCCTGACAGCCGCATCACCATCGCTATCAGAAAGATGTAAGGGCTGTTCCTGGGATTATCCACTTTCAGATTCAATAAAGGGTCTGTAGGGTCTGTCGGATTCAGGCTGAGCTCTTTAGCGGCGGAAGAGTGATCCCAGAAGTCAGCAGTAGCCAGATAAGGGTATGAAAGTGTAGTCAGTGTGAGGATCAAGAAGACTGCTGCGGCGACTGCGAGATAAGATTTAGGCATTCGTATCCTAGGGAGTTGCGGATTTGCGGCTCGCATGCTTCCTAAAGTGGATATTGTCTTTTTAAATCTTGCTTATCGTTTCTATCCGCTATATCTTGATTAAACACCTGCCGTCGCTGCTTTTAGAAAGATTTATAAATATCCATTGAGGGGCATACAATTATCCATGAGAGTTATATAGGGCGAATCTTAGTCTGATATCCGGTAGAAAGCATCGATAGAGAAGGTGGCAGTTATGGTCGCATCTAAAGGCGCAAAGAGATCAAGGATAATTCTTGTCTATCCGCGCGTAGGCACAGAACTGGGAGAGTTTGGCGGCGCTATCGGCATGCCTTACAGCATCCTCACTGCCGCGGCAGAGCTGAATGACTCTTTCGATCTCGTCCTCATAGACCAGCGCATCGACAAGAACTGGAAGCAGACTCTTGCTGACGCCATGACCCCTTCCTGCCTCTGTGTTGGAGTCTCCAGCATGACAGGCACTCAGCTCAAGTACGCTCTGGATATCGCGCGAGAGACCAGAGCGATAAATCCTAAAATCCCTATAGTCTGGGGAGGGATCCACGTTACTATCTTGCCTGAACAATCGCTCAAGGATCCTTTAGCTGATATCGTCATCCGCGGAGAGGGAGAAAGCACATTCCTTGAGCTCGCGCAGGCTCTTGAGGCAAAAAAGAGCCTGCATGGAATTCTTGGACTTTATTTCAAAGAGAATGGCAAGATCATCGCGAATCCTCCAAGACCTCCATTGGACATGAACACCTTGAAGCCAATACCATGGAAATTGGTCAATCCTGAACGTTATATCATGAAAGGGCAGCTCACAAAGAACACTAAGAGAGAATTTGACATCGGCGAGACATCGCGCGGCTGCCCTTACACCTGCACGTTCTGCTATAATTCGCAGAAGACCCATTTCACCTGGCGCGCGATGAGCCCTGAAAAGACAGTGAGTGTCATCAAGGACGCGATCAAGCGCTTCAATATCGACGGTTTCTGGATGAGGGATGACAATTTCTTTGTTGATTTCAAGCGCGTCGATAAGATCCTTGAATTGCTGAAGAAAGAAAGAATAAGCATTCCGTGGTATTGCCCAGGCATACGCATCGACACAGTCAACAGGCTGCCTCAGGAACTGCTCGGTAAACTAATAAAATCAAAAGTGAGGCGTTTCAGGATAGGGGTTGAGTCAGGAAGCGCGCGTTCTCTGAAACTCATCAATAAGCTCATCACTCCTAAAGACATCATCGCCGCGAATCTCAGGCTCGGCAAGTCAAAGATCCCTGTGGAGTATTCCTACATCATAGGATTCCCCACAGAGACGCTTGAGGACATGTACGAGACTGTCGATCTCATGCTGCAGCTCAAGAAAGACAATCCTTACAGCGTCAGCCATAACATCAATATCTACACGCCTTATCCTGGAACTGTGCTGTATGAGAAAGCGCTCCAGATGGGGCTGAAAGAGCCTAAGACCATGGAAAAGTGGAGCGAATACCATCATCTCAGCATGAATTTCAGCACTTACACGAAGAAAGAGGAGAAGATAATGAAGAACATCAATGAGCTCTCCTATTACTGTTCAGGCATAGTGTATGACAACCTCCCTCCATTCCTGCGCGCGCTTTCGCTGCCTTTGAGATTGTGGAGCGATCTCAGGCTGAAGATGAAATGGCTCACTTTCAGGACAGACCTTGAGATCGTCAAGTTTGTGCGCCAGAAGTTCATGAGGATATGAACAGTATTTAAGAATGATCTTGAATACTTATTCTGAGATTCTTTCTTCTTTGCGCTATTTCGCATAGACAAAGCACCCTTCTCCGTTCTTGCGGCCGAGCTTCCATCGCTCGGCCACGCGCAGCGCGTACTGCTCGATCGCCTCGGGCTCGGTCGCCGGCACCAT
>Ga0209541_10016451_pt1 | contig 10929 bp, 12 predicted proteins | sample RifCSPlowO2_01_FD_184027 | JGI IMG/M metagenome (GOLD analysis project Ga0209541, IMG submission 184027) | Groundwater microbial communities from Rifle, Colorado - Rifle CSP2_plank lowO2_0.1 (SPAdes) (version 2) | ecosystem: Environmental > Aquatic > Deep subsurface > Groundwater | place... | reverse complement strand
CACTGAAAAATACAATTCCCTGAAAAAAATCCATGAAGAGCACAGTGAAACGGCGAAAAAGCTGCAGGAATTGCTTCGCAAAAACCATTTCGATGTCTTGCGGGAAACTAACCAAAAAGCGCTTGAAGCCGCAGAAAACGCTAAAGTGTCTGAGCCCAAAAAATGAAGCCGGCTCCTTATATAACGTAGGAGCCCAACTTCCGTTGCAATAGCTTGCTGCTTTAGCGCGCGAGGGAGCGGCGGCTGTTTACCCGTACGGGTAGACTTGCTCCGTCGCTATTTCTACTGATGCCAGTGCGTTCAGCGTAGCCAAGTCGCTCGCTTTCACGAAGCGGTTCGACACGGTGTAGAGAACGTTTTCTATGTACGCGCTGCGCTGCACGTCAGTCCCTCCCCAGTAATAGCCGGATTTCGCCAGCTCTTCAGGCGTGGCGTGCGACACTGTTCCTTTCAGCGTAAAGCCTTTTGCAAGGTCTACATTGAAAACGTACGCGCCTTGGAAAACGTAGTCGCCGTAAGTGTGCGGGGGAACGCCTCCCGGATACTTGGCGGCGTTGACTTTAGCCTCGAGAACAGGAATGACCAGCAAGCCGTCCTTGTTTTTCGCAAAAAGGAAGGCGTGAGGGTCTTGCGAAGCGTAAGAAGAGCTTCCCGCATCGCCGATGACGTAAGTCGCTAGCTCCTTGGGAGTGGAAACGTCGCTCACGTCGAACAGCGAGAGCTTGACGCCCTTTGGAAACACCAAGTCTTGGTTTCCTTCCTTGATGTCTTCAGTCTCTTTGCCCAAGCCGATCAAATGCGTTTCGTCGTACGGGTGGAGGTAGTCGGAGTAACCCGGAATCTTGAGTTGCCCGAGAACGCGCGGGTTTGCCGGGTCGCTCAAGTCTATTGCAAACAAGGGGTCGACTTGCTTGAAAGTGACTAGATACAGGCGGTTGCCCATGAAGCGCGCCGAGTAAATGCGCTCTCCCGGCGCGAGGCCTGCCAGCTTTCCGACTGTTTCAAGCTTGTCGTTCAACACGAACACGCTGCTCGACTGCTGCAAAGCAGGGTTCTGCGCTTCAGCCATCAGCGTCCTTACGCCGGAGTAAACGGGTTCGGTGGTGGTCGCAAGCCTGAAGTAACCGTTGTACTCGTCCATGGAATACTGGTTGAGCGCCGTTCCTGCGACAGAGCCTTTGCCCAAGTAAGAAATTTCCTTGCCCAGCGAAAACTTGTGGATTACGGTCTTCGCCTGCCCGCCGATGAACTCCGGCCTCAACGCTTTTTCCATTTCCGCCTGCAGGTTTTGCGTTGCGCCGCTTATTTTCCCGTAAATATCGTCGCGCACGTTCTCGTCCAGGCGTTCAATGAATTTCTGTCCTGCCGCCACTTTCAGCGCTTCCTTGCGCCATTCGCTGGCGTCGGAAACGTCGACTGCCGCAATCTTGTCTTTCAAGTCCTGGGTGGCGTAAGGCTCCAATATCGGCCAGTAATCGCTCCACTTGAGCGTCGGGTAGGGCGTGTAGTCGTAAACGGTTTGCGTTATGAACATGTTTTCTTTCGAGACGAACAAAGTTTGCGCGTAGCCCATGAGAACCACGCGCTTGGCTTCCTGTTCGCCCAAATCGTTCAAGTTGAAGCCCAGCACGGTGACGAAATTGTAGTTGTAATCAGGGTAATCAAAATAATTCACGTCAGTCGGAAGGAGCTGGCGCATGGCACCGTCTTTGGCGTAAAGAGGCATGGGGCCGCCGTAATACGCAGAATCGCTTGCGACAACGAAAACCCTGCCGTCGATCAAGCGCGATTGCACGTACGAACCGCTCAAGACAAAACTTTTCACCAAAACAGGGTTTTCCCTGCTGGTTATGTCGTAAACTTTCACGAAAGACGCTTGCTGGTAGTACGGGTAAGGATAAGCCATCATCTTGTCCAGCTGCTCACGGTCAATTGAAGGCGCGCTTCCAGAACCTGGTTCAACGGGAGCGGCTTTCAGTTCGGGGCATGGAGTGAATTCGCATGAAGGCGATACTCTGCCGACATAACTTCCATCAGGGCACAATTTTGCGTCTGCAGTGCATGCCACGGGCGTGGCGTTAGCAGTCGGCTCGGGGCATGCTATGGGCAGGGCGCAGTTTACAACGGCCTTGCCGTTCATCTTTTCACAAACGCATACGGTGCACCCGTCGCCCCAGCTATCTCCAATCGAATATTCATTGCCGTCATCGAGGCATTTGCCGGCAGGGCCGGTCGTGGGCGTTGCGGTAGGCACGATTGTTGGCTCAGGCAGCGGCCTGGGCTCCCAAAACGCCTGTTCCGAACCGAAGACGACGAGCTTGCCGCCGTAAACGAAAATCTGGCTGGGGACAGCAGTTTGCCTGCCGTTCGCATTAGCGTTCGAATCAAAGCTTATTTCGGAAACGATTTTCATTTCGCTTGCAGGATACGCCTTCAGAATCTTGACTTTGTTTTCGGCAATCACGTACAAAAACTCGCCGTCGTTCTTCATTACGTCGGCTTCGTCAACGCCCTCCACTTGCACGTTGGTGGTGGAATAATCCGTTGCTCCGCCGGCAGAATCCGCTTTCGCCATCATAGGTACAGGCGCGCCCATTTCGCGGGTGGCGTAAACGCCCTGTCCGTACGAACCCCGCGCTTGCGAAGCTTGCAGGAAATCGTTAACATCGTTCCATGAAGAGAACGAAAGCAATTGAGTGTCCTGCTGCGAGAGCTGGGGCGAGGGGGTTGGGTAAGCGGCGGGGTTTGAAACGCACCCTGCCAGAATCAGGGATAAGGAAGATACGAGAACGAATACTGCCGCCAAACTTTTTGAAACCGCTGCCACCGAAAACCACCTTTACTCTTCAAATGCGTTTTTTGCTGTATGGAATCTTTTAGCCGGATGGCGTTTAAATAGCCTGCAAGATAGTCAGGAAAAGAGTTGAAGCGGGGCTTGCCGCTCTGCACGGGCGGTATGCCTCGCTCAAAAAGCGCGGTTAATCCTTGTGGCTGTAAGTGAAGTATCCGGCCATGAGGAAGATTATTCCAAGCACGAAATCCAGCAAAACCGACTGGAGCAAGGCGTTAGTCGTTCCGGACAAGAGTTGCTTCGTCGACTCCAACTGCGCCGCGTCCATTCCCGCAGCTTCCGCGCCTAAGGTGCCGAGCTGGTTCAACTGCGCGAGCGACGGGCCCAACGCTGCCGAAACCTGCATGTACTGATTAGCCTGGTATACGGCGAGCGTGAACATCAGCGCGCCCATTATCACCAAAAACTGGCTAAAGATTTTTTTCATTCTTCTTCACCCTCCAACAGAAATTCGCTTCCTCTTTTCTTTCCATTCACAAGCTTGTTCTTGTGCTTTCTCGCTTCGGCCAAAAGCTCGTCGAACAAGTCTTTCAAAACGAAATTCAGCTTGCGGCCCGTGGCCTTGGCGCGGAAAGAAGCGTTGCGTGCGGAAAGCAAGCCGAACAGCTCGAATTTTTCCGTCTTTCCAAGCCCCGAGATTTTAGCGTGAATCGTAACGTTGTCAACCTCGTCCAAAACCTTGGACGCCTTGCCTGCGAAAGCCTCTGCTTTCTCTTGAATGCTTTCCTGGAATAATTTCGCGTCGTGCTTGAGCCCCGAAACCACGATTTTCGGAGTGCGCGCGCGCTTGAATAAACCCAAAATCTTGTTCCAAACCATGATTGCCACCTTTCCAGCGCTATAAACGATTCAAGAAGCTTCACGCAACGCGCGCTTAAATAACTTTAACTTCTGCAAAAACGATTTTCGAGACAGAATCCACTCGTCGCCTCCCTGCAAGTCGGCGATTGCCAACAGCATCTGCTCCCGCGTAAAACCTTTCGACTTGCGCCCTATTTCTCTAGCGAAATTTGGCGATCTGAAGGCGATCAGATGGTTGCGCACCAGCATTACCGCATTCGCATGCCGCTTTTGCGCCAAACCCAAGTCCAAGCGGGATATTATTTCAGCGCCCGCCTCGTCATGCCCGGGACACGAGGTCACGCCGTTTTTCTTCACGAGCGTCTGCGGCTTGCCGATGTCGTGCAACAGCGCCACAAGGTGCATGAACCTGTCGCGGGTGAGCAAACGCATTTTCCTCAAGACTTTCAGCGAATGCACGTAAACGTTCTGCCGCTTGTGCCCCAGGCTGTTTTCAGCGAATTTCTTGAGCAAAAGCATTTCGGGAAGCTGTTTCGCGCGTTCTATCGTAATCATGCAGCCACGCCCTCTTCGGGAAAGTTTCAAGTGAACCAGGGCAGGGCGTTTATGAGCAAAAGCCCCACCGTAATCAAGCCCAGCGCAAAAGCGATTTTCGTCCCCTGCTCCCGCCCGAACGCATCCTGCAGTTCGACAAGGAAAATCCTCTGGCCGTCCGTCAAAAACAGCGGGAGCAAATTGACGGTCGCGAGAATGAAGTTCAAAGTGAAAGTGAAGACTACCACGAGCAGAATGAATGAAAACAAGCCGTACAAAAACGCGTTGCGCGCGTCGTTCTGGAATTCGACCATCTCCCTCACGGCGAGGGTGACGCCCAGTTTTCCGTTCCCGTCCAGCCGCACGTTCTTCACTCCTTTTTGCGTGGTGATGAAAATCGTGTCTCCCGCCTTGTTTGAGGAAACCGCCTGGCGCAAGTCTGCGAGGGAGTAAACCGCCTTTCCTGCGGCGGAGTAAATCTTCTCCCCTTCCGCCAAATCCGCGTTGGCTGAACTGATCACTTCAAGTTCCGAAACCCGAATGGTTTTCACGCCTTCGCTCGTCTTCAGATTCAAGACGCCCTTCTGCGTGGGCTGCACTAGGTCTTGCACGCTGCGTATTGCAGTGCCGTCCGCCTCGAATATTTTTTCCCCGGGCGCGAGCAGCGCGAAGGCGGTGGAGTTTTCGAAAACGCTTTTCACCGAAACGCCTTGCACGAAAAACGGCGTCAATTGCGAAAGACCCAAACCCAAAATCAGGAACAAGACGAAAAACAAGGCGTTGCTCGTGCTGCCTGCGCCGAGAATGCGCAATTGCAGGATTTTCTTCAATCCAGCCATTTTCTTTTCATCCGGCTCGACGAACGCGCCGACTGGCAGGATGCCGAACAACAAAAGGCCGGAAGACTTGACTTTCAATTTTTCTATCAAGCAAAGCACGCCGTGCGCAAGCTCGTGCACCACCACCACTATTATCAAAGAGAAAACCACTTCCCACGGCACCGTAACGCCCGGCACTATGGGAATGACGCCCGGCGGGGTTGCGGGGACGGTGAGAATGGCGTAAGCGTGCTGTGCGAGAAAGTAAAACCCGATTCCGAACAAACCAGTTGCAAACCCGATTGCAACCAGGAAGCTCGAGTCGAACAGCGTGGGCTGCAGCAGAAACAACAGGTAAAACAAAACTATTCCGATTGCGTGGATTGCAAGCTTTTTGCTCAGCCCGAACAGCCGCCATCCGTAGAAAACGCCGAAGCTCAGCGTCAGCCCGAAGTCTGCGAGCCCCTTGCTCAATCCGGCGTAGTGTTTCGCGATAAAGCGCATTTGGCTGAAACCAGAAACGCCCCGCACTATTATGAAGCCGTAGTGGTGCTCTTGCCCGCTGAGCTTTCCTAGAATCGAGCCTGAAAAACCCAGTATGACTACAGACACGCCCAGTTTTATCCAGTCGTTGAACGTGGAAAAGGCGACTGCAAAAAACATTACTGTCGCGGCTATCGAAACTGCAGTAATCCAAAATTTCTTGTTTTTCTGGAAATCCAAAAGAGACACCTTAATCGGCTTGCTCTAGCAAGCTTATTCCTAAAGCAAACTCAAGTTTTTTAACCATCGCCTCGCCGGGCTTGAACTTCTGCTGTTCGAAACCCTCCACTTCCTTCTCCTGCACCAAAAGCTTTTTCGCAAAGTCCTTGCGGGAAAGCCCCTGCTTTCCGCGCGCCTGCATTATCTTCTGCCCGTAATCCTCGACCAACCGCAGTTCACCCTGCGGCTTGCGCGCCACCGCGGGCCCTGCTGCTTGCGGGGGGGAGTATTTCGGCTTGGGGGGAACGTAAGTTTTGAACACCTGGAAGCCGCGTGAATACTCCGAACAAACTTCGCACAAAGCCACGCGAGCGCCTTCGACAAAACCTTCGCCTACAGCCGGCTTCCCGCAAACCTGGCAATCCAAACCCGCCATTTCCACACCTGCAAAAACGCTCAAAACAATGTTTTTAGCCTTCACGCGGATTTAATATCTTGGGTTTATGCAGTTTTTAAGAAAACGGCGTGGGTGTCGGTTGAATGGGAGTAGAGCTGAAAGACCTTGTAGTAAAGCACGAAAGGTCGTTTGAAGAGCTGGAAGGGCGCATCGCTGTAGATGCATACAACACGCTATACCAGTTTTTGAGCATAATCCGCCAGCAAGACGGCACGCCGCTCATGGACTCCAAAGGCCGCATTACATCGCACTTGAGCGGTTTGTTCTACCGCACTTGCAATTTGCTCGAAAAAAACATCCTCCCAATCTACGTTTTCGACGGGGTTCCAAGCGAATTGAAGAAAAGGACGATTGCCCAGCGCGCAGCTGTGAAGCTCGAAGCCGAAGAACAAAGGAAGAAGGCGTTGGAGCAAGGCGACATCGCGCGGGCGGGAGTGCTCGCACAGCGGACTTCCAAGCTCACCAGGGAAATGGTGGGCGAGGCGAAAGAGCTTTTGACGCTCATGGGATTGCCTTGGGTGCAGGCGAAAAGCGAAGGCGAGGCGCAATGCTCGTTCATGGCTAGCGAGGGCGTGGTGCGCGCGGCCGCATCGCAAGATTACGACTCGCTCTTGTTCGGCGCACCCATACTAGTGCGCAATTTAACAATCTCCGGCCGCAAGAAGCTTCCGCGCCGCGACCAGTACGTGGAAGTCATTCCCGAAGAAATCATTCTGGAGGAAAGCTTGAAGGCGCTGGGCATAACGCGCGAAAAAATGGTTTGGATTGGAATCTTGAGCGGAACGGACTTCAACGAAGGGATTTACGGAATCGGACCAAAAAAAGCGCTTAAGCTCGTGAAGGAAAACGGTTCGATGGAATCAATATTACAAAAGATTGGGAAGGAAATGGACTGGAAGCCCGTGGAAGAATTGTTTTTGAACCCGCAGACGGAAAAAGTTTCCAAGGAACAATTGCGCGCGGGGAAGCCCGACAGGCAGAAGATTGCGGAATTCATGCTCGACCGAGATTTCTCGCAAGAGCGCGTAGACAATTCGCTCGCCCGCGCGTTCAAACAACCCGTTGATTCTAAGCAAGGGCAGCTGGAAAAATGGTTTTAGGGTGAAGTTCATATGCGCGTTGGAAAATGGAAAATGCTTTCGGAAGAAACGCGTTTTGCAAACCCGTGGTGGAAAGTTGTTGAACAAAAGTTCCTGACGCCGAACGGCAAGAAAATCAAGTGGTTCATAGTCAAAAAGCCAAACGCCGTATGCGTGTTTTGCCTCACGAAAAAAGGCAAGGTCGTTGCAATACGCCACTACCGCCCCGGCGCTGATAAAATCGTGTGGGACTTGCCTACGGGCTACATCAATAAAGGCGAAACCCCGCTGCAGGCGGCAAAACGCGAGTTGCGCGAAGAAACCGGGTTCAAGGCCGGAAGGTTCGCAAAACTGGGCTGTTACGCGGGCAACGCCGCCGGCGACACCGTGATGCTGCACTCGTTCCTGGCTTTCGAAGGGGAAAAGGCTTACGCGCAGGATTTGGACGAAAGCGAGGAAATCGAAGTGCACGAGCTTGCAATCGCGCAGCTGATGGGAAAAATAAAATCAAAAGCATTCATCGACTCTACGCGCGTGGGCGTGGCGTTCCTTGCGCTGCAGAAGCTGGGAAAAATGAAATTAAAGTTCTAAAGCCCGGTCCAACCGAACAACGCCTGGCCGAACCACAGTACAGCAATGGTCTTTATCGCGCGGCCGATTATTATGACTGCGAGAAACTTGCGCCAGTCCATGTTGAGCGTTCCTGCAACCAAAGGCATCAAATCGCCTATGAACGGAATCCACGGGCTGGCGAGAAGAATCGGCCAACCCCACTTTTCAAACAGCTTTTCCGCCTTGCGCTCGCCCTTGGGGTCGCGCTTGACCAAAAACGTGTGAATTCCCTTCAGCCCGACGGCGTAGTTAATCAAAGCCGCCAGCGTGGAAGCGACGAGCGTGATTATGAAAATCGTTTCCGCGCTCCAAATCTTCAAGCCCAAAACCAAAATCGGTTCGGACGGGAAGGGCAAAAGCGAAGCCGAAAAGAACAACACGAGAAAAAGGCCGAACAAGCCGTACTGCTGCAAGAGCGTGACCGAGAGGGCAAGCAAGTCGATGGGCATGAGCACAATCACTGCAACGCGTTTTATTTACTTAATTCCGCCACGATTTTCGCCGCCTTGTGCGCCTGGGCTGCGGCTACGGCGGCGATTTCGGCTCCCGAAGGCGCGAACCGCTTGATTCCCGCAGCGTGGTTGGAAACGACCGCAATCGCCGCGTATTCCAAACCCAATTCGCGCGCGAGAGTGGCTTCTGGCGAAGTCGTCATTCCCACGAGGTTCGCGCCGAGCTTTGCGAAAGCCTTGATTTCCGCGGGCGTTTCAAGCCTCGGCCCGGCGGTTACGGCAACAACGCCGCCTTTCTTCAAGCCGACTTTTGCTTTTCCCGCCGCGGCAAACGCCTTGTTTTGCAGGGTTTTGGAAAACGGCGGTGCCATCCAAGCGTGCTGGTTTATCGACTCCAGCTTGTCGAAGAAAGTTTGCGGCGCGCGAAAGTCGACGAAGTCTTCAAGCAAAACCAAATCGCCGATAGAGTATTTGGAAATCGCGCCGCAAGCGCTGAAACCCAAAACCCCGCTTACGCCCAGTTTCTTGAATGCGGCGAAGTGGGCTTTGTTGTTGATTTTGTGCGGGGGAACGCCATGCGCAAATCCGTGGCGGGAAATAAAGGCGATTTTGTCGCCTTTGGTGAGAATCGCGTGGACTGGGCCGTATTCGGTTTTGATGGGCGCTTCGATGCCCTTGAAGAAATTTTCCAAGCCAGTTCCAGCAATGACTCCAAGCATGAGACCAGTAGAATTTTACAGTTAAAATAGCTTCTTCAGCTCTTCAACCTTGTCGGTCTTCTCCCAAGTAAAGTCTGGATCATTACGTCCAAAATGACCGTAAGCCGCAGTCTTCTTGTAAATCGGCCGGAGCAAATCCAAATGCTTGATGATGTCCGCAGGCTTTAGCGGGAATGTTTTCTCGATCGCTTCCGCCAGTTTCTCGTCGCTCACCTTGCCCGTGCCGAAAGTCTCCACGAATACGGAAACGGGTTTCGCCACGCCGATGCTGTAAGCGATTTGCACCTCACACTTTTCCGCCAATTCCGCGGCAACAACGTTCTTTGCTATATACCGCGCCGCGTACGCGCCGCTTCGGTCGACTTTGCTCGGGTCTTTTCCAGACATTGCGCCGCCACCGTGCCGCGCGTAACCGCCGTAAGTATCGACGATAATCTTGCGCCCGGTAACGCCCGTGTCCGCTTCCGGCCCGCCCACTTCGAAAACGCCCGTTGCGTTGATGTAATACTTGGTGTTTTCGTCGACCAGCTTTCCGCAAACCGGCGCAATCACTTGTTCCTTGATTCCTTTGACAATGTCTCCGTTGGAAACTTCGGGGCTGTGCTGCACCGCGATTACCACCGCATCTACTCGAACTGGTTTCCCATCGTCATACTCCACCGTAACTTGCGATTTGCCATCCGGCCTAACCCAAGGTAATATTTTCTTTTTTCGGACGTCAGCAAGCCTCTGAGTAAGCTTGTGAGCAAGTACTATTGGCAAGGGCATCAATTCGGGCGTCTCATTACAGGCGAAACCAAATACAGAACCTTGGTCTCCCGCTCCCTGCTCTTTTTTTGCAGAAGAGTCTACGCCTACAGCAATATTTTTGCTTTGTTCGTGGATTGCAGTAAGCACAGCACAATCTTTCGAATCCAGGCCGTATTCGGGGTGGTCGTAGCCGATTTCCGCTAAAGTCTTTCTAACCACGCCTTGAATATCCGAATAAGCGCTTGAAGTAACCTCCCCAGCAACCAATACCAAGCCGGTAGTAGTAAGGGTTTCAACGGCTACACGCGATTTCGGATCTTGCCTGAGCAAATCATCAAGGATTGCATCGCTAACCTGATCCGCGATTTTGTCAGGGTGCCCTTCGGTAACGCTTTCGGAAGTAAAGAATTTTTTTTCCATTGCCAACTACCTTTAGAAAATTGATTATTATATAAATAGAGGAAAGGTATTTAAATAATTTTGTGTTAAAATTATTCTAGTTAGAATAATGGTGTTGAGTATGTTACCTACACAAGCTGAAATCAAAAGTAGGAGAATTAAAATTGGCCTAACTCAAACAGAACTAGCTGAAAAAGCAGGCGTCAGTCAGTCGTTAATAGCGAAGATTGAAACAGGCCAGATTGACGCAGCATATACCTATCTAAAGAAAATATTCGATACTCTCGAGGAACTTGAGAACCAAACTCAGCCTAAAGCAAGTGATGTTATGAATCCAAATGTCAATTTCGTTTCCAAGAAGGACAGCGTGGCGAGCGCGATTGTTTTGATGCGCAAGCACAATTTTTCGCAGCTTCCGGTGCTCGACAAGGGGCATGCAGTGGGAAGCGTGTCGGAGAAAAGCATTTTGGACCGCATTTCGTCTGGGTTGGACGCACACGAGCTTTCCAAGCTAGAGTGTGGGGAAATCATGGAAGAGGCATTTCCCGTGGTTTCGGAAACAACGCCTTTGCCCGCGATTTCCGAGTTGCTCAAGCACCATTTCGCGGTGCTCGTGAGGAAGGGCGGGAAAATAGGCGGAATAATCTCGAAGGCGGATTTGCTCAAGACCATCCACTAGCAGAATTCGCAGACTTTTCCCTTGGCGTGGGAATGCTTTTTTGCTTTAGTTTTTTTCGCGGGCATTTTCATTTCAC
>Ga0209541_10016450_pt1 | contig 10929 bp, 11 predicted proteins | sample RifCSPlowO2_01_FD_184027 | JGI IMG/M metagenome (GOLD analysis project Ga0209541, IMG submission 184027) | Groundwater microbial communities from Rifle, Colorado - Rifle CSP2_plank lowO2_0.1 (SPAdes) (version 2) | ecosystem: Environmental > Aquatic > Deep subsurface > Groundwater | place... | reverse complement strand
TTACTGCCGAAATGGAGAAAATATCTGAAATCAGAAAAGCAAAATATCCGAGAATTTATAAGAAAATCCGCATGACCCGTGATAATAACAATTAGAAATGTCATGGGTCATGAGGATATGAAAAGGACCCGACATTGCGGGTCCGTGACGAGAATTAGGCGATTTTTCTGAAAGCGGTTTTTGGAAGGATATGAGGTAGAAGCTCGAATGAGCATTCTGTACAGGAAAGAAGCACATCGCCGTTCAACAGAATCGCCTTCAGGCGGCCATGAGATTCATAGTGGAGGCAAACAGGCGCATGGGCCTTTGGCTTCTTAGCCCAGTGATTGATACGCTTAACCACTTCGCGATTTGTCAGCATGACAGCCTCCAATGAGGGAAAGATCTGATACTGACTTTAATATAGCGGGCAGGAAAGTAGAATGCAAACCCCATGACATTTTCTATAATCTGACCAATCTGACAGTGCCACCAATTGAAAAACGGCTTATCCGCCAGAGGCGGACCCGCCTTTGGCGGGAAACAAAGAAAATCCCTGCCCCGCACCATAACTTACGCACGGTGCGGGATTAGTCCAGAACCGAACCTTGTTCTGGTTCTGGGCGGTTGATTATTGGAAAAGCAAAAGCGCCACGATTGGTAAAATAGCATTCTCACATTTTCAAGTTTGTAAGGATGTTGTTGGGGAGAAATATGAGGTATTGTGGGGCGCAGGAAGAGCCAAATATTTGCGATAAAGCTCGGAACGTGTTAAGATATAATAATGAAGAACTGGGGCGTAGATACAAAAAAATTAAAAAAAGAAAAAGAAAAGTTTTCTATCTGGAAGCTTGAACAGATAATTAATTTCGGCGCTGATGGAGAAAAGATAAGCACAAAAGAACTTAAAAGGGCGTGGAATAGAACCACTCTCGATCCGGCCAAGAGGAAATTTCTGGGATTTCTTATATGGGGAAGGAAATTTTTAACGAAGACCAAGTAAGATTTCTTGAGACGGTAAAAAGCTCGGAAGACATTACTCGATCCTTTTATCTTACCGGGGGAACCGCTCTTGCCGCTTTTTATCTGAATCACCGCGAGTCGGAAGATTTGGATTTTTTCAGCGAAAAAGAGGTGGAGCCCCTCGCGATAGAAACTTTTCTTAAGTCAAATAAAACAAAGCTGGGTTTTGAGAAGATCGAATTCCAGCGAAGCTTTAATCGCAATCTTTTCTTTCTCCATTTCAAAAATTCCCTGCTCAAAACCGAGTTCACGTATTTCCCATTCACTCCTTTAGAGAAAGGCGGACTTCAGGGAAAATTAAAAATTGACAGTCTCAAGGACATTGCCGTTAATAAGGTTTTTGCCATTTCACAGCAATCTCGCGCGAGAGATTTCGTGGATTTGTATTGCATAGTTGAAAAGAAGGGCTGGTCATTAAAAGATCTTCTTAAGGACGCGCGGATAAAGTTTGACGTTCATATTGATCTTATTCAATTTGGCGCCCAGCTTATCAAAATTCAGGGGTTAGCGGATCTACCCAAAATGCTTATCCCTCTGGATTTCAAAGCCGTGGAGAACTTTTTTCTGGACGAGGCGGCGGGATTCGGCAAAAACATTCTGACTTGATCGCAAAAGCCCCTACTGGCGTGGGGGTGGGAAGTATAAGTGCCACGGGCAACGGGTAGTTCAGAAGATTTGATTTCCATTCTCGAAAAGCGTTATTATCATCAGTAAGAATAATATGGCTCGTAACAAGAAAAAATTAGTAACCGTTGCCGTATCGGGTGGGTTTGATCCCGTGCATGTTGGCCACGTGCGGATGTTTGAGAATGCCAGAAAAATTGGCGATAAGCTCGTCGTTATTTTGAACAACGACAACTGGCTCCGAAAGAAGAAGGGGTTCGTGTTTATGCCGCAAGAGGAGAGGAAAGAGTTGTTGGAGTCAATTTCTGCCGTTGATAAGGTTATTTTGACGCGACACAGGGAAAATCCGGAGGACATGAGCGTATGCGCCGAACTAGCCTATCTGAAGCCGAACATCTTTGCGAATGGGGGAGACAGGAGGCTGGGTAACATACCGGAAGTTCCGGTTTGCAACCAGATTGGATGCAAGATGGTTTTCAATATCGGCAAGGGCGGCAAGGTGCAATCGAGTTCTTGGCTTCTCGCGAAACACGCGGAAATGCAAAAAACTCCGAAAAAACAGAATTCTTGACCATGTTTTATCCCCACCCTTCCCGTAAACACAATAAGCTCCGAGTCGCTGTTCTTATGGGTGGGCCGTCGAGCGAGCATGAGGTGTCGCTCAAGTCCGGCCGCAATGTAATGCGTGCCTTGAAAGACAAGTACGCGGTGCAGGGAGTTTTGGTGAGCAAGAGTGGCGAGTGGCCCTTTTCTACAGAAGAACTTAAGCGCAACGCCGACATCGCTTTTATAGCAATGCACGGCACTTACGGTGAGGACGGCACGGTGCAGTCTATTCTCGATGAGGTTGGTATGCCTTATACCGGTTCGGATGCGCTTCAGAGCGCTTTAGCGATGAATAAGTTTATCTCGCTCCGTGCGCTTCGGGATCACGGTCTCCGCGTGCCGAGAAGCGTCCTGATCCATCAGGTGGCGTGGCGGAGAAACCCTTTCGCGATTTCAAATGATATCAATAACTACCTGCATTATCCGTTAATCGTTAAACCGAATGCGTTGGGCTCAAGCGTCGGCGTGGAAGTTGTCGAGGCGCCGGTAGGGCTTGATCGGACAATTGAACGGGGGTTTGAATCGGCGAGAGATTTGGTCGCGCAATCCTACATCCCGGGGAGAGAATTTACATGTGCGGTTTTAGATCACGGTACGGCGGGGACCGCTTACTCTCTCCTCCCGACGGAAATCATTCCTCGGAACGCGAGATTCTTTGATTATAAGGAAAAGTACTCAAGGGGCGGCGCTCTTGAGGTGACGCCGGCGAATGTAAACGAGGTTTGGTCGCGCGAGATCCGGCGTGCGGCGCTTCGCGCCCACGAAGCGCTTGGCTGCCGGGGGATGTCGAGGACGGATATGATTTTGGGCCGCGACGGAGCGCTTTATGTTCTCGAAACGAATACCATACCGGGGTTTACTTCGAGAAGCCTTTTGCCGCAAGGAGCAGAAGCGATGGGAATTTTTTTCCCGAACCTCTTGGATCGTATCGTTAATGCGGCTTTTGTGGCTCATCATGCCCGATAACACTAGAAAAGTTTTGACCCTAGTTCTGGTTTATAATCATCCCAAGATTTTATCCCCACACCAAAAGTTTTGATGTGGGGGTGAATGGGCGTCATAAAATCCTTCCCACGGGGTATTGAACCCCGTGGGAAGGTGTGGGGATTTATTGGGAATGAAGAAAAAAGGATTTGGCGCCGGGCGGTGGAATGGATTCGGGGGAAAGGTTGAAGAAGGGGAGGAAGTTCACGAGGCCGCTAAGAGGGAGATGAAAGAAGAGGCGGGTGTTGACGTGGGAGATATTCGGCGGGTAGGCGTTTTGGATTTTTCGTGGGCGGGTAAGCCGGATATTTTGGAGGTTCATATTTTCCGAGGGGACGGATTTTTGGGCGAACTGAAAGAAAGTGACGAGATGCGCCCGCAGTGGTTTCATGTTGATGAGATCCCATACGGCCAAATGTGGCCCGACGACAGACATTGGCTACCGCTATTCCTCTCGGGTAAAAGTTTCACGGGGAAATTCCTTTTTGGTGATTCCGATAATATTCTCGAGCACGATTTGAAAGAGGTAAGCTCAGTTTGAAATGAATCCCGTTAGAGATCACCCATATATGTTTTACGCGTAAGCTAACTATTAAAAATAAACGAACCACAAAAGCCTCGCTTTGGATTACACGGAAACTAGAAGTTTCCTATCTCTAACGGGATGAAAGATCACTCGAAAATTGGCAATCGTCCCGGGAAGCCGACCTACAGAACCCCGGCATTGTTTCGCTATCGGCAGTACTTAAAAATCGGCAAGTCGAAAGCAAAAAACACTTCCGGTCAGAAGAACCCCATTCGGAAAAATGGAGTTTTTGACCTTTTTTGAAGAACAACCTATACTAAACTTAATCACTAGTTACTGATTACAGGTTACTAGTCGCTAGTCTATGGGAGGAGTACCGGTAAAACATCATTCTAAATCGAAAGTCGGCCGAAGACGGTCACAGCAAGCGCTAAAAAAAGCGAATATTTCGGTTTGCGTGAACTGCGGGGGACCGACATTTGCGCACCAATCTTGTTCTCAATGCGGCGTTTACAAAAAAACTGAAAAAAAGAGCGGGCCATCCTAGTTTTAGGAGATTGCTTTTTGCACCTTTAGTTCAAAATTATGGCGACCAGGCACTTGATAAGAACCATTATCGTTCAATCCTTCTACGAGTGGGATTTTTATAATCGTGAAACCGATCTCACGAAGATCATCGAGCGAAATCTAAAGGATTTAGGGCAGGACATCGACGAGCCGGATTTTGTTTGGCGCATTGCGAAGGGGATCATCGAGCATTTGCCCGAGATAGACAAGGTGCTGGAGAAGGCCGCGCCGGAATGGCCGCTAAGCCAGATCGCGCTTGTGGATCGAAACGTGCTCCGGCTGGGCCTTTACGAACTGATGTATGCGGATCCGAACGAGGTGCCGCCGAAGGTGGCGATAAACGAGGCGATCGAGATCGCGAAAAACTACGGTGGAGAAAACTCGCCGAAATTCGTAAATGGTGTTTTAGGGACAGTTTACAGGCAGTTGCACCCCGAAGATAACAAGGAACAAATCAAGAATGACAAGTAGTTTATAGTTGGAGGTCAAAAGTTTTAGTTATCGGCTTGTGGTTTTAGTTAACCGAAACCATCAACTAAAATACCATAACTAACGACTTATGACTAAAAACAGCGAATGATTACAAAGACCCTAGAAGAATCACTCGGCCTTCATTTCAAAAATCCCGAGCTTTTAAGAGAGGCGCTTACGCACCGCTCCTATTTGAATGAAAACCCGCGAGAACGCGTGCGGGATAACGAGCGGTTGGAATATCTTGGCGACGCCGTGCTGGAGCTTGTCGTTTCCGAGTTTTTATTTGAGAAATTTCCCGATCGTGAAGAAGGCGAACTCACAAGCATCCGCGCGGCACTCGTGAATTACCAAATGCTTGGCTTGGTTGCCAAGGATATCAATCTTCAAAAATATATTCTTCTCTCGCGCGGAGAGGCAAAAGATACGGGGAAAGCACGCGAGGTTATTATGGCAAACGCACTCGAGGCCTTAATCGGCGCGATCTATCTCGATCAAGGGTATGCGAAAGCAAAGGAAGCGCTCGCCCAGATACTTTTTCCGAAACTTGATGAGGTGATTGAGAAAGGGCTCTATAAGGACCCCAAAAGCCTGCTTCAGGAGATCGTTCAGGAGGAGTGGCGCGTGACCCCGAATTATAAGGTTATAGCTGAAACGGGGCCTGACCATCAGAAACTTTTTGTGGTTGGCGTCTATTTTGGAGAAGAACTGAAAGAAAAAGGCGAAGGATCTTCGAAGCAAGAGGCGGAGAGCAATGCGGCAGCGCGCTTACTCGAGAGGTTAGAAATAAGAAAATAGAAACTAGAATATAGAATTTAGGGAAGACCAAGATGCCAAACTTTTTGAAAAGTCTTGAACTTCAAGGGTTTAAATCATTTGCGGCAAAAACCACTTTTGAGTTTCCGGCCAGAGTAACGGCGATTGTCGGCCCCAACGGTTCGGGAAAGTCGAATGTCATAGATGCCATGCGGTGGGTTTTGGGCGAGAGGGAGGCGAAGCAACTCCGCGGGGGAACGCTCGAGAATCTCATTTTTTCGGGGACGCCGAAGCGGGCGGCGCAGGGTTTCGCTAAAGTTTCCCTTTATTTCGATAACGCCAAGAAAACCTTCCCCCTCGAATCGCCGGAGGTTGCGGTTTCGAGGCGAGTTGAGCGTTCGGGCAGCTCGGAGTTTGCGTGGAACGAGATGGAAGTGCGCCTCAAGGAACTCCTCCCCATATTCGCCCGGGCGCGGCTGGGTGCGAGAGGTTTGAACATGATCGGCCAGGGAGAGAGCGATGTTTTTGTCCGCTCGAACCCCGAGGAGCGACGCCTCATGATCGAGGAAATCCTGGGACTTCGGGAGTTTCGCATCAAGAAGAACCAGGCCGAGCGACGCCTTGAATCGAGCCAGATTAACATGGAAAAAGTGGCGGCGATGCTCGAGGAACTTGGGCCGCACCTGCGGATGCTGCAGCGCCAGAAAAATCGCTTCGATAAACGGAGCGAGATCGAAACGGAGCTCCGCGATCTGGAAAATAAGTATTTCGGCCGGGCGCTTGCCGACCTAAAACGCGAGGAAGAAAAACTTCTGTCTCCTCTCCACAAGGCAGAAGAAAATTATCGCGCGCGAACGGGAGAGATAAAAGCATTGGAGGAAAAATTAAAATCGCTTGATAAAAAAAGCGAGGGCGCTCCGCGTGTAAAAGATCTGAGAGAGAGAACCGCCTCGAAGATTCTTGAAAAATCCGGTTACGAACGGGAACTTACTCGGCTCGAGACGAAGCGGGAATTTTCGAGGACTCATAAAGAACCGCTTCATTCGGCCACAGAAACGCAGCAAACTCTCGAAGATCTTTCGCGAGAGATGGAGAGCTGGCTTCAGATTAGCGATATTGGAACCTTGCGGGGGCTTTTGAGCCACTGGCTAGGGAAAATCAGGGCGTTTATCGGGAAAGGGGACGATGCGAAATCAACCGATCGCGAGGAGCAGTCACTCAAAGAGAAGATCACGGCGCTCGAGAGCGATATCGAAACGCTCCGCGGGGAAGAAGAGCGGCTTTCGGACCTGCAAGATTCTTTAAACAAAGAGTTTAGGATCTGTATTGAAGAACTCGAGAGCAGGAAATCCGCCTCGCGCTTGGTCGAACAAGAAATGCAGAAGATCGGTTTTGAAAAAGAGAAGATCAAAATTCGTTTAGCCGAGCTGGAGAGAGGGTGGTATGTGGCGGGGAGGGCGGCGGGCGAACTGAAAGATCGGGTTGATTTCTCCGGCGAGCTGGACTTTGCCGATTCGGAGCGTCGCATGCTCCGACTTCGAGGAGATCTAGCCGCAATCGGTGAGATAGACCCGAATCTTATGAAGGAAGCCACCGAGACCGAGGAGCGTTATACGTTTCTTCGGCGGGAACTTGAGGATTTAAAAAGCGCCACGGCGGACTTGAGACGCCTTATTAAAGAGTTGGGCGAAAAGATCCATGATGATTTTAAGAAGGCGTTTGGCCGGGTGAACGAGGAGTTTAACCATCACTTCCAGCTTATGTTCGGCGGCGGACGCGCAAAGATGAAAATCGTCGAGCCAGAAATTAAGAAAACCGAAGCCGAGATCGTAGAGGGAGAGGTTTCTGATTCCGAAACCGGTAAGCCGGAACCTGACGAGTTAGAGCCCAAACAGATGGCCGGCGTCGAGATTGAGCTCCATCTTCCGAAAAAGAAAATTCATGATCTTGCGATGCTCTCGGGCGGCGAGAAAAGTTTGGTATCGCTCGCGGCGCTTTTTGCCCTGATCGCCGTCTCGCCCCCGCCATTTTTAGTGCTTGATGAGATCGACGCGGCGCTCGATGACGAAAACGCCAGTCGGTTTGCGGGGCTCATTAAAGAGTTCTCTCAAAAGACGCAGTTCATAATCGTGACCCACAACCGCGCGACGATGGAGGCGGCGGATATTCTCTACGGAATTACGATGGAAGATGACGGGGTTTCGAGGGTGTTGTCTCTTAAGCTTGAGGAGTACACGGAAACGGGAGGGCATAAAATAGCGACTGGTAACTAGGAGTTAGTTACGGGGCCTTGCTTTTTTCTTCTGCTAGACCTACTCTATATACTAAATCCCACATACTAAATCCTGTTTTTACATGTTAGCCATAAAACTAAAACGCATAGGCAAAAAGAAACAGGCCTCCTTTAGGGTGGTTGTTTCGGAGCGTCGCTCGAAACTGAACGGGCGATTTGTAGAGGACCTGGGGTGGGCAAATCCCCGCACCGATACTTTTAATATCGTGAAAGACCGCATTCTTCACTGGATCGGCGTTGGTGCGAAACCGACCGATACGGTTCACAACCTGCTTGTAAGGGCGGGGGTGGTAAAAGGACCGAAGGTGGCTGTTCATAAGAAAAGTAAAAAGCAAAACGCGACAAGCGAACGGGCGGTTCCAAAATCTGCGGAAACACAAGGGGGTATGAATGCTGGTGTTGCGCCGGTTGCGGAAGCGGCGCAAACCACCGAAGCCGCAACGCCAGTTCCTGCTACAGAATCCGTCTTGGAACCAACCGCAGAGATAGCACCGGCGCAGGAATTCCCCGCTAGTTAGTTATCTAATTTGCCGGTTGATTTTGACCAGCTTTTATTCGTATCATTAGCATAATTAGTATATTAGCATCGATATAAACAGCCCCGGATTTTGGTAAGGATGGGGGGTATTGACAAGTTTTGGTTTATAATATAGAATGTTAATCAACATGAAAGGTCGGAATAGAAACACCGGAAGAAATGTCAAAAACGAATAACGATCAGGAGTTTCTTGAGTATCTCGTTAAGTCTATCGTCGATCACCCGGATGACGTGAAGGTTGATCGCAAAGTAGATGAGATGGGGGTACTGCTTTCACTGCGTGTGAATTCGCAAGATATGGGACAGGTCGTCGGACGCGAAGGCGCAACCGCTAAAGCGATCCGAGGGCTTCTCCGCATCGTCGGAATCAAAAACAACGCGAGAGTGAACCTGAAGATCGAGGAGCCGGAAGGCTCGACTCGGCCTCCGCGAAGAGAAAGATTCGAGGAATAACTTCGAATTTCGCTTTGAAAAACCGCCCCGAGGGTATTGCCCGAGGGGACGGTTTTTCTTTTTGACGCATTAAACCAACAGCAACAACGCTCTATTTATATTGTATTGCAAAAAGGATTTTTATTGTAAAATTTCACTATGCCATTAGTAGAAAAAATATCTTCTGACGAGAGTTTGGAGCAACCCCCCCGAATAAAAAGACCCTCCAGAAAATTAACATCGGTTTCTGCGGTGCGCAAGATTTCGCCGCCAAAGGGGTTTGAGCAGCTGCCGGATTCCGGTTTGGTTGTACGGAAGAAAAAAGAAACCGCCCTTGAAGGGGGCGCTAATCCGGAAGAAGTTAAAAACCCCTCCGTTCTTTCTGAAAAAGGCGTCGCTTCAAAACCTGTTCGTTCCCAATCCGAGCGCCTGTTGATGTTGCATGATGTGCGCCGTTATCTTTTGTCGTGCGTGGAGAAAGAAACCGGCGACGAAACATCTCCTTATTATGGCGAGGTAAAGAAACACCTTCTCGCGCTTACGCTCCAAGATGCTCACCCATTTCTTGAAGCCCCCAACCCCTTTTCTCCGGAGGCAATCCAGCGTGTTACCGCCCTGCGTGAATACAAAGACAGAATTACCGGCGAGGAAATCAAAACTACTTCTTCGCGCCCCGGTCCGCTTGAGGCCGCCGCGCTCGTAGCCGCTCGCGAAGCTTCCGAACCCTTTGTCCAGAAATCAGAAAAACTAGATGAATTTGCCGAAGCGGCTCTCACGCTTTTGAAGGCATATCGCCTGAATGCCATCGAGGACGCGCGTCTTCCGGAGATGCCGGATCTTACCGCCGCGGCCATCGAAACCCTGTCTACATTCACTCGCGATAAGGTAGGCGCCAAAGCCAAGACAATGCGTTTTTCTTGGTATGACGTCCTCCGAGAAGTATCGATTCCCGCCTCACTGCGGGAGAAACTGATTCTCCTTATGGACAGCCACGGGGATTTAGAGCATCCTCTCGCCTCTGAACTGACGCTTTTGATCGCGAAAAACAACCCCGAAAATCCTTGGATCAAAGAACAGCATGGCCGCCGCGAGGAGATTGTAAAACTTCTTTCGTGCCCGGCGCAGGAAGCGTTTGATAATTATGAAGTATTTGATGCGGCGGCGAGGCGTTTGGTGCTAGCAGAGGATCTGGCATTTCCTAGCGGGGGAAAGGTTGGTATGGAAATAGAGTTCGGCGTGAGATATGAACATCGGGTAATACCGCCGGGGTGGACCGTGAGTATGGGAGGACATAACTATCTCGAATTAAGGAAGGATAATAGCGCGCTCTCATACAACGTGAATTATATGGAAGAGTGCGCCGAAGTCGTTCAGTGGCTCCGGGATTGTGCTCGCAGTGATGCTATGACGGCGCATATTCATCTTGATAGGGGCCAGTTTCCGAATAAACCGACATTGGGAGGTTTATTATCGGCAGAAGGCGCGATACGCGATAGCTATCTTGGGACATGGGAGGTCCGAGCCAACGCGGTTCCCATGACCCCCCGCGGTGTTTCCACCCCGTCTCTTTTGGGATTGGTCAAACTCTATATGGAAATGGCCCGGGTTGGCGGCCGTGATTACGAGAGGAAGCCATTGCCGCTCACCGGCTTCGAATCTTATTCTCGTCTCATCTGGGGGCACTTGTGTTCAAATTTTAATAACCCGAATGTAAGATTAGCTGCTCTTTTTGCGCTTAGGTACCCAAAATCCTTTCGGGTGATAAACCCCGCCGTTTTTTTGGTCTCTTTTGATGAAAGTTCTCAAAAGGTTATTCGGTCAATTTTGGAAAAGGAAGAAATAGAAATGGGGGTTTTAGGAAATATCTTCGAGACACTATCCTCCCTCCTAAACCACCCCAATCCGGATGTCGTCATCAAAACCATCCTGGCCCTCGGCGACCGCGTGAAAGACCTCCCCGCCGAGACACTATCCTCCCTCCTAAACCACCCCGACTCCTCCGTCGTCATCAAAACCATCCTGGCCCTCGGCGACCGCGTGAAAGACCTCACCGACTACGAACCCGCCCTCACCAAACTCCTAAACCACCCCGACTCCTACGTCGTCATCAAAACCATCCTGGCCCTTGGA
>Ga0209541_10016447_pt1 | contig 10931 bp, 8 predicted proteins | sample RifCSPlowO2_01_FD_184027 | JGI IMG/M metagenome (GOLD analysis project Ga0209541, IMG submission 184027) | Groundwater microbial communities from Rifle, Colorado - Rifle CSP2_plank lowO2_0.1 (SPAdes) (version 2) | ecosystem: Environmental > Aquatic > Deep subsurface > Groundwater | place: Rifle... | reverse complement strand
ATTGCTTGGCATATAGCTGTAAAATCTGTCTTAAGCAAAGGCAAAATGTTCATTGCTTCAGGATCGCCAAACCTTACATTATACTCAATTAATTTAATCCCGTTTTTTGTTAAAATAAAGCCACCATACATAACTCCCTTATAATAAAGCCCAGTTTCTTGGTATATAGCATTAGCAACTTTTTTCGTTATCTCCAAGGCCTTATCAACATGCCCCTTCTTGAGGAAAGGCAATAAATGATTTTCACAGGAATAAGATCCCATTCCACCAGTGTTTGGGCCTTTATCACCATCATAAGCCCTTTTATGGTCCTGTACAGGTGGTGTTGCAATAACTGTCTTTCCATCAGTTAGGCATTGCAAAGAAAATTCTTCACCATCCAGTTTTTCTTCAACTACAACACTTAGATGGGATCCCAAAACTTCTTTACAATAAGCCAAAGCTTCTTCTTTTGTATCGAAATGGTCTCCCTGGACCTTAACACCTTTTCCACCTGTTAATCCATCAGGCTTTACAACTATGCCTTCAATTTCATTTAAAAAATACTTAATTTCATTAATATTTTCTTTTGTAAAAATTTTAAATTTTGGATTGCCTTCTATTTTGTACTTTGCTAACAATTCTCTTGTAAAAGATTTGCTTGTTTCAAGCCTTGCCATCAACTTAGTAGGGCCAATGGCATTTATTCCGATATCTTGTAAAGCATCAACAACACCCTCATTTAAAGGATCTTCTGGACCAATAAAAGCAAGCTCAACATTATTCTTCTCAGCAAAATTTTTTATAGACTCCAAATCAGAATAAGAGCCAATCATAACATCCTTGGCTAATGAATCAATTCCGGGATTTTTTGATTTCATAAAAGAATATAGCTCTACATCTTTATTTTTCTTAAAAGTCTCTGCTATTGCATGCTCGCGAGCGCCTGAACCAATTAACAACACATTTACCATTAAAGCACCCAAATATCGAAATTTTAATGTTCTTTAAATTATTTTTGTTTCGATAAGCATTTATACAACTTTCATAATTATCACAGAAATCGTAGATTTCTGGGACACAACAAAATCTTTGGATTTTGTGTGCAAAAAATTCTTTTGGAATTTTTACGCACCAAAAATCTTCGATTTTTGCGTGTTTGTTAAGTCGTTATTAAATATTACAATTTTATTTCATTTGAGCATTGAAAATTTTTATTATTAACCAAATAATTATTCATCTACTTCTTAACTCCATTGCGCTTTATAATTCGTAGTTCTTTTTAATACAGCGAATATCCATTTTTATATAATTTATATAAACTTGATTAAAGGGAAATATTTAAATAGTCTAAGCCCTATTAACTTGTTAGGGGGCAAAAGGCAAAATGTTTGATGATATCCATGAAGAGTGCGGAATTTGCGCTGTTTACATTAAAAATAACGGCGATGCTGCAAATAAAGCCTTGTTTTACCTTTATAAAATATTGCTAAACCTACAAAATCGTGGTCAATTAAGCGCTGGCATTACTACTTTTAATCCAAATAGGCCCCAAATATTGGACACTTACAAGGATTTAGGCCATGTTAATGAGGTTTTTAAGACAAGCAACAAGGAGAAAAGCTTCAGCATCTTTAAAAGATATGCAGGAGAAAAAGGAATTGGCCATGTGAGATATGCAACTTCTGGGAGTGAGGATTTAGGTGCAGCACAGCCATTTGAAAGGCATCATGGAAGAAAATGGAAGTGGTTTTCTTTTGGCCTTAATGGCAACTTGGTGAATTTTTCAGAGTTGAGGCAGGAACTTTTGAGCAAAAAAGAAGATTATCATATGATTTACAATAATGATACAGAAATAATAATGCATTTTCTTGCTAGGCAATTAAAAGGCGATGAAAGGCCTAATTTGGTCGAGGTTTTTTCCAATCTATCAAAAAAATTTGATGGCTGCTACAATATCTCTTTTATAAATGCAGAAGGCGAAATGGCAGTAGTAAGGGACCCTTATGGATTTAGGCCTCTTGTTTACGGGTTTAGTGAAGACAAAAACGTATTTATGGCTGCTTCTGAAAGTGTTGCTTTAATAAATTGCGGAATAAAAGATGTCAAACCATTGCAGCCCGGGCATATGGTACATATTAAAGATGGCAAAATTGATATTAAAAAATATGCAAGCGCCATAAGAAAAGCGCATTGCATGTTTGAGTGGGTTTATTTCTCAAATGTCGGCTCAGTTCTGGATGATAAGTCGGTATACACCACAAGGACAAATCTGGGTAAAGAATTGGCAAAATTAGAAACCCAAAAAATAGATAATGACTTTATTGTTGTGCCTGTTCCGGATACAGCAAAAGCAGCAGGCGATGCTTATGCTTTTGATTTGGGAATTCCATCTAAAGAAGGGATTATAAGAAATAGGTATGTTGGCAGGACATTTATAGAAGGCGGCTCAAGGCATGACAAAGTGCAGAATAAGTATACAGCATTAAGAAATGTTTTGGAGGGAAAAAAAGTTTTGCTTGTTGACGACAGTATTGTTCGCGGTAATACAACAAAACAGATTGTCCGCTACCTAAAAGAAGAAGGTGGTGCAAAAGAAGTGCATTTAAGGGTTACATGCCCTCCAATTAGAGGTCCATGCTTTTATGGCATTGACATGTCAACCGTTTCTGAGCTTCTTGTCCCAAAATATGAAAAAAAGCCTGTTATGGGTAATATTAGTAAAGAGATATGCAATAAAATTGCAAAAGATGTAGGGGCAGATTCTTTGATATACCAGACTGTTGAAGGATTGATTAGGGCAATAGGGCTGCCAAAAAATAGTTTATGCACAGCCTGTATTACAGGAGATTATCCTACACTATGGGGCAAAAAACTGTTTAAAAAAGCATGGGAATACCATAGAAAAGGCATTAAGGGAAGAACTTATTCATTAAGTTGTTAACAAAAATTAAATAAATCAAAATATTATTATATTTCTATAACATAACCTATTTAACAATGGATCAAAAAACTGAACTCATGAACTTTTGGAAAGGAGCTTTAGCTTTAAAAAAGATAGAGCTAAATGCCTTTAAAGATATTAAAAGAGAGTATTTTATTCCTGAAGACCTTAGGCATAGGGCTTATGAAGACATTCCTTTACCTTTGCTAAGAGGCAAAACCATTTCTCAACCTACAACTATTATGCTTATGACTCACGCTTTAGAACTGCAACCTGGAGAAAAAGTGTTTGAGGTTGGTACCGGCTCTGGATACCAGGCAGCTATAATTGCAAAAATTGTTGGTGAAAAAGGAAAAGTAATTACAACTGAAATTATACCAGAGCTTGTGAGCTTTGCAAAACAGAACCTTGTTAAAGCTAAAATAAAAAATGTTGAAGTTTACGAAACTGATGGTGCAAAAGGAATGCCAGATAAAGCCCCTTACGATAAAATTATAATTACTGCTGCATGCAAGGAATTTCCAAAACCTTTGTTGGATCAACTAAAACCAGATGGGATTATAGTCGGACCTGTTGGAAACCAGTATGAACAGGAAATGGTGCATGGAATCAAAGACAAAAATAACAAGCTGCAGTTGGAATTCTTAGGCCCTTTTTTATTTACGCCCTTATACGGCAAATATGGGTTTGAGGTTTAGTTCTGACCAGTTGGTCAGTAAAAATCCTGATTCCATTCAAAAAATATTTAAACAAACTCTTTTATGGAAGCCGGGGGTGTTTGAAATAAGTGAAATTTCTTTTAAAAAAAACCCCCTTAGCCAAGGTGCATGAGCAATTAGGGGCAAAGATGGTGGATTTTGGCGGATGGTACATGCCAGTATACTACACCAGTGTAATAGATGAGCATATAACAACCAGGACAAAAGCAGGCTTGTTTGACATATGCCACATGGGCGAATTTATTGTAAAAGGGAATGACTCTAAGCGCTTCCTTCAAAAAATCCTTACCAACAACCTTGACAAATTATGCACAGGAAAAGCCATGTATTCCTTGATGTGCTATGAAAATGGTACCTGTGTAGATGATCTTTTTGTTTACCAGTTAAATGAAAATGAATTCATGATTGTAGTAAACTCGTCAACTATAGATAAAGATTTTGAGTGGCTTAAAAGGCATTCAAAAGAGTTTGATGTGTCAATAATAAACATATCAGAACAAACAGGAAAATTAGACCTTCAGGGACCTTTGGCAGAAAAAATACTGAAAAAATTAACTAGTGTAGATTTTCCAACAAGATTCCATTTTGTTGAATTAGATGTTGCAGGCATAAAAACATTGTTCTCAAGGACTGGCTACACTGCAGAGGATGGATTTGAACTGTACTTCCCAATAAAAGAAACAGAAAAAATGTGGAATTTATTAATGGAAGCGGGGAAAGAGTATGGGCTAAAGCCAATAGGGTTGGGAGCTAGGGATACATTAAGGATTGAAGCTTGTTATTCATTGTATGGCCATGAATTGAATGAAAATATCACGCCAATAGAAGCCAACTTAGGGTGGACTGTGAAATTAGGAAAAGGGGATTTTATAGGGCGCTCTGTACTGGAAAAGCAAAAAGAGTCAGGCACAGAAAAAATCCTTGTTGCATTTGAGATGATTGATAAAGGTATTCCAAGAGAGCATTATAGTGTTTTTGCAGATAATAGAGAAATAGGTTATGTAACATCCGGAACCTACTCTCCAACATTCAAAAAACCATTAGGAAGGGCATTGATAAAAAAAGAATTTTCTCATGTTGGAGACAGGATAAATATAAAAGTAAGGGATAAACTCTATAATGCCGTAGTTGTGAAAAAGCCATTCTATAAGTACAAAGGGGGTAAAAATGGAAAATCCGAAAGAGCTGAAATACACTAAAGAGCATGAATGGATCAAGATAGAGAATGATGTTGGCACTGTAGGAATAACTGATTTCGCGCAAAATGCATTAACAGACATTGTATTTGTCGAGCTTCCTGAAAAAGGGAAAATAGTTGAGCAGCTTAAAACAGCAGCCACAATAGAGTCTGTTAAATCTGTTTCTGATGTATATGCCCCGGTTTCCGGAGAAGTTGTTAAGGTGAATGAGGAGCTTAAGGATCATCCAGAGCTGATAAACAATGATCCATACGGCAAGGGATGGATATTTAAGGTAAGGATTGCAGACAAAAACGAGCTTAATAGCCTTATGTCTTCTAAAGAATATGCAAAAATGACCAAAGAGGAATGAAATGGACTACATTCCAAATACAGAATCAGAGAAGAAAGAGATGCTTGAAGAGATTGGTGTCCAAGATACACTTGAATTATTCAAAGATATTGATAAAAAATTAATTCTGAAATCTCCTTTAAAGATATCAAAAAAACTATCAGAGATTGAAGTGAGAAAAAAGCTTGAAGAAATTTCAGAAAAAAATGAGCAAGTAAAGTGTTTTTTAGGAGCAGGTTGCTATAACCATTTTATCCCTTCTGTAGTTGACCATATCATATCCAGGTCAGAGTTCTATACTGCTTACACACCATATCAGCCAGAGATAAGCCAAGGTTCCTTGCAGTCAATTTTTGAGTTTCAGACATACATCTGCAAACTTACTGGAATGGATGTCGCAAACGCTTCCATGTACGATGGCTCTACAGCATTAGCCGAAGCCGCATTTATGGCGCATAACATAACAAATAAAAACAAAGTTTTAGTTTCCAGAGCAATACATCCTGAATACAGGAATGTTGTAAAAACATATTGCCAGATGCACAATATTGATTATACAGAAATCAATTATAATGATGGGACTACTGATATCGAAAACCTGAAAAATCAGGTTGATAATAAAACAGCTGCTGTTATAGTGCAAAATCCTAATTTCTTCGGCTGCATTGAAAACATAAATGAAATTGAAAAAATTACAAAAGAAAATAATGCATTGCTCATAGCTTGCATTACCGAAGCCATTTCTTTAGGCTTATTAAAACCACCAAATGCAGACATAGTTATTGGAGACGGCCAGTCTTTTGGAATACCTTTGAATTTTGGAGGTCCTGCCTTTGGCTTTATGGCTGTCAAGAGTCAGTACATGAGGAAGATGCCCGGCAGATTAGTTGGAATGACTGTTGATAAAGATGGTAATAAAGGCTTTATACTGACGTTACAAGCTCGTGAACAGCACATCAGAAGGGAAAAAGCAACCTCAAATATTTGTACAAACCAAGCTTTAATGGCATTAGCTGCTGCAGTTTACCTTTCAATGATGGGAAAACAGCTAAAGGATTTAGCTTATATTAATCTGCAAAAAGCCCATTATGCATATGAAAATATAAAACAGCTCAATAATTTTGAAGCTGCATTTTCAGCTCCGTTCTTTAACGAATTTGTCATTAAGTGCAATAACATAGAAAAATTATTCCAAAAAATGAAAGAAAACAATAATATCCCAGGCCTTGATTTAGGAAAATATTATTCTGAACTAAAAAATCATTTATTAATAAATTTCACAGAAATGCATTCCAAAGAAGATATTGACAATTTAATTAAAATTATGAAGGAACTAAAATGAATCTTATTTTTGAAAAAACATCTGTTGGAAGAAAAGCTGTTGAACTGCCTAGCTTGGACGTTCCTGAAAAAAGTGATTTAATCCCAAAAAACATGCTAAGAAATGAACTGAACTTGCCAGAGCTTTCTGAGATTGATGTTGTCAGGCATTATACTGAACTGTCAAGAAGAAACTTTGGAGTTGACACTGGCTTTTATCCTCTTGGAAGCTGTACAATGAAATATAATCCAAAAATAAATGAAGACATTGCAAGACTTCCAGGCTTTACAAATATACACCCTCTTGCACCTCAAGAAATAAATCAAGGTGCCTTACAATTAATTTATGAGCTGGAAAAAGACTTATGCGAAATAACTGGCATGGAACGCTTTACACTGCAACCAGCTGCCGGCTCCCATGGAGAGCTTACTGGTGTAATGATAATCAAGAAATATTTTGAAGTTAAGGGAGAAAAAAGGAATAAGATTTTAATCCCTGACTCTGCGCATGGCACAAATCCGGCTTCTGCAGCATTATGTGAATTCGAAGTGGAAACAATAAAGTCAAATTCTGAAGGCTGCATTGATTTAGAAGACTTGAAAGAACATTTAAACAAGGATGTTGCAGGCTTAATGCTTACAAATCCCAACACCGTTGGTTTATTTGACAAAAATATTCTGGAAATAGCAAATTTAATCCATAAAAACGGCTCTTTATTTTATTGTGACGGTGCAAATGCAAATGCAATAATAGGAATCGTAAAAATAGCAGGCATGGGCTTTGATATTGTTCATCTAAATCTGCATAAAACTTTCTCTACACCGCATGGCTGTGGTGGCCCAGGCTCAGGCCCAGTAGGAGTTGTTAAAGAGTTAGTTGATTTTTTACCTGTCCCATTAATAGAAAAAAACAACAGTAATTATTATTTAAATTATAATCTAAAGAATTCTATTGGACAGGTAAGGGCATTTTATGGTAATTTTACAGTTTTAGTCAAAGCATACACTTACATCAAATCCATTGGCAGGGAAGGCTTGACAGAAGTTGCAAAAAATGCAGTATTGAATGCAAATTACCTGATGTCAAAACTAAAGAAACATTACGACCTTCCTTATGATAAGTTATGCAAGCATGAATTTGTCTTAAGCGATAAAAACATTCCCAATGGAATAACAACCATAGACATTGCAAAGCGCTTATTGGACTATGGCTTTCATGCGCCAACAATCTACTTCCCATTAATCGTGCATGGCGCAATAATGATAGAGCCGACAGAGACAGAATCAAAGCAAACATTGGATAAATTTGCAGAAACAATGATAAAAATAAAAAAAGAGGCAGAAGAAAACCCAGATTTATTAAAAAATGCCCCTCATACAACTCCTGTTAAACGCTTGGATGCTGTGCAAGCTGCTCGAAATCCTGTGCTAAAGTGGGAATAGACGCAGCTTACAATCTTATTCCTGCATAAAAAGTTTGGGATTATTATAAATTTCCGCCGAGCATTAATTGTGTATAACAGTAGTTATACAAACTTTCCTGCCTATTCATATTCTATAGTTGCAGGAGGCTTCTGAGAAATGTCATATACAACCCTGTTGACTCCTTTGACTTCATTAATTATTCTTGAAGAAATCTTTTCCAGCAGTTCATGAGGGAGTTTTGCCCAGTCTGCTGTCATTGCATCCTTTGAAGTTACAGCTCTTAAGCTTACAACATACTCATAAGTCCTTGCATCGCCTTTAACACCAACAGTCTTTACAAGAAATAAGGCGGCAAATGCCTGCCATGTCTTGTCATAATACCCTGATTTTTTCAGTTCATCTATGAAAATATGGTCTGCATTTCTTAATATCTCAAGCCTGTCATCAGTCACTTCCCCTAAAATCCTTATTGCCAAGCCTGGGCCTGGAAAAGGGTGCCTGAAAATAATCTCCTTGGGAATATTAAGCTCTTTTCCAAGTTTCCTTACCTCATCCTTATAGAATTCTTTCAAAGGCTCAATTACTTTCAGCTTCATTTTTTTTGGTAGAGCAACATTATGATGGCTTTTTATCCTGTCGGCTTGCTTGCTTGGCTGCGCTGTTTCAATCCTGTCAGGATAAATGGTTCCCTGCCCTAGAAATTTTATCTTTGGGTTTTTTCTTTCAAGCTCTTTTACCTTGCCTTCAAAAACTTCAATAAAGGTATGTGCAATAATCTTCCTTTTCTTTTCTGGGTCTGTAACACCTTTTAGCCTTTCTAAAAATAGATTGGAAGCATCAATCATATAAAAATGCTTAAACTTGAATTTCTTGAAAGCCTTTTTGACCTCTTCAGCCTCGTCTTTCCTTATCAGCCCATGGTCAATAAAAACACAGTAAATCTTGTCTTTTATGGCTTCATGAATTAAAACTGCAGCTACTGTGCTGTCAACGCCTCCTGAAGTCCCCATTATTACATAATCATTTTTCACAACAGATTCTATGTCCTTTATCAGCTTGTTTTTTAGATTTCCTATAAACCAGTCTTTTTTTGCCCCACAGACATCAAAGACAAAGTTTTTCAATATCTGGCTGCCATTCAATGTATGCGCAACTTCTGGATGGAATTGAAGCCCGTAAATTTTTTTCTCCTTGTTTTCAACTGCAGCTATGGGGCACGTTTCTGTTTTGGCCAGAACATCGAAGCCTTTTGGCAGAGCAGCTACTAAGTCTCCATGGCTCATCCATATCTGCTCTTTCTTGCTAAGATTTTTCAGCAATTTGCCATTGCTTTTTACCAAAAGAATTTTTTTCCCATACTCCTTGAGCTTTCCAGGCAGGACATTGCCATAATGCTTCCCTATCAATTGCAAGCCATAGCATATGCCCAATATAGGGATGCCTAATAAAAAAATATCCTTGTCAATCTCTGGGGAATTTTTTTCATAAACCGACGCAGGGCCTCCGGAAAGAATAATGCCTTTGGGCTTTAGCCTTTTTACCTCGGCAGCGCTTATGTCGCACGGCTTTATCTCCGAATAAACTCCAAGCTCCCTGATTCTTCTGGTTATTAAATGCACAACTTGTGATCCAAAATTAATAACAATTATCTGGTTCATTTGCTTTTATGTGCATATTGCATCTAATTTTCCATCATCCGATGCTTTTTTGATTTCCATAGCAATTCTCTCCCCATAAGATACTGATTTGTGATAAAGGTAACCGGAATAAGGTGTAAACATTGTGCCCGGGCTTCCAGGAATCCTCATGGAAACATCAAAAATCACAATATCCTCCTTGCCTTCTTCAGCAACAATAGCTCCCTGCAAAGCAAAAGGCCCTATAATTCCTGGCTTATGCAATCTCCTTGTAGCTGCAACAAACTTTTCACCAATATCAAATATTTTCTCCAATAAAGATTCTTTTGTTGTGACAGCAATATGCCCTGTCTCTATCAATTTTGGCTTAAGATATTTCAAAACTTCCAGTTGCTCTGTTGCTGGCAATCTTAAAATTCCATCTAAATTTGTCTGCCTTCTTGTATCAGTTCCCATTAATTCCAATTCTCCACTCAAAGAGCTGTAAAAATAATTAAAATTAACCTGGGCTCCTACAATATATTCCTCAATGACTGCTTTATTAAGCGCCTGTTTTGTTATTATTTTTTTCTCTAAAAGTTCTTTTGATTTTTCCAGATATCCTTTATAATTAGTGCAAAAGAAAAATGCCCTTTCATAACCTCTCTGAGCTTCTGCTACTTTTACAATAACCAATCTATTTATCTTTTTAGGGTTATTGAAAATTTTTGGAATCCTTATGCCTGCTTTCTGCAGTATATAATACTGGTTTTTAGAGACATCTCTTTCTTCCAGATTTACCATATCCCTTGTCCCGAATATAGGCACTAAAAACTTATTTTCAATGTCATTAAAATTGCAGTAAACCCAGAAATACCTGTTATGTATAAATATTGTATTTAAACTCCTCAATTTCTCCTGTACATTTTTATCAACAATATCCTTAAACTTATCCACTAATATTATTTCGTCTATTACCCCCTTATTATCTCTGGTTTTGTAGTATTTTTCATATGTCTTCTCCCTGCCCTTTTGGCATACAGCAACCGTCTTAAACCCATGCAATTTAGCGCCCCTGCATATATCAAGAGCAGAATGCCCTCCAAGAGTCCCTATAGTCAGATTGCTTTTATCATAGCCTTCAAGTATTTTTTTTATTTGTTCTTGTGATATCATCCTGATTATTTTTAACAATTATTTGCTAAGCTATTTTTTTTATTGCGCTTTTATTTTTATTATATTTAATTATTATTTTTATTATTAATTTTTTATTTTATTTTTAATTAATTTTGATTATTGTATTATTATTTTTTATTGAATTTATTTTTTTAAATTGTAAATAAATTTTAATCTGTACTAAATAATTGTTATTGTGTTTCTTAGCTTAATTGAATTTTT
>Ga0209541_10016444_pt1 | contig 10932 bp, 13 predicted proteins | sample RifCSPlowO2_01_FD_184027 | JGI IMG/M metagenome (GOLD analysis project Ga0209541, IMG submission 184027) | Groundwater microbial communities from Rifle, Colorado - Rifle CSP2_plank lowO2_0.1 (SPAdes) (version 2) | ecosystem: Environmental > Aquatic > Deep subsurface > Groundwater | place... | reverse complement strand
TCATCGACCAACCTTTATCGTAATGGAGATTAATTGCTTGCGCTCTTAACCTCGGCAAATGCGGATTTGTTGTGTATGCCATATACATACATTTTACCCTACAGGGTGTTGCAAAGGTATTGAACCATTACGCTAATCTTGACAAAATTGATATTGCTGGTATAATTTAAATATTATAGAATTATAGAAGAGAGGAGATAACGTTGAATAAAAAGTTCTTTAAAGGTGTTTGGCTGATCATCAAATACGGTCCGGCCAGGGTGGCCGAGTGGCAAAGTCAAGCGATCTACGATAGCTTGACAGGAATTTATAACCGGCAATTTTTTAGAGAAGCTGGAAAAGGGGAAATAGCCAGGGCGAGGCGATTGGAAAAGGATGGCATCAGTTACCCCCTTGCACTCATTTTCGTTGACCTCAAAAAATTTAGGGATGTCAACAATCATGAGGGTCACGCCGCCGGCGACGAATCTTTGAGGCGGGTAGCGGCCTTCCTGAGAAAGGCTTGCCAGAGGGAAACCGATATTGTCGCTCGCGTCGGCGGAGATGAGTTCGCCATCTTATTGCCCCAAACAAATAAGGCCGGCGCTCAGGTGGTGGTTGATAAGATACGGTCAGCGGTTAATGAATTATTTTCACCGGGAGGCAGGCCGATTAAGCTCAATTGCGGAGTGGCCGAGGCTGGCGAAGTTTCTCTTGAGGAACTCATCAGCCAGGCCGATAAGGAGATGTATCAGGACAAGCAGGGGCTTAAAACTTGAGTTTAAGCCCCTTTCTCTTAGGCTAAAATTATTATAGAATTGAACAAGGTTATGATAATATCCAAAGAAGTTTATGATGTGGTCGTCATCGGCGGAGGGCCTGCCGGCATGATGGCCGCGGGCCGGGCCGGGGAGCTGGGAGCCAAAACAGCACTTCTGGAAAAGAACGCAGGTCTGGGCCGAAAGCTTCTGGTGACCGGCAAGGGCCGAAGCAACCTGACCAAAGCAGAATTTAATCCCAAAACACTTGTCAAAAAATACGGCAAAAAAGGCGATTTTCTTTTGAGTCCCTTGGCGGCTTTGAGCGTTCAAAAAACCATTGATTTTTTTGAAAGGGGAGGATTGAAGACTAAAATTGAACGAGGCAAAAGAATTTTCCCGCAAAGCGGCAAAGCGGCGGACGTGCTGAACGTCTTGATCGGTTATCTTAAAAAAAGCCAAGTGGAGGTTATTACCGATGCTGCAGTGAAAGAGATTGTCAGGGATAAAGACAAAATCTCAAAAATTATCCTGAAAAGCGGTCAGGAGATTGCAGCCAAAAACTATATTCTGGCTACCGGCGGCAAGTCATATCCGGGAACCGGTTCGGTGGGCGAGGGCTATCAATGGGCCAAAGAACTGGGTCATACGGTGAATAAGTTAAGGCCGGCCTTGGTGCCCTTGAGGGTTAGAGAAACCTGGGTCAAAGAGGCCCAGGGTTTGTCTTTAAAAAACGTGGAATTAACCGTTTTTCAGGGCGGCAAGAAGAAAGGCAGCCGTTTCGGCGAAATGATTTTTACCCATTTTGGCGTTTCCGGTCCCATTGTTTTGGATTTGAGCGGTTTAGCGGGGGAGCTTTTGGATTTGCCTGTCGGCAGGCAAAGCGAGGTCAAACTGGTTTTGGACTTAAAGCCGGCGCTTAATTCTGAAACCCTGGATAAAAGAATCCAAGCTGATTTTGCCAAATACAGCAATAAGGTCTTCAGAAATTCTCTTGATGATTTACTGCCTCAAAAAATGATTCCTATCATCGTCAAATTATCCGGCATAGATTCCGAGAAAAAAGTTAACGAAATTAATCGGGCCGAAAGGCAGGGCTTGGTCAAGCTGTTGAAAGGAATGGAAATGACGGTTGTTGCTCTTCTGGGTTTTGCAACAGCCATTGTGACCTCGGGCGGCATGCATTTAGCCGAGATAGATGCCAAAACCATGAAATCAAAACTGATTGGCAATCTGTTTTTTGCGGGCGAAATCATTGATTTGCACGGACCTTCGGGCGGCTACAACCTCCAGCTTTGCTGGAGCACCGGGTACCTTTCAGGCCAAAGCGCCGCTAATGTGGTATAATAAACTCATGGAGAAGCCGAGATTAAAACTTAATCTTAAGAATATGAGGCGGCAGAATCTGGCCAGTCGCCTGGAGAATCGCCGCATCAGCGGCAAAAAGAAAAGAGGTCGCAACTTTTAATCATTAATTAAATAAGGTTATTTTTATGGCGCAAGAAGTCATTAAAAGAGACGGGTCAAGACAGTTGTTTGACGCTAGGAAAATCAGCAATGCCATTATGGCGGCCGGAGCAGAAACCGATTTGTCAGACGATAAAGTCAACGAGGCGATTGAGCGGGTGACGACCGTTGTCAGCCAGATGGTTGAAGCCAGAGACGAAATCACTACGACTGAAATCAGGGAAAGGGTTCTTTCAGAGCTTGACGCTATGGCACCAGCTATTGCCGAAGCCTGGCGGAAGTATGATAAGCAGCAGAAAGAAATTTAGCGATGACTCAACTCAAACAAATTTATCGGTGCAGCGTTTGCGGCAATATCGTGGAAGTGATCCATGCGTCCGGAGGCGAACTCGTTTACTGCTCTAAACCCATGGAACTGCTGGTTGAAAAGACCGAAGACCAGGGCTATGAAAAGCATGTGCCCGTGATTGAGAGAACTGAACAGGGGATTTTGGTCAAAGTGGGCTGAGGGAGGTCGAACCTTACTTAATCAAAATATGGCTTCAATCAAACGCGATACCACCATCACTCAATACCAGGATTTCGTGAAAGAGGTTTACGGTTTGAACAACGACCGGTATTTCAGCGTCGGGGACATGCTCACGGAAATCCAGCGTTTTGCCATGAGAGGGTTGAAAGGCGTCAGAAAAGCCGACCAAGCTAAAATTAAAATTAATCTGGCCATTTCCTTAAGCTGGTTCATGTCTTTGTTAAACCAGCTCCATATAAAAATAGAAGAAGAAATCTGGCAAAGATTCCCTTATCTTTGTTCTTATTGCGCTGACTGCCCTTGTTCTTGCAAGGTCCAACACTTAAAAGAACGGCAAAAGGTCTTGAGAGACGCAAATAAACGGCCCAAGACTTTAGAAGACTTCCAAGATATGTTTAAGGGCATCTATCCGCCGGAGGCCCGCACCCAACAGGATGCCGGCATCCATCTGGCCGAGGAACTGGGCGAGTTTTCAGAAGCCATTTTAACTTATCTGGGCCAGCACAAAGACGCTGACTTTAAACACATTTCTTCGGAAGCGGCTGATTTGTTTTCCTGCTTTATGGGTGTTTTGAATTCAGCGAATATTAACTTGGCCGAGGAACTTGCTTTGATGTTTGCTGAAAACTGCCACGATTGCCATAAATCACCCTGCCAGTGCAGTTTCTTGGACATTATCACGTTTAAGTCTTAAGCATAACGATCGCCAGGGAGGCGATTTTTTTGCTTGCCCTGAGCCTGTCGAAGGGTTAGAATAGCCAATAGTCGATGAAGTAAACTTCATCTTCATCTGCATTTTTAATAAATTAAAAACTTGATGAAAGAAAGAGAAAAATATATTATTGATCAGAGTCCAGAATTAAGCGTAGGGGAAAGATTCGGTTGGACTAGAAGATTCTCCGGCGCTTTTCCGGCTTTGCAGAGCCGCAATTACCGGCTTTATTTTGCCGGGCAGTTTATCTCCCTGGTCGGCACGTGGCTACAGATAGTCGCCCAAGGTTGGCTCGTCTGGCAGCTGACGAATTCCGCCTTGGCTTTGGGCGTTATTTCAGCCATCGGCGCTTTGCCCATTTTGCTTTTTACTTTGTTTGGCGGGGTGATTGTGGACCGCTTTTCCAAGAAAAAAATCCTGGTACTCACCCAAATAGCTTCGATGGCGCTGGCTCTGGTGCTGGGGCTGCTGACGCTTTTGCATATCATCAATGTCTGGCAGATCGCTTTGCTGGCTTTTCTTTTGGGCATGGTTAATGCCGTCGATGCTCCGGCCCGGCAGGCCTTTGTGGTGGAAATGCTGGATAAAGAAATTCATCTGCCTTCGGCCATTGCGCTCAATTCGGGCGTTTTTAACGTGGCCAGAGTCATCGGGCCTTCGGTGGCCGGCTTCTTGATTGCGGTCACGGGCGTAGGCTGGGCCTTTATTCTCAACGGCTTAAGCTACATTGCGGTGATTGCCGCTTTTTTCTTTATGCGCATCAAGGAAGCGGTCGACCACGTGCACCCCCATCCTCTCCTGGCCATCAAAGAAGGCGTCTCTTACGCGGTCAGACACCCGCTCATCAAGGCGCTGCTCATGTTTACCGGCGTGGTCTCGGTCTTCGGCTGGTCTTACATGACCATCATGCCCCTGGTTTCAGAGACCGTTCTCCATCAGGGGGCCGTGGGTTTGAGCTATCTGTACACGGCCGCCGGCGCGGGCGCTCTTTTAGGCGTAGTGGTGGTTTCGGCTTTGGGCCATAAAATCAATCCGCTCATATTTATTCTTGGAGGCAATGCGGTTTTCACCACGGGCATCATGTCATTTACCTTTACGACCAGTTTCCCCGTGGCTCTGGGTTTCCTGTTTATTGCTGGAGCGGGTCTCTTAAGCCAATTTTCCATGATGAACGTCACCATCCAGAAAGCCGTGCTCCAGAAATACCGGGGAAGAGTCATGAGTTTGCATACGCTAATGTTTTTGGGGCTCTCGCCTTTGGGTAGTTTCCAGATAGGCTATTTCGCCGAGCATTTCGGCCCGGGGTTCGCCATCCGTTTGGGAGCCGGCATATCTTTCCTGGTGGCTTTGATCATTCTGAAATACCGGAAGAAAATTGAGAGAACCTATAATACGTATAAAGAGAATAATAAATAAATCTAATAACGCATCTGCGTATTAACAGAAGAGTCCTTGGTATGATAATCTGAAAGACACGTGTTGCTTATTAAATAAATATTATAAGGAGGCAGCATGCCGAGAAAACGCAAACTGGAAGTAGCCGTTATCGAAACGACAAATCAGTGCAATCTTAATTATTGTTTGTCGCAATTACGGCGGTTTTTTGTTAGAATAAGGATGATGCAACAAAATGAAACCATTCAGAAGGTCAAAGATTACGTTAGGCTAATATAGTTAACGTTTGTTAACTATTGACATAGTTATTAACAATTGTTAATATAAACATATGGAGAACGAAAAAAACTCTCAATTCATCTCAACGGCAGAATTGGCTAAGTTACTGGGCATTAGTCGAGTAGCCGTTTTTAAGAAGATCAAGAACGGTGAAATAAGAGCCAGCAAAGTCGGCCGCGCTTTTATCGTTGATAAAAAAGACATACCGGAAATAGCCGGCCACGTTTTGAGCAAAGAAAATAAGAGGGATATTGAGGAAGCGGTGGGGAAGACCATAAAAGAATATGGCGAGACCCTGCGTTTGCTCGGAAAAGAATAACCTTATTCTATGAAAAAAATAGATATAAAAGAAGTCGAATACATCGCTTTTAATCTAGCTAAGAAATTTATGGATGACAACGAGCCGATTCCTGATTTTTCCTCTCGTTTTCCTAATATCCTGGAAAGCTGCTTAGCCGTTCCGTTCCAAACATTTGAAAGAAAGAGTTTTTATAAGGGGCTTACCGGTACGGGAGCCATCATTTTTTATCTGATGGTAAAAAATCATCCTTTTCAAAATGGCAACAAAAGAATAGCGATGACAACCTTGCTATACTTTTTATTTAAAAATAAGAAATGGCTGAGAGTTGATAACCAAGAGCTTTATAATTTTGCTAAATGGGTGGCTGAAAGTAATCCAAAGCTGAAAGAAGAAACCGTCAAAGCTATTGAGAAATTCGTCAAAACTTATTTAGTTGATTTAAACGTATAAGCATGGAACCTTTAGCCTCAAAAATCAGGCCCAAAACCTTAAAAGAATTTTTCGGTCAGGAGCATCTGGTGGGCGCAGGCAAACCCTTAAATATCGCTATTGAAAAAAAGCTTTTGTTTTCTTTTGTTCTTTGGGGGCCTCCGGGCACGGGCAAAACCACTCTGGCCAAGATCTATGCCCAGAGCCTGGATGCTAAGCTTTACGAGCTGTCGGCGGTTTCGGCCGGGAAAGACGACATTAAAAAGATACTGAAGGAGGAGACCGGAGGCGTGCCCAAGGTTTTATTTCTGGATGAAATCCACCGCTTTAACAAGGCCCAGCAGGATTTTCTTTTGCCTTACGTGGAAAGAGGGGAAATTACGCTCATTGGAGCTACGACCGAGCATCCCAGTTTTGAAGTCATCCCACCCCTGCTTTCCCGTTGCCGGGTTTTTGTGCTGAACGAGCTTAACGAGAACGACATGAGAGCCATCATCAAAAGAGCCGGCTTGAAATTAGACAAAAAAGCCGAAGACTGGGTTGTCAATATGGCCAACGGCGATGCCCGCCAAGCCATCGGCATCCTAGAGAGCACGAACGAGCTTTACAAAAAAATTACCAAGGACAATTTAAAAAACGCTTTGCAGTCAAAGTTTCTAAGATACGACAAAGCAGGCGAAGAACACTACAATACGATTTCAGCTTTTATCAAAAGCATGAGGGCCTCTCAGCCGGATGCGGCTTTGTATTATTTGGCACGCATGATTGATTCCGGCGAAGACCCCAAGTTTATTGCCCGTAGAATGGTGATTTTCGCTTCAGAAGACGTGGGCTTGGCGCATCCGGCGGCCTTAGTGGTGGCGAACGATGTTTTCCGGGCCTGCGAAACCATCGGCCTGCCCGAATGCGCTATTAATCTGGCGCACGGCGTTTGTTATTTGTGCCGGTGCAAAAAAGACCGCAGTTCCTACAATGCTTTGATGGCTGCCATGAATGACGTCAAAGCCTACGGTAACCTGCCCATACCCCTGGTGTTGCGCAATGCGGTCACTGATTTGATGGTCGGATTGGATTACGGAAAAGGTTATAATAAATACTCCAAGGAATCTTTTTTACCGGAAAAACTCAAAGGTAAAAAATATTTTAAATAATTAAAACTTAGGCCAAGTTATTATGGAAAACAAAAATAATTACGCGTTTATTGATAGCCAAAATTTAAATTTAGGCGTTAAAAGCCAGGGTTGGAATTTAGATTTTGCCAGATTTAGGCAATTTTTAAAAGATAAATACGAAGTCGAAAAGGCCGTTATTGTTTCCGGAGATGGAGACTTTTATTGCTTAATTGAATATTTAGCTAAACAAAATAAACTGCGCAAAATAATTGTACCAAATATTCGTTTTTCGTCTTTGCTTAGGAAGTTTAGCAATTTCATTGTCAGTATCCAGTTATTTAGAGGAAAATTAACGAAATAAAAAAGAGAGGCATTCCCTAGGGACGAAACCCTTTGGTAGTCCTCTCATCGTGATATTACTATTATAGCAAGCCATAAAGAGTTGTCAAGGGTTATGATAAAAATTAAGCCAGTAAGACAAACGCCGGGATGGTGTGGCCCGGCTTCATTGAAAATGTTATTTGAGTACTGGGGAGTTGTACCTACAGAAGCTGAAATTGCCAAAGCGGCTGGAGCTTCCAAAGAAAAAGGGGCAACGATGGCAGGCCTGATTAAAGCGGCGCGATACTTTGGGTTCCGGACCTTTTCAAAGAAGAACAGCACGCTCAATGATTTGAGGCATTTTATTAAGAAAAGAGTGCCGGTGCTCGTTGACTGGTTTTTGGAAGACGACGGCCATTATTCCATAGTCATAGCCATAGATAAGCAAAACATTGTTTTAATGGACCCGACTCTTAAAGGCAAAAGAAAAATGTCTCTCCAAAAATTCTTGAGAATCTGGTTTGATTTCCCGGGCGATTACCTTAAAAATAAAGAAGAGCTCATTTTAAGGGCCATGCTGGTGGTGATGCCTAAAAAATAAACATATGGATTTGGACCTGACGAAACTGAATAAGGAGCAAAAGCAAGCCGTGGTCTATGAAAAAGGCCCGCTTTTGATCGTGGCCGGAGCCGGTACGGGCAAAACCACGGTGATCACTCAAAGAATCGCTTATCTGATCAACCAGGGCTTGGCCAGATCAGAAGAAATCCTGGCCGTCACTTTTACCGAGAAAGCGGCCGGTGAGCTGGAGGAAAGGGTGGATAAGCTTTTGCCCTTAGGCTATGTGGATTTATGGGTTTCCACTTTCCACTCTTTCTGCGAAAGGGTTCTAAGGGACCACGCCCTGGATATCGGTCTGCCCGCTGACTTCAAGATTCTGGATCCGACAGCCGGTTGGCTGTTAATCCGCCAGAATCTGGATAAATTCAAACTTGATTATTATAAGTCCCTGGGCAATCCGACCAAATTCATCCAGGCCCTGCTTTCCCATTTTTCCCATTGCAAAGACCAGGGCATTTATCCCGAAGACTATCTTGAGTACGGCGAAAAATTGAAAACCAGGGACGATGCTCCAGAAAACAACGAAACAGAAAGGATCAAAGAGGTGGCCAACGCCTATCACATTTATCAAAAACTGCTTTTGGAAAAAAGTTATTTGGATTTCGGCGATCTGATCAATTATTGTTTAAAGCTATTTGAGAAAAGGCCGCTGATCCTCCAAAAATACCAGGAAAAATTTAAATACATTCTGGTGGACGAATTCCAGGACACGAACTTTGCTCAATACGAACTGATCAAGGTTCTAGCTGCGCCTAAAAATAACCTGACCGTCTGTGCCGACGATGACCAGGCGATTTATCGGTGGCGGGGGGCGTCTTTTTCCAATATCATTCTGTTCAAAAAAGATTTTCCCGAAGCCAAGCAGGTGGCGCTGGTGAAAAATTATCGGTCTTTCCAGAATATCCTGGACCAGGCCTATAAATTTATCAAGGCCAACGACCCGGACCGGCTGGAATGCGTCAATAAAATCAATAAGAAGCTGGTGGCCGACGCTGAGGGCCAGGGCATTGTCGGGCATATCCATGCCCGAACCCTGGATGAAGAGGTCATGGGCACGGTTAAAAAGATCTTGGAAATCATGAAAAAAGACAAGACGGCTACCTATAACGATTTTGCCGTCTTGGTCAGGGCGAACGACACGGCCAATCCTTTTATTAAGGCTTTTGAAAGGGCGGGCCTGCCTTACCAGTTTTTAGCTTCCAAAGGGCTTTATGCCAAGCCCGTTGTCCTGGACGTGATTGCTTATTTCAAGCTGCTGGACAATTATCACGAAAGTCCGGCCGTTTACCGCATTTTAAACCTGCCTTTCCTGGAAATTCCGTACGATGATATTGTGAAGATCACCCAGTACGGCGCCAAAAACACCAAATCGCTTTATGAAACAATCGAGATGTTGCCCTTGGTTCAGGGGATTTCCGAGAAAACCAGGGATACGGTTTCTTTTATTTTAAGTCTGATTAAAAAACACGGCGCCCTGGCCAGGGAAAGATCGGTTTCGGCCATTCTGGTTTCTTTCCTGGATGAATCTGGTTATTTAAGATATCTGGTCAACCGGGACGACCAGGATCAGCTGGATCTGCTCAGCCAGTTCTACCGGAGGATCAAATCGTTCGAGGAAACAGCCCTAGAACCGAGTTTAAGGGAATTCATGGAGGAGATTACTTTTGAGATAGAATCGGGCGAGCAGGGCAAACTGGAATTCGATCCCGAACAAGGCCCGGACATGATCAAGGTGATGACCATTCACGGAGCCAAGGGCCTGGAGTTCAAATACGTTTTCCTGGTCAATATGGTAGATAGAAGGTTCCCGACCACCGAACGCAAGGATTTGATCGAACTGCCCGAAGACTTGATTAAAGACATCAAACCTAAGGGCGACGTCCATTTGCAGGAAGAAAGGAGAATCTGCTATGTGGCCATGACCCGGGCCAAAAAAGAGCTTTATTTCACTTCGGCCGAAGACTACGGCGGCGCCAGAAAAAAGCGCCTTTCCAGATTTATGGTGGAAATGGGGTATAAAGACGAAGTAGAAATTAAAAGCAAAAAATCCGAAAACGGCTTGCTGGCGGAAAAATCGGTGCGAGACGAAAGAATTAATAAAAAACCGAAATTCAGTTTCCTGCCCTCGCACTTTTCTTTTTCCCAGCTGACCGCTTTTGAAAAATGTCCTTTGCAGTATAAGTTTGCTTTTATTCTTAAGGTTCCGGTCAAAGGCAAGGCTTCTTTTTCGTTCGGTAAAACCATGCACGCTACTTTACAAGATTTTTTAAAGCAGGTGAGCGGAAAAGCCAATCAAAAACAAGAGAATCTGTTCGGCCTTAAAACAGCCGAGCCTAAAAAAGGTGGTAGTTCCAGTCTTACGTTAATCCAAGAACTTTATGAAAAAAACTGGATAGGGGAATGGTATGAGAATAAGAAGCAGCAGGAAGAGTATTACCAGCTGGGTAAAAAGATCATCAAAGAATTTTACAACGAATTTTCCAAGAATCCTCCCAAAATTTTAAAAATCAACAACGAATTCGCTTTGGAAATGCCTTTTAACTTGAAAGTTAATGGCTATACCTTAAGGGGCGTCATCGACCGCATTGATGGACTGGACGGGGGAGTGGCGATTACTGATTACAAAACCGGCAATGCCAAAGAGAAATTAGAAACTGACGATAAGGATCAACTGTTGATTTATCAGATTGCAGCCAAAGAGGTTTTTAACATGAACCCTAAAGAGCTCATCTACCATTATCTCAATAACAACCGCAAGGTATCATTCCTGGGCACAGAAAAGGAAATAGCAAAAATGAAAGAGAAGATTATCCAGGAGATTGAAGAGATTAAGACCAGCGACTTTAAGGCCACGCCCGGCTGGCAGTGCGCTTTTTGCGATTTCAAAGACATCTGCGACTTCGCCGAAAGATGACGAACTATGTTTTCTAATCAATAGCTTCTAACCACCTGCATAGGTGTTTGGTAATTCAAAGCCATGTGCGGACGTTCGTAGTTGTAGTACCGGATAAACTCCGGTATTTCTTTT
>Ga0209541_10016443_pt1 | contig 10933 bp, 11 predicted proteins | sample RifCSPlowO2_01_FD_184027 | JGI IMG/M metagenome (GOLD analysis project Ga0209541, IMG submission 184027) | Groundwater microbial communities from Rifle, Colorado - Rifle CSP2_plank lowO2_0.1 (SPAdes) (version 2) | ecosystem: Environmental > Aquatic > Deep subsurface > Groundwater | place... | reverse complement strand
TGTTGTTCTAATTTCATTGCCCCGGGATCTCTGGGTTCAAAGCCCCGCACAAGGCTTCTATGAAAGAATAAACGCCATGTATACTTATGGCGGTTCCACAGATACAACAAAAGTAGTTGAAAATGTCTTAGGTATTCCAATTCATTACTACGCGGTAGTGGACTTTAACTTATTTCAGGAAACAATAAATGTTTTGGATGGTATTGAAATCGACGTGGAAACGGCTTTTGAAGACTTTGAATATCCGGTTGAAGGAAAAGAAAACGACAACTGCGGCAGAACTGCAGAACAAATTGAAGAGATGAAAGAACAGTCCCCGGTGTACGTATTTCCGTGCAGATATGAATACATAAAGTTTGAAAAAGGCCCTCAAAAAATGGAGGGACCGACAGCCTTAAAATACGCCCGTTCCCGTCACGGCACTAATGACGAAAATACCGATTTTGCCAGGGCTAAAAGACAGCAAAAGATTATTGTGGCCGTAAAAAACAAAGCACTATCGCTGAATACACTATTAAATCCTTCCAAACTAAAAGAACTTTACGACACATATGCCGCCAATGTGGATACGAACATTAGTCTTACCGACGCTCAGGGGTTTTACCTTTTATCCCAGGAAGTTGATTTTAGCAATATCAGATCAATTGTATTGGATGACAGAAGCTCGGCCGAAGTAGGAGGTCTTTTGTACCACCCAAGCGATTCCAGCCTTTACGGTGGCCGCTACGTTTTAATTCCCAGAGCCGGTGACTTCTCACAAATACACGCGTATGTTCAAAAGTACATTTTTGAACTGAAGGGCAATTAAGCAGAGTCTAATGCTTTATATTGTTCATGGAGAAAACCTCTCATATTCCAGAAACATTATACTGAATCAACAGAAAAAACTTGGGTTTTCCAATAGAACCGAAATAGATATATCCGAAGTAACGCCGCAACAACTAAAAGACATGACTATGTCATTTGATTTGTTTGGCAAGCCCCCGTTTATTGTGTTTAATATTTCCGGCGCGGGACGGATGAAACTGGATGAGTATGTTGAAGCCCTCAAAAGAATTCCCGAACAAACTACTCTCATTATTTTGTCAGACAAAGAATTGTCAAAAACAAACGCGTTTATAAAAAACCGTTCTGAAATAAAAGCTAAAATCGTTCTTGGTCAAAAGAAACCATCGGCAAACATTTTTAAATTCATCGACTTTGTCTACAATAAAAAAAGAAACCAGGCTTATAAGGAATTAAAGAACTTATTAATCGAAGACCAGGATCCTTTTTATTTATTCTCAATGCTGATTTACGGACTGCGAAATATTGCTTTTGTTAAATATGGGTCGCCTCAGACAAAAAAGATGTCCCCTTTTGTTAAAGCGAGAGCCACAAGCCAGAAAAGAGGTTTTTCCGATGAAAGTTTCCTCCGGTTGTATAAAGAATTGTACGAGTTAGACAAAAGCATGAAAACAGGGATAATTTCTTCAGAAGTAGTTATCCCATATGCGGTAGAAAAAATTCTAAATGCCTGAATTCAAGCCAAAAAAGTACATAAAAGATGACTCCAGCGACCCGTTTTTTAAAGAAGTTAATTGGCGTTTTTTCACCAGACTAAGACTGGCTCCGGCGTTTCTGATGTCTTTAAGCCTGCTAATTCTGATAACCCAGGTTTTTCTTCCTTTATATATCTTCAAAACTCAGGATGAAGTAGCCAAGCCAATTAGATCCACCGTTTTAGGGGTGGTAACCGGATACTCCGAATTTAATTTTACCGAGCTGGAGAATCAACAAAACACGGCTAACTCTCAAACTCCTCCGCAAGAAAACGTGCCGGACTACTACTACATTACTATTCCAAAACTTAATATAAAGGAGGCTAAAGTTGAAACCAATCCCAAAAACTTAAATCCGGATAACGCTTTGGGCCATTATAAAGGCACTTCATTCCCGGGAGAACAGGGAAATTCCTTTGTTTACGGACATTCGGTTCTTCCCGTTTTTTACAATCCGCGCAACTATAAAACTATATTTTCCACCTTAGGAAGTCTGGATGTCGGTGACGAGTTTACAGTTAATTACAACAATATAACCTACACTTACAAAGTTGAAGGCAAGTCGCTGCTCAAACCCAATGAAGTAAATCCCCTTGCGGAAATTAAACCCAAATACTTAAATGAATCGACAATGGTTTTAATGACATGCTGGCCGGCGGGAACAAAGAGCAAAAGATTACTCGTAAATGCGGTGCTGATCAGATAGCTTAGACTTTATCCCGTACTCTTCTTTCAAAATTATCAAGAGCCCTCTTGCGCGGAGCAATTAAGAGTAGATAACCCCCCAAAGCGGCGATAATAAGGGAAAGCATAAACCCCAAAGTTATTTCTGTTGAGCCGGTTTCAGGAACTGTACTTTCCGTACTTTCATCGGCTCCGGCTAATACCTCTCTGGTAGGAACATTTACTTCCTGATTCTTCAGATTTTCAAAAGCACTTTCCCGAACTACCTGATTTGTATTTGCCGAAAGCACCTTAGCATCCTCATCCTTATTTTCCTCTTCAGCCTGAACCGGGGACGGCGCTTCTATATCGACCCTGGGTTGAGTATTAAAAGTTGCCAAATAATATATCAAACCAAAAACACCAAAGGAGATCATAAGTGTTAGTAGGAAGGTCTTAAATCCATTTTTCGCTTGTATAGAATTATTCATAAGGCAGGTTCAAGTTCTTCCGTTAGGAATTCTACGTCTATTGTACCATTAAGAGATTCGGATAAGTCAAGTGGCGTATCGGAAACCTTGTATATAAACGCTTCAATTCTGGGCTCAACAACCGGATCGGCAGGAAAAAACGAAAACCCACTCACCGCAACTAAACGGGAAGTCGATTCCAGTACGGAAAAGAGCTTATACGCTTCGGAAGGAGACCCTAAGAATCTAAGAGATGTCTGCAAAGTATGATCATCAGCCTCATACGTTTGTATATCCGTCAGAGTATAACCTGCTGCTGCCGCCTTGTCGGACAAGTCGGTCAAAAACAAGTGCGTATAAGGTTGATCCGGAATTCTTTCGTTAAGCGTGGGAATAATATCCCTGGCAGCTTTTAAAGATGCTTCCGCATCGGTAAGCTTAAACTTTTTAATCTGCAGAAGCTCTTCTTCACTTTTAACATTCTTAAGCTCTATGTTCTTTTCTTTTAAGGATGCTATAGAAAAGTAAAGGCCGAAAAACCCGAAAATCACTAAATCCACAAAAGCTATCATCAAATATAACCTCAACGCCCTATGCGGGTCTGAAGATAGCAGTTCTAACCTGACTTTATTAATTAGATTATTCATAAACAACCTCAATTGTGGAACTATAACTTTGTGTGCGGGAATCAAATTCGGTGCTTTCTAAGATCACCTCGGAAATTGAGTCATCCTTAAAATACCTGTCAATTAATAATGTAATATTCAAAGCTTTTGATGTTACGGCTTTTACCTCCACACTACCGTCATCTTTATCATATCTAATCTCCTCAAGAACGGTATCGGTGGGAACTTGAGTCATCAGCCATTCAACTCTTTTGGAGATGTCCGGATACGAAGCCTTAACTTGCTTGTACAGTTCCGTTTTCTTAATTACCAGGTTAGCTTCTCTACCAACCTTATCATACTTAGTAATCTCGGTATTTAAACGGTCTATGTTCTTCTTAGCCACCGATATTCTAAGATCAGTTAAATCGTTTAAAAACAGGCTTATAAAAAACAAGGCGGGCACGAAAATAATAAAGAGCTTAAGAGAGTTGACCGCCTTATACAAAAAATTGTAGTTATGCATGAAATCCGGTTCATATGAATCCAGTAGGTTAGGGGTGTTAACTGAGCTATCTTGTGAAACAACTTGTGAGGCACCGGGATCACTTTTGGGTTTGGGATTTAGATTGAGGTTTAACTTGGGCAGCAATTTTCTTAGCATATCTTGATTTAAGCCTGTTAGCTTTATTTTTATGTATTACCTTGTTTTTTGCAGCCTTATCAAGCAATTTTTGCAGGGCTGCTTGCTCTTTGTTAAGTATATCAGAGTTGCCGGCTGATACACCGCTTTTAACCTCAAGAACACCGGTAATAGTTTTGGAAACAGCTTTAATCTTTTTCTTCCAAAAAAGGTTATGAGCTTTCTTTTTGTATGATTGTTTTAGAGCCTTTTTAGCGGATCTTGTATTCGCCATGACAAGGGGTATGATAACATATCAAACAGTATGGTCAAGCCTACATTGAGAGTAAACGGAAACTTTTTAGCCCAAACCCAAAACACTATATTATCGGCTGCCTTCATCCTCGCATTAGCGAGCGGAGTAAGCGCCGTTCTCGGGTTTGTAAAAGGCCGCTTGTTGGCAGGACACTTTGGTGTTTCCAATGACTTAGCGGTTTTTTACACAGCCGACCGTATTCCAAACCTGATTTACTCGGTTTTGGTAATTGGCGCGCTATCTACAATTTTTATTCCCGTATTTACTCATTTAAGAAACGAGAGTGATAAAAAAGCCTGGGATACAGCCTCTTATATGATTAACGCCACCCTGCTATTCTTTTTATTAATCGCAACGGTAATATTCATATTCGCGCCTCAGGTAATGAGACTTTTGGCCCTCAACCAATTTACCGACGAACAAGTTATGCTGGGTGCCAACTTAATGAGAATTATGCTTGGGGCACAGCTTGTTTTAGTGGCCAGCAGTTTTATTACCTGCATACTCCAATCCTATAAATATTTCCTTATCCCCGCCATTTCTCCCATTATGTACAGTTTGGGTATGATTTTCGGTATTCTAGCCTTAGCGGATAAATATGGCATTTACGGCCCGGCTTATGGAGTGATTTTTGGAGCATTTCTTCATTTGTTTATTCAGCTTCCCCTCCTAAGAAAAGTTAGTTTCTCTTTCTCCTTTTCCCTAAATCTAAGGGACAAGGGAATCAGAGAAATTTTTTCACTTATGCCGCCGCGGCTCATAAGTGTTTTAATTGCAAACGCCATTGCCACCGTAAATAATTCCTTGGCCATTTTAATCTCCGCCCCTTCGGTAGTATTTTTAAAGTTTGCCAGCCAACTCCAATTCTTTCCTGTTAACTTATTCGGAATATCAATCGCTTCCGCCTTATTACCCACATTATCCGCCGAAACAGCCGAAAACGATCTGGATAAATTCAAGAAAACTTTTTTAACCTCGCTGCACCAAATGCTTTTCCTGGTATTGCCGGCCAGTGTAATTCTTCTGGTGCTGCGCGTACCCGTTGTAAGAATTGTGTATGGTGTGGAAAACTTTCCCTGGGAAGCTACGGTAAAAACTGCTTATGCTCTGGCTTTCTTTAGTCTTTCCATCTTTGCCCAAAGCACCGTATATATGCTAACAAGAGCCTTCTACGCCCTGCGCGATACCAGAACACCTGTGGTAGTAAGTTCCGTTACAATAATCATTAACATTTTATTATCGCTCTTATTTGTAAGAACAATGGGCTTGGGGGTTTGGTCAATCGCCTTTTCCTTCTCAATTACATCGTTTATAGACCTGCTTGCTTTAACATTCCTTCTATCCAAAAAGGTGGGCGGTTTCGAAAAAAGCGCTTTACTTACACCTTTTATAAAAATCAGTTATGCTGCTTTGTTTATGGGAGTTTCCTTATATGTGCCGTTAAAACTTTTGGATCAATATGTTTTTGATACCGCCAGAACAATTAACCTTTTAATAATTACCGGGGTGAGCACTCTAGCAGGAATAGGTTCGTATCTGTTCTTTACAAAGATATTCCATGTCGGGGAAATACAACTTCTATACCGTTTGGCAGGCAGGCTAAAACCCGCCGCTCAAAAAGATGTGCAAAAAACCGCTCTTGTCATCGAGCCTTCCTCCCATTAAGCTTGTTTAAATAGTGTAAAATCCCTTTATGCCTGTGAGTAATATAAAAGATATCAGAAATTTCTGTATCATTGCCCACATCGACCACGGTAAATCAACTTTAGCCGACAGATTTTTAGAGCTAACCGGAACCGTGGATAAAAGATATTTAAGATCCCAGACTTTGGACAGTATGGAACTGGAAAGAGAAAAAGGTATTACTATAAAACTTAAAGCTGTCCGGATGGAGTATAAACTGGAGGGAACTGATTACCAGCTAAATTTAATAGATACACCGGGACACGTAGACTTTTCTTATGAAGTATCACGATCATTAGCCGCGTGTGAAGGAGCAATCCTTGTAGTGGATGCCTCACAAGGTATTCAGGCTCAAACAATTTCAAATGTGTATAAAGCTTTTGATGCAAACCTAAAAATAATTCCGGCGCTTAACAAGATAGATCTTCCGGGAATCAATTTGGAAAAGATTTCCGAGGACCTGGTTAGTACCTTCGGTTTCGCGGCAAAGGATATCCTAAAAGTCTCGGCTAAGACCGGAGAAGGAGTAGAATTCCTGCTCAAGTCGGTTATTGATAAAATACCTGCTCCTTCCGGAAGCGGGCAAGCCCCTCTGCAGGCTTTAGTTTTTGACACCTTTTACGATGAATTTTTAGGGGTAGTTGCCGCAGTAAAAATTGCTGATGGGCAAATAGGACCGGATTTTATACCCAATAGAAAAAAAGTACTTTATATGGCCACGCGGGCAGTTTCATGTCCTGAGAACATAGGGGTATTTGTTCCGCAAAGAAAAACTATTAACGCGTTAAAAACCGGTGAGGTGGGCTTTATTGCCACAGGGCTTAAAGATATTCACACGGTTAAGGTCGGCGATACCATAACATTGGCAGAAAGCCCCGCCTCGGAACCGCTACCCGGATACAAAGAGGTAAAGCCGTTTGTGTTTGTCTCTATTTTCCCTATAGAAAACGATAAGTTCCCCCAGTTACGCGATGCCTTGGATAAACTAGCTCTTTCCGATTCATCCTTAAGTTATGAACCGGAGAGTAGTAGTGCGCTTGGATTTGGTTTCAGATGCGGATTTCTGGGACTTTTGCACGCCGATATAATTCAGGAAAGACTTGAACGCGAATACAACCTTACTCTAATCTCCACTACCCCTACCGTTGAGTATCAAGTAGCTTTAACCGACGGGAGTACTTTATGGATCAAAAACCCGTCCGATCTGCCGGAATCCACAAAGATAAAGGAAATCAGGGAACCTTGGATTAATATGAACATAATATCTCCGGTTGATTATGTAGGAGGAGTGATTACTTTGTGTGAACAAAGAAGAGGCGTGATGAAAAAAATGGAGTACCCTGCAGAAACCAGAGTGCTCTTTGTATATGAACTACCACTGGCGGAACTCGTTTACAATTTTTTCGATGACCTTAAAACTGTTTCCTCCGGGTTTGCCAGCCTGGATTATGGATTTTCGGATTATAAACCGGTTAATGCGGTGAAGATGGATATCCTCGTTCATGGTGAAATTATTCCTCCTTTATCTCATATCGTTCTTAAAGAAAAAGCCGAGGAAGCAGGCCGTACCCTAATATCCAAACTAAAAGAAGTAATACCAAGACAGCAGTTTAAAGTCTCCTTACAGGCAGCCATAGGAGGAAAAATAGTTGCGAGAGAGGATATAGCTGCAATGAGAAAGAATGTTTTGGCTAAGATGTCAGGCGGCCACAGGGAAAGAAAAGATAAGCTTCTGGAAATCCAGAAAAAAGGCAAACAGAGAATGAAAAGACTTGGTAAAGTTGACGTGCCGCAGGAAGCCTTTCGACAGGTTTTAAGGGCATAAAAAACCGGAGACAATGTAGTATCTCCGGTGTTCTGGCTAAGAGGCGTTAATGTGTTCGATTAATCAAGCGTGTCTTTTATTCGGGCAACCGCCTCGGAATTTCTTTTCATCGCCAGCTCGTTCAATAATCCCAGCAGATGTATTATTTTTACCCTTCCCCTCATATCAATCCGAACCGGCTGGTAAAGCGAAAAAACGATTTGACTACACTCAGCTTTCTCCGGTTTGTACCCGTTGGATAGCGTCCCTTCAAATACTGTGAGGTAAAAACCAATGTACCTTCTTTCTATAGAAACCTCAAGAAAATGCCGAAAACCCACTTCTATTCTTTCTGGCACCTTGATTGTTCCATTTGCTGAACTTCTTTGGACCATCCTGGTGTGGCTTCGAACAGTTAAGGCCGCCAGCTCATACGACAAGGAGCTTTTATCGCGGCGTACAGGAATAACATAAGAGCGTTCTGCATTTTTCAAAACCAACAAAAACCTATTCAGCAATATAGTAATTACGGGACTTTCGGGCTCACCCAAACTTATACGAGTGGATTTTGTTACGTCCGCCTCCTCCATTTTCGTCTCCTTTCGTCTTTTACAAAACCTTATGTCATAACTCTTACCCCTTATTTACCTTAGATGAGCCTATAAGTCAAATCAGCAAGAATCTTGACAGAGTTAGCACTCGTGCTATATTACTGATAACATGTTGTCTGACAGGCAGATACAGCTCTTAAACGCGATCATAAAAGAATACATAGAAACCTCGGAACCGGTGGGCTCCCAAGTGTTGGTAAAAAAGTATAAACTAAAATATTCCCCCGCTACGGTAAGAAATGAAATGGCCAAGTTATTGGAAGAGGGGTTTTTAGATATGTTGCACACATCTTCCGGACGGGTCCCAACCTCCATGGCTTACAGACTGTTCCTAAATGAGCTAATGGAAGAAGAAGAACTTCCGGTTTTACAGGAAGTGGCCATGAAGCAAAAGCTTTGGCCAACCCGGTTTGAATTTGAAAAAATGTTAAGACAGGCCGTTCTTGCCTTGGCTGAAACTACAAAAGAGTTGGCAATAGCAACCACAAGCGACGGGCATGTTATACATGCGGGAGCAGTAAATGTTTTGGATAATAAGGAGTTTTGGGATATTGAAGTCGCACGGGCAACTCTTCACTTACTTGACAGATTCGAATTACTTGAGCAAATATTTAGTCATGCCGCGGAGAGCGCCGGAATTAAGTGTGTTATCGGCGACGAAATAGGGCAAGATAAAATGGATTCCTGCGGAATCGTCTTTTCCGAATATAATATTAACCCTGACCGCAAGGGGTTTGTAGCAATTTTAGGACCGGCGAGAATGCGATATCACCAAGTCCTTCCAGCCGTGAGATACGCTAAAAGATTAATCGAGGAACTTGGCGGTTCCTGGTAAAAATTTCCCTATTAAGTTATGGATGCTGATATAAAAAACCAAAACAACAATGGTCAGGACAACACGGCGAATCGGCCAAATATAAAAGAACTTGAGGAAAAAATTGCCGAACTGGAGAATAATTGGAAGAGGGCTTTGGCCGACTACAAAAATCTGGAAAAAAGGGTTGCGGAAGAAAGGGAGGCGCTCATATCGTTCTCAAACATGGTACTAATATCGGAACTCCTCCCGGTCCTGGATAACTTGGAACTTTTAAATAATCATTTAAAAGATCAGGGTTTGGAACTAACTATTAAATCATTTAAACAGGTTTTTGAGAATGAGCACGTTCACGAAATAGAAGCCCTGGAAAAAGACTTTGATCCAGGAGTTATGGAGGCGGTTGAGCTGGTGGAAGGCGACGAGGGGAAAGTAATAGAGGTAGTTCAAAAAGGATACCATTTAAAAGATAAGTTAATTAGGCCGGCCAGAGTAAAGGTTGGCAGATCTAAGGAGGATTAAAAATATGGCAAAAATTATCGGAATAGATTTAGGAACAACCAACAGCGCAATGGCTGTTATGGAAAGCGGGCAGCCTAAAGTTATCCCCAACGCAGAGGGAGGAAACACTACTCCTTCGGTTGTCGCCCCCGCATCTAATCTTGTGGGTGTTTCGGCTAAAAGACAGCAGGTCGTTAACCCCAGAGATACTATTTTTAGTGTTAAAAGATTAATGGGGCGAAAATACGCCGACGCCGAAGTTCAGGATCTGAAAAAGTCTTATCCTTACAATATTGTTGAAGGGCAAAACGGAATGGCGGCGGTAGAAGCAGAAGGCAAAGTTTACACACCGCAAGAAATATCCGCAATGATCCTTTCCAAGCTAAAAGCGGATGCGGAAAGGTTTTTAGGGCAAAAAATAACTCAGGCGGTTATTACCGTCCCCGCCTACTTTAATGATGCACAAAGAACAGCTACTAAAGAGGCCGGGCAGATTGCCGGGCTGGATGTCGTTCGTATTATTAACGAACCGACGGCGGCATCTCTGGCCTACGGGCTGGACAAAAAAGCTGCCCAAAAGATTGCGGTTTACGATTTGGGCGGCGGAACTTTTGACGTATCCGTTTTGGAAATAGGCGAAGGAGTGTTTGAGGTTAAATCAACGAGCGGAGACACCCATCTGGGCGGGGATGATTTTGACCGAAGAATTATCGAGTGGCTGGCCGAAGAATTTAAAAAAGAAAGCGGCGTGGATATGTCCGGGGACAGGCAGGCAATGCAAAGACTTAAGGACGCTTCCGAAAAAGCCAAAATTGAATTATCCAGTGCCATGGAAACTGAAATTAGCATTCCGTTTATAACGGCGGACGCCTCGGGACCTAAACATTTGAATATAAAACTTACACGAGCCAAGCTGGAACAGCTGGCAGATGATCTTATTCAACGAACCTTCCCGCCTATGGAAAACGCATTAAAGGATGCCGGTTTAAGCAAAGCCGATATTGTCGAAGTAATTATGGTAGGCGGAATGACTCGTATGCCCAAGGTGAATGAGGTGGTTAAAAGCTTCTTTGGAAAAGAACCTCACAAAGGAGTTAACCCCGATGAAGTGGTGGCAGTTGGAGCGGCTATTCAGGGAGGTGTATTAGGCGGGGACGTCAAAGACGTTTTACTTCTTGATGTAACCCCATTAACGTTAGGTCTGGAAACTTTGGGCGGGGTAATGACCCCTCTTATAAAAAGAAACACAACCATCCCGACTTCCGCTTCACAAGTTTTTAGTACTGCAGCAGACAACCAGACA
>Ga0209541_10016442_pt1 | contig 10933 bp, 11 predicted proteins | sample RifCSPlowO2_01_FD_184027 | JGI IMG/M metagenome (GOLD analysis project Ga0209541, IMG submission 184027) | Groundwater microbial communities from Rifle, Colorado - Rifle CSP2_plank lowO2_0.1 (SPAdes) (version 2) | ecosystem: Environmental > Aquatic > Deep subsurface > Groundwater | place... | reverse complement strand
TGTTCCTGCATAGCGATGCGCCCGCGACCACACTTGGCATTCAATGAATTCGGGATAAAACTGCATCGAGCGCTCGTGCTGGAATGTCGCGAGCTCCTCCATGGCCGGGGCAAGATCGTCCGGCACCGAAATAACCTGCCCGGTCAACAACTTTTGGGCGACTTCGTGCACTCGTGTACCCTCTTCGGCGGATTTATTTTTCACCTCCTCCGCCGCTTCATACGAACTCATCTCGGCAAAAAACTTATCCAAAGCTGGTTTCGATTTAATCTCCAAAATTTTAGTCACCCGCGGATACCAAATTCCCTCGACCTCGTGGCCAGCCGATTTTTTAAACGCATCCGCATCCTCATACCACATGCTTATTATTCGCGCTTTAGAGCTTCTATCCCTGGAAGTGTCCCGAAAGCGACGTATTCAAGCATCGCCCCGCCGCCGGTGGAGACAAAAACGCGACTACCCACAACTTTTTCTTTCTTAAGCGCCGCTTCTAAATCCCCGCCGCCGACCACAATCCGCGCACGAGACCTTTTGAGAATCTTAGCAAGTGCCCGTGTCGCCCGATCACCACCCACTCGATCCGTATTCCCCAAAGGTCCATTCCATAAAACCGTGCGAGTCTTATATAAAATCGGCGCGAACTTCCTTACCGACGCTGGACCTAAATCAAGAATATAGTCCCCTCGCCCAACTGACGCGAGCGGAATCACGCGCATGGGACCCTTAATAATATTGCCTGTTAACACAGAAACATCATCGGGAATTAATAACCGGCGCTCGCGGTTAAGTTTTTTAGCGTTTGAGAATTGCGATTTTTCCACCACAGACTTTCCAGTTTCATGCCCCCAGCCGGCCCAGAGCGTGTTCAAAATCACTCCCCCCGGAATTAGCTCGTCGGCTTTTTTTAATAGCAGAGCGATATAGGGAATTTTGGTTTCGGCTTTAGCGCCGCCCAGAATCACCGCAAACGGCCTTCGCGGATTTTTCAACACCCGATCCAGCGCCGAAATTTCACTCGCCAAAAGCAACCCCGTGTAAGACGGAAGAAATTTTGTGATTGCCACTATTGAAGCGGCAGCGCGATGCGAAACGGCCAATGCGTCGTTTACGTAAAGATCTCCCCAACCAGCCAATACCTTTGCAAATTTAGGAGAATCTTTTTCCTCGCCATCAAAAAAACGGATATTTTCAGAGAACAACACTCGCATCTTTTGATATTTTTCGGGACGTTCGCGAGTTAAATCCGAAACAACCCGCACGCCCACGCCTAAAATCTTAGCCGCGCGTTCGGCAATGGGAATAATAGATAATTTAGGGTCTCGCCCAACCGGCCGCCCGCGATGCAACAAAACAAAAACCGAGCCGCCACGCCGAAGCACGAAGCGAATCGTCGCCAGAGATTCACGAATGCGAAAATCGTCGCGAATACGCCCTTTATGGTCAAAGGGTACGTTCATATCAACGCGGATGATAACGCGCTTGCCACGAACTTTTGCTTGTCGGATGCTTCGGACAGCCACAGTCATTATTTTACCGGAATCCTGTTATAATGACTAATATGCTAGACACCACTAAGAAAAACATCGTGATCGCTGGGGCGGGATTCGGGGGCATAACTGCAGCACTTCTCCTCAACAAAGCTTTCCGCCACCAACAAGCTCTACGCAACCAATATAATCTTTTGGTTGTGAACAACCATCACTCGCACCTCTACACGCCGGCGCTTTATGAAATCGCCGCCATCCCGCAAGGGCACCACGCACTTGATTACGTCAAATCTTCCATAGCCGTTCCGCTCGCGGAAATTTTTAATCGCACCCATGTTCAATGGCTAGAAAACCAAATCATTGCAATCGACCGCGCGACCAAAACTCTGCGCTTCGACAATGGTAAATCCATTTCCTATGAATATTTAATTCTAGCCCTAGGTGCGGAAACCAGCTATTTCAACATCCCAGGAGCCAGAGAATATAGTTTCCCCCTAAAAACTTTTGCTGATGGCGTTAAGCTCCGCGACCGGGTTCAAGAAATAATCGAGTCCGCCGAACCGGTAGCAACTGTGGTTGTTGCCGGCGCAGGCGCGTCTGGCGTTGAAGTCGCCGCCGAGTTTGAAAATTTCTGTTCGAAAATGCGGAAGTTAAATCCCGCCAAAGCCATTTGTAAAATTAAGGTTATTCTCGTGGAAGCTGGCCCGCAGATTCTCGCAGGTTTCGATACTTGGGTGGTTGATAAAGCCATCAAGCGTCTGCGGTGTATTGGAGTTGAAATTAAAACCGGCGTTGCTATAACGGCCGTTGAGAATACCCGTGTAATTTTAAAAGACGGCTCGGTGATTCCCGCGTCAGCTCTTGTCTGGGCGGGCGGAGTTCAAGCCGCGGGCGTCCTAAAAACATTGGGGCTTCCACTAAGCCCCAAGGGCTCGGTTACTGTTGATCAATTCCTACGCGCCGAACCTAAAGTCTATGCCGTTGGCGACAACGCAGGTTTCATGAATTTAGAAACTCAAAAACCTCTCCCTTGGAATGCTGTGGCCGCCGAAGAAGAAGCGCACGTCGCCTCAGCCAATATCATCGCCGATATTCTTGGCTCCTCGCCGCGTCCCTATAATCCGCCGAAAAAATATCCATTTATCCTTGCTGTGGGCAGAAAGTATGCCATCGCCGATTTGGTATTCGCGCACATCTCGGGTTTGCCAGCATGGCTATTAAAGCAACTGATAGAACTCAAATATTTTTTCTTCATCCTCCCGCCGCTGCAAGCCCTTTCCACATGGTGGAAATACATTACAGTAGCGAGGTCGAATGATTAAATTAGGTAAATCTTTTACTTCTCCAATCGATCGACTGACGTAATAATAGCCGCAATCTCTTCGGAACGAAGACTAGCTCCGCCGACAAGAACTCCCGAGACTTGACCGGAAGTTTCGGTAAAAAAACTCTGAACATTGGCGGAATTAACAGAGCCGCCATAAAGAATCGGGACTTGACCGGCAAGATCCTGACCAAATATTTCTGTTAAAATTTTACGAATATAAATCGTAGCCGACAGCATCCCTTCCGGCGTATCGGGCGTACCCGATCCGATGGCCCACACCGGCTCATAAGCGATAATGATGCGTCCCAACATGCTCGGTTCGAGCCCCGCAATCGCGCTTTTTAACTCCTCACCCACGCGTTCCGGTATTTCCCCGCCAGGACGCTCGTTTTCCCCAATACAAAGAATCGGAACCAATCCGGACTCCAGCGCTTTTTTTAATTTTTTAGCGACCATCTCATCGGTTTCGACGAGTACCCGCCGCCTTTCAGAGTGCCCGACGATGACATAGGTTACACCGATATTTTTTTCCATCACGCCCGAGACCTCGCCGGTATAAGCGCCATCACGCTCCCAGAAAAGATCTTGGGCCCCAAGATGAATCTTCGCCTCGTTCCGCATCTCGGCATTTGCCAGACCGAAACGATTTTCAATTTGAGATAAAAATGGAAAGGGCGGTGTCACAACAACAGTGACCGACGGCGCAACTTTGGCCGCATCGCGAGTTGCAGAAAAAAGATCAATAGCCTCGCTCTCGGTTTGCGGGTTCATTTTCCAATTGGCGATAACAAAGCGCTGGGTCATGCTTGGTGCGGTATTTTCACGTCACGAAGAAAGGCAGCAGCGTCTTCCGGCATAATGGTCGAAATTTTTATTCCAGTCCCAAATTCAAACCCTCCCCAAGTTGAGGTTTTAGGCAATATTTCAACATGCCAATGATAATGGCCATAGCCCTTATCCCCGTCAACCGGAGAAGTATGCAGGAAAAAATTATATGATGGGTTATTCAGACCAAAATGTAGACGTGCCAAAGATGTTTGCAGGGCTTCCGCAAAAGATGGGATTTCTTCTTCAGAGATATTTTGGAACTCGGGGCTGTGGAGCTTCGGAAAAATCCGCACCTCGAAAGCCGCGCGCGAGACATAGGGGGCGAATCCTACAAAGTGATCGTTTTCAAAAACTAGGCGCTCTTTTTCCTTGCGCTCAAATTCAATCATGACGCAATGGACACAGCTTTTCTTATCGGCAAAATAGCGCTCGGATCCCGCCAAAGACCGCGACACATCCGGCGGGACAACCGGAATCGCGATTAACTGCGAGTGCGGATGGACAATTGAAGCGCCGGCTTCATGCCCGTGATTATGCAGAATCGAAATGTATTTAACACAGGCTTCGGGATCTAGAGTCTTAAAACGGCTGCGATATGCGCGGATTAGAAGCTCGACTTCTTTGGGAGTTTGCAGAGCAATGGGACGCGCGTGCGGACGCATGACAATGACCTCATGAAATCCTACGCCATCGATCATTTCATACGGGCCGCGGTGGTTGAGTGCGGGGCAATCTTGGTGTGGAGCAAATGCTGGAAACTTATTCGGCATCACCTCAACTGCCCAGTCTTTGGCTTTTTTGCCCTCCTCCATTGAGGCCATCAAAAGCTCGCCAGTATTCGTCACAATTAAAAGTGCGCCGTCTTCCAGCGATTCAAAGGGGCAATCTTTGATATGATCCTTGGTTGTGACCGCGGGAGTATTGGAGATAAACTCGTCCGGTCTTCGGGCGCGTCCGGTTGCGATCACCACCCAATCGCCCGAGACAATATCGCGCCTAAGTTCCGAGTAATTGGGGCGGTTATTGGACTGGCTCATGAGTGAGAGACTTTATGGGGATAGGCGCCGCGCATAATATTCCAGCGGATGCGAAAGACATCCAGAAACACCGAAAGATACGCCCCTAAAGTTACTTTGCTGTCTGGATCAAATTTCCATTTCACGGGTATGACGGCAATTTTATAACCGAAGCGCCGCGCCAAAGCCAGCATTTCAATATCGAAAGCAAAGCCCATGATTTTAGTCTGCGAAAAAATAGCCTCGGCGGATTTAGCGGTGCAGGCTTTAAATCCGTTCTGCGTATCCCAAATTCCCCAAACACCGAAAATTTGAATCACGAGATTCCCCATATTCCCCAAAATCTCACGATACCAGGGTTCCTCAACGTCACGCCCCGCGCCCGCGGCGTCTTTGGGGTCGCGCGATGAAATCACAACATCACACCCATTTTTGAAAAACGGCTCCATCTTGTCAAAATGATCCGGCGAAGTCGAGTTATCGGCATCAGAAAAAAGACGGATCTCGCCCGTGGCCGCCGACATTCCCCTTTTAACCGCGCCCCCCTTGCCCGACTCATGCGCCGCGACTAGCCGCAAAGATGGGATCTCGACCAATAATTTATTGACGATTTCAGCCGTGCGGTCGCGTGATCCATTGTCGATCACTAAAATTTCGTAGGCAAAACCTTTGAGATGTAAATAATTCTCCACCTCACGAACCGTTTTTTCTATACGCCGCTCTTCGTTATAAGCGGGGATGATCCAGGATAAATGCATAGTATTAGCTCGATAGCTTTTTGGGAAACATCCGAAATCCCCAGCACGGATTTCGGATTTGCCACTCTCCAAGTTTTCGTCCCTCTCCGCCGATTAGCGGATCGGGACGAACCATGCAAACTTGTCGAGTGAGCGTTCCCAGAAAAGCCATCTTCGCTTGGGAGCTTCTTTCGGTGGAGTCTAACAAGCTTTCACCAATTATACCTTATTCCTCCGATCCAAGAAACTTTGCAAAATCAGCGCCGCGGCCGAGGCATCGGTGTTTTTTTCCGAATGTTCCTCGGCCATCCTGGTGGTAAAAAGCTCGTCCTGAAACGATACGGGAATCTGATATTGCTTTTTAATGATATCCGCCAGATTCTGAATCTCATCCCGCAGGCTCGCATCCATTCCCGGGATAGCTCTAGGCAAGCCCATCACTATCTCGAAAGCCCTCTCCGCCTTAGCCAAACGTGCAATAACGTCCGCGAGAGCACTTACACCGGTGTTTTTCAAAACGCTTTTAGGGAAAGCGATTTTGCCCTCATCGTCCGAAACCGCAATGCCAACCCGCGCCCTGCCGTAATCAATCCCGAAATATCGCATAATGTTACGCTAATTCTGCTTTCTCCCGAAGCTTAAAGGTATTTCCGTGTTTTAACAATCCGAGGTATGAATAGCGGGTTTCAATTGACCCCGTTTCTGCGAGCCGCCTCATCATGCGCCGCTTTGTCGCCGTCCGCAGTACCCGATGATCCGGAAAATGCACCCAGCCGAGAAAGTCAACGCCGGAGCGGATATATTATTTGGTTTTTAGTTTGTGCTTTACTCATGTAAAACGTCTTCGCGGAAAAACCCCGCGGTATCATGGAGATTCTCTGCAAAGAATCAGATCACTGTTGAAAAGCACACGACGCGGCGCAATTTCTGCCCAATGACAACGCTTCATTTTTCCGCGGCCGCGGAAAAGTGTAGTGTAAGGCGCCGCCCGCCTGCACGTGCGGGGCTCCACCGAAATTGGTATCGCGCCATGCATCCCCGCCCCTTTTAAGGATGGAGATAAAAAGCGCGTGGGGTAAATATTCCCCAAAAGCTGTGAAGTGAGATTGCCAAGAAGGCGGGCTATATTGTGCACAATACCGTCTCTGCCACTGCTCCTCGAATACTCTCGGAGCTGTATCGTATTCGGCATCGTAATGCCATAGAGCTCTACACCAAGTATTTTCATTTTTTATGAAGTGTCTGCATACACCACTCTATCCTAAACCATAGTCGAAGATATTCTCGATGAATGTAAACTAGATTCGGCAGCGGGAAACCATAATTGCCCGTACTTGCCTACTACCGATAATATTTTATCAAAAAGTGGGTGGGGTTCACCTTCACCTGGCGGACGACGAGATCGGCCATCGCCTCGACGCGCCTTCTGATGATGACCACGAGCTGCTCGGCGAGGTACTCGGGCTAGCCGAGCACCCGCTGAACCGCATCCGACGAGCCGATCTCCGCTCGGTGCTTCCGCAACGTGTTGCGGTAGTGGTCGACAGCCTTGTCGATCTGGCCATCCGTCATGGGCTCGGAGGGTGGAGTCATGACCTTGATCATGGCGTCATCCTTTCTTTGGTTCAGCTCCGCTCTGCTACCCCGCACCATGCGGGTTTTGGCGTGCCTGTGGTTACAGCTTTCAACCCACTTTCAGCTTAAAATAAGCTAAAAGCTGTAGCCATTCGATATGCTCATGGCGAGCCAGATCGCGAGTAATTAAGGTACTTTGATTGAGACAATATTACCAAATACATCCTACTTTGTCAATACCACGCATCCGCTAGAAGTAACCGCAATAGTATGCTCGAAATGCGCCGCGTGTTTGCCGTCCGCAGTGCGGAATGCCCATTCGTCTTTATCAATCACAACATGCCAATCGCCGGATGTCGCCATCGGCTCAATCGCCAAAACCATGCCTTCGCGAAGAACTGCCCCCGTCCCCGGCGTGCCGTAATTCGGCACAAACGGATTTTCATGGACTTTATAACCCACGCCGTGCCCCGCCAGGTCGCGCACAACTCCAAATCCCGCTGTTTCGATTGTCTTTTGAATCGCAGAACTAATATCTCCAATCCGCGCGCCGGCCCGAACTTTGCGGATGCCATAATCGAGAGCCGACTCTGTTACCTTAAGAAGTTTCTGCAATCTCGACGAAACGCTCCCGACCGCGACAGTCAAAGCCATGTCTGTTGCCATCGCTCTCGTCATTTTTAATTTTTCATTTTTCATTTTTAATTTTTCTCCGGGCCACCACATCCCAATATCCAGACTCACTAAATCGCCTTCGCGGATGATACGATTTTTTTTCGGAATGGCATGCACCACCTCATCATTGATAGAAACGCAAAGCGCCGCGGGATATGCAATCTTGGCGCCGTAGGGATTGTAGCCTTTGAACGACGGCTCACCGCCAGCCGCCCGGATCTCACGCTCGGCAATGGCATCAAGCTCGGCGGTGCTAATGCCGGGCTTGACCGCGCGCGCCACGTTTCGTAAGACTTTACAAAGCAACGCCCCGCCCAGCCGTAATGTGACAATCTCTGCCGGAGTTTTAATCGTGATCATCGCGCTTTTATAAAACCTCATCAAGAGCCGCCCGGATAGAACTAAAAACGATATCCGGCGCTGGCTCACCGTCAATAACAATCCCGCGGATGTTTTTCTCCGCAAAATAGGCCAACAGAGGCGACGTTTGTTTCTGATAAATCTGCAACCTGTGCTTAATCGTTTCCGGTGCGTCATCCGGCCGCACCACCAACTTCCCCCCGCATGAAGAACACAAAGCGGCATGATCCTCACCGCCCCTCAATGAAGAGAAAATTTTGCCACAAGCCGAACACATCCGGCGGTTGCTGTTGCGCGAAAGCGTGGTAGATTCAGACACTTCTAATTTGACGACGAAAAGTCTCCCGCTAAAAAGCTCCTGCAAAACCGGCAACTCTATTTCGGCTTCAAAAATTGTCCGCGGGAAACCGGAGGAAACTATGCTTTTGTTCGCCGCGTGGAATTTACGCACTTCCTCGATCACGAGTCCTGCAACCCAAACCGAGTCATTGAGCTGCCCTTGAATCTCATGCTTAATACGCTCCTCCTGAATTTTAGGATCGGATTGGCGCAACGGGTCGCTAAAAATACGCCGAAGAAGCGCGCCGGTGTCCAAATGCGCGCCCTGATAGGCCGCGGCCACAAGTTCGGCCTGGGTTGATTTTCCCGAACCAGGCGGGCCGAAAACAAAAACGATAAAGGATTTCATCCTCGTAGTTATAGCAGGAAGTACTGTAAACCCCGTTAGAACGGGCGCTTCGCCAAGCCTGACTTGGCTTCGCGACTGGCTGATGGGAGCATTATACTCCCATCAGCTATTTCTATCTATACCGCCGACGGAGTCGGCGGCGTTCTAACGGGGTAAACGTCTACCAATGATACAATGCGGTACATTCGATCCTGAAGTGCGGCACCCCTTGAGATAATCAAATAGAGAAAAAAGGTATAATCAATATTTCCCCTACGGGAAAGATGCTCAAATCACTTACTTCCTCTAACAACGCTATAGCGTGTTAGAGGAAGTAAGAGTGTTGCGCTTGCTTATTGTGACCTAAATAAGCAACCCCTCCCCCCGCCCGAGGCGGGGCAGATTTTTGCTTCTTGAGATTGGGGAAAATACCTCTAACGCGGCACCGTCGTTCCCGTAGCCGCATCGCTCACCATAAAACGCGCCATAACGGGACGACCCGCCTGATCCGTAAGCGGCGTATCCACCGATAAATCAAATAGGTGATCGCCTTCGTCGCGATGCAACATGGCAAAATAAAGGCCGGGAACCGTAGGACGCAAAAGATCTATGAGCAAATCCTTGGATGTCCCAGCCGGAACAAATCGCGCACCCAGTACATTGCCAGGGACGCCATCGCGGCTTTCGTGGATCGTGGCCCAGCCGTTAACCGAAAGCGTTGCTGACTTTACAGCCACCTGATTGCCAGCGCCTTGGTCGTCAACGACGATAAGATTCGACTGATCTGATATGGCGTTGCCGACTAACGCCGTAGAATTATTCTGCGACAGATCAACTCCGGGAATGTTTGATAAATCCGTGCGAGAAAGTTGGGCCGGATTAGAACGGCCGATGAAATACCCCGCCGCGCCAGCGACAGCGATCGCAATAATAATTAAAACAAAAAATTGTTGCGGACTATAGCTTTTCGGCATAAAGAAAAAATAATTGAATTATTGTCATCATCTTACCATAGCCTCCGGCAAAACCGCTACAGCGATAAACCCAGTTACCTCTACACTAAAATAAGGATCTTTTTTAATACTCACCCATGTTAACAATTCCCAAGCGATCGCTTGGAAATTGTTAACATGGGTAGAGGGTCGATTTGGGGGATGTAACGGGATAAATCCCCTCCAAATAGCCTCTCTGACCGCGCCGCTTGCCTATACCGTTTATCAACTACGCCGCGAAAACTTTGCGAGAAACCCCACACGAAGCTGTTTTCGCCGCGCCGGATCCCTCAAAATATGCAGGACGCCGGGAAGCACAGAGAGCGCAATAATCACAGCCACAATAGGCACGATGTAGCGATCAACGCCGGGGATCAGCGCCCCCAGATAATATCCTACAACCGGAAGCAATACCCCCCAAAGTAGCCCGCCGATCACATTGTAAAAAAAGAAAGTGGCGTAACGCATCACGCCGACCCCCGCAAGCGCCGGAGCAATCGTTCTTATAACCGGCATAAAACGCGCGAGGGTAATCGCTTTCCCGCCGTAGCGCTCATAAAAAATTCTTGCCCGAACCACATACTCCGGATCGAACAAAATTGACTTCGGACGCTTAAAAATTTTCGGCCCGAAATACCGGCCGATACTATAACCCGTCTGATCTCCGAGCACCGCCGCAAGAAACGTGACGATAACAAGTAAGCGAATATCGAGATATCCCTGTGAGGCTAAAAACCCAGCAGTAAACAGCAAGGAGTCTCCCGGGAGAAATATCCCGAATAAAAGTCCGGACTCGGCAAAAATAATGCCAAAAATTCCGGAGTATCCGGCGGTTTTAATCAGCGTTGCGATATCAAACATGCCAAGCGAAGAAATCAGCGAAATTGAATCGGCGGAGGAATATGCGGCGGGGTTCCAACACGATGAAATAATTTAATAAATGACAACACGATAATTGCGAGAATTATGTATCCGAGCATGGCAGCAACAGATGTCAATTCAACAGACTTACCGTACCAAACATAATCCGGGAATATCGACCGGAAGGGCGCAAGTAATAGATCCGTATATGAAAAGATGTAGCGCACCACGAGCGTTTCGGCGTTAGCTCCAAGAAACTTCAGAGCCAATCGAAGCGCGATACCAAACTCAACCAGCCCAAAAACAGTCCAGGCCGCCCGGCGCACTAAATGGTACACCGCCCGAAAAAACCGACTCAATATATACGACAAATTATTAGATGACAGCTGTCCCATTAACATAGACCTA
>Ga0209541_10016440_pt1 | contig 10933 bp, 9 predicted proteins | sample RifCSPlowO2_01_FD_184027 | JGI IMG/M metagenome (GOLD analysis project Ga0209541, IMG submission 184027) | Groundwater microbial communities from Rifle, Colorado - Rifle CSP2_plank lowO2_0.1 (SPAdes) (version 2) | ecosystem: Environmental > Aquatic > Deep subsurface > Groundwater | place: Rifle... | reverse complement strand
ATGAATTTGGTTTCGGTTTCCCGCCGCGACTTTTTGGTTTCCGAAAAGGGGAAACGGAGTACACCCTCAATCTTTTCCCCATCGGCGGTTTTGTAAAAATTTTCGGCGAGAGTCCGGATGAAGAGTCCCTCAATGGGCCTGACCGAGAAAGAAGTTTTGTAAATAAATCAAAGTGGAAGCAAGCAATAATACTTTTCGCCGGAGTTTTTATGAACTTTTTACTAGCCTGGATGGTGCTTTCTTTTGGTTTTATGTCCGGAATTCCGACTTCGGTAGGCAGTGCCGTACCCGGCCATGAACTTGAAAATGTAAATTTACTAGTTGTATCTGTGGCGCCGAATTCACCCGCCGAAACTGCCGGCCTAAAGCCCGGAGATGCCATCGTAACGGTTTCAATCTTGTCTTCTGAAATCGGAGAAGAAGGTAAAAATCTTCAAGAAATAAATCCGGAAACTCTAAAGGCCTTTATTGTTTCTCACCCCAACCAGGAAATTGAAATCGGCTATACCCGAGGTAAAAATCATCAAGATGTGAAGTTCGTAAACATAATACCGGTCAAAAGTGTGGTTGATGGCAGGCCAATGATAGGTATATCCATGGATCAGGTAGGTACGGCCAAATTGCCTATTTTAAGGGCATTTTCTGAAGGAATGAAGCTCACCCTGGCTCTCACCAAAGACACAGCTCTAGGGCTGTATACGCTTATTGTAGAGAGTATAAAGGGTCAAGGCAACCTGACTGCTATTACCGGACCGGTGGGGATGGTGAGTATAGTGGGAGACGTTTACGAATTCGGCTTTGCCTACCTTTTGTCCTTCGCGGCGCTTATTTCCATAAACTTGGCGATTATAAATTTGCTTCCATTTCCAGCGCTCGACGGCGGGCGGTTGCTCTTTTTATTGATTGAAAAAATCAAAGGCTCGGCCATGAATCCGAGAGTTGCCAACACGGCGAACACAATCGGCTTCGTGATTTTAATTCTCTTGATGGTTCTGGTTACCTATCACGATATTGTGAAGTTAGTGTAAAGGTATTCTAATATTCTATAGAATTGTAGAATAGATTATGCAAAGCGAAACTAAAATTTGTCAAAATTGCAAAAAGGACTTCGTAATCGAGCCGGATGATTTTTCTTTTTATGAAAAAATAAAAGTTTCTCCACCAACGTTTTGTCCGAAGTGCCGGCTCTTGAGACGTTTTTTACACACTAGTGAGACCGTTTTGTACAAAAGAAAGTGCGATTTTTCTGGCAAAGAAGTTTTTAGTATGTATTCGGAAGACGCGCCATTCCCGGTTTATGAGACCGATATTTGGTACTCTGACGAATGGGATCCAGGGCAGTATGGGATGGATTATAATCCGGCCCGACCTTTTCTTGAACAATTTTTAGAACTTCAAAATAAAATACCCAGGATGTCGATAGTTCGGCAAGGGCTTGCAGTGAATAGCCCGTATGCGCATCGTGTTACGGACCCAAAAAATTCTTATATGGTTTTTCGTAGTTCTTATCCGGAAAATTCCTTATATATTTACAATGGCAAAAAGCATGTTCTTGACTGTTGTGATTGCTCGTGGATTTACGAATGTGAATTATGTTACGAGTGTGTGAATTGTGCGAACTGCTACAATGTAAAATTTGGACAAGAAAGCAAGGACTCGAGAGATTGCTATTTTATTTACGCATGCAGAAATTCCTCGAATTGTGTGGGGTGCGTAAATTTGGTGAATGCAGAATATTGTATTTGGAATAAAAAATATACCAAAGAAGAATATTTAAAGAAATTAAAAGAAATGAAACTTGATACTTTTTCCGGGCTCGAAAAAATGAAAGTAGAATTCGAGCGGTTTAGAAAAAAATTTCCTCAAAGGGCTATCATGTCTATTAAGTCCGAAAAAGTGTTGGGCAACTGGTTTTTGAACAGTAAAAACGTTACTAAGTCATTTGATTGTGAAAACGTGAAGGACGGTAAGTACTTATTTATGGTTTTCAATGCTGAAGATTGTATGGATTACTTTGAATGGGGCAATAAGGCCGAACAAATTTACGAATGCGAAAATTGCGGCATTGATATCGCACGACTATATTTTTGCAATCAATGCTGGATGGGAGCGCATGATTTGTATTACTGCAATACTTGCCCCGGAGCGCATGATTGCTTTGGTTGCGTGGGCTTGAAAAAAGGAAAATATTCAATTCTCAATAAGGAGTATTCTAAAGAAGAATATAAAAAACTAAAAAATGAAATTATCGAACAGATGAAAAAAATACCCTACGTGGACAATAAGGGCTTGGAGTATCGATTTGGAGAGAATTTTCCTGCAAACTTTTCTGATTTTGCTTACAATGAAACAATCGCGAATTATTATCATCCTCTTACTAAAGAGGAGGCACTTGATAGGGGTTACCGTTGGATGGGTAAAGGGAAGAAAAATTATGAGACCACAACAAAGGCCTCTCAATTACCTGAAACCATTTCTGAAGTAAACGATTCAATTTTAAGTGAAATTATAGAGTGTGCTGAAAAGGATAATCCAAACTCTGTGGGAGCGTTTCGCATAACTCAAAACGAATTGACCTTTTATCGAAGAATGAATTTACCTCTACCAAGGGTGTGTTTTGATATTAGGCATATCCGGCGAATGGACAAACGTCCACCTCTGAAAATTATTAAGCGAAGTTGTTCGGAGTGTAGCGTAGAAGTCGAGACAGTATATACTGAAGAATACGCACCGATTATTTACTGCGAAAAATGTTATCAGCAAGAAGTATATTGATGTTATCAATTTTGACGGCCGTCTAAAAGTGATAACATACATAAAATGAAGAAGAAAACAAAATTAATTCATGAAGTTCGGGCAGTTAAAAGTAGGCGAGAACTTGCGAATATTATAAAAGCGCAGAGGATAAGCGAGCGGGTCTTAAAAGATGTTATAAAGAAACTCAAGTCGGGAGTGACAGAACTAGCGATCGCAAGATTTGTCACTGAAAGATTTCGGAGGTATGGCGCTTCAGTGCTAGCTTTCCCACCGATTGTCTCATTTGGTAAAAATACGGCAAACACTCACCACGAACCGGGCAAAACAAAACTAAAGAAAGGGGACACCATTATGTTTGATTTTGGATGCACTATAAATCATTACTGTTCGGATATGACTCGCACTTATTTCTGGGGGCAACCAAGCAGGAGACAAAAGAAAGTTTATCAGAGCGTACTAGAAGCGCAAAACCGTGCGATTAAAAAAATTTCAAGTGGCGAGAAAAGAGCAAAAGTCATAGATAAGACAGCGCGAGATTTTCTAAATAAAAAGTTCGGCGTAAAAAGATTTGGGCACGGGCTAGGCCACGGTATAGGCACAGTAATTCACGAGTGGCCGAATTTTAAACCAAAAAGCGAGGACGTACTACCGGTGGGCTGTGTAATGACAGTAGAACCCGGACTTTATTTTAAGGGCTGGGGCGGAGTGCGGATAGAGGACATGGTGCTAATAACCCAGAAGGGCTGTAAAAATCTCACCAATTTTCCTAAAGACCTAAAAAGTGCTACACTGGTGCCAAGATGAAAAAGAAATTAAGAATTGGAATACTCTTTGGAGGAAAATCAGCTGAACATGAAGTATCTTTAGAATCAGCCAAAAACGTAATATCTGCGTTGAATAAGAAGAAATATAAAGTAAAACCTATCAAAATAGGCAAAGACGGCCAGTTTAATTTTAATAATCTTAAAAATTTTAATGTGGTTTTTCCAGTATTGCATGGGCCGTTTGGAGAGGACGGTAGCATGCAGGGGCTTTTAAAGTTAGCAGGAATACCATATGTGGGCGCTGGGGTTTTGGGCTCAGCAGTAAGCATGGACAAGGATGTAATGAAACGACTTCTTCGAGACGCCGGAATTCCGATAGGAAAATTTATTACAATTTCTAACGGCAAAAAAATAAATTTTAAAAAGATTAAAAAAGAACTTGGCCTACCACTCTTTATCAAACCCGCCAATATGGGCTCTTCGGTGGGAGTAAGTAAGGTGCGAAATGAAACCGAATTTAAGCGTGCACTACGTGAAGCATTTAAGTTTGACACAAAAATCGTTATTGAAGAATTCATAGACGGCGGGGAAATAGAGTGCGCGGTTTTAGGAAACGAAACACCGACGGCTTCAATTCCTGGAGAAATTATTGCCAACCAAGAATTTTATTCTTATGATGCGAAATACATTGACCATAGTTCTGTTTCCGAAATACCGGCAAAACTTGATAAAAATACTATTAAAAAAATTCAAGAACTCGCCGTAAAGACCTTCGAAGTTCTAAACTGTGAAGGCATGGGACGAGTGGACTTTTTCTTGAAAAAGAACGGAGAGGTATTGGTGAATGAAATTAATACTATTCCCGGCTTTACTAATATCAGTATGTACCCAAAGTTGTGGGAGGCGAGTGGTATACCACTGCCTAAACTTTTAGACATTTTGATCGATCTTGCTATTGCCAGATTTAAACGAGAGTCAAAGCTAAAGACCACAGTTAAATAATTACCATGAAAAATAATCGGCCAATTGGAGTTTTCGACTCAGGCGTGGGCGGGCTCTCTGTCTTAAAAGAACTCAAGCGTCTGCTACCGAATGAAAATTTTATTTTTTTAGCCGACCAGTTATATGTGCCCTATGGAGAAAAAACTGCAAAGGAACTCGTTAAACTAACTTCTAAAATCACTGACTACTTTATAAAACATCATGGTATCAAGGCAATGGTGGTGGCCTGCAACACCGCGACTTGCAGTGCGATAGGTGAGCTTCGTAAAAAATATTCACTTCCGATTGTAGGTACTGTGCCCGCTATTAAAGTAGCGGCGGAAAAAACTATCTCTAAAACCGTGGCGGTTATTTCAACTCCTTCAACTTCTAAAAGCGCAGTACTAAAAAAACTGATAAAAAATTATTGTGGGGGCTTCAAGATTTTCAACATCGGTTGTAAAAACCTTGAAGACGTGGTGGAACATGGGGAGCTAAATAGCAATGAAGTAAATAAACTGCTTCTAAAATATCTTCAAAAAGTAAAAAATTCAAAGGCCGACTGTCTGGTCTTGGGCTGCACCCATTACCCATTTCTTAAGTTCGCTATAAAAAAAATAATTAAAAAACCAATTAAACTTATAGACGGTGGCCGGGCTATCGCCAGACAAACAGGCAGTTTACTCGCCAACCATTTCTTGGAAAATAATGAAAAGAAGGCGGGAGAAACTTTATATTTTACCACCGGGAACCCCGTAAAATTTTCTAAAGTCGCAAGTAAATTGTTAAGGAAAAATATCCAAGCCAAAAAGGCGGTAATTTAACCCGGTTGCTTTTTGTAAATTTTTATACTAGGATGCTCACATGTCCCAAGATAGATTGATAAAGCTTGCCTGCGGAACTTGTAAACGCATAAATTACTGGTCTAGCAAAAACAAGAAACTCGTCACCAAGAAGATTGAGCTTAAAAAGTACTGTAAATGGTGTCGTAAACAGACCAAGCATAAAGAGGCCAAGAAATAGCTTTATTTTGCGGGCGATGAGGGAATCGGACCCCCGACATCGGTTTTGGAGACCGAAGTTATACCACTTAACTAATCGCCCATACTCCGCCTTACGGCGGAGCACAGAAACGTGAAATATAAACTAACACATTTCTTTACTAAAAAGAACATGCAACAAAACACTTTGTTGTCTTGTGATTATACCAGAATAAGCTTAAAATTAAAAGATAATTATGGAAGAACGAATTAAAAAACTAGAAGAAGAAATAGAAGTAATAAAGCAAAGGAATGCTAAAGTGGAAGCTGATAAGGCCTGGGAGACGAGTTACTTTCGTGTATTTTTGATTTCGGCGATCATTTACGTGATCGCAATCAAGGTAATGTATTTCATTGGTTCAGAAAATTATTTCCTAAACGCCCTTGTTCCGGCTATAGGATATTTCCTATCCGTTCAATCTTTGCCATTTATTAAAAAATGGTGGATAAAAAACCACAATAAATAATGCTTGAACTTTTTGACATTCCGCACATTATCACCACTTTCGGCTACACCGGCATTTTTATTATTGTTTTTTTGGAATCCGGAATATTTTTTCCTCTGCCGGGAGACAGTTTGCTTTTCACCGCCGGACTATTCGCTGGAGCGTATGGGCTCAATATTTTTTTCCTAATCCCAATGATTTTTGTGGCTACCTTTTTAGGCGGACTAGCGGGATATGAAATAGGTGTTCACTTAATCAAGCTTCAGAATTTTTCCTTTTTCAAAAAAATACTAAAGCAGGATCATATCGACAAGGCGCACGAATTCTTTAACCGACATGGCAAGATTGCCATCACTTTCGCCCGTTTTGTGCCCATTGTCCGCACTTTCGTGCCAATAGTGGCCGGCGTGGCAAAAATGAACTACCGTTCTTTTATCAAGTACAATATCGTTGGCTCATTCCTCTGGTCTTTTCTAGTCACCCTGCTTGGCTATTTTCTCGGCCATGTTTTTCCCGGAATAAAGGATTATCTCTGGGTAATGGTGCTATTGGTAGTTTTTATATCGGTTCTACCTATCTTTTTTGAAATGGCGGAGGGACAGAAAAAATCTTAAAGTTTTTTCTTTAGGTACTTTTCTATTTTTTTGTATTGGTCTGGCGTAAACCATTTTATTTCAGGGTCGCGCTTGAACCAAGTCATTTGGCGTTTAGCATATTGCCAATTATTCTTGAAAAGGTTTTCAAACATCTCTTTTTGGCTAAGTTTTCCACGCAGATAAAGAGCGATATATTTTTGGTCAAAACCAAGTTCTATAAATCTTTTCCACGGCACCCCCTGATGTTTTAGGTCGTATAGCTCGGCAGCCATTCCACCGCGGATGCGTTTTCGCAGGCGAGATCTGATTTTTCTTTTCAAGCTATCTTCCGGAACTCTAAGGCCAATTTTTATAAATTTATACACAGGTTTAATTTCGGTAATCTTTGGAACTTTGCCCAGCGCTTTGGCTATTTCAATAGCCCGGATAAGCCGAATTTTATTTTTAGGATCTATATTATTTGCCCTGCGAGGATCTAATTTTTTAAGAGTGACAAACAATGCTATCGCTGATTTTGTCATTAATTTTTTTCTTAACTTTCTATTTGGCAGAACTTCTGGCAGAACCGTGCCGCGAGTTAGAGCGTCAATATAAAATCCTGTGCCCCCGCAGATGATGGGTATTTTGCCCCGTGCGATTATCTCTTTAATTTTCTTTTCGGCTAACTTTTTATATCGGGCTACTGTGAATTGATTTTTAGGATTGGCTACATCGAGCAAGTGGTGTGGAATACCTTTCATTTCCGCTCGGGTTATTTTCCCGGTGCCGATGTCAATGCCTTTATACACTTGCCTGGAGTCAGCAGAAATCACCTCTCCGCCAGCTGGCGGATTAATTTTTTTAGCAATTTTAACCGCCAAATAACTTTTCCCAATAGCGGTTTGGCCTAAAATAACTATAACTTTTTTCATCGCCTATATTTTTATATGACTTTTATATCTGCGCCAATAGAATTAAGGCGTTTGACTATTTCTTCATAACCACGATTTATCATATAAACATTTCGCAGTATTGAAACACCGGGTGCCGAGAGCATCGCAATCAATATGACCATAGAAGGACGTAGGGCCGGTGGGCATACCATTTGAGCAGGCCTAAGTTTGGTTCCACCCTCCACGTAGAGGCGATGTGGGTCGGCCAGGGTTATACTTGCACCCATACGGTTCAACTCTGTCAAGTAAATAGCACGATTCTCGTACGTCCAGTCGTGAATCAAGGTTTGGCCTTTGGCCTTAATCGCTGGAATAACAAAATACGGCAAGTTATCCATATTTATTCCTGGGTATGGATTAGCGTGAATCTTGTCATCCAGGGCTTTGAACTTTGAGGGAAAAATAGTGATATCAACGAGGTTAGTTCTTTTGTTTTTTGCTTTATACTCTTTTGAAATTTTATACTGCAGTCCCATTTTTTTAAGTTTATATAGCTCTAATTCTAGAAAGTTTATCGGGCAACGGGCTATGGTGAGCGTGGAATCGGTGGCTATGGCTGATGCAATAAACGTCATGGATTCTATCGGGTCTTCGCTATTATAATATTCTATTTTTTTATTAATCTTTTTTATTCCGTGGATAATCAAGGTAGAAGTGCCGATGCCTTCAATTTTTACCCCGCATTTTTCCAAGAAAAAACATATTTCCTGAACTTGATAATTTGAGCTGGTGAATTTTATAACCGTTTTACCGGGGATTAAGGCCGCAGCGGTAAGGACATTTTCTATCGGCGTGTCACCGGCTTCATACATGATGATATTTCCCGGGGTAAATTTTTTTGTTCTTATTTCGTACCTATCTTCTGTTACCGCTACCTTGATTCCCAATTCTTCCAGCGCATAGCGATGGGCAGCGATGGTGCGTTTGCCTAAGTGGCAGCCCTCCGCATGCGGAATATAGAATGATGGAAGAAAGTGCGCGAGTGGTCCGATAAACATTATAATGGAACGTGTTTTTTCGGCTGATCCGCGATTTAATTTTTTTACGTTAAATTCCTTCGGTGGCTTTATAGTTACTGTATTGGTGTTTGTCCAAGCTACCTTGGCCCCAATGCTCTCTAATATTTCCATAACTCTATAAACCTCTTCAATTCTGGCGATGCCGTGAAGGATGGTCGTACCTTGATTTAAAACGGAAGCGCATAGAAGCCCTACCGAGCCATTTTTGGAATAACCAGTATTAATAGTGCCGGACAATTTTTTCCCGCCATTTATCTCAAAATCCATTGAATTTTTTGATGGTGCTTTCATATTTTAAATTATTTTACTTTGTGCCCAGGGAGAGAATTGAACTCTCATGATGTTGCCATCAATAGATTTTGAGTCTATCGCGTCTACCAATTCCGCCACCTGGGCAAAGCGAACAGACGATCGGGGGCAAAGTCAATCTTACTTGAATTTATAAAAAAAATCAATTACAATTAGGGAATGTCCAACTTGTATTCCAACTCAATTTTCTGGATTGATACCGATAAAATAAAACCAAACCCTTATCAACCTCGTAGGGATTTTGACGAAGCGCGTCTAGCGGACCTGGCTCTTTCCATAAAGCAGTACGGGGTACTGCAACCTCTGACAGTTTCTAGAATGGAAGTCGAAAAAGAAGAAGGAGGATTAGTGACTGAATATGAACTCATTGCCGGAGAACGCCGACTGCGCGCGGCGAAAATTGCCGGGGTTCTGCAAGTACCGGTAATTATCCGCACCGGCGACACGGCCATGATGAAGCTGGAGCTTGCTATTATTGAAAACTTGCAACGCGAGGATTTGAACGTGGTTGATCGCGCTCGTGCCTTTTTTCGTTTAGTCAGTGAGTTTAAGTTCACTCATAATGAAGTGGCGAAAAAGATAGGTCGGAGCCGTGAATATGTCTCCAACACTCTCCGTATTTTAACCCTTTCGGAAGAAATCTTAACTGCTTTATCGGAGGGTAAAATAACTGAAGGACATACTCGTCCCATCCTTATGTTAGCGGACCATCCCGAAGAACAGATAGTGTTGTTCAAAGAAATTTTATATAAGAAAATTACAGTACGAGAAGCGGAACGTCTAGCCAGGAAGATTGCCTTTGACCGCGTGCGCAAGAAAGAATTTATGCCTGACCCAGAAATAAGCGAGCTTGAAGAGGAATTTCAAGAAAAATTAGGAACTCGCGTACATATAGACCGCAAAGAACTCGGTGGACAGATCAAGATCGACTTTTTTTCCACCGAAGATTTGTGTGAAATTTTAGATTTAATACATAAAGGAGAATTTGAAAAGAAACCAATCGAGATGCTGGATAACTTTATTGCAAAAAATAAAGTAGAGAATGACGGACAAGAAGGGGCACCCGTACCCGTTATTGACGACAGAGGAGGGGATGAAATAAAAAAGGATGATTCTGATCTTTATAATATTTCTAACTTCAATGTTTAATTCTAACTTCGGCCGAAGGATTTTAGCTTGTTGACTAGGCTATTTTTTTCTAGGTAGGATTTGATATGTTTTTTTGCGACGCTGGTTTTAACATATTCGAGCCACTTACTCGATGGGTTTGAAGCGTCTTTGTAAATTATTTCGACAATATCTCCATTTTTAAGTTTAGAAAAAATCTGGGACATTTTAGTATTTATCTTGGCTCCAGAAATATGATTTCCGATATCGGAATGTATGGAATAAGCGAAGTCAATTGGGGTAGAATCTGCCGGCAAGTCCACTACATCTCCCTTTGGAGTGAAAATGAAAATACGATCATTAAAGAAATCCATCTTCAGATGTTCAATAAACTTTTTTGGCTCATCTGGAATATAATTCAAATCTTTCAACTCCTCAATCCACTTGAATTTTGATTTACTTTCTATCTTTTTCTTGCTGCCTTGTTCTTTATAGGCGAAGTGTGCTGCGATTCCATACGCAGCTTCTGCGTGCATTTCTTTGGTCCTTATCTGAACCTCAGCAATTCCACCCGAACCAGTAAAAATTGTAGTATGAATAGAGCGGTAACCGTTTGGCTTTGGTACTGCTATATAATCTTTAATTCTCCCCGGTAAGGGGTTCCAGGTGGCATGTACTAAACCGAGTACCCTATAGCACTCTTCTACATTATCGACGACAACGCGGAGCGCTACAATGTCGTAGATTTTGTCAATATCCATGTCGTATCGCAAGAGTTTCCTGTATAAACTATATTTGTGCTTCAGTCTGAAACTCATTTCATTTATTTTTATTTTATTCTTGCGGAGTTCTTTTTTAAGTTCTTCTTCGATTTCTTTTAGGTACTTTTCATAAAGTGCCTGCTTGCCTTTGATCATTTCCTCCACTTGCGCATATTCTTTAGGATAAGCAAAGGGGAAGGCCGCGTCTTCTATCTCGCCTT
>Ga0209541_10016439_pt1 | contig 10934 bp, 10 predicted proteins | sample RifCSPlowO2_01_FD_184027 | JGI IMG/M metagenome (GOLD analysis project Ga0209541, IMG submission 184027) | Groundwater microbial communities from Rifle, Colorado - Rifle CSP2_plank lowO2_0.1 (SPAdes) (version 2) | ecosystem: Environmental > Aquatic > Deep subsurface > Groundwater | place... | reverse complement strand
TATGGTCTTCATCGCTGGCGGGGTCGGTGGCGGGACAATGAGCGGGGCCGGGCCCTTCGTCGCCAAGGTGGCGAAAGATCTCGGCGTGCTCACCGTGGCTGTTGTTACCAAGCCCTTCTTCTTCGAAGGCTCGCAACGAATGCAAATCGCCGAACGAGCGATCGAGGAACTCCGCAAAGAAGTTGATGCTCTCGTCGTCATCCCCAATGACCGTCTGCTTGGATTGATCGATAAGAATACCACTTGTTTCTCGGCTTTCGCCACCTGTGATGAGGTTCTTCGGCAAGCCGTCGAGGGCATCTCTGACCTTATCACTACACCGGGTATCATTAATGTTGATTTCGCCGACATTAAATCAATTATGTCTAACGCCGGTTCGGCGCTGATGGGCATTGGCCGCGGCTCGGGCGATAATCGGGCCACTCTGGCCGCCCAGCAAGCGATCAACTCGCCCCTGCTCGATGTCTCCATTGAGGGCGCGAAGGGTGTCCTATTCGCCATCGCCGGCGGGAAAGATATGACCATGTTTGAAATTCAAGAAGCGGCCAAGGCAATCATTGAATCGGTTGATCCAAATGCTAAAATTATTTTCGGCGCCATTCACGACGAGAAATTGAATAAAAATGAGATCAAGATCACCGTCATCGCTTCGGGCTTCCCCGAGAACGCCAAGAAGAAACCGATGGTTCGTCTCGGCGAGAGCGACGAGAAAGGGCCGGCTGAACCCGTGAAAGAAAAAGATGTTTCCGCCGAACCAGACGCCCGTTACCCGAAACGCGCCGAAGTGCCAAAATCCGGAACGACTAAAGTTGAAGAAGAAACGGACGATTGGGCCTCGATTCCCGCCTTTCTCCGTCGCGCGAAGAAACCATGATCTATGATCTCGCAATCATCGGCGGGGGGCCGGCGGGGGTGGCGGCCGGGGTTTATGCCGCCAGGAAAAAGCTCCGGACACTTTTCCTGACCCATGATTTCGGCGGGCAATCTATTGTCTCCGCCGAGATCCAAAATTGGATCGGCACGCCCGCGATCTCGGGCGAGGATTTAGCCAAACAATTAGAACAACACTTACGACGTTACGAAGGAGAAAATTTCGTGATTAAAACCAGCGTTAAAGTCGAAAATCTGGACTTCGCCAGTGGCGGAGCGAACCAAACAAAAAATTTCTCCGTTCGTACTGATGACGGGCAAACTTATGAAGCAAAAACCGCCCTCGTGACAACCGGTGCGCATCGGCGCAAACTTACTGTCCCCGGCGCCGACATCTTCGAGCAAAAAGGCATCACTTACTGCGCGAGCTGTGACGGACCGCTCTTTGCTGATAAGGCCGTAGTGGTGATCGGCGGCGGCAATGCCGGCTTTGAAACAGCGGCGCAACTGCTCGCTTATACCAAAAGTGTCACCCTCCTCCATCACAGCGCCGAATTCAAGGCCGATCCGATTACGGTGGAGAAAGTTCTGGCCAATCCGAAAATGATCGTGATTAAAAACGCCGAAACGGTCGAGATTAGAGGTGATAAATTCGTTACTAATTTAGTTTACAAAGATAAAATCAGCGGACAAACCAAAGAACTGCCGACCGAGGGCATTTTCGTTGAGATTGGTCTCGTGCCGACGACTGATTTCGTGAAAGATTTAGTGACTTTAAATAAATACGGCTCGATGGTCGTCGACCCGAAGACGCAGCGCGCCTCAATCGCCGGTGTTTGGGCGGCGGGCGATTGCGCCGATGGACTCTATCATCAAAACAATATCGCCGCCGGCGACGCGATCAAAGCACTCGAAGATATTTACAATTACTTGCACCTGGGAAAATAATGGGCGGTACAGGATTCGAACCTGTGACCTTTTCTACGTCAAAGAAACGCTCTACCAACTGAGCTAACCGCCCCCACGGAGACGGGAGGATTCGAACCTCCGAGGCCCTTTCGGACCTGCCTGTTTTCGAAACAGGTACATTCAACCACTCTGCCACGTCTCCAATTTATTTAAACTAACACTTTTTTGCCATTTCGGCAAAAAATGTTATGCTCTGAAATTAGGGCCCTATCGTCTAACGGTTAGGACGCCGGCTTTTCAAGCCGTTAATCCGGGTTCGATTCCCGGTAGGGTCAACGTTTTAATTTATGATCATTCTTGGCATTGAGACAAGCTGTGATGAGACAGCCGTGAGTGTGGTGGAAGGGCGCGGAGACTTGGGGCGACTCGCCCCGCTGAAGCCTCGGCGAAGCGGGCCAGGTTTTCGCGTGCTGGCGCAGGTGGTGTCTTCGCAGATGAAGCTTCATGCGAAATGGGGCGGCGTCGTGCCGTCGCTAGCCAAACGCGAGCACAGCAAAAATCTGATACCGGTGTTGGAGAAAGCGCTGAAAAAATCAAAACTCTTAAAACTAATTAAAGGTTCGACCTTGAGATCCCGGGTCTTTAAGGTCGAACCTTGGAAGGCAACCGTGGGAAAAATTCTAGAGCGGGAGCCGGAATTATTAGAGCAATTTTTGAAATTTATCCCAACCATCGCCAGACCGAAAATTGACGCCATTGCCGTCACTTACGGCCCCGGGCTCGAGCCAGCGCTGTGGGTTGGCATCAATCTCGCTCGAGCCTTGTCTTTTGTCTGGCAAAAGCCCCTTATCCCGATCAATCACATGGAAGGCCATATTTACTCCGTTCTCGTCCATTCTAAAATTAAGGCGACACCTTGGGGATCGAAAGGTGTCGCCTTGCACTTCCCCGCTTTAGCTTTGCTCATCTCCGGCGGGCACACCGAGCTGGTCTTGATTCGCGATTGGTTCAAATACACCATCCTCGGCGCCACCCGCGACGACGCCGTCGGTGAAGCTTTCGATAAAGTCGCCCGCCTCCTCGGCCTCCCTTACCCGGGCGGACCAGCGATCACAAAATTAGCTAAAAAGGCAACACCGAGTGTTGAGGGAGCCCAACACTCGGTGTTTAAATTGCCGCGCCCCATGCTTAATTCCGGCGATTTTGATTTCTCTTTTTCCGGACTCAAAACGGCGGCGCTTTATCGCGTCAATGATTTGAAAAAACAAAAATTATTTAATGATAAAGCGCGCGCCAATTTGGCCGCTGATTTCCAACAAGCCATAATCGATGTTTTGCTCGCTAAAACTACAAAGGCGACAGAAAAATACGCGCCCAAAACTCTAATCATCGCCGGCGGAGTTTCGGCCAACAAACCCTTGCGTCAGCAATTCGCCAAGCATCTCGTCAAAAATTACCCAAACACCAAACTGCTTCTCCCCGAACCAAAATTATCTCTCGACAACGCCACGATGATTGCCATGGCGGGTTATTTACGACTCAACCAAGGTCTGGCCTTGAGAACCAAAAAATTTAAGGCCAGACCTTTTAAGGTCGAGCCTTTCCAGCCAAAGGCTGGTCGGCCTCGGGCCGAAATCACCGCCCGCGACAATTTAACCTTGAGCTAAATTCTTTGCTATAATTGGCGGAGTGACTGAAACAATTCTCTACGCCCTGTTGGGCGGGCTGGCGCCGGTTGCCATCTGGCTTTATTTTTGGCTTAAGGAAGATCGTGTCCACCCCGAACCGCCTCGTCGAATTGCGCTTGTCTTCATCGCCGGCGCGCTGGCAGTCGTCCTCGCTTATGCCCTCGAACGTTTGTGGTGTCAGAGTTCGTGGTTCGCAACCGCCTGCCAAAATATTAGTAATCCTTTGAATAACCAGATTGGCGGGTCAGAAAAGATCGTTTTCATTCTCTGGTCGGCGACCGAAGAGATCCTCAAACTTTTGGCCGCTTATCTCATGGTCTTTAATCATCCCGACTTCAACGAGCCGGTAGACGCAATGATCTATCTGATCACCGCCGCCCTCGGTTTTGCCGCGTTGGAAAACGCCTTCTTTCTCTTTGATATCCTTTTCCAGCAGCCGACGGGCGTCGGCTTAACCTTTCTCCTGACCGGCAATTTGCGCTTCCTGGGAGCCAATATCACCCACATTGTTTCCTCGGCTGTCGTCGGCGCCATGGTCGGCCTCTCCTTCTGTTTATCACTCGGCCGACGTTTGGTTTACGCGTTAATTGGTTTAATCACCGCTAGCCTCTTGCACGCGCTCTTCAATTTACTTATAATTACGAGTGATGGCGGGCAAATTTTTGAAGTCTTCTCGCTTCTCTGGCTCTTCGCTATTTTTATTATCCTTATCTTCGAACGAGTTAAGCAGGTAGTTTGCAAAACAAATGCTTAAAAATAAACGATCATTCTTCGAGCGAATCACTGGCAGTATTTCTTCTTTCAACGGCCAGTCCGAAGAAAAAACTTTGAACCTACCAGCGGAATCCGCCGGTAGCAACCGCGATAATAATTGGATCAAAGAAGAAGCTGAAGAAGGCGAACTGGCCGTTGATGTTTTCCAGACACCGACAGAAATTGTGATCAAGGCGATGATCGGCGGCGTGCGACCGGAAGATTTGAATATTTCAATCACGCGCGAGCTGGTGACGATCAAGGGCAAGCGGGAAGAAACCGAGACGGTAAACGGCCCTGATTATTTCCAACAGGAACTCTACTGGGGCTCGTTTTCCAAGACGATACTTCTGCCGGCCGAAGTGGAACCCGAAGAAGCCGAGGCCGTGGAACGGCACGGCCTGCTCACGATCCGCCTGCCCAAAGTGGATCGCGGCCGCGTCCAGAAGGTCAAAGTTCGCTCAATCTAATTAAGTTAAACAAACTTCCTCAACTTACTTTCCATTCCAATAGTTAGTAGGGTGCCCAGAGTCAGACTTGCACTGACGACCCTTCCCTCTTCAGGGGAATGCTCTGCTACCTGAGCTATCTGGGCGTGGTGGCCGAAGAAGGGGTAAAAGATTTTATTACTCCCTCAAGCTGGGGCAAGAGTGGCCGGAGGCGCTCGAGATAGGGCTGGATATAATAATACGCGCCGGCGGACAGAAGCAAAATTATCACCCAATAGAAAAAGTGGAAGAAGGTCCCCCAACGTTTAGACCTTTGGAGCCGATGCAAAATGCGGTTGTTATCCTCGACCAGCTCGGCCAAGCGCTCAATTGTCTTTCGTTCATCGCCGTACATCACTCTCGCTAGTATAACATCAATTGCCTTTAGCGGGAATCGAACCTGCATCTACCCCTTAGGACGGGGTTGTTTTATCCGTTAAACTATAAAGGCCGGGAGATGGCTAGATTCCAATCAGTTTGCCGAGTTGGGGCTCATCGAAGCCGATGACGAGAGATTCGTTGCGACCATCTTGATCACTCACCGTGATCACGGGCACACCGAGCTGGCCGGATTTATCAACCATTTCCTTACGCCTCGCCGCGTCGGTGGCCACATTGTGCTCTTCGAAAGCGACATGGCGCTCTTTGAAAAACTCTTTGGCCGCCCGGCAATAGTGGCAGGTCGGCGTGCTGTAGATAGTAACTTTTTTATTCACACTCAAGATTGTAGCAGAAGGGCCGGGAGAACTGCAAGATCATCATTTTTGGCCACGCGATTAGGATTGATATGACCGCAAATTAGACAGCGGTGGATGATACGCTCGGCGCTGTGCCGACGGTCGAACGCGATCGGCGTCATCAGACCGCCGCACTCGGCGGCACGATCGCCCGGGTGGATATCCACGTGCCGACTAAAGAGACAGCGCGGGCAGTGATTGGTGTAACCATCGCCGCGGACAAACGTCCCGCACTGCCCGCAGGTAAAATCCTCCGCCCGCTTAATAAATGTTTGGCTCATAATGCGGGATGCGGGAATCGGACCCGCATCTCATGCTTGGGAAGCACGCATTCTACCACTGAACTAATCCCGCATGTTACTTAAACCAATCGGTAACTTTATTCCACCACGATAATTCTGTGGTCGTCGGGATTGCTGTCGCTACCCCCCCCACCAAGTTAATTACTTTCTCCCCGGCTTTGACAACCCCGAACCGTTCACGGATTTCTTCTTCCACCCCTCGATCGGTCTCCAATCGAGCAACCTCGGCCAGGAGTTCAGCCCGACGCGCTTTAAGCGTTAGAAGCTCGCGCTCAAGTGACTGTTCATCCACCGCAATCACCCGCTCACGCTGATAGAGCCGCGCCACGCTCTCCCCCACCAGAATAAGGAGGAGAACGAGAAGTGCCTGCACCGGACGCGAAGACAGCAGACGGTGCCACTGACGATGATCTTGAAATTGTCTCATTGATTGCTATACTTTACTCTACATGTTGTTCCAAAGAAAGTATCGCAAATCACTCCAAATCTTCTGGATGGTCATCAGCGCTTTGGTGATTGTGGGAATGATTCTTCTTTATCTGCCCTCACTTTTCGCCTGATCCCGAGACCATTTTAAGAAAGACCGCCGGCGGAATAGTCATTGTCCCGCGTTCTAACAGGCGTTTTTTGCCTCGTTTCTGCTTTTCCCAGAGCTTGCGTTTCCGAGTGATATCGCCGCCATAGAGATAGCCGGTGACATCCTTCTTGAGCGCCGTCAGACTGCGAGAGGCAAGAATCCGCCCGTCGGCTCGGGCTTGAATCTTGAGCGTGAAGAGCTGGCGGGGCAAGAGTTCGGCCAAACGATTTACAACTTCTTTCGCCTCCCGTTCGAGGCGCCCTCGAGGTGCCACTCGCGTGAAAGCGAGCACCGGCTCTTCCGCCACCAAAACGTCAAGCCGAACGACATCCGCCAACTCTAAACCCGCCGCCTCATAGGCGAGCGAAGCGAAGCCCGAGGTCAAACTTTTTAACTCATCGAAGAAACGGCGCATCAGCTCGCGGAGCGGCAAAGTAATCTGGAAAGAGGTTCGATCGCGGCCCCAGAGCTCGGTCGCGAGCACTCGCGCCTCGTGTTCGCGAAAAAGTTTCAATAAAACACTGCCGTATTCGGGCGGAGTCAGAATTTGCGCTTTTACCCACGGCTCATAGACTCGCCGACCTTTCAGATCATTCGGGAAACGATGCGGCGAGTAAATGATCTCCCGTCGGCCGGTTGGCTCATCGACAATTTCGTAACTAGTCGACGGCGCGGCAACGGTCAGCGAGAGATTGAACTCCCGCCGCAAACGTTCGGTGATAATCTCCAGATGAAGCATCCCCAAAAAGCCGCACCGAAAACCGCGGCCGAGCGACCCGGACGATTCTTCTTCAAAGGAGAGCGCGGCATCGGTCAAGCGCAGGCGAGATAATGATTGCGAGAGAAGAGCAAAATCGTCCCCGCCCGAACGTGCCGAACCATGTTCGGTACGGGCGGGTTGGCTGGTTGGATAAATCGAGGCCCAAACCATCGGTTTTGGCTCAACATAGCCCGGGAATGGCGGCAGAGTTGCCCCGACGCGGAGCACGGTCTCACCAACCTTCGCGCGGCCGATTGATTTGACGCCGGTAACAATGTAACCGATTTCGCCGCTGACCAGGCGCTCGCTCGGCCGCGGGTCGGGACGGAAAGTTCCTACTTCATGGGCGATAAAACGTTCCTTAGCGACGGCGAAAATTAATTGGTCGCCGCGCTTAATCGCGCCGTCGAAAAGACGCAGATAAACAATGAGCCCGCGATGCGGCGAATATTCGAAATCAAAGACAAGGCCGCGAGCGGCCGCGGCCGGCACTATCTCTGGCTCAAGGCGGGGCGCCGGTACCCGCTTAATAATTGTTTCCAGAAGCTCCGTCACTCCCGCACCGGTCTTGGCCGAAACAGCCACAATGTCATCAGCCGGGCAGTTTAAGAGTTTCATAATTTCCTCTCGCGCTTCCTCGACCCGCGCCACCGGCAAATCAATCTTATTGATGACCGGAATAATGGCGAGACCGATTTTCCGAGCCAGCCCGAGCACCGAGAGCGTCTGCGCCTGCACCCCCTTCGTCGCATCAATCAAGAGGATCGCCCCCTCGACGGCCGTGAGCGCGCGCGACACTTCGTAAGAAAAATCGATGTGCCCAGGGGTATCGATTAGATTAAGCTTATAGCTTTCAGCTTTTAGGAGATAGGTCATCGAGACGGGAGCCATTTTGATCGTGATCCCCCGCTCGCGTTCCAGCGGAAGACTATCAAGCACTTGGGCCCGCATCTGGCGCGGGTCGATGGTCCCGGTCTGTTCGAGCAGGCGATCGGCGAGAGTGCTCTTGCCGTGGTCGATGTGAGCGATAATCGAGAAATTTCGGATGTTCACAAAATTAAAGGAAAGGACTCCCCTTAGATTACTAGTTCCCAAGGGGAGTCCTTTGATACTACGCGGAAATTAGCGCCGGCGCAATAGCTCGAGAAGTTGCTGAAGTAATTTAAGCAATTGCTGATAAAGTTGGATGAGGAGAGACTTTTTTTGAGCGGGAGAAAGTGGACTGGGGAGCGGGGGTGAACTGGACGCGGAACTACTTGTCGCCGCGGCCACACCCCCATTGTCACTGGTTCTACCTCCACTGCTACCGCCACTACCACTGCCCCCAGCGGGCGGCGGGGGCAAGATGGTGTCGGGGACAACTGCTGACAAAGTGACAAAAGTAAGATCAGTGGATTGCCCTAGGTTACCAAAACCATCGGCAGATTTGGCTCGATAGTGATAAAGGGTCCCGGGATTTAAGCGAGCAATAGTCTGGCGACGAACAGTAACCAACATCTTGTCCAGCGTAGATTGTCCATAATTTACAGTGGAACCATAGACCACTTCGGATGTGGCCGGTTCGTCAGTTGTCCAGGCAATAGTGGCTTGATTTTGAGTAATGCCAGAAACTGAAATACTTGAGATGGTCGGAGGAGTTTTGTCACTGGTCGCCAACGGAACATCCGGGTCAAGCCCGCGCAAAAAACCATCGGCAAGTGCTTTAGCGTGAGTCACATATAGACTAGCCGGGATATTCCACTCTGCGGCGTGGTCAAAGGGGCCAGGATAAACAATCGCGCCACGCGCCCCGGCCGTTTTGAGAAGGAAACCGAGCTTCTGGGTTTTGAGCGGCTCCCAAACTTCGGCTTTCCAGGTCGCCGCGCTAAAAGAAAAACTCACCCACGGGTAAGCAGCACTCCAAGTGGCCGGGGCCAATTTACTTTTGACCAAATTGAGGTCCGGCAACCAGTAAAAAACCGGCGAGGGCGCATCGCCGCTGCCTGGAAGCATCCAACTATCTCCGGGGTTATCGTAAGTCAGCTGATTCTCGCCAAAGAATAAAACCGGCGAGTTGGGAGATTTGCGTCTGGCGACCGCCACCAGATCGCGAGCGCGAGCCAACCAATTAGCCCGGTAGGTGTTGTAACGCTCGTCCGGCGTGCCTTGATAACGGCCCGGGCTATTAAGAATTACTCCAGGGTAATACCAATCAACACCGTATGCCCACACTTCTGTATCAAAAATAACTACATCACCAGCCCGTAGTCCAACCCGATCTAAACTGGCCGAGAGAAAATCAAGCTCCTTCTGCCAAACTACTCCCGCGTAAGCGGGATCATGGGCCGTGACATGGGGCCTAGTAACACAATCAGTTTGCACCCGACATTTGTAGGGGTCGAAACCGGGAGTGTCAAAGTACTTAAGATTTTGATTATTCGAAACATGATTGGTTGGATCAAGTTCGGATGGATTGACAAGAAAGCGATGCCCGGGACTGCTCATAAATGCCAAGGGCAAACCAAGTGCCCGAAGATCAGCCAACCGGCTGGAAATGTCAACACTCGGAGTCCAGACCCGAACGGGAATGTGAGTGATCGAACCAGCTTCTTTCAATTGGCGAACCACCTTAAGATATTCTGGCCATTCGGCGGAAGGAGCGTCAAGAAAGGTGGCCAAAAAAGTGAGGAGGGGGGTGGGCACCGGAACCGGAGCGATACTGGGAACAACTGGTGACGGCGGCCGCCACAAAACCATGATCTGGCTGATTGTCGCCGGCGCGCTCGAGGTCAACCGATATTGGAAAGTTTCGCCCTTCAAACAAGTTAAATAAGGAGCGGAACACCAAGTCGCGCCCACATCGCTACTCACCTCGACGGCGACGGCGGAAGTAGAATCGCCCGTTAAACTAACCGAGAGTTCGCCGACCAGCCCGGTGTAAAATCGTTTGGAGTCCATCTTACCAATCACTCCCGATCGCGAACCGCTAAAGACGAGAGCGCCGCTACGACTGTCCCAAACTACGCCGGAGAAGGACTTCGTATCAATGAAATCGGAGGTATCATAATCGTCAAAAAAACTCGTGGCCGTCAGCGAGACCGGCGAAGCTAATTGAGTGAAAGATTGGGTCAGGAAACTGGGCAAAACCGCTCCACCGGTCGCCAAGATCACAATACTCGCAGCCGCAACGGCCAAAACGATTATCAAAAACAATGTCTGGCGTTGAAAGGTCATTAGAGGTTAATATACCACGATTACAATTATAGCAAAAACCCCAACATCCCGCCAGAGGCGGGATGTTGGGAGGTCCAGTGTCTATAAGCCGAATTCTGTACCCGGCCCTAATCCACCTTGCGGCGGACGGGCCAGACGATAGGTATGTATCTGTCTCGTCTGTTGCCAGACGGATCAAGCGGCACTCCCCGCATTATTATAGTGCAGGGCTCGGCCTTGCACCCCAGTAAGGATTTAGCCGTTTCACCCTCTTGCCTTGCGACAAAAGACTCGTCTCTGTTCGCACCTCTCTCCACCATTCAAGCGGCGGAGGGTGGGTATTACCCACTACCGTTTTATCACGCTAAGCGTGAGAAGTGTTCGGACTTTCCTCCCCTTCACCCAGACTGGCACTAAGCTGTTGCTTATCCGAATCATTCCAAAACACAATATGATGTCTAGAAAATAATCCGCGTCATTGCAAACTCTGGAGAGCTTGCGGCAACAGTGCCAGTCTGAGTGAGGGGGCACCTATCCGACACCGGGCGATTATTATTATACCACAGGCGTTATCAGACGGTCTACCTCCCCCGCGCCAGCAACAGCGCCAGCAGTTGTTGCAGCAGTTTAAGCAGCTCCCGATAAAGCTGGAGGAGAA
>Ga0209541_10016438_pt1 | contig 10934 bp, 8 predicted proteins | sample RifCSPlowO2_01_FD_184027 | JGI IMG/M metagenome (GOLD analysis project Ga0209541, IMG submission 184027) | Groundwater microbial communities from Rifle, Colorado - Rifle CSP2_plank lowO2_0.1 (SPAdes) (version 2) | ecosystem: Environmental > Aquatic > Deep subsurface > Groundwater | place: Rifle... | reverse complement strand
AAAGTTGCGCCAACTGTCTGTGTGCTAATTAGTTCAATTGGTACGGGAAGCGCTCCGTAATTGAGATTACGAACAAGGGTTCTGGCTTCCTGCGCGCTAAATTCACCTGTTATCTGAGCCACACCATTTGAAATCTCTTCTCTTATTACAGGCAAAGATATGGGAACTCCATCAAGGAAAATCCCCAGTACTTTGCCAACATTTTCTTTTGTAACTTTCGCAAACAACTCTCTGCCTTCAGAATTAAATTCAAGAGAAACTTGCGGCTTCTGTGTTGTTGGATCAAATTGTAGTTGTGCCCGCTTCAAAAGCCTCCCAGTAATTCCTGTTTGAACAAACAAATTATCTATTGACGATGAGGCAATCTCTTGTTGGTTCATTTCCGATATGCCTTCTTTTTGCAAACGGAATTCAAGAAGCGGTGTCTGACCAATGAGCGCAATAGCTTTATCAATATCCGTTACTCCTGGCAATTCAACAATTAGTCGGTGTTCTGGATTTCCTGAAACAAATCCGGCACTTTCAATCTGAATTAATGGTTCTGAGACTCCAAAAATATTTACTCTACGTTCGATCACATCCTTAAGAGCATCCATTGATGAATTTATGTCGCCGGAAGCAAGCTTTGAAACGTCGGCTTTATAAGTCAGTTCCGTACCACCCACCAAATCCAGACCAAATTTAAATTGTGGTTTTTTTGCTATAAAGAAAAAATATCCAAGCAAAAGTAGAAAAACTAGAATTATTGCACTTCCTATTCGATATTTTGTCATGAAGAAAGTATAGTTATTTAGATATTTTTAGCAAATAAAAAGAGCTCTTGAGATTAATTCAGAGCTCTTGGTCTAAAAATGCTTGGGGATTTAAATTGCTTAACCACTCATCATATTCAGAAGACAGAAGAACAATAACGTCCTTATGCATGAAAAAAGATGAACCACTGATTTGGCCATACCCAACTTCCCATGAATGATGAGTAAATTCTTTTCTCTCTTCATCATAATGCCACTTCCAGTGAATATAAGGTACGGCAAGAAAAGTCCCAGCATTCCGTATTATTGGGTGTAGTAAAGGAAAACTCATGAAGAACGGCTTATCCCTCCATCCATTCCAAATTGTTCCTGGAAAGAACAAGGAGTATGGCCTCCAACAAACTGGAATCTGATCTTGAATTGCTATCAAGGCTTGAAGATGACGTTCTCCCAAAAATGTGGGAGCAATAACCTTTGCTTGCTCCAAAAAGTTTTTTGCTTCTGATTGATATTCATTTGGATTTCTTATGATTTCTGCAAGTTGGATTATAAGTGAACCTTGTGGCTCTTTAACATCTTCCACAATTGTCCAAGAACTTTCTGGAGGTCGCAGATCAGTAGTATCACTCACATTAATTGTGAGTTTTGGATAATGATTTTTCATTTATCTCCTTATGGTTAGAGTAGTCATTTTCACTTCTTCAGAACAGCGAACAATTCGTTTCCATAACAAGCGTTCGTTGTTGCGGCGAGATCTTTTGTTAGACATTCAGAGGGAAATACATCACCATGCATTTCACCCCCCGGAAGTTTCTTGTAAGGCACGTGAATCACACCTATCCAAGGTTTGACCAATGTGCCTCCGAAACAAACACTAAAACCAAAATCCCCGTATGGATCGAAGTCACATCGATCTATGACAAGAGGAATAAATCTTTTGTCGAGGTTAATGTAACCTTGCCGTTCAAGAAAATTAATTCCTTCTCGAACAGTTCTGCCTTTGGATCTTAGAAGACAGATTTGGTTGACATCTACCTCTCTGATTGAAAGAGAATGTTCGTCCTGCCAAGTAATTATCTTTGATATGTTTGTACACCCGTCAAAGTAGATAACTTTATCCCTTACCTTGACAATTTTCGGCAAACCTTTCAACGGATTGCCGACTCTTTCAAGAAACATGGCAATTCGTGTGTTGTAGGTTTCAATTTTATGCTTCCAACGAGCATGACTCTCTTCCTTTTCCTTCTTCACCCGACTACGGTATTGCTCATACTCAGGTGATGCACACCAGGCAATTTGTGCGGCACGCGTGTGATGAGCCGACTCTTCATTTCTCCTGTTTCTTTCACTTTGCCTATATCTCTCAATTCTGGCATCCTCGTCATAGAAACCGAATGGACCAAAGTTAATGCGACCCATAATTCCTCCTAGATTTTGTAAAAGAACGTAAAAACACCACCTCGGAATGAGGTGGTGTTGGAAACGCAAATGCGCCCGGAAGTGGGCGCATCGCAGAGTCAAAACATCTTCCCTCAAATGAGGTTGGATTTCGCACCGTTTCGTTTTACCGAATGGTTGCGGGTGGAGCTTCGGGCCAAAACCCTTAACATCTCCACTCTCTGGATGCATTATTTAATGTTTTTAAATCTAAAATAAGTTTACTCCTACTAATTTATTTGTCAATCGGCTAATTCGCACTTGTCCCGTAGTGAGCTTCGCTCTACTACTGGGACGAATATGTCCGTTTATATTTGCTTATTTGCGACGTAGAGCGAGCGAAATCCAAAATTTATTTTTTGATTTCCGAGCCGAGGAGTAAATATGAATTTTCATATTTGCGCAAATAAGTATATAGTTGAATTTAAAAAATCGCCATTAAGGCGATTATTTCCAACTATTTATTACTCTTAATTCTCTGCCTTCTGAATCAATCTCTGCAAGCTACTTTTGATGAACACTTCTATTTGGAGTCCTACCCTGATGACCGCGTCTTGAAGCACTTGATGCTCTACCATAAACAGCTTCGTTTGCCTTGAACATAGCTTCAAAATCATCTTTTGCTCTAAACTTCAATGATGTAGGAACTTCTTTTCTTTCACCAACTTTTACTCCTGCAGAAGCTAAATACCTTGGTGCCAGACAACAAGCCAATCAGCCCGAAATCTCATGATACCTTTCTACCTTATCTATTTGTACCCTACCAAATTAAAAACTGATTGCAATAAATTAAAATTTATAATCTATCGGCTAATTCGTACGAATTAGCCGATATAGAAATTTAATAGCTGTTCTTTATCCTTCGTCATTCGTCATTCCTAATTCGTTATTTCCTCTCGTCTATATTCCCGCTCGTGACAATAGTACCTGTAAAGTCCTTAATGATATTTTTAAATCGAGCATTAGGGAACGGTTCTTTATATAATAAAGATCATAAGAGAGTTTTTTTCTCGTCTCTTCGGAATCTGGGGCATGATGCGGGTGCTCTTGGTGATATATCTGCGCCCAGCCAGAAAGTCCTGGTTTGATTAGATGCCTAACATTGTAATAAGGAATTTCTTTTTCGTAGAGTTTAACGAGAGCAGGAATCTCCGGACGCGGGCCAATCATTGAAAGATCTCCCACCAAAACATTCCATAGTTGAGGCAACTCATCTATTCTTGTTCTCCGTATAAATTTACCGGTTCTGGTCGGCTCAGGCGATTTCGCAATACCTCCAGGATCATTATGTATCTTTAAACTTCTGAATTTTACAACTTTGATAATTTTATTATTTTTCCCCAACCTCTCTTGAATAAAAAATACTGGTCCGCCATCTTCAAAGAGAATTGCGATAATAACAAAAGGATAAACAATCAAAGAAATTACTCCCAATAAAACAGCAAGAATAAAATCCATTACGCGTTTTATAAAATCATAATTTTTTTCAGCTGAAACAGAAATGTTTTCAAGAAACCAGCTGTATTTAACGAGTGAAAGAGGAATCCTGTCAAAGATATCTTCATAGACCTTATGCATGTCAATAAATTTAACCCGTGAAAATATGAGGTTATACAATTTAGGTAGAAGCGGTTCTGCCTTTTCAGACTTAAAATCCACGGCTATAACATTAACGTTTTCAGTATATACCCTCTTAACAATCTCTTCTTGAAAATCAAGATTTGAATCTTTCTCCAAGTCAACTGAGGAAAGAAAATAAATTCCATACCGACTGTTTCCGTTCACCTCTTTTTCAAGCTCATGCATTTCTTTACCACTGCCGATAAGAATAGCGTTTTGTTTCTTTTTGAATTCAATGATCGGAAAAATAAGATTTCGCCATGCCACAAGCAAGAGGAAAGAGACTATGAGATAAATAAAAAGATTTGTTTTAGGTGTAATGCCGAAATATGGAATAAGATAAAAGAAAAGAAATGCGATTGCGCAGTTAATAATTTGTGACTCAAATACAAGGGAACCGATTTTACTTTTAAGAATCAGGGTATGTTTTTCGTACAAGCCTGCAATATAAAAAACAACAATCCAGACTGCAAAAAGAAAAGTAAACGGGGTGCTGTGAGTGTTGAATAATTCAGAACTGGGTATCTGCCAATAACGAACAAAAAGCATCACCCACAAAGATGCATAAAAAATCAAAATATCTCCTAGGAGAAGAATAAGCGACTCCTGTCTGTTTTGTAATCTAAAAGACATATTTGAAGTTCTTATATATTAGTTAAAATGGCGCCTTTGACAAGTAAAACATATAAAGAATAATGAATAACGAATGACGAATAATGTATCAGGAATAAAAAGAAAGAAAATCCTTTTTATGATAACAAAGGGTAATTTCGGTGGCGCCCAGCGCTATGTTTTTGATTTGGCTACAAATTTACCTAAAGATAAGTATGAATCAGTTGTTGCATTAGGTGGAGGAGAGACTCTTGAAGAAAAATTAAATGCTGCCAGTGTAAGAACAATAAAAATGCCTTTCTCCCAAAGAAATGTAAACATCTTCAAAGACATTTGGGCTTTTTTTACTGTTATTAGAATCCTGAAAATAGAGAAAACTGACATTCTTCACTTAAATAGCTCTAAGATGGGTTTGTTAGGAGCAATTGCTGGCCGCTTAACCGGTGTAAAAAAAATAATATTCACCGGTCATGGTTGGGCATTCAAAGAAGAAAGAAATATTATTTCTAAAATCTTTTTTGCATTACTTCATTGGCTAACAATACTCCTCTCTCACAAGACTATTGCCGTATCCCTAAAAACAAAGGATCAGATTAAAATCTTCCCTTTTACAAAAAACAAAATCATTTGTATTCACAATGGCACAGCCACCATCAATTTTTTGGACAAAAATGTGGCTAGAAATAAGCTTATTTCAGGAAAAGAGAATCTTTTGTGGTTGGGTACGATTTCAGAGCTTCATAAAAATAAGGGTTTAGATTTTGCAATTGAAGCTTTCTCGAGAGTCGCAGGTGAATTCAAGAATACAATTTTTGTAATAATTGGAGAGGGAGAAGAGAAAAAAAATTTGGAAAAGAAGATAAATGAGCTAAATCAAGAAGAAAGAGTTTTTTTAGTTGGGTTTAAGACTGATGCAAATCAATATTTAAAAGCGTTTGATATAGGGGTTCTTACCTCTAGACAAGAAAACTTACCATACACACTTCTTGAAATGGGATTAGCGGAATTGCCAATCATTGCTAGCTGGGTTGGCGGTATTCCGGAAGTAATCGTAAATAGCGAATCAGGTATTCTTGTTCAAAAAGGCAGTGTTGAGGAAATCGAAAATGCCATGCGTGAACTTATAAAGAATGAGGAGAAAAGGAAAGAACTTGGGAAAAACCTTAGAGAGAGGGTCAGTGAAAAATTCACTCTTCAAGATATGATAAAAAAAGTAATTAACTTGTACGAAACAATCTGAGAGTTATAATTAATCTCATACCATGACTACACTCGAACACCCCCATTGCAGAAAATAGCCAAGACAATGAGGCTGAAGCAAAACTTTGCACTTTATGCGGGGAAAGTGTACCTGTAGAGGCATTTGATAAACACCTTCAAGAAGATTGTGCTGTGGCAAAAATGCTAAGACAAAAACCACCCGGTAGTTATTAAATATTTTTTTGGTTTTTTTAATGCAAAAATTATTCGTATCCATTAGTAGATTCGAATCATTCGTATATTAGTATATTTATTTATTCTATCCCCGGTATTTCCTGCTCTATTGCTTCCTTATGCGTTGCAATACTGTATTTTCTCATCCCCATAAGAATCCCCAATGCAAGAAATTCCGTAGCTAAGTGACTTCCGCCATAACTCATGAATGGCAGTGTGGTGCCGGTTATTGGTAAGACTCCCAAATTCATCCCAATGTGAATAATTAAGTGAGTCATAAAAAATATTGCAACACCCAAGCCAAAAAAAGTTTCAAAATTACTCCCTCCTCTCATTGCCTCTTTAAGTATCCTAGAGATAAGAAAACCGAATAAAACAAAAATTACCGACACTCCGACAAATCCCCACTCTTCAGCAAAAGCGGCAAAAATAAAATCAGTTTCGTATTCAGGTAAAAATTTCAATTTGCTTTGCGTACCATAGCCAATTCCCTTGCCGAGAATCTCTCCGGAACCGACGGCGATTGTTGATTGATAGGCATTGTAACCGGCCCCATGAATATCAGTAAGAGGGTTTATGAATGTAACTATTCTTTGCTTTTGATACGGAGCAAGGACAAGCGACCACATAACTGAAAAGCCGATGATTACACTCAAAATCACAGCTGCTAGGTGTCGCTTGGAAATTCCTGAAACTAAAACCATACCAAGCCAGATCAAAAAAATAATAATAGCGGAGCCAAAATCGGGCTGAATAAGAACAAGTATAAATAGGATAAATGCATAAAGTCCTGAAGTTAAAATATGTCTCACATTTGCTATTTCAACGTGCCGACGACTGAAATATTTTGAAAGAAGAAGTAAAAGAACTAGTTTAACCGGATCAGAGGGTTGGAAAGAGAAACCGCCAAGATTAAACCAACTTTGAGCGCCATGTACCGCTTTTCCAACAACAAATAAAAGTAACAGAAGTGCAACTGAAAAAGAAAATAATGCCACAATAACGGAAGTTCGCCTGAGAAATCTCCAGTCAATGTTTGCAGCAACAAAAAATACCACCACAGAAATAACTATCCATAATGACTGCCTGCCAAAAAAATGATCGGCAATTTGAGCCTGAGGATTGCCTTCGGGGAGAAATGAGTTCATTGTTACTAGGCCTGCGGCAGATAAAAGCAGAGCGCAAAAAAACATCTTCCAGTCTATATGGGAAAGACTTTTATGACCCTCTTCCAAACGTCCCCATAAATCTTTAATCAACTCTCTCACAACTTGGGAATTATATTCGGGGGATAAATACGCGGTATTATCTCAATAGAAGCGGCTTTCCTCTCACATATTTTCGTAGCAATTGATTTATATATATTTGAAAGATCTTTTGCAGAAGGAGCAGAATAATAATCCTGCGGCTCTGAAGCAACCTGCTTGAGAAATTCTGCATTTATATCCTTACCAAGCCCGATTGTAAAAATCCTAGTGCCTTGTGACTTCGCACTCAATGCTTGTTGCTGTGCGGATATTTCCGGATATTTTATATCTCCTGATTTTAGAGGTCTCGTTGCAACTCCGTCTGTTAGAAGAACAATTATTTTTACTGAGCTTGATATGTTTTTTGAAGACTGTAATTCGCTTTGAGAAACATTTATTGCATCAGAAATGTTTGTCTCTTGCACTCCGTCAGTATGAATTTCTAATTTTGAAATTACATCTTTTAATACGCCGAAATTATTGGATAAAGGAAAGTCAGCTGGTTTGGAAGCTGAGGTTGCAAAGCTCACAAGTGCGGCTTGATCTTCTTTATTAAGAAGATCGACAAAACTTACAGCGGCACTTTTTACATCTGTTAGTGGCTGCGGCGGGTTACTGCCAAGAGAGCGCATTGAACCAGAACGATCAAGAGCGATTGCAACATCTACCAGATTACTGCATTCAAATTGCTTTTTAACAAAAGGCATCGGCCAGGTGAAAACTATTGGTTTTCTCTCTCCTGGAGCAATATTTTCAACCAAAGTTCTTGATGCACCAATCGCATTTCCAGCACTATCTGAAACAATTGCTACAAGTTCAATATTAGAAATCTGTTTTGAAGAATTGTTGGTTACTATTGCTTCAATCTTAGGTGAAGTATCTTCTCCAATTAATGGCTTGTTTTCTATGTCAATTTGCGCAAATGGCTCAAGATTTTTTACCCAGACTAAATCAGAATCAAAAGAAAAAATTGCTTTTGTTGGAGTCCTCTCTCCAGTTGTAAAGTTTCCCTCAAAAATTGCAAATGTCTGTCCTCTTGGGATAAAAGTTTCGCCTTTTCTTTCTGTTATTAGAATTCCGGCGCTGTCATAAAGTTTAAATGTATAAGGAGCTGATAAAACTTCAGCCGAAACATTCTGGTTATCAAGGTATGCTATTACACTATAGAGACCTTCTTTAATTCTAAAAATTCTCGGGTCCCAGCGTGCAATCGGCTCTCTAACTTCTGCACTACATAAAAGCCTGCATGAGCCACCGCAATCGACGCCCGTCTCATCTCCGTTTTGAGATCTGTCAAAACATGTTGGCTTTTGGTACACAAAAAAGTAAAGCGGCAGCCCTATAAAAATTATTATCAGCGCCGCAAGAATTCCAAAGTACTGAAGTTTTCTTTTAGTAGCCCAGTCCATCCCGTTATTTTATCAGAGAAATTGTAAGTTGTTCTATATAGAAAAACCCCCGCAGCAACAAAGCTACAGGGATTTCCACAAAGAACAGCTAGCTGGATAATCGAGTCTCTCTCCATTCACGGACCATGGTCCAGATCGCTGCACCAAATATCATGTGCGAAAAGTCCACTAAATAATGGAGAATTCCGCCATTCATATAACTCATACCAACCATTCTCTCGATCAGTACTATGGCGATAGAACCGAGTAAAAACGTAAGTAGAATCTTTACCATCTAATCCTCCTCTTGACCTTTGGCCGGAATGGGTAGGTTACATGCTGAAAACCGAATGTGAGACCGACACCAAGACTCCGTTGGCTCCAAGCATTGCGGCGCCGCTGATAAACCACTCGATCCTGTCATGAATCTCGTTGTTTATCTTATCGATGTCATGTTGCTCGTTCAGCTCCTTCAGGTCGCAGTAAGAGTTGCACTCAAGCTTGTCATGACGCTTGATAATCGCAACAATGCTAAGACACTTCATGCTTCCTCTGGCCTTTGGCCGGAATGAGTAAGTGCAACTATCAAATTCTGTGAAGTGAGGGCAACCTAATTTTTCTTGGTTGCCTCTCGTTATTATCGGGCGCCTGTAATCGGCTTTACGTGAGAGGGATGCTGTCGGAGTATGCGGTTTTAGTGATACGCAACCAAAGCCGTGGTCACGTAGCTTATCTCCGTATCCGTCACACTTTTTCGGCGTGCGATAATTTATGAACAAAAGTGGTTTTTCGAATTCCCACTTCACAGAATTTGAATCTTAGAACATTATACTATGGGCAATTTAAAAAGTCAACATTTATTAACATTTTATACGATCGTATGAAATGTTAACAACTTAAAAACAGCTCAATAAAGGCGTATGCCACTCTACGGGGCTTAATCTTAGGATAAATTTGAAAATGTTCAGTGCTTTGTGTTGGCAGCTACCTACTCTCCCTTTACAAGTACCATCGGTACTACAAGGCTTAACTGCCGTGTTCGCCCGAGCACCTTTCTGTACTTAACATTTGTTCCACACAATAGACGTGGCAGCTACCTACTCTCCCCTTGCGAGTACCATCGGCACTACAAAGCTTAACTTCCGTGTTCGGAATGAGAACGGGTGTGACCCTTGCGTTAAGCCACCACGACTATTGGATAGAACAGAAAGGTGAACGGGTAAAGAATGCTTGTCCGTTCAAATTTTGCATAGCAAAATTTGTTCGGAAGAACGGGTGAGAAGCGAATACTTGGAGCTTCGCAAGACCTTGAACATCTTAACAAAGATGTGAAAGGTGTACAGCGCCTGTAAGGCGGGACCTCTGCGTCAAAGAACCAAAACAAATTATTCAACTAAAATATATTATATTACTGAATGAAACACTTTGATGTGAGTGCGACAGAAGCTGTCGCACTTATGTGGTAGCGACTACTTGGTATGTTGTGCAAACTAGGACTTCTTGCTACAACATCTGGCATCAGGAGGTTGTTACTCCCCATTCCTAACCCGGAGATATGTGCCTCGCTAGCCATAGATAGGGTGGATTTATTTGCACTTTAACCATCACCCCAGATCTACATACCAAGTAGTCACCATACAAAAGAACTTGTGGTGCAAGCGGCTGGCGGGACTCGAACCCGCGACCTCTGCTCTTCGGAAATGGACCTGAGTTTCTCTTTCGAGATTCAGATACCCGCCAAGGCGATTGTTCATCTCCTTTAAGCAGTGCTCTACCAACTAAGCTACAGCCGCATTGCCGAACTTAATTATTATTACGTTCCAAGGACACGGAAGGATTCGAACCTTCGAATTAGGATTTGCAGTCCTACCCCTTAGGCCCCTCGGTGCACGTGTCCAAGCACAGGATGGGAGTTGAACCCACAACCGCCGGTTTACAAAACCGGTGCTCTGCCGGTTGAGCTACCTGTGCGAATCCTTGTCGCCTCACGTGACTATCACTTGCTACCACACTTTGATTCGCATTGGCTTTGCGAACAGGAAGTGCCCTGACTTAAACAGGGACCTTGAAGCACAAGAAACCCACATCAAAATGTTTCATTTCAAATTGTCAAACAACACCTTTCGACTTAGCTCAGGGCGTGAAATCAATTAATTCCACGTAACAGGATAAAGACTCGTTCGGATTAATTTTTGAAAAACATGATAATTTTCTGGTGAAAATTTCTCTGCTCGCGCCAAAGCGCTGTGCAAGATTTTCCAAAAACTAACCCTCACTCGTTACTAACGGTTCATTAATTTCGGCGCATTAGTACTCCTCGGCTGAACACATTACTGTGCTTACACCTAGAGCCTATCAACGTGGTCATCTCCCACGGGCCTTAGCGACTTCTCATCTTAAAGTTGGCTTCCCTCTTAGATGCTTTCAGAGGTTATCCATTCCGA
>Ga0209541_10016437_pt1 | contig 10936 bp, 15 predicted proteins | sample RifCSPlowO2_01_FD_184027 | JGI IMG/M metagenome (GOLD analysis project Ga0209541, IMG submission 184027) | Groundwater microbial communities from Rifle, Colorado - Rifle CSP2_plank lowO2_0.1 (SPAdes) (version 2) | ecosystem: Environmental > Aquatic > Deep subsurface > Groundwater | place... | reverse complement strand
TTTAGCAACCATGTTTGTCCACTATAGCAGATGCCTTAGCGTCCGCGCAACTTCATCGCTTTCACCACCCGGTCAACCGCCAAAATGTAGGCGGCCAGACGGGGGTTAACCCGTTTACTGGTGTAAATCTGCCAAACGTCTTTAAAAGCTCGATCCATGATCGCCTTTAATTTGGCAAAGACTTCGGTTTTGGTCCAATAATAGCCGGCATTATTTTGACACCACTCAAAGTAACTGACGGTGACGCCGCCGGCGTTACACAAAACGTCCGGTAGAGACACAGTCCCCCGTTTATGCAAAATCTCGTCGGCTTCCGGCGTCACCGGACCGTTGGCCATTTCAATAATGTATTTTGCCTTGATTTTAGCGGCATTGTCTTTGGTAATTTGATTCTCCAGGGCCGCGGGCACCAGGACGTCAACCGGCAATTCTAACAACTGTTCATTGGTAATCTTTTCCCCTTTATACTCGCCTCCCTTAGAATTTGACCAAGCCACTACCTGATAACCGGCTTTCTTGGCAAATTCAATAAACCAATAGCCAACATTGCCGACTCCCTGGACGGCAATGGTGGTGTTTTTCGGAAGGATCCGACCCTTCCATGTTTGCCGTAATTGCTCCAAGACATAAAGCCCACCCAAACCGGTGGCTTCTGTCCGGCCTTGCGAGCCGCCCAATTCCAAGGGTTTACCGGTAATCATTCCCGGCTCCTGATGGCCGACTAATTTTTCGTACTCGTCGAGCATCCAAGACATCTCCGCTCCCCCGGTATTAACGTCGGGCGCCGGCACGTCTTTAAAAGCGCCGAAATGCTTGTAAAATGCCCGCATATACGCCCGGCTCAACCGTTCCAATTCTCCCTGGCTCAAAGTTTTCGGGTCAACGATAATCCCGCCCTTAGCGCCGCCGAAAGGAATGCCGACGGTGGCACATTTCCAGGTCATCCAGGTGGACAAAGCCTTGACTTCCGACTCGGAGACGTTGGCATGATACCTGATTCCCCCTTTATACGGCCCCCGGCTGTTATTGTGCTGTGATCTGAATGCCTTAAATGTTTTATAGACTGCTTGCCCCGCGGATGCGGGGTCCATTTTGACTTTTAAATCGGCTTTGAGTACCTGATCCGGTTGCTTGATTCTGGCCAGCGTTTTTTGGTCTAGGTTTAAATATTTGGCGACGTTGTCAATCTGTTTCTGGGCATTTAGGAATGGATCGTTCTTCATCTTTGGTCCTCCAACCATTTTTCCGCGTCGAGAGCCGCCATGCAACCGTAGCCTGCGGCAGTAATCGCCTGTTTGTAGCGGTGGTCGACCACGTCGCCGGCGGCAAACACCCCGGCCACACTGGTCATACTCGGGTAACTATCAAGCCAACCAGGTTTTTTCGGATAAAGCAGTTCGGTTTTAATAAAGCCTTTTTCGTCCAAGTCAATTTGCCCTTTAAAAATCTCGGTTGTCGGCTGGTGGCCGATGGCCAGAAAAACTCCGTCGGTTTTTAGCAATTCGCCCGTATCCAGCTTGACCGCTTCCACCTTGGTTGTTCCCACTACCTCTTTGATTTGTTTCTGCCACAAAATCTTGATTTTCGGGTGCTTCATTACCCGCTCAACCATGATTTTTGACGCCCGTAACGCATCGCGGCGAACGATCAAATAAACTTGCTTGGCAAATTTAGTCAAAGTTAGGGCGTCCTCGCAGGCCGAGTCGCCGCCGCCGATGACGGCCGCGACTTTGTCTTTGTAAAAAGCGGCGTCGCAGACGGCGCAAGTAGCCACGCCCCGGCCCAAAAACTCTTTTTCGCCCGGGACGCCCAGCAGTATACTGCTGGCACCGGTAGTGATAATGACCGAGTCAGCCCGATAATCATCAACGGTAAACGGCCGCTGGGAAAAATCCACTTTAGATACATTTTTATCAAAAATCTCGGCCCCGAATTTCTGCGCTTGCTCTCTCATCTCTTTCATCAAATCCGGCCCTAAGATCCCGCTCTGGCTCCCCGGCCAGTTTTCGACCAAGGTAGTGTTCATCAACTGGCCGCCGTGAGTTTCGCCGGCCAAAATCAGCGGCTCGAGTTTAGCCCTGGCGGCGTACACTCCGGCGGTATACCCCGCCGGCCCCGATCCGATGATGATCAATTTACGAATCATTCTCCCAACACTTTTTTAATTAGCCGCAAATATCCCTGTTCGCCGGCAAAGCCACTCATTCTTTCCACTTCTTTCCCGTCCTTGAAAAAAATCACCGTGGGAATACTCATCACGCCGTATTTGCCGCTGGTCGTTTGGTTGGCATCGACGTCCAATTTGCCGATAACCAACTTACCCTGGTAAGTCTCGGATAATTTATCGATCACCGGCGCGGCCAGTTTACAGGGCCCGCACCAGTCGGCGTAAAAATCCACCATTACCGGTAATTTATTTTTAAGAACTTTCTCCTCAAAATCTTGATCGGTCAACTGAATTGTTGCCATATTGTCTCCCTTCGCCTCGCCATAGCTTTAGCGGCGGCGGGCTTTAACTTTTAAATAATCTTTTTAAAACTTGTTCCAGTTTAGTCTTTTCTTTTTTATTTGTCACCAACTGACAGGCTTCGGCTTTGAGCATTTCCCGGCCGATCCGGTTTAACGCCTCTTTGGCCGCCGCCAACTGCTGGACAATCGATAAACATGGTTTTTGCGCTAAATACATCCGCTCCACTGCCGCTACCTGCCCCTTGGCCCTGGCTAACGCTTTAGCAATTTTATCCATACTCCCCTAGAGTATAAAGATTCTTAATGTTTGTCAAGATGGCACTAGGTTAACCTGTTAACCGATTACAATTTACTAATACTTAATCCAAAAGATAAAGCATTACCCGCAGTTATGACAACCTTTGTTGGTCGCGTTGTCTCCTCCGGAGAACTTTTCAGCAGATTATATCCGGCTACTTGTCTCGTCAAGAATCCAGCAAATTTTCCATTTCTTTCGATAACAGTGTCTAGGTCAGCCGAATCCGCAGCATAGATATCTATTTTTTCTTTTTGGTCAAGCTGATACCGCACGGCTATCAGTTTAGCTAATCCATTTTTACCGATAATCATCGCCTCTAATGGTGTATAAAATTGACTGAGCCTTATTCCATTAATGTATCTCAATAAATCTTCTGCATCTGGTTGATTCAAATCAACTACCGATAATTTTGGAACAAAGTTTTCAAATTGAAATTCAATTCGACCAAATGTTGTTTTTTCTACACTTGGACTTAGTTCAACCCCTCGTCTCAAGGCACTTCCTAGGCTTTGATCTACTGACATACTCTCTCTTTCCGGGCAGAAAACTATTCGATAACAGTTCCAGTATACTCCTGGTTGTCAAGAATCTTGCCCACATTATCCAAATCGTGGCCGTTGCAGATAATTACTTTCAACTTAATTTCCTTGGCCAATTTTGAGGCAATCGGGTCAAATGGGGCATTTAGGCCCGGCTGCCAGTCTTTTCCCACCAGCCCGGTCAGTTCCTGCCAATTCATTTTGGCAATCGGCTTGGCATCGGTAAATCGATTCGGGTCTTTATCATAAACCTGGTCAATGTTAGACAAATTAATCACCAGATTTAAGTGATAATCATTGGCAATCAAAGCGGCGCAGTAATCGGTCGACCAGCCCGGCTTCCAGCCGCCGCAGATAACTACCGGGTAGCTGGCGGCATTTTTGTCCACCATGTCAAAGTGTTTCAAAATCCAGGGGTAAGCGACGTCGCGAAAAATAGTCCGGAACAAGTGGGCATTTAAGCGGGTGGCGTGGATTCCCAACCAATCCAGGTCTTCGTTGGTCAAATTCCGGCCGGCCGCCTGCTTGGCCGCGTCGCGGTACTCCCGGGCAGTGTAGCCGCCGCCGCAAACAATAAAAAATCGCCGGTTTTTGGCGATTTGGCTTCTGACAAACTTTTCAAAATTATGAAGATAGACGATGTCAATCTTCGAGTTTTTGCCGTTGGGGGCAAACACCGACCCGCCGACCGACAAAACGAAAGTGTTTTTAAGTTTTGATAAAATCATATAATTTTTTATAACGGTTATAACGATTATAACCGTTATCTTTATATCATCAACCTTACAAGCCAGGCAAAGGCTACGGTCATACTAATCAGATAAATTTTTAACTCGGCATCATTCCAGTCTCTTTTCACCTGCCAAAACAATTTTTGTTTCAAGGCCGGCTTGTCATTAAACCACTCCCGCCACTCTTCCAGTAAAATCCGGGCGCCCAACACCAACACCAGGGTCTTGCCAAACCAGCCGGCGGCCGAAGTCACCGCGAAAAACGCCAGCACTACCCAAGCCAACTGAAATAAAATCCCCCTGGTAGTCAATTTATCAAACTCTTTCCCCCGGGTATTTAGGCTCTGCCAAGCCGCCTTAAACTGCTTTTTGTCAATTTGATACTTAACGTATTGGGCTACCTGGGCTTCGGGGTGAAGAATGTAAATGTAGGCAATTTTGTCCAACCAGGGAATCAGCCAGCCGATTACCGTCCCAAGTATAATGTTTATAATATTTATGATCATTATAATCGTTATTCTTTCTCCTCTTTTAGTATAGTCACTTTGTCCACCCTTGCCAACGACGGCCCCTTGGACTGACCCCCTAAAACTATACAGAAATCCTGCACTGGTTTGATATAGTTACCCAAGGAGGTAATGTATGTCACTCAAACACCGGAAGTTTGACCGGGAGTTTAAACTGCAGGTATGCCGGGAGATGGAGGCCGGGGTTAAAACCCGGGCCCGGATCGGCCGGGAGTACGAATTATCCGAAGGCCTGGCCGGTAAGTGGCTGGAGGAGTACCGCCATAACCCGACCGGCTGTTTTACCGGCTCCGGATATCAGGTTGACCGGCGGGAAGCCCGGATCAGCCAGCTGGAAGCGGCTTTAGGCCGCATGGTCATGGAAAACGAACTTTTAAAAAAAGTCACCGCGCGGTTAAGGGCCGGGTTTCCCCAAAGGGGTTTTACCGGATGATCAAAGACATTACCGCCAAAGAACCGCGCTTTTCCCTGGAGTTCTGCTGCCGGACTTTGGGGATTAACCGCAGCGGCTATTACCACTGGCTTGGCTCGGGCCTGCCGCTGGTTAAGCAAAAACAGGCGGAAGACAGTTTAATCCGGGACGAAGCGGAAAAGATCATCGCCGCCTTCCCCGGTTACGGCTACCGGCGGGTAACGGCGGAATTTAAGCGCCGGGGTTTTACCGTAGACGGAGATTGCGTCAATCGGAAACGGGTTAACCGGGTGCTCCGGGATAACCATCTGCTCTGTAAACTCAAGCGGGCCTGGATTGCCACTACCGATTCCAACCACTGCCTGCCGGTTTACCCTAACCTGATCAAACAGCTTAATTTGATCCCCACGGCGATTAACCAGCTCTGGGTGGCGGATATTACCTACATTAAGCTTTACACCCAGTTTGTCTACCTGGCTACGATCCTGGATGCCTTTTCCCGGAAAGTGATCGGCTGGTGCCTCTCGGAAGCCATTGACCATTATTTGACTGCGGCGGCCTTAAAGATGGCGATTAAAAACAGGAGAATAGTCAACGCCCAAGGCAAATTGATCCACCATTCGGACAAGGGTGTTCAGTACTGCGACGAGGATTACACCGGCCTGCTTGGGTTCCACGGCATCAAGGTTTCCATGAGCCGTACCGGCTCACCCTGGGAAAACGGTATCGCCGAGTCATTTTTCAAGACTTTAAAGCGGGAGGAAGTCTATTTAAACGAGTACGAGAATATTGAAGAAGCCAGGGTCAATATTTCCCGCTTTATTGAAAAGGTATACAATGGAAAACGGTTGCACTCGTCCTTAGGCTATTTGCCGCCGATTGAGTTTGAAAACCAAACTTTAACAATTACTCAAATTGGGGCGGATTCTGTATAACGGTAGGGGTGCAGTCCACCTGCCGGAGTAACTCCAGTAATTTTTTCACTTCAGGTTCCGAACCTGAAGTGATTTCAACTCCCACCGTACCGTCATCATTATTCCATACTTTGCCATCTATCCCCAGTTCCATAAATTTTCCCTTGAGCCAATACCTAAACCCTACTCCCTGGATCCGACCGGAAACGATGATCTTCATATAATTTTTATAATGGTTATAACCGTTATGACCATTATTCTTTAAAAACGTGCCGGTGTTTTTTCAAATCAACTAAGTTTTTTTCGCTAAAACTCACCCCTTCTTCCTCCAGCCGCCGCCGCTGTTCCATATCACCGTAAAAAGCAAAGTTGATTGCCAAACCGCCTTTTTGATTGACCACCCGATGGCACGGGACGCCGCTGTCTTCCTTATTGGCATGTAAGGCCCAACCCACCCTTCTGGCATCCCGCGTGCCTAGCTTTTTAGCAATCTGGCCGTAAGTCACCACTTTACCCGACGGGATCTGTTTAACTAAGGCATAAACCTGATCAAAAAATGTTTTCATATAACTTTTATAATCGTTATAACCATTATAATTGTTATTTTCTTTGCCGTATTTCTTTCAACTTCCACATAAACAGCCGGGCTTTATTTTTAACATTAGACGCGTCTTTGACCCAGTTTTTGGTTTCTTCCAACTGCGCCCGGGGTGTGTTTTTGCTAAGACGCATGTAGAGAGATTTATGCTGTAAATCGTCCAGGGCGATCGCCAACCGGTAAGCATAATCCTGCCATTCCTGGGAAATGTATTTTTTCTTATCCAAATCGTATTTAGACAGCAAGTCAAATAACGACTTTGGCTGCCCGCCTCGTTTAGTTCTGGTTATATAGTTTTTATAAAATTTATGATGTTTATAATCGTTAAATTAATTACTTCCCTCTCTTCCGGCCGCCAATTTTCCAGAACAAAATCTTCCCCGCTCTTACCGTCCCTGTCTCCGTCAATGCCGATTCTTATATGCCAAAAATCTTTGGTCCCCAATTGTTCGTAAATCGAACTCAAACCGTTATGGACTTTCGGCCCTTTGCCGAACTGGATCTTAAACTTACCCAAAGGGATATCCAGGTCGTCATGGACGACGTACAAATCCGGAAGGGTTCGACCCTTCCATTTTTTCAACCACTTCTTGACTTCCGCACCGCTGCGGTTCATGAACTTTTGCGGCTTAAACAAAACCATATTGGGCAAATTAAGTTTCTCCAGTTCGTCCACCACTAAAAAACCGGCATTGTGCCGCGTGTTTTTATACTTTCCCCCCGGATTTCCCAAACCGACGATCAACTTCATAGTCTATTCTATCAAATATGCTATAATCGCCGGCAATTATGTTATTTCAACTAAAAGAACATGGCAGTTTCCCCTCGGCGGCAGACAAACTGCCATTAAGAGCAAGGCTTGGGCTGGAAATCGACCGATCAGGATTTTTACCCTTTCTTCAATCTCTATTTAGCTCGGCTGATCAGATTGCCAACCTTACCAATCCCAATAGCTGGCGCGGGTCAGAGATAATTAAATTGCCTAACGCTGACGAAAACGATCACTCACTCACCTATCAAGCGGTCCAAATTGACCTTGGCACTCTTGCTAATCAGGAAAACCCTTATTTGGCAATAAAAGTCCACTTTGAATACGGATTGGATGGTCACCTAATGCAAATTCGCGGCCACGAAATTACTTATACCGGGAAATCGCCGGCAACATTTCTGGGTGATTCGCCGGAACTACAGCAAGTGACCGATGCTCTGATTCAAGCAATGATGCGGCCACTGGTACAGGATTAGTCTACCGGCTCAAACTCCCGGTAAAACTGCCCTACGGCCACCAGATTATCGGCTTCGTGCAGGCAAATCCACTGGTCGACTAATTTTTTTAAGCGTTCGGCTGAATCTTTAGCCGCCACCGGTACGGCCACGATCACCTTCAGGGATAATCCCTTAAGGTATTTTATTGCCGCTTCCAAGGTATATCCGGTCGCCACGCCGTCATCGATTAAAACTACTTGTTTAATCCCTTTAAGTTTAGGCAGCGGCGGTTTAATCCGCGCCCCCACCGCCAGCTCCGGATTACCCGGAGCGCCGATCTTTTTGGCCGCCAGAATATCGAGCGGCCAGCCCAGTTTATTAGCCACAATCTTAGCTACGACCACGCCGCCACGGGGAATGCCCAGCACCAAACCCTTACCCTGAATTTTTTTGACAACAATCTCTGCCAGTTTTTGACCGGCGTCGACACGATTGACAAAAATCATCTACTTCATCTTGGCCAATTGTTTCTTGGCCAATTTGCCGAAAAGCGGCAGTTCAAATTCTTCGCCGTTGTAAGCTTTATAGATACACATCAGCCAGGCGATAAAGCCGACGATCATCAGTAGCGGCGATAACAGCCAGCCGATTACCGGAATAAACGAAGCTACGGTCAAAGCGGCAAAAAACATCAGCGACTGCATCGCGTGGAAGCGGACGTAGCGGTTCTCTTTCTCCACAAGGACGAAGACTAAGCCTGTCAGCCAACCCAAAACATAGGCTAAAGCAGCGGCCGTATTTTGCGGCAGGCCAAAAGCGACCACTTTTTCTTTAGTTGCCATTAATCTTCACCTCCCTTAAAACAAACTAGTTTGTTCTGACTTTGATTGTAGCGGATCAGTTCTGCTTTTGTCACCCCAAATTTTAACCACCCCAAAAACGCCGTCATAACCGGGCTGGACAACAATCTCTCCGCTCCTGACTTTTTGAATTGCTTCCGCCGTTCTCTCCCCGGCAACAGCTTTGATTTTCTCCAAACCGCTTTTTAAGAGCACGGCAAACTCGCTGCCAACACCGTCAATTAAGCGTTCGTATAATTCCGTTACCTTGGGGCTGGAAATACTGACAACACCGACGACTTCGGCCAAAATTTCATGGAGCGGCACAATTTTGACGTACGGCGGGCGGGTTGAGTCGGTCGGATGATAATAACCAACCACGCCCGCTTCACTGGTTTTCTTTACCGGTTTGATTTCTTGCCTATCCTTAGCTAGCTCATCCACCCGGTGCTCAACCCCGACGGTTAACTGCCGGCCGCAAACATGGCAGACTGTGCCTTTGGCCCTGGTTTCTTCGGGCGACTGGACCACGCCGCAGGTCCGATGGCCGGTGTAATGATACTTGCCCTCTTCCGGGTGGAACTCGATCGTGTAGGCAATTTTTAATCTGCCGGAATTTTTGCCCAAAAATCTTTCGCCAATCGCTCCGGCCACATCGTTAAAACTCACTTCATCGTTAAAATCCCCGCTAAAAACCGTTGCTTCCCGGCCGAGTTTTTTGGGGGAATGGGCGTCGGAAAAAGACACAATTGCCCGCCTATCTAAATCCGGTATCCGCCAATTCATCACCGGGTCGGAAGACAAGCCGGTTTCCACGGCGTAAATCCTGTCAGCGTACTTCCCAAAACATTCCTCGACGCTGTCAAAGCCGGACTTGCTCCCGTACAGCGAAAACCACGGCGTCCAGCAATTATGAACCGCGGCAAACTCGGCCACATAAGAATTGTCTCCGTCAACTTCAAGATTAAAAACCTCACCGTCATACCGACTTTTTTCGATCTTCCTAACCGGCAAATAAGCATAATTGCCATCAATCCAACCATGCTTTCTGTCCAATTTTCGCTCCAAACGAACATCTTTTAATCGTTTTTTTAAACCAAATTTATCTTCAATAAAAGTCAATAAACTTACAGAATACAAATCGCTGTTAGCTTTAATTTCTCTACTCTCAATTGAGGAATAATGGTTTCTTTTTTGAAAATCTTTCAGCCGATTAACACCAATTCCCGGTAAAATTTTTAAACGCAAACAGATCGTTTTCATCTGGTTCATTAGCTCACGAGAGACAGTATAACCCTTGTCTCCCTGCCACCAGCCCAACAACAATTCTGCCTGAAATTTCAAATTAAGCTTTAGCATCCAATCCGGCAGCCGTTTGTTACCCGCCCGCTTGGGCCCTTCACCACCATAAAACCAACTTTTAAACAATCTGGTCAAAATCTCCGATGAAACGGAAAGTTCCACCCCACCACTTCCTTTTCTATAATATTCCCTAAACTGATTCAAACCAAAAATTTTACCGGTAATGTTTTTAATATCTTCAACGAACTCTTTTTCGGCGCTGTTAAAACAAAAACCAATCCCGTTACTGCCATAAACATAGCCCTCTGCCAAATAATAACCTATCAATCGGCCAAAATCGGCGTCAAATTTGATGATATTGTTAGTCCACAACCCCCGGCCCATTTTTATCCTAACTCTCCCATTTTCCTGCTGTAAACCGCTAACAACATCACTAATCTTAAAACTGGTTAAGTTCGATTTTTCCCTCAATACCGGATAAAGCAAAAAATCCCCTACCTCAATTTCTTCGGCTTTAATCCACTTCGGTTGATACTGCAAATAATGTTTAGCCTGACAATGATTAAGATGCCTGCCAAACGGCCGGCAAACATCGCCAGTTGACCGGCATTTTTTAACGGTTTTAATCGCATAATATGGGTGTTCCGGTGTCGTCGACAAACCCAAACTAAAATACCACGGTCTTATTCTGATTATTTCTCCCTTGTATTCCCGTTTTAAAACTTGAGTGATTGATTTATACCTGCCTTTATAGGTTAAAACCAAGTCTTTTTTCTTCAAATCACCAATCGGCTTAATACCATTGCTGCTATGGATCATTTCCTGAGGTAATAAGCAATGAGCCGGTACGACTAAAACCCGCTCGTCAATACTCCACACCGCCTCGCATAACTGCTGGCAGGAAAGCCCCACGATCGGCCGGCCGTCGCTCATCAAATTGGCGCCGCGCCGGACCAACTCTTCATTAATTTTTCGCACCACCTCCAAAGACGGAGCAAAAAACAAGGTGTGCACCCGCCGGCCTTTGCCGCCGCCGGTATAAATCGAAGAGATTTCCCCGGATAAAAAAAAGCGCGTCTTCTTAGCCGAGTTTTTTAACTT
>Ga0209541_10016436_pt1 | contig 10937 bp, 11 predicted proteins | sample RifCSPlowO2_01_FD_184027 | JGI IMG/M metagenome (GOLD analysis project Ga0209541, IMG submission 184027) | Groundwater microbial communities from Rifle, Colorado - Rifle CSP2_plank lowO2_0.1 (SPAdes) (version 2) | ecosystem: Environmental > Aquatic > Deep subsurface > Groundwater | place... | reverse complement strand
TCTTTTTCGGGGCTTAAAACCGCCGTTCTCTATTCATATAAAGGGAAAAATAAATCGGCTATGGCCTATGAAATTCAAGAAGCAATTATTGACGTCCTTATTGCTAAAACCTTAAAAGCTGTAAAGAATTTTCAACCAAAAACCGTAATGATCGCGGGTGGAGTGGCGGCAAATAAAAAATTAAGAGAATACTTGGTGAAAAAAATCGCGCCGTATGAAATTCCCTTACTTATCCCTAATTTGGCTTATACCACTGACAATGCCGCGATGATCGCCGCGGCCGGATATTTTAATTACTTAAAAAAGAAACCCCGTGAAAATTCTTGGAAAAATATAAAAATGGATGCTAATCTTAAATTATGAAACTTGACTCGGCGTATGATCCGAAAAAAACCGAAGATAGGATTTATAAAATCTGGGAACAATCCGGTTTTTTTAATCCCGATAAATTACCCGGAAGAAGAACCAAAAAATTTTCGGTGATGATGGCGCCGCCAAATATCACCGGCTCGCTTCACATGGGCCATGTCTTAGAAAATACCGAAGTTGATATTTTAGTGAGAGTGAAAAGAATGCGGGGTTTTAAAACGCTCTGGCTTCCGGGAATTGATCACGCGGGAATTTCTGCCCAAAACGTTGTGGAAAAAGAACTGCGCAAACGGGGCTTGCGCCGACAAGATATAGGCAGAGAAAAATTTATTGAAAAAGTTAAAGAATGGAAAGAAAAATACGGAACTATTATTTTAGATCAGTTAAAAAAATTGGGAGTTTCTCCCGACTGGTCGCGAACCAGATACACTTTGGACGCGGATTATTCCAAAGCGGTTTTAGAAGCCTTCAATCATTATTATAAAAAACGTTGGATTTACCGCGGCGAGCGCGTCATCAACTGGTGCCCGAGATGCGAAACTGGAATTTCGGATTTGGAGGTGGAATACAAAGAAGAAAAATCGAAACTTTACTATATAAAATATCCATTAGCCCCTCGACAAGCTCGGGGCGACAACGATTACATCGTTGTCGCCACTACTCGGCCGGAAACAATGCTCGGCGATACAGCGGTAGCAGTTAATCCTAAAGACGGTCGATATAAAAATTTAGTTGGTAAATTTATTATTTTACCCATTCAAAATCGTAAAATTCCGGTTATCGCTGACATTAGTATTGATATGAAATTCGGGACCGGAGCGGTAAAAATAACGCCGGCACATGATGTAACCGATTTTGAATTATCTTTGCGGCATAATCTTCCTAAAATTCAGATAATCAACGAGCGGGGCATAATGACCGCCGAGGCCGGAAAAATATACGAAGGACTAAAAACCGGCGAGTGCCGAGACAGAGTTGTTGAAGAACTCCAAAAACTCGGTTTCATGGAAAAAATAGAAGATTATAAGCACAATGTCGCCTTCTGTGAGCGCTGCGGCGCTAAAATTGAACCGCGTCTTTCAAAACAGTGGTTTTTGAAAATGAGTGAACTCGCCAAACTCGCGCTTGAAGCGATAAAAAAGAAAGAAACGGTCATCCATCCCAAAAAATGGGAGAAAGTTTTAGTTGACAGGTTAAAAAATGAAAGGGACTGGAATATTTCCCGCCAATTATGGTGGGGGCATCGAATTCCTTTGAGCGAAGAAACTGATGTTTTGGATACCTGGTTTTCTTCGGCCCTTTGGCCGTTTGCAACACTCGGTTGGCCCGCCTCCGCTAAAGCTTCGGCGGATAAACCTCAAAAAACAAAAGATTTAGAAAATTATTACCCAACGGATTTTATTACTTCGGCAAGAGATATTCTAAATATTTGGATAGCTAAAATGATTTTTTCGGGCATGGAATTTACGGGCAAATCGCCATTTAAAGTCGCTCATATTCATGCGACTATCTTGAATAAAGAAGGCAAAAGAATGTCTAAATCGCTCGGCACGGGCGTTGATCCCTTGGAACTTATTGACAAATATGGCGCCGACGCTGTCCGCTTTGGCGTTATTTGGCAGGCAATGGGCAACCAGGATATCCGATGGTCGGAAGAACACGTTGTAGCCGGAAAAAAATTCTGCAATAAGATATGGAATGCGAGCCGTTTTGTGCTGATGGCACAAAACGGCAAATTCGAAATGCGAAATTCGAAATTGACCTCGGCAGATAAAAAAATCATCGGTAACCTTAAGAAAGTAACAACAGAAGTTGACGGTTTAATTGAAAAATATGAATTCGGGAAAGCGCTTCATAAACTTTATGAATTTTTTTGGCACCAATACGCCGACATTTACATAGAAGCGGCAAAAAGACAGCTTGCCGATAAAAAATCGAAAATTCAAACTCAAAAAACGCTCTTGAAAATCCACACGGATTTGCTAAAACTTCTCCATCCCTTTATGCCGTTTATAACCGAAGAAATTTGGGCGCAATTTTCTAAAGATTTGCTTATAATTGAAAAGTGGCCAGAATAAATGTACAGCTTAAATTATTTATTGATTGCTATCGGACTTGCCGTGCTTCCCAGTTTGATTTGGCTTTTTTTCTACCTCAAAGAAGACCCTCACCCGGAACCGAGGTACTGGCTGTTTATAATATTTTTAACTGGCGCGGCTTTGGCGCCGATTGTAATTTTTTTAGAAATGACTCTAACCCGCAGTTCGGGCTTGCTGATATTAGCAATCGCCCCTTTAGTTGAAGAAATTTCAAAGTATGGCGTAGTGCATTTGGCATTAAATAAAAATCCTATTTTAGATGAGCCGGTTGACGGGATGATTTATGTCATCACTGCCGCACTGGGTTTTGCCGCGATAGAAAATGTTTTTGCGATTTTCTCCTTCGTTCCGCCAGATTTTCCTGGGCAATTTGGCGCCGCTTTAAACTTTGTTTCGCTAAGATTCGTGAGCGCCGTGGCGCTTCACGGGCTGGCTTCCGGAATCGCCGGTTATTTTTTCGCGAAGTATTATTTTTTCAAAAGAAATATCGGCTTAATTTTTATCGGCCTGATTTTTTCCATAATTTTACACGGCGCTTACAACTTTTTAATCGTTAGGAATGACAGCCCCGTTTATCTGGTTTTAACCGGCGTCCTCTTGGGAGGCGCCGCGGCTCTGGTTATTCACCTGTTTAACCGATTAAAACATTATAACGCTTATCAACAGGCGCTAGTTGACGAAGCGGCTGAAGTTAAAATATAATTAAAGCGATGTCTTTTTTAGAAAAACTAACCGGCCCGATTCGTGAAGGGCAAAGCCGAGAAAAAAATATGCCCAAAACAAAAGAACAAAATTCGGCGATTCTGGATAAAGAAGAGAATTGGAACAGCGAAACCGAGGGCCAGCTTTCCATTGACGTTTACCAAACGCCGGCCGATATAGTTATCAAGTCAACGATTGCGGGCGTTAAACCCGAAGATTTGGATATTGCCATTACCAATGACATGGTTACCGTCCGCGGCAAAAGACACGCCGACGACGAACTAACGCCGGATGATTATTTTTATCAGGAATGTTATTGGGGCCCATTTTCCCGCTCAATAATACTGCCCGTTGACGTTCAAACCGACAAATCGCTGGCTACCTTGAAAAACGGCGTTCTGACAATAAGGCTGCCGAAATCGGAAAAAATCAAAACCAAAAAAATTGAAATAAAACACCACGAGGAATAACAGGCTTTGCTATTTCTAATATTTCTAACAAAATATGATATATCATAAAATGATAGAAATAAGCGATGCAAATATACAAATAATTGTTTACTGAATTTGTGTCGGAACTGAATTTGTGTCGGAGGGGAGAGTTGAACTCCCACGGGATTACTCCCACAGAGTCCTAAGCCCTGCGCGTCTGCCAGTTTCGCCACTCCGACGGGTTTAAATATTTTACCATCTTTTCATGATTTTCACAATCAAAAACCCCGCCCTTCTCCGCCAGTTGGCGGATCAAGACGGGGTTTTTACTTTTCCGAATAACTTTAAAAAAATTGTCTTCTGAGAACGTTTTCAATAAAAGGTCTTGCCGAGAAAGTCAGGACACCTACCACAATACCAACAATTGCGTAAACCAGGACATTTTTGGCTTTGGTGTGGGCCGTCTCGCTGGCGCCGGCCGTCAGGTATAAAATCGCCGCCCAAAGAAGCATAATGAAGGAAATAGTAAATACAATCCCACCAATCCAGATCAGTATTTCCTGAGCCAAGTCAGAAATTTGACTCGGGCGGGTGATAATCTGACCCGGCACTTGGCCTACTTGAGCCAGCGCCAGAACCGGAAGCAAGGCGACCAGCGCCGCGCCGACTCCGATGCCTATTTTGCTTATAATTTTTTTGTTCATGAATTATTATTAATTTTAATTTAAATTTTAAGTTAAAATCGACCGCTTAAAACATTTTGAATAAATAAAGTGACGCCTTTGGCGAGTATCAGAACCGTCAACCCTATTATAGCATACCACAAGGTTTTTCTCGCCTGCGTTACTTTGTCTTTGTTGTCCCCCGCAGTCATAAAAAGGAGCGCCGACCAGAGAATCATTATTATCGCGATGGTCGCGCCGATCTCCAAAAGCCAGGTGGCGATGGTGTCTATTAAAATAGGAATATCTTTGCCTTTGCTTCCCAAAGGATTGGGGATTTCAATAGCTAGTGCGTTATAGGTGCTAATTGCCATTATACCAAAGAATAACCCAAAAATCAATAAAGTTTTCATAATTAGATTATATTATAAATATACCACATTTTACCATCTTACAACTGTCGCGTCCCAATGATCGCCTTCTTTGGCCATAATCGTCCCATTTGATGCCTGATATTGTCTGGCGCCATCGCTTCTTAAACCGATATAGGTAAAATTGTTTTGAATATACTGATCCAGCGTCGAATTCGGTCTGAAATCTAATTTATCGCCGTTAGCATGGCTGACTGTTCCCTGTTCGTGCCCGAGTTCTGTCACTCCGGTAATCTCAACAGTGCAATTGCAGCTTTTTTTCAGTTGAATCGCCTCTTGCACAGTTGAAGATTTTACGCCGTTAAGAGAGGTGCAGCCACCGGAAACATTTTGATAAGGTACTCCCGCGGGACAAGGATTTTTATTTATGATAATTCCAGCCCGCTGAAGTTGGTTTCTCGCCTCTTGCTCGCTTAATATTGATCCTAATTTAACAGTCGTGCCTCCGCCGCCAAATTGGCCGCCACTTCCTTCAAACGGAGAACTCTTGCCACTGGGGATGCCGGCGCCGCCGGAAGCGCCAGTTGGCTGACTGGCCGGCTGGCTGACTTCGCAACTTATTTTATTCCAAGGCCAGGGAAAAACTTTTTTGTCGGCGAAAAAATTTAAAATACTGCTGATGACAAGCCAGGAACCGAATACCCAGAAAATTCCGATTATCAAAAACCGCAGTTTTCCTTTGGCATCGGAAATTTTAGCCGGCGAGCCGCCGGAAAACATAAAAAGAAAAGCAATAAAAATTGCCGCCAGAGTTACAAGAGGCGCCGCCACGTAAAGCATGAAATCAATTAAATTTTTAATCAGCACGAACAAGTGGCAAACAGTGCAGGTCTGATTGGGCGTACCGATATCTGATGTCTTGCCGCAAGGAACAATCCCTTTGAGAATCTGAGCCTGCGCCGCATTGGCAAACAGCATATAGCTTATGGCTAATAGCAAGATTAAAAATATTGGCAGTTTAGATTTTAGTTTTTTTGTCATAATAAACCATTAGCTATAGGCTATAAGCTATTTTCTCATTAAAAACGTAACTTTACTGGCCGCGTCGGCAATGGCGTTGGCCGGAGAAGTGTTTTTCAAAATCACCGCGTTAATCATCTCTTTAAAAATCGCCTCAATTTCCGCCGGGTCGGCTTGATACCAGCTTACGGCCGATAAAATTTCTTCCGCGAAAACTCCGAGGTTGGGGTCGGTTTGCTCTTCGGCGATAACATCTCGGCGGCTGGCTAATCGGCCAACGGCAGTGGAAAAATATTTATTTATATCTTTGCCGGAAGCGTAGAAAATAAACTGCCAAGCCTCATTTGGATACCGCGAGGCCGCCGGCACGGCATAACCCCAGTAATCGGCATAATTAACCGACTTAGACGCGCCTTCAAGCTGAGGCATAGCGGCTGTTCCCAGGCGCAAGCCGGGAGCCCGTTCTTTTATCTGCGGAATAGTTACGGCGTAATCAAAAATAATGGCCGTTTTACCGCCGGCAAAAGCATCTAAAGAATTTGTCTGTCCGTCATTCCAGGTATAAGCGGCAGATTTCGGGTTGGCAAAATCGGTATAAAAACGCAGAGCCGACTCGCCGGGATTCCAAACGACGCCGCCGGTTTGAATTTGGCGTTCAAAAGCCGCCGAAGTTCCATCATCGCTTATCATTTTCGCGCCGGTTTGAAGCATTAATAAACTTAAAATATCGGCAACGTTATTGACATTATTGGCCGCGCCGATAGCGGCGCCGGACTTGGTAAGATTGCCGAATTTGTCTTTGTTGGACAACTTCTGGACGACTCTAATAAAATCATCCCAGGTTTTGGGCGGGACGGCAATGCCGGCGGTATTGAACAGGTCTTTGTTGTACAACATTGCCAGCGCGTCAATCCACACCGGCAAAGCATAGATTTGATTATTGGCTACAAAATTTGTCGTGGCAACATCGGGGAAAGTTTCCTGAAATTGCCTTACGGTCATCAATGTTTGCGGTATCGGCACAATCTTGTTGCCATGTTTGGGCAGCCATGATGAATGGAACATTACGATATCGGGAGCGTTCCCCGACGCCAGCGCTTCCAATAAATCTTTTTCGTAAGTGTCGGGATTGATTTCAGTGTAGTTTACGAAAATTTCGGGATGAGTTTTACGATATTCGTCTGTAATTGCCCGCCAAGCCGATGAATCGTCGTATACGCCCCAGAATTCCAATGTAGCCCGCTGCGGCGCCGGAGCGCGGCCGATAACGCCGAAAAATACCAATCCTAAAATAATAATAATTACGGCAATAGCGCCGAAAATTATCAATTGAGTGCGGGTTATTTGATAATTTCTTATTATCATAAAATTAAGGTTTTAGAAAAATAAATCCGTAATGATGGCTGCCGGCGTCAATTGCCTCGGGATTTGAAAAACCGGCTGCGCCAATCATTTGTTTTAGTTCCTCTTCGGTAACACGATATTCTTTTTTCGGCCCGATACCGATGTAGGGCCGCCATTCTACTAACACTAAACGGCCGCCGGGCTTTAAAACTCTTTTAGCTTCATTTAAAACGGCGGCCTTGTCCGGCGCTTGAAACAGAATATTGGCCATTATAACAACGTCACAATCGTCATTTGGAAGAGTTGAGCCACCGGCTTTTTCCAGATCGCCCCTTATTGGTTTAATATTAAAAAGCCCTTCTAACTTGGCGCGCGACCTTATTCCCTCAATCGCCGATTCTAAAATATCAATAGCGAAAATTTGGCCGGAAGGGCCGACTTTTTTAGCCATAGCAACAGAAAAAAAACCGTGGCCTGCGCCAAAATCGGCAACAACCATGTCTTGCTTGATGTCTAGCTGATCAATGATTTTATCTACGCCTATAAAACTTTGATTATCCACAACAGTAATTTTACAACAAAACCGCCAAACAAACTATCCACAAGGTCAATTCAAACGGTTTTACTCAAAATCTTTAGGCTGTAATTCTTCTTCCACCTCTTTTTCCGGCGCCGGTTCGGTTTCGGCCACATTTTCTTCGTGTTCTTGTTCTGCCAATTCTCCACTTGCGGCTTCGGCGGCTTTCTCAATTATTTCTTCTTCGGTTTTTTCAGCGCCCGTTAATTTTTTCGCCGATTCCAAAATTTTCTCGGCGGTTTTTGGGCCGATACCTTCAACTTTGGTCAGTTCGTCAACTGTGGCGTGGACAATATCTGCCGGCGTGCTAAAACCGGCATCGTGAAGCGCTTGGGCGGTTTTTTCGCCAACGCCTTCAAGTTCTTCAATACCGGCGCCTCCTTCAACGCCTTCGGCGACTACGGTGGCGCCGGCAACATCAATTTTCCATCCGGTAAGTTTTGCCGCTAAGCGGACATTCTGGCCGGCCTTACCGATAGCTAGAGAAAGTTGGTCTTCAGGAACATAAACTCTGGCCGTGTGCCGGCGCGGCATCATTTCAATTTTAGTAACTTTAGCCGGCGACATGGCGTTTGAAACAAAAATCTCCGAATCTTCCGACCATTCAATGATATCTATTTTTTCGCCGCCAATTTCGGAAATCACGGCGGCAACACGCGTTCCTTTTTGACCGACGCAGGAACCGACCGGATCAATCCCTTCTTCGTTTGAAAAAACGGCTATTTTGGTGCGGCTTCCGGCTTCCCGGGCGATTGATTTGATTTCAACCGTTCCGGAGCCGATTTCGGGCACTTCAAGTTCAAACAGCCGCGAAATCATTTTCGGATGCGAACGCGACAAAACTATCCCGGGCCCCTTCGGGTCGGGATTAACCATTAAAATATAAAATTTCATTCTGGAACCAACATAATATTTTTCCGACGGCATCTGTTCTTCTCTGGGAAAAATCGCCACGGTTTTGCCCAAATCAATAAAAATATTATTGGATTCAATTCTTTGGATGATGCCGCTCGCCAGTTCGCCTTCTTTGTCTTTATACTCATTCCAAACTGCCTCCCGTTCGGCTTCGCGGATGCGCTGAATAATTACTTGTTTAGCAGTCTGGGCGGCAATGCGACCAAAATCCTCACGGGTTTCAAGCGCAAATTCAAGTTCGTCCAAAGGCATCGCATCTTTCTTGACTTTTCTGGCTTCATCAAGCATGATATGACGTTCTTCATTAAAGCGGATTTTTTTCTCGCTTTCCTCCGTTTCCGACTCAATCGTCGGCTCCTCTTCACCTTCTTCCAACTCCGGCTTGAGCATTGGCTCGTCAACAACGATTTTAATCTGAAAAAACTCAACATCGCCCGTTTTCGGGTCAAATTTAGCCCTGACAATCTGGCCTTTTTCGCCGTATTCTTTTTTGTAAGCCGCGGCTAAAGCCATTTCTATGGTTTCAAGGACTTTTTCCTGTGAGATGCCCTTTTCTTCCGAAATTTGGCTTAAAGCCGAGGTAAATTGTTTTAAATCCATACAATACTTATTGCTAATTTATACTAATATACGAATAATTCCAATTCGTATATTAGTAGCAGATTTGTAATTCGTACTCGTTAATTAAAAGCCCGCGCTCCGGCGGACCAAAAGACCATAACTGAATGATTTTATCCATTATATGCCTTTTTAAATTTTTCGTCAACTATTTTAAATTGATGCGATTTAAAGTTTTAATCGCCCGGGGCGCCACGATTTGAAGTTTTGACGGCAATATTTCTCCTTCGGCATTTGGAACTAAAGTATAAATCTTGAAATTAAGGTTGAATTTTCCAAAAGAACCGCCGATGCTGCCATCAGAAAAAACTTCCCATGGGGCCCGCCCCTTTTTTCTTGAAGATATTTCGATAATAAATTCCAACGGTTCGGGTGTCTTGGAAAATCTGCTTAAATCCAATTCACTCATTTCAGCCGAACGGATATTGCCTCCCCATTCAGGATGGGAATGAAAATCGCCCAGATATTTAGGATAAGCATTGCCGATTGTGGCAATGAATTTTTCAAACTTTTTTTCGGCCCTTTCGTTAAGCTCATATCCAATATTTTTTCTATATCTTGCGCATTGGAATGGCACTACGTCAGTAATGTGAAAAAAATTATTTTTTTCAGTTGGCGGACGGCCAAAAAGAAATCCGAAGCATTCTTTTTTAAACGTCTCGATTGCCGACCACGCCAGAATTAAAAATGCCTCTTTTCTTATATGAACCGCAGCAAGCACCATTTTGTATCACCTCTTTTCGGTTTCTATTTTAATGAACAAAAAAAGAACACCCTTTTAATTAAAAGGGTGTTCTTTTTTTGTGAATTTGTCAATTTATTTTCTCCTCCCTTACAAGTCAAGCAGTTGACTTGCTTCTGTGGGCGAGGAGGGATTTGAACCCTCAAGCCTTGCGGCACATGCCCCTCGAACATGCGTGTTTACCGGGTTTCACCACTCGCCCATTTTTTATATCGTTGGCGATTCCTCAATCGGCATTGCTTCCCGCCCAGATATATCTGGGCGAGGCTCGCCATCTGCGATGGCGGCCGCTAATTCTTTTTGTTTCATTTTTGATTTTTTTCCGATTCGGCCGCGCAGATAATAAAGTTTCGCTCGGCGAACTTTCGCCTGAGATAAAATTTCAATTTTTTCAATAGTTGGCGCATGGAAAGGAAAAACGCGTTCAACTCCAATTCCGCTGGAAATTTTGCGTACGGTAAACGTGCCTGTTTTCCCACGGCCGTGTTTTACGGCAATGACAATGCCTTCAAACGCTTGGAGACGTTCTTTGTCGCCTTCCTTAATTTTCTGGAAAACTTTAATTTTCATCCCCGATTTCAGTTCAGGAATACCGCTTTTCAATCCATTTTTATCAAATAATTGTATCTTATCCATAGTAATTGCCCATTATGTCATTCTTTTCCCAGTTTAGCAAGTACTTGTTCTAGATCTTCCGGTATGTCCGCTTCAAAAGCCATTTTCTTGTTAAACAAACTAAAACTTAAATAATTGGCGTGAAGAAACTGCCGCTTTAGTCCTCCCGGCAATTCTTTTTTTGCCCCATAAACTTCATCGCCAACAATCGGATGGCCGATTGACGCCATGTGAATCCTTATTTGATGCGTTCTCCCGGTTTTAGGATAAACCTCAATTAAAGAAAAATTTTGATATTTTTTTATAACTTTATATTCTGTAATAGCCAACTTGCCCGTTATTTTTTTGCTTTTATTCTTCTCCGGCCTTACAATCATTCTTTTCCTAAAATCTTTAGTTGATCGTGCCAGCTCAGATTTTATTTCTCCGTTAGTTTTATCAAAACGCCCCCAAACCAAAGCGAGATATTTTT
>Ga0209541_10016435_pt1 | contig 10937 bp, 9 predicted proteins | sample RifCSPlowO2_01_FD_184027 | JGI IMG/M metagenome (GOLD analysis project Ga0209541, IMG submission 184027) | Groundwater microbial communities from Rifle, Colorado - Rifle CSP2_plank lowO2_0.1 (SPAdes) (version 2) | ecosystem: Environmental > Aquatic > Deep subsurface > Groundwater | place: Rifle... | reverse complement strand
CCGCGATCGCCGTCATCGCCGCCGGAGCCGCCTCGGGATTCGCATGGGTGCGGAGGAGATGGAGGAGGTAAAGCAGGGAAATATGTGCAAAATCGCTGCAGAAAGGCGAATAAGGGTGTATTGTCAAATATTATAAAATATACTATAATATAAGTAGTCATTTCTTCCACACCCATACCATGAGCGGACTTACAGAAACACCGAGGGAACGGGAACGCGGGAGCGAACGCGCACCGTTGGCACGCGAAGGTCAGGATCTTCTCCGGAGGGATCGCGAGGAGATCAAGGAGGACGTGGATACGGTCCTCAACGCCGCGTCCGAGACCGCACTCGACGCTGTCCGCCGCGTTCGCAAAGTGCGAAGGGATACGGAAGAGGAATGGAATGCGTTGCGCAGAGGTCCGGAGGGGAAGATCGCCGCGTAGGGCATCAGGTCGCCGTAAACTATCCTTGCGGGTTCCCGTGCAAGTCCGTAGGATACGTTTCCTATGTCTCCTGGCGTAGAGGATCTTCCGGTCATTATTCTCGATCCGCGGGATGTCACCCGCGAACGCATGGAAACAATCGCGCGGGAGGCGGCGAGGGACACGGTCGTCGTTCTCGATGACAGCGCGCTCGCTGAAACACACAAGGAAGAGCGGGAGGACCACGGGGCATCGCGGCTCGTCCTGGTGGAGGGGATGGAGAGTACGCTCCAGTCTCTCGTGAAGGAGGCTCGCGCATATGTCCGGGGAGCCGGTGCGGCGGACCGGGTTGATGTCATTGATGCGGAACCTTTTGATGTGCGTGGACACAACAAGATACAGTGCGGTGAGCGGTATGTCGTCCGGCGATACTTCAGCGACCGTGTCCCGGAGCAGGATCATGAGGCCCGCAACCGCATCCGCGCTCTCGCGCGCGATACGCACGGACTCATCGAAACGCTCGCGGTCCTCCCGGATCCGCGGGGGGGCAAGCGTTTGCTCTCCGTCCAGCGGAAACTCGATGGCGAGCGTCTGACCGATGCCGTGCATTGCCTCACGCTCGAGGAGTACCTGCACGTCGAGCTTGCCGTTCTCGAAGTGCTCGATCGCATCCATCAGGCGGGCATCCTGCATCTGGACGCGAAGCCGGGAAACGTGCTCGTCTCCGACTCGCGGGACGAACGCGGGATGTTCCCGGCTGTTCTCCTCGATGACGATCTGGTCCGTTTCATCGGGACGCCGAGCGGGACGGATCTCCTCGGCACGCGTCCTCTCCCTCCGGAGATCGAGCCGCCGGAAGGGTTTCCCGATGCGCAGAGACGCCTGATGGAACAGACGGACACCTTCCGGCTGGCGCAGTACCTTGATGAGCATCTCGTCATGGTCCCCGAGCGAAGCAGCGGAGAATGCCCGGGTGTTCTGGAGGAAGTCCATACGGATTTCCAGCATTGTCTCGCACATCTCTCGCGCGCGTGCCGCGCAACCTATCCGGCGCTGCGGCCGACGGCCGGCGAGGCGCGGGATGCGATTGCCCTGCTCTGGTCCTTCCTCCCGGAAGGAGAGCGCGAACGCGAATCGCGGTACTTCACGGCGACGCGGGATCGGCGCCGGCTCCTTACGAACGAGAGCGCGACTCTCATGGATATCGAATCTCTCATCCTGTCCTACGCGAACCTGCACAGGGAGGACAAGAGAGGGGAAGCTCCGTACCTGATCACCAATCAGATTGCGCGTCTCCATGTCCAGCATGGTGACGCGCTGGTGCGGACGAGGGAGGGCAGTAGACTCGCGGATAACGCGTACGCGTCCGCAGTCGGCCTGTATTCCACGGATCTCGCGTGTGCGCCGCTCTTCGGGTACGAGTATGCGGAAGTCGCGGGGCAGATCGGAGATGTGCTTCGGAAGCGTTCCCTGCTTGCGTCGGATGGAGAGCGGAGCGACGCGTTCGCGCGCCAGTCGCTCCTGTGGACGCATATTGCTGCATTGCTTGGGAGGGATGCCTTGCACCGGAGACAAATGCTTGATGCCTGTCTTCTCACAGAGGAGAACCGTCCGATGCGCGCGCTCTACTCCGCGGTGCGCGAGGCCTTTGAACTCTCTCAGTCTGCAGGCGACGTCGCTTCTCACTGGGGGCGGGAGCATATCCTCTCGCTTCTCACAGATTCATGCCCAGACGCGCTTCAGTGGTGGGACGCGCTCTCCCGGGCCGGGACCGTTCCGCAACAGGAAGAGGGAGAAGGAAGACATCTGCGGTATCTGATTCTCCTGCGCAAGTATCTGCGGGACACGTTCGATGCTCTTGAGGAGGAAAAACGGAAGTCGCGGTGGAAGAAGGATGGCATCGGCGGTCTCCTGCAGGAGGCGCTTGCCGCATCCGATCTCCTCCTGGCTCTCTCGGAAGACCAGCCCGGGGATTTCTGGGCGACGCGCGGGCACCTCTTCGAATACCGCGCGGAACTCCGTGATCCGGAAGATGAGCCCGCACGCGAGGGATTCGGCGCGTGCGCGGAGCAGTGTTACAGTCGTGCTCTCTCCCTCGCGCCGCAGGATGACAGGGTCGTGTCGGTCTGCGCGAAATACTGGGAGGATCGTGGCGAGATGGATCGTGCGATAGGGGCGATGGCAGCGGTCCGCCCGATCAAGCGCTCTCCCGGATTCCAGTACAGGCTGTCCAAGCGTCTGCGGGCAGCCGGCCGGATGGAGGAGGCGGATGCCGCTCTCAGGGGTGCGTACCTGCGCGATCCGTCGCACGGCGGCGTGAACGAGGAACTGATCAGGGTGGAATTCGCGAGGGAACAGCCGGATCTCGCCGTGATTGCCCGCGCAGCGGAGAAGGTGTTCTGCCTGGATTACGGACGGAACACCGAGCATGCGCAGGCGTTTCTCGAGGAGGGGATTGCGAGGATGCTCCGGCGGCCAGCCGTTCCGCGGTGTGATCAGGGGCAGGCGCGACGGCTTCATGGGGTCTGGCGCGCATGGGATCGGTCGGGGTATTGCGATACGCTTCTACAGCTCCTTGCGAAAACACAGGAGGGGTGGGTGGAATTCGAGGCGGCAGTCCGCTACGGGGTTCCGCCGGATTTCCGAGGCGATTCCCACCGCGCGTTCCTCGCCGCGCTCTCCGAGGCGGAGACGTTCGATGCCGCCGTGCAGGCGGCCGCGCGGGATCTCCCGACGATGCTCGATGGAGTCACGGCGTTCCAGATTATGAGACCGGGATTCGGGCAGGGGGAAGGGGACTCCATGCTTTTCACGCATGGCCAGCCGCTGACGGACGAGATGCGGGAAAGCGGGAAACAGGAGATCATCAGCATCCCCTTCCGCGGCCCGCCCGATCGGCTGGTGCTCACGTGCGTGCTGGAGAAGAAGGATAATCCTCTGGTGCGCCAACATGAGATGCGCATGGTGGTGGACACAGCCCTCGCGCTGTCGAATGCGCACGTGCAGGAACAGCACCGGGCGGAACAGGCGAAGCGCATGCAGTTGGAAACAGAGCGTCTGGAGGCGGAAAAGCGCGAGAAGAGAATCCAGATGCAGCTCGAAATGGCCGCCGAGACCCAACGGGCGCTCCTCCCGCCCAACGGGGACGGTTTCTCGGGGGAGTGGCAGGCGGGACGGGACTGGGTCGGCGGAGACGGGTATCACTGGAAACGCCTCGACGATCATCGTTCCTTCTTCTGCATTTACGACGTCAGCGGTCACGGGGTGAATACGATCCCATCCCAAGTGCATCTGGCCGGGATCATCGAGGGGGAATTGCGGCATGCGGAACAGGATGCGCCGTTCTCCGATATCGTCCGGCGGATCTATCATGCGCACGGAGAGGGCGTGGGGGAGTTCTTCATCACGGCGATTTTCGGTGTGCGCGACGAGCGAACGCACGAGATCACGTTCGTCAATTTCGGCCATCCCTATCCCGTGAAGATCGCGGCGGACGGTGCCTGCGAGGAAGTCACGTTCAGCGGGGATGAAGGCGTGCATCCGCTTGGCATCTGTTACGCTTCCGATATGACGCTGCCGACAAAGACCGTTCAGTTTCTCCCCGGGGAACGCTTTCTCCTCTACACGGACGGGGTGACGGAAGCGGGGAGCCAGGCGGCAATGCTGGGGAGGAAAGGGCTCATCGCGCTCTCCCGGGAAATCGCCGGTTTCTCTCCGGGGGATGCCATTACCCATATCATGGGGGAAACGAGGGAACTCGAGAAGGGCACGCGGAAAGACGACTGCACGGCGGTGGTTGTCGAAATGCCGTCATGAGCGGGAAGCTGAAAGCGGGAAGCGGTAAGCTCGTTCTGTTATCATGTTTCAGTTTCCTGCCTCCCGCTTCCCGCTTGCGTCAATACCTCTCCCTCCTCCGGCACGTTCTCGAGAGCGGCACGCTGAAAGCCGACCGAACGGGAACGGGTACGCTCTCCGTCTTCGGCGCGCAGATACGCTTCGATCTGCGCGACGGTTTCCCGCTCCTCACGACGAAGAAGCTCCACATGCGTTCGATCATCCACGAATTGCTGTGGTTCCTGAGAGGAGAGACCAATACCGCCTCTTTGCGTGCGAACGGCGTGAAGATCTGGGATGAGTGGGCGGATGAAAAGGGGGATCTCGGTCCGCTCTACGGGAAGCAGTGGCGGGATTTCGACGGAGTGGACCAGATCGCGGACGTCATCGCGAAGATCAGGACGAATCCGGATTCGCGGCGGCTCATCGTCTCCGCGTGGAATCCGCGGATGCTCCCGGACGAGCGCGTGAGTCCACAGGAGAACGTGCGGGCGGGGAAGATGGCGCTCGCGCCGTGCCACTGCCTGTTCCAGTTTTACGTCAATGATGGGCGACTCAGTTGCCAGCTCTACCAGAGGAGCGCCGACATTTTCCTCGGCGTCCCGTTCAATATCGCCTCGTACGCGCTGCTCACGCACATGGTCGCGCAGGTCTGCGATCTTGGGGTCGGTGAGTTCGTCCACATCTTCGGGGACGTGCACCTCTATAGCAATCATGTCCGTCAGGCCACGGAACAGCTCACGCGGGAACCGCGCCCGTTGCCGCATCTGCAGTTGAACGGAGCGGTGAAGGACATCTTCGCGTTCACGGATGGGGACATCGGGATCGTGAACTATGACCCGCATCCGGCCATCAAAGCGCCGATTGCGGTGTGACGGACTCGCTCGTCATTATTCCAATATTCCAATAGGCTTATTGCCGATGACCCTTTCCATCATTGCCGCCGTGTCCGAGAATAACGTCATCGGCGTCCGGGGCCATCTGCCGTGGGATCTGCCGGACGATCTGAAGCATTTCCGGGAGATCACCGCGGGGCATCCGGTCATCATGGGGAAGGGGACGTACACATCGCTCCCGGGAGGGGCGCTCCCCCATCGCCGGAACATCGTGATCGCGCGGGAGAAAGGGTTCGCGGCTCCAGGGTGCGAAATCGTCCGTTCGCCCCGCGAAGCCGCTTCAGCATTTGCGGGAACCGACGAGGAAGTGTTCGTCATCGGCGGCGGCGCGATCTACCGGCAGTTCATGGATCGGGCCGGGGATTGCCCGGCAGACAGGCTGTACCTCACGCGTGTGCACGCGAACATCGTGGACGGGGACACGTTCTTCCCGCATGTTTCGGAGGACGAGTGGGAGGAGGTGGAACGGAGCGCAACGCATCCGGCGGATGCGCGGCACAGGTATCCGTTCACGTTCATCACGTATGAGCGGCGAGCGCGGACACGTTCGTGAGATTCGTAATAATCGCTTAGGCAAGCCGGAAAAAGAGTATTGAGTCCTTTCTTTGTCCTGTGCGATTCTGTCGGGATGATTTCTCTGTTTCACTGATGCCATGCAGGACATCGCGGAAACCATCGTCCGGCAGTCCGTCGAGGACGAGCAGAAAGAGCGCGGCAGGCGTACTGCGGAGGAATTCGCGCGGAACGTCGGCGAGCGCGTAGAGGAGAAGCTCGCACGGATACGGGAACTCGCTGGCGTGCAGGCACAGGAGCTCGTCGGGGCGGCAATCGCGGCGGAGCAGAGTTACGCCGGGCGCATGAAGCGTCTCGTGGGGCCTCACGCAATCGATCGGACGGAGGATGACGGAAACGCGGGTGTGACCGAGAAGGGGGCGGGGGGTCAGGTGGTACTCAGCACGGAGGCGGCGGATTACGCCGTCGAGGATCGGGAGTACTGGGAGCGGGTGCGCGCACACGAACAGATCCATCAGGAAGATCAGGCGACGACGTTCGACCGGGAGACGATCGAATACGCGGACGGATCGGGAGAAGAGCGGGAGGTGACCGTCGTCGGCGATCTCACCGAGGGGCACGCGAATGAAGCAAATGAGACGGGGGACCTGCCGCCGGCGTACCGGGAGCACCGGCGGAAGTTCCTCGTACTCGCGAAGGAGATCGACGGCGGCGAAGGGCGCGTGAAGGAAGCGTTGGCTTCAGGAAGAATGGCAGAATTGCAGGAGGAGATCTTCGGATCGCCGGAGGAGGACACGGTGCTGGTGGCGTAGCGTGGAGGCTTGCTCGTGTGGCATTTACCGGATCAACCGCAGGAACTCCTCCCGCGTTTTCGCGTCTTTGCGGAAGAGGCCCTTCACTGCGCTCGTGACTGCGCGGCTGTGTTGCTTCTCCACGCCGCGCATCATCATGCAGAAGTGGTCGGCTTCGATCACGACGCCGATGCCCTTGGGCCTGAGGACGTGAGCCAGCGCGTCGCAAATCTCCTGTGTGAGGCGTTCCTGCGTCTGGAGCCTGCGGGCGAACATGTCCACGACGCGGGCGATTTTGGAGAGGCCGAGGAGATGCTTGTCCGGGATGTACCCGACGTGCACTTTCCCGACGAGGGGGAGCAGATGGTGCTCGCAGAGGGAGTAGCACTCGATGTCCTTCACGATCACCATTCCGTCCGTCTCGGCGGTGAAGATCGCGCCGTTGACGACGGTTTTGAGATCCTGGTCGTACCCGGACGTGAGTTCCCGGAGCGCCCGCGCGCAGCGTTTCGGGGTTGCTCTGAGTCCCTCCCGCGCCGGGTCTTCGCCGATGGCTTTGAGGAGTTTGAGGTAGAGATCTTCCACGGGGTCTGCATGTTAGAGCGCCAGTCCGGTTTGTAAACACTCCTGATCCATATTTTCCCGCAGAAGCTCCCGCCACGTTCGCCGCAGGGTCGGGTGCTTCGTGTCCGGATCGGTCAATTCGCAGAGGGGCTCCAGGACGAAGCGGCGTTCGTGCATGCGGGGGTGGGGGAGAGTGAGTGTGGAATTGGATGAGATGGGAGGAGTGACGAAGAGGAGATCGATGTCTATCGTGCGCGGCCCCTTCGGATACGGCGGTCGCTTGCCGAGTTTGCGTTCGATAAATTGTGTGCATCGTGATACGTCGTACGGCGTTTGATCCGTTTCCATTCTTGCAACCGCATTGAGAAATGCCGGCTGGTCTTCCCTGTCGCGCGGGGCCGTTTCGTACACATGGGAGAACGCGATCTCCGGGAATTCCCTTCGCAGGAGCCGGGCGCATGCCCGGAGGTTCTTCGCCGGATCGATGTTGGAGCCGAGGGAGAGGAAGAGGATAGGCACTTCGACGGGGCTCAGTGTGACATTATTGGATCTGGGGCCGTTGGATGGTGAGGGAAACGAAGCCGGAGCCGATTGGCGGGAATTTGGTCACGGTGACGGTGACGCGATCCGCCGCGTGCTTTTTCACGATCATTCCCGCGATGTCCTCCGCGAGCCGTTCCAGCGTCCGCCGTTCCGTTTTTGCGAGCGTACGGATGTCTTCCGCGACGCGCGCGTAATCAATGCCCTTTGCTGCGTCGTCCGCCGCGGCGACCGCCCGCGCATCGGTCGCGAACTCGACGGTCACCCGCACGCGCTGTGCCGTCTTTCGTTCCTCCTCCGGCACGCCGATGCGGGTCCGGAGTTCGAGGTTGGCAATCGTGATCATGTCCATTATTCCCGTTTTACTCCGAACGCCGCCGCATTCTCCGCAAGCGGGGAATCGCCGATGCGCCGCACGAGCCATCGCGTGATGACGATGGCCGTGAACATGGACATCAGGATGCCTATGCTGAGCGCGATGGCGAATCCGCGGACGATGGAGGTTCCCACGAGGAAGAGGATCGCGCAGGTGATGAGAGTGGACGCGTTGCCGTCGCGGATGCTCGGCCATGCGCGTTCGAATCCGATCTCGGCCGCCGTCCGGAACATCTTGCCCTTCCGCAGCTCCTCCTTTATGCGCTCGAAGATAAGTACGTTCGCGTCCACGGCCATGCCGATCGAGAGGATGATCCCCGCCATGCCCGCAAGCGTGAGGACGAAGTACTGGTGCGAGAAGAGAAAGAGCGGCAGTTTGAGGACGGCGAAGAAGAGGAGGGCGTAGACGGCGAGCGCGAAGCTCGCCAGCAGTCCCAGGACGCGGTAGAAGACGATCATGTACGTCATCACGAGGATAGTCCCCACGAGGGCCGCCTTGAGGGAGGCCTGCAGGGCGTGCGCGCCGAGGGTCGCCTCGACCGTCCGCTGGCCCGCGAGGTAGATCGGTGCGGGCATCGCTCCCGTATTGAGGTCCTGCGCGAGCGTCTTCGCCTTCTCGAACGTCTGGCTGCCGGAGATCTCCGCGTTCCCGCCGACGATCTCCTGCTGGACGACAGGGGCGGTAACGAGTTCCCCGCCGACGAAGATCGCGATGCGCTTGCCGACGTTCTTCTTCGTGAGTTCCTGGAAGAGCCGTCCGCCCTCCTCGTCGAAGGAAATCCGGACGATGGGGACATTCGTCACGTCGTTCATCGTCACGGTGGCCGACCGGAAGTGCTTCCCGTCGAGGAGCGTGTCCTTCCAGCCCGTCGGGAGGAAGGAGAAGAAGAGGCCGCGCAGGGTCACCGAGTCCTCCGTCGCTTTGACATCCCCGCGCTGGAGGCGTCCGGCGATTTCCGTCGCGCGCAGGGGCGCGTTCTCCCCGGTCACGGTCAGATCCTCGAAGGTCGCCCGGTCCGGCGTGCGCGCGGGGGCGCTGTCCACGCGGACGAGGTGGTACCCGAACGGCGTTTCGACGGGTCCGGCGATCTCCCCTTCGGGCGTTTTGAAAGCGATCTCCGCGAACGACGGCGCCAGTTCCGCGCGGGTTTTCCGGCCGAGCGCCCCCCCCGCCCTGGCCGACGGGCCGTCGGAGGAGGCACGCGCGATCTTCTCGAAGCTCTCCCCCCGCGCCAGCCGTTCCTTGATCGTGTTGATGAGGGCGAGCGCTTCCTCCCGGCTCCGCGTCACGCCTTCGAGGGGGGAGGGGGCATCCGCGTACGAAAGGAGAATGTGGCTGACGCCCACTTCTTCCCGGCCCTGCGTGAACGACCGGAGGAAGAGCACCCGCGCGGTCCCGTCCCCGAGGGCGATCTGGCTCAGTTCCCCCGCCGGCTGGCTCCGCAGTTTCGCGGACACGGCGGGATCGATCGGTGCCGCGAGCTCCCGGTCCGTGAACGACGCGTAGGAGACCCCTTCCTCCCTTTCCGCGGCCAGCGCGAACGCGCGCGCAGCCTCCTGCACCACCCGTTCCCGCGGTTCTTTTCCCTTCAACACTTCGATGAGGAACATTCCCGGGACCTGGACATCCTCCGTGGTTTCGTCGGGATTCTGGCGCCGGGCGGTGATGGAGCCTTCCCGCAGGAGCACGTTGCCGGTCACTTTTCCATTCATGAGATTCCCCAGCCCTTCCGGCAGTTCGTCTGCGAAGTACGCCTGCTCGGCGATGTAGGAAACCCCGAGGTCGTCGCTCAGATCCTCGCCGACGACGGCGAGCGTCTCGCCGCTTTCGGTGATGCGCAGGAGCGCTTGGGCGGCGGCGCCCCGCATGGTCTGTTCGTGCTCCTCCGTCGGTTCCGTCTCTTCCTCCTTGAATTCCAGCGTGATCGTTTTCCCGACGGTGTCGATGCATTTCTGCGTGTCCACGATGCCGGGGCATTCCACGAGCAGGTGCTTCTCGTTCCCGATGTACGACGGCGTGATGACCGCCTCGCTCACGCCGAGCGCGTTGATACGGCGTTCGAGGACGGTCCGGATGGCTTCGACGACGATCTGCTGCTGTTCCTCGATGCCCGCGAGCTGGTATTGCAGGGCGGCGATGACGGCCGCGTCCGCGTCCGCGCTCTCACGTTCGGAGATCTCCTGCCGGAGACGATCGGCTTGTGCCTGCATTTCCTGCTCCGATATGCGGAAATCGAGCTGCGTCCCCCCCACGAGGTCGAGCCCGTAGTGCAGGGCGGCGGTGCGGAGGAACGCAGGCGCCCAGCCCTTCGCCCGCTCGGGCAGCGCGATCGTTACGACGAGGAGCGCGGCGATGATCGTGAGGACGGACAAGAAGGCGGGGCGACGATTTGGCATGGGAAACGGTGCGGGGGAAGGGAAAACGACCGCGGGATCAGCTGCGCGGCTCGAGCGTCACGTGAATGCCGGCGTTCACGTCGTCCGCGAAGACATGCGCGATCTCGACCGAGGGCAGCTCCGCGATGACGATAATGTTCCTGAGTTCCTCGCGATCCACCGCCAGCTTCGCGGCCAGATGCCCGCGCACGAAGAGCCCCAGGTTCTTCCCCCGGGTCTCCTCGAGCACTGTCTTCATCAGGGCGAATCCCTCGTCCGTGAATTCGAGGAGGATGCGCCCCTTTCCCGGCATGTCGGGCTCCTCCTGCGGCGTGAGCCACTTGATGTGCTGCGCTTCGACGCCGGTGTAGGAGAAGCCGCCGTGTCCCTCGACGACCGTGTCCGCCCCGTCGGCCTCCGTCTCCCGCATGAACGTGAGCGTGAAGGGTTCCGTGAGCTCGGCGTCGAGCGTGTCCGCCGCTTCCCTGGTCGCCACTTCGATGGTGAGTTCCAGCGTGTCTCCCTGTCGTTCGAGATCCGTGTCGGGCGCTTCTTCCCCGAGCCGCGCGAGCCGCCGGGTGATGATGCGCAGGACCGCGAGTGTGAGGTCGCTCTGCCGCGCCTCGTCCGTTGTATCGAATCGC
>Ga0209541_10016433_pt1 | contig 10938 bp, 7 predicted proteins | sample RifCSPlowO2_01_FD_184027 | JGI IMG/M metagenome (GOLD analysis project Ga0209541, IMG submission 184027) | Groundwater microbial communities from Rifle, Colorado - Rifle CSP2_plank lowO2_0.1 (SPAdes) (version 2) | ecosystem: Environmental > Aquatic > Deep subsurface > Groundwater | place: Rifle... | reverse complement strand
TGTAAATGGTGGCTGCAGAAGCTTGGTATTGACATAATCAAGAACTTTGGTTTCCGCATCTGACAAAGATAATGTTGCTGCTCCCGTCACTTTTGATTTACCGTTCGAAAAATCAAATCCTTGCGTAAATACGGAAAAAATAAGAAGGATGATAAGAATACCCGTTATCGCCTTCCAAGTAGAAGCTTTTGAGAATGAACCTGAACTGCTGGAAGAGGGAGAACCTGATGAGAAAGAACTTGTATTTTGTTCTTTTTTCTCTTTTTCTTTTTTCTCTAACTCAGCCCAAGGATCGATTGGAGCTGATTTTTCAGCAGTAGACGGTGATAAGGATGATGAAGTTGCTTTACTTTCCATTTTACTTTTTTCCATTTTATGTTCCCCCTGTTTTACCGGTGTGATCTTCACTTCTGCTGTGCTTGGTACATTTTTTCCACTCGTACTAGCGCTTTTCGCTTGCGCTTCAAAAGCGGCTTTAGGCTCATTCTTCAGAGCGTTAGATCCCCCGTATCCTCCGGAAGATGTTACTGGAGAAGTAATTTTGGGAGATGAATGAGATGTTTTGGAAGGAATTGTTGTCATTTTTGGTTTTTTAGCCTCTTTCTTCTTGGCATTAATATTGGGAAGTTCAATCTCATCATCGATGAACTCTTCACCAAAATAGGACTCATCAATTTCATCTAACTGTTTTTGTTCCATAGGAAAACACTCTTTGAAAAGCTCGGCTCAAAAGAAATTTATAAAGATTTAGATGATTAAGAAGATATTCTATATCGATACTAGTTAAGTATATAAAACCCCATATTTTAGAGGATATATGGAACAAAATAAATCAAGAATTTTCGCACAATTTATTGCCAATCTCTTTGGTGGAGCAACGTTTACACTATTAGCAATCATCATCACCCTCTCGAAAATTTGCTGGGATTGTCCATCGTATAGTGTAGCCCTCATCGTACTGATTAGCATTCTGGGAGTTATCGTAACAGGCATAATCACAAGAAAGTACCACTTCAAATTCAATTGGATACTGCCGGGAATATTTGTTACCCTAATAGCAGTTTTCCTTTTCTATTTAGGTATAGAAGACTGGAGCTTTGTAGGAGGATTAGGCCTAATATCAATGATGTACTCAATCATCCCCGCAATTTTGTTTAGCGTAGCAATAAATAGGCGAAAATTTTTAAGAGGGAAACAATAACGAGAGGATCAAAACTCAGCAACATATAACGCGCAGCGAAACGTTAATTTCGTATTTAAGTTTCATATCCAACTCCCAAACTACTCTTAAATAGTTAAAAAACTTAATAACATAGGAATCATCTGTATGAGATTCCATGGAATTTAAAGTTCAGCGCAAGGGAAATGAAAATATCCATAAATACCCTACAGATGACCTAGAAATTGCCCGCCGATTCGGAAATCACCTTAAAAAAGAGCTTGGCGAGTTTCTCATTGGGGTGGTCGTCTTTGGCAGCACGACACGAAGACAGACCAGCATCGCCAGCGACATTGATGTCCTGATTATTACCGATGACACCACCACGATTATCACCGAACCGCTTATCGAAGCATACCGTCTGATCGTTGAGAACATTATGTCTACGATTTCACGCAAACTTCACATCACATCCATGACATTCACTTCCTTTTGGGATCACGTGCGCGCGGGCGATCCCCTCATCGTCAATATTCTCCGGGACGGCATTGCCTTGCTCGATACGGGTTTTTTCACACCATTACAAATCCTGTTGCAAAACGGCCACATTCGCCCTTCGGAAGAAAGCATCTGGCGCTACTATGGACGATCGCCGAAAACACTGGTCAATTCCCGCTGGCATGTCCTGCAAGCAACATTGGATCTGTACTGGGCGGTCATTGATGCCGCTCATGCTGCACTTATGAGAGCAAACCAAATTCCTCCCACGCCAGAACACGTCGCGGACCTGCTGGACAAAGTATATGTCAGCCGCCGCCTGCTTGAAAAAAGATACGTTGATACGATGCGGACATTCTACAAACTAAGTAAAATGATCACCCATCGCGAGATTAAAGAGATTAAAGGCCCGGAATACGAAAAATATTATTATCACGCTGATGACTTTGTGCGCCGCATGCGGCAGTTAATTGAGAAAGGAAAGTTTTAGCTCCCTAGCAAAACATTTAATAATTCTTCTTTTTTTCTAATTGTTGATGAAATTTTCAGGAAAAGAAGGCACCGCACCAAATAAAGCAAGTCCCTCAAAAAAGAAAGCAAGTGCAGCAAAAGAAACAAACAATCTCATTCTCAAACATATCCTAAAAAACGCCTTTGATTTTAAAGGAAAGATTAACACCAAATTCGTTCTGGGAATAGTCTTAAAAGAAAACATTTCTTTGAAAGAAAATGTTCCTGCCGTGCTACAAGAAATTGAATTGCGGGCAAGAGAAGTCGCAGCCTTGACTCCGCAGCAAATTATGAAAGAACTACAGAAAGTAGCTCCTGAACTCCTTCAAGAAACAAAAGAAACCAAAAATGACAAAGAAATAGAAGGTCTTTTAAAGCCGTTGCCGAATGCCAAAAAAGGAAAAGTAGTTGTCCGCATCGCACCATCGCCGTCAGGTCCTTTACACATTGGTCATGCCTATGGCGCATCACTAAATTATGAATATGCCAAGATGTACCAGGGGAAACTCATTCTGCGGATTGAAGACACCAATCCAGAAAACATTTATCCCTCAGCATACGAGATGATTGAACAAGACATTCGCTGGTTGACGGAGAACAACGTGGCAGAAGTGGTGACTCAATCGTCACGACTAGGAATCTATTATGATTATGCAGAAAAACTGATTGGGAAAGAAAAAGTGTATGTTTGTACCTGCGACGCTGATCTCTGGCGGGAGATGAAAAATAATGGAACAGCATGTCCCTGCAGAACTCTTCCCGTGAAAGAAAACCAGCTGCGCTATGCAAAAATGTTTAATGGGTATGCGGAAGGAGAAGCGGTGCTGCGATTAAAAACAGACATCAAGCATAAAAATCCGGCCATGCGCGATTTTGGCATCATGCGGATTATTGAACACGTCCATCCTAAAACAGGAAAAGAACAGCGCGTCTGGCCGTTAATGGTGTTTTCCGTAGCAATTGATGACCACGAGATGGGTATTACGCACGTCCTCAACGGGAAAGACCACACCGACAATGCCATGAAAGAGAAAACAATCATGGACTATTTTGGCTGGAAATCTCCGGAGTATAAACACTGGGGAAGAATTAATTTTGAAGGGTTCAAGATGAGCACTTCCCAGACCAGGCTGGCCATTGAACAAAATGAATATGAAGGGTGGGATGACATCCGCTTGCCTTTTCTGCCAGCCTTGTGCCGCCGGGGATACCAGCCGGAAGCGTTCCGCAAATTTGCTCTGGAAATGGGACTTAGTTTAACCGATAAAACCGTCAGCAAGGAAGAATTTTGGAAAATGGTCAATGCTTTCAATAAAGAGATAGTAGAGCCAAAAGCAAACCGATATTTTTTTGTCAACGATCCTATTGAAATAACGATTGAAAAAGCGCCAAAAAAAGAAGTGATGATTAATCTTCATCCGGACTTCCCACAGCGCGGGCAACGCGCTTTCCATGTTAATGGAAAAATATATGTCGCGGGAAGTGATTTCACAAAACTAGGAGAAGGAAAAATTCACCGTTTGATGGATTATTGTAATTTCATGATTGCCAAAGGGAAATGGAAGTATATTTCAGACGATTACGAAGAATATAAGAATGCACAAAACAAAGGATTTATCATCCATTGGGTGCCCGTGCAAAAAAACCTGCCCAAGATAGAAGTCCTTCTTGAGGATGGAACAACACAAACAGGAATTAGCGAGGAAGGATTTCAATGTGTAAAGACAGGAGAAATCATTCAGTTTGAAAGACGATATTTTGGACGGGTTGAGACAATAAACAAAAATAATATCCTTGTGTATTACTTACATAAATAATCAAAACGTACATAATAAACAAGAAAGCATTGAAAAATACAGACATTTAGATTAAAAGAGGAGGGATGAGAAATGGGAAAAATTAGCCGGGATACACCATTAGCGGAGATCACGTTACGAAGGTACGAAAAACCAACCATGAATGAGCGTGAATTAGTGCGCAAGTTTTGCCTGTCTGTTGGTTTGCTTCAGCCGGGAGATTCTAGGGATGTGATTGTCGATGTGCTCCATATATTGCTTAAGGCTCGGCAGCGGGGAGAAGAATTGCATTCTGAAGAAATTAAGAATCATGTCATGGACGACCGAAAAAGAATTGGACTCCCTTTGTTAGGAATTGCCTCTTCAAACATCCGAAGACAACTGAAGAGAATCAAAGATCTCCATTTGATTGAAACAAATGCCAATCTGTACCGAATTACTGAATTCTCAAATGTCAGTGAAATATTTGAAGAGAAAGTCCATGATTTTCTTTTAAAATCAATCGTAAGCAGGGTTCAGGAATATGTACAAAAGCTGGATGAAGAATTTAAAAGGAAATAAAAACTAAATATAGCTAAATACCATTAAGAAAAAAGAATTAAATATCTTATTAAATCTTATTAAATCCGATTAAATTATATCTTCTTCTGCAACAACAATAAAGTCTCCCGTTGCAATAACCGCAGAGAAAGGAATAAGAATACTCCCTTCTTTCGTTTTTTCCAACTCCATTTTATCTGTATAAATTGTTGGATTTCGTAATAATAAATGGATTAATTCACCTGAGCCTACTTCAAAAATGAGGTCCCCTACTTCCCCAAATTTTTTTCCTGATTTTGAAACTACAGTTTTCCCCAGGAGTTCTTTAGAATATAATTTCTCTTTCTCCGCCATATTCTCACCATGAATCCTTCTTACAGGATTGGGATAGGAGAGAGGGTTAGTATATAAAGTTTACGGTAATGGATTATGTACGTGAGAATATACGTGTGCGGAAGTTTATTATTCATTAAAATTTTTTCTTTCCTTCTTAAGTTGTTTTTTAAGCTTTGTTATTTCATCCTCAATCCGCAGAAGTTCGTTTCCTGAAGTGCCATGCTTCAGTTTTGCGTCAATATGTCGGACTTGTTGCGCTGCTTTTTTCTCTGCCAGAAGAATTTTCTTTGATATCTTTTTCGGTCGAAGATGTTGTAATAAAACATTCGGCTTCTGAATACTTTTTTGGAGTAAAGAGGTAATAGACTTATGATGTTGCTGCCAGCGTTCTTTCAGCAATAGTGATTCCGTACTATGTCCAACAGTAGCAGGAACAGTCATACGGACACGCGGCCTATCTATTTCCACTTGACGTAATCGATCTAGTTGCCCGCTTATCTGGGCAAATTCAGCTTCCAAAGACAGAACTTTTTTCCCAGTCCGAGAGATAATTTCTCCTTTTTTGAGAGGATATTCTAGGGGAAGCACTTTTGGCGTTTTAATAACTCCCGGAAGGGTACGGTATTCTCTTCTCAACAAGGAAAGCGTAACAAAACTAACAAGAACGACAAGAAAGAACACGGCAAACAAAATCCAATATCTGCCAATACCTGCCGCGCCCTGGAAAAATGCTCTACCGGCCAATGCTGCTCGTTCTGCAGTAGATGGTACTGGTGCTGCTTCTTCTCCAGGAGCAATTGCTGCTTCTTCCGACAATGTTAGTTGTTCAGCAGAAGGTGCCGGTGCAGGTTCATGCACTGATGGAGCAGCAGGAACAGGAGTTGGAACAGGAAGAGTTACTGCCGCAGTGGTGGGTTGTGACGTCCCGCCACCCCCGCCACCGCCTCCACCAACACCACTGGAAGGAGCGCCCCCTTCCTCAGCAGGAGCAGGTTCAACGACAACCGACTTCGTTGTCCTTCCCGGCCAGCCAAAAATCGCTGAGTACGATACTGAACTGCCATTACTTGTTTCCTGAAGCAGAGAATTAGTAAATATTTGATTTGAAACCGATGATCCATTCGTTGCCATAATACCAGTAGCATGGTGCTGAAACGTGTTTGTCACACTCGTTCCGTTATTTCCAGAAACAAATGAAAGAGAAAATAGAAAAACAATCCACAAGAGATATATCTTTGCAATCTTCATTTGGTACATATCTCAGCATCTGGATGGTCTGCGCAGATAAGTTGTTTTAACTGATCTAATTCATCGCTTCTTAAAGCTAATTCATTTCGCAAGGAAATTATTTCTTTTTGCTGTTGTTCAATGATCTGCTGCTGCTCTTTAAACGAGGCAGCGGTAAGCGCTTCAAAACCTCTAAACGTAAGAGTTTTGTATCCTCTATTATCTTCACCTACCCATTGCGGGAAGAATTGTTCTACTTCTTGGGCGATCATCCCCATCTGTGTCCCCCCGGGACGTTGCTGTGGATCTTTCCATTCATATGTAACGCCTTTTAACTGAAGCATTTTATTAAGGGCATTGGGAATAGGATGAACATTCTTTTTGAGTCTGATATCGGAAGGCGCTGTCCAGGTTCCCCCGCCTGGTTTGATAGCATCGCCACTCACTTCAAATAATGCGGTTGGAGCAGTTATATTTATCCCCACACTTCCTCCCATGATGACCATAACATTTGCAGCGGAAACATTTTTTCGATTTGAATCTAAATTAATTCCTACAGAATTATCTCCGCTGACATTTATTGCTTGACCCATGGCAATTGACGTAGTACCACTGGCGACGGTTAAATATCCCATGGCAATGGAACGAGTTCCACTCGCATTCGTACTTTCTCCCATAGCCATCGAGGCCTGTCCACTTGCAATCGAACCAGATCCCATAGCAGTCGACCAAGCACCACTCGCAGTCGTACTAGCTCCCATGGTCGTTGACCGAGTTCCACTCGCAGTTGTACTAGCTCCCATGGCAGTTGAGGTATCCCCACTCGCAGTCGTATTATCTCCCATAGCAGTTGAGAGATCCCCACTCGCAGTTGTACTAAATCCCATGGCAGTTGATCCTGCTCCACTGGCCGTAGTGTTGTATCCCATGGCAGTCGATCTTAATCCACTCGCAGTTGTACTAAATCCCATGGCAGTTGATTCAGTTCCATTCGCAATCGTACGATTTCCCATCGCCGTCGAGCCATTTCCACTTGCAATTGCATTAAACCCTAACGCAACTGCAAAATTACCAGATGCAGTATTTGAAGGATGTCCAATCTCCGCAGCTCCACCACCCGTCACTTCAACCAATAAAGAACCAGATATATTCGTATTTCCAATTACTGTTAATGTTTGTGTAGGATTGGTTGTGTTTACCCCAACACTTCCCCCCATGATAACCATGATATTATTGGTAGTTATGTTAAATTCTGGTGCAGTCACACTGTTGCTACTTAAGCTTATTCCAACAGAATTAGTACCGCTGACATTTATTGCTTGACCGATTGCAGTTGAAACTTGTCCTGCAGCAACGGTACGATATCCTATGGCAGTTGAAATAGTTCCACTAGCAACTGTTGACGAACCAGTGGCCATCGACGTATCCCCGCTGGCAATTGTTGACTCGCCCATGGCAACGGAATTTGGACCACTAGCAACTGTTGATGAACCAATGGCCATGGATTGCGAACCGCTGGCAATTGTCGATACCCCAATAGCTATCGATGTATCCCCACTGGCAATTGTTGACGAACCAATGGCAGTTGATGCTACACCTCTCGCGATGGTAGTATATCCCATGGCAGTTGATCCTGCTCCACTGGCCGTAGTGTTGTATCCCATGGCTGTTGACGTTGTACCATTAGCAATGGTACTATTCCCCATGGCCGTTGCAAAATTGGCACTTGCATTAGTACTATATCCCATGGCCGTGGAAGCTGTACCGCTAGAATTGGTACGGTATCCCAAGGCAATTGATGCTTGTCCACTTGCAGTCGTAGTTTGCCCCATGGCAACTGCAAAATCTCCCGACGCAGTATTTGAAGGATGTCCGATCTCCGCAGCTCCACCACCCGTCACTTCAACCAATAAAGAACCAGTAATATTCATATTTCCAACTATGTTTAATGCTTGCGTGGGATTAGTGGTGTTAATCCCTACATTTCCCAGATTATAAAAAATATTAAAGATACTAATAGTACTTCTATTCCAGAACGAAAAACTTCCATTAACATCATCATAACTTAGATCCCCTAACGGAGAATAAAAAAAGTGCCTGTCAATAGTAGAAGTATAATTACTAAAATTTACATCTTCATTGTTGATCAAATAATCTTTGTAATACGTCCTGCCGAATTCTAACGGCAAAGGCTTAGATGCATTCGCTCCCAGCATCACATTCCAACTTCCATTAACAATGACATTGATAAAGGTTTCATTATAAATAAGCGTGCCTCCCGAAGGAGCAGTCCAAATGAAAACAGTAAGATTTCCAAAAGAAACCTCGTTCCCAGTTGTAATGTTTTTCACGCCACTTCCTTGGTCTGACAGCATCACATTTAATGCAGCATGAGAAGTAAGACTAAGTAAAAAAACAAGGGAAAAAAAGATAAAACCATACCTCACCAATACCTTCTTTTTGTCCATCTATACCCCGTTATAATGCTAAGAAGAAAGAACACGTTTTATTATATATCTTTCTATTATAATATATCCTGGTGAAGATTGTAAAAGAAAGAATTTAAAAAGATAAAACAACTGATTTACTTCTCTTTTTTCTTCTGTTGATACTTCTCTCAATAATATGCCTCAACGAATCGTTCAATACTTTCTTTCTTCCATCCTTGCCTCACCAGCTTGTTTATTACTTCTTTCTTGTCAATTCCCATTCTTGCCTGCATGGCAACAAATGCTTTGAAAGCTTGCACTGTCTTTTCTGGAAGAGCTTTTCCATACGCCTGATGGAATTTTTGTATCGCTTCGATTCGTGCCAGCGCAGTACGTACTTGTTCAGTTGACCAGCCAGCTTTATTTGCAGCCATCATCATATTTTCACGTGACATGCTTGCTGCAGTTGCCTTCCCCATCCAAAGCTCAAGCTTGTCTATATCAAGCTCCTGTACTACTTTTCCTGTTCTCATTTTCTTCTTTGTAACAACAAGCACAACGACAGTACCTAATGCAATAAGCAACAGTAACAGAAGGGGCAGCCAATAGCTCCTTGCCGTGGAAATAGCCTTCCCGGCAATCGCTGCGCCAAATAATGCCTTCTTTTCTTTCTGAAGTTGAGGTAAATGTTTTCCTTCTTCAGGAAGTTGAAGTGCCCCTTCCTTCGTAATCGAGAACGTGCGCTCGGCACTTGCATTCTCATCAGCAGCATACATCACTGCATGCAATATGTAAGTTCCCTCTTCCAACCCATCGACCTGATCCACAACAACCAATGTACGATTTAGTGTAATTTTTTCTTTTTTGAACCAGACCTGTGCTCCCTCTTTGGTAATGCTTCTTTCAAAAGTAACCGGAACGAGCACATCTTTGTTCACGCTTAAAATTGCAGAATAATTCCACGCTATGCCAGATTTTACAGGAAAGAGATCAAGTAATGTAAGCGTCGGCAGCAACGGCACTTCGTGTTTCACTTCAAATGTACGGTGGCTGTTCACTTCATAGCGCCCGAAATGCAGTTGTATGGAAAATATGTACGTTCCATCAGCAAGCGTTGTTGGCAAAAATACTTGCGCCGATTCAATTTTTTCTTCCCTATCACCCATGAAGATAACATCAGAGCCTGAAGAGAAAGTTTCGTCTGCTTTCTTTACAAAGAAATCAAAAGTAACATCTCCTGAAATGTTGGCCATGGCTTTTACGTAATAAGTAAAGTCCAGAAATTCTCCAGGCTCGATCGGTGAGTCTAGGCTCAATATTTTCAGGTCAAAGATCTTTTCACAGAACCCTGCCACGCAGTATTTATCAACCGGGCAATCAGCATCTGTTTTACATTCGACAACAGGTGCAACTTTAACTCCACCGCCACCTGATGGAGCTGCAGGTGGAGCACCAATTTCCTCAGGAACAGCAGTGATCGTAATGGTAATTGCCGTGCTGTTTCCAGTATTACCAGAACCATCAGTACAATTAACAGTGGCTTCATAACTCGCAATATTCAACGTGCTAGCGGTAAGAATCGTGTTGGTGTTATTTGGTGTTGCTGCATTACTTACATTAAAGATATTGTTGAGGTATAACGAACAATTAGCGCTGAGAGAAACATTATCTGTGAAGTTAAAAGTGATAGAAGGAGTCGTAGAAGTTGTGCTAAATGAGGAATTCACAATATTGACATTGGGCGCTGCCAAATCCACATGAATATTGATGGTCTGAGTATTGTTTACGTTATTCAGCGTGTCATTGGCAAACACAGTTATCGTTGTAAGTCCTTCTACAATGGTGGAAATATTAACATTGGCATTCCAATTACCACTCCTATTAGCTGCCGTAACATTAAATGGTCTTGTTCCGTTGGTAAATTGGAACAAAACAACATTCACTTGTGTGAGAGAGTCAATAACGGTTGCATTAAATGCCTGTAATCCACCGCTGAGATTACTTTCATTGGAAGGATTCAGGAAAATAACTGTTGGAGCCGTTCGATCTACTGTAAATTCTACAAACTCGGTGCTATTCAAATTCCCATTTGTATCATTCGCAGAAACAGTCATCGCATGAAATCCATCAACTAAACGACTAAGATTAAGCGTAGTACTCCAATTGCCGCTGACATTGACAGCTGTGACATTAAAGTCGTTTCCTGTTGCATTATCGAAACGGAAGATCACAGCATAAATACTGAGATTAGTATCACGAATGGGTGTATTAAAGACTAGAAGATCCGTAATTCTATCAGAAACATTAGTTCCATTCGCGGGAACATTGATAACGACCCTCGGCGGAGTTCTATCGACGGTAAATTGGATGAACACAGTGTCGTTAACATTTCCCGCAGTGTCATTTGCGAACACAGTCATGGTATGAGGGCCTTCTGCTAATG
>Ga0209541_10016432_pt1 | contig 10939 bp, 12 predicted proteins | sample RifCSPlowO2_01_FD_184027 | JGI IMG/M metagenome (GOLD analysis project Ga0209541, IMG submission 184027) | Groundwater microbial communities from Rifle, Colorado - Rifle CSP2_plank lowO2_0.1 (SPAdes) (version 2) | ecosystem: Environmental > Aquatic > Deep subsurface > Groundwater | place... | reverse complement strand
GTTGAGTCCGGGCAGCGTTATGCAAACAGTATTATCAATTATTTAAACAGTTACTACCCGCTAAAAGGAGGATTACACACTAATGCTTGACAGTATCTTGTAGACGAATCCGGCGAAAGATTTCACCAAATAAATCGCTCATAAATCAATAAATGCAATGTTTCCCGTAGTACTGGAACTTTTTACTTTATCTCTCCAGTCATTTTTGCAGCCGTAATAAACTTCTCCTTATAAAGTCTCTGCTCCTCGGATGTAAATACTGTCAAAACTTCAAATTCCAATTGCGTCTTTTGGTCTTGTATTTTTGCAGAGTGAACCACACCGTATCCATAAAAATTCCATGACGCATCAACTATAAGCATTGCGATATGCAGTGGAAACACCCTACCCCTGTCTTTGATTATGGCGTAGCGTTTGCCGACAGCCAATGTCGTTGTATCAAAATCTTTTGGCACTTTAAGTAGTGTATTTAGTTCAACCAGATAACCCATATGTTGGTGATTGTATCAAATTATGTTTCTTCAAAAAGGCTCTGCCTGAATCCTACTTAAAATTGTTTACATTAAATAATTCTTTAACATTCCTTTGATTGTTTTTCTGCCATATCCACCTTTTAAATACTCTTCTCTATTCTTAGCATCTTTTTCATTAAGGAAGGCTTCATAAAATATCAATTTATACGGCCTAAATGGTTTTGTAGCCTGACTTTCCCCGTTATTATGTGACTTAAATCTGCTTTTCAAATCTGAAGAATATCCGATATAGAAACTTTCATTTTTAGGCTTTGTAGAATATAAACGTAATACATTTCATTTATTGAAGGCGTCGTGTAATAAATTACTATCGTAATTTAAACGCGACAGCAACGCTTTATCCCGATTTAATCGGGATTATTGCGTTGCGGAGGAGGCGAGATTCGAACTCGCGAGAGCTCACGCTCGCGCGCTTTCCAAGCGCGTGCCATACCACTAGGCGACTCCTCCAGCTCAGTAATTATATCATTACAACTAGTTCTTGCCTTTAATCCCATTAAAGCATCTTGTGAAACATCGACTGAATTTCATCGCTCTTTATCTTAAAGAGGTAACCTGAGAAAAAATTCCTATAGTTTGCTACTGAAATGATCCAGTTTGTCCCTCTTGACGATGTTATAAACCTGCGGTTACTATGTCTATAGTTTTACCAACTGCCCGATGAACGTACATAAACTTAACCAGTTTTTACTTGTACTTTTAGCTTTTCTTCTTGGTTTACTTGTCTTCACTTATAAATCACCTCAATTTGCATTATCGGCCACTACGCATGTGGTAATTTCCGAAATTCAGATCGGTGGCGATTTGCCAACGGATGAATTTGTAGAGCTGTATAACCCAACGAATGCTCCGGTAAATCTCGCTAACTGGCGGCTGGCCAAGCGAACTGCTGCCGGTCAACTGGAAGATGAAGACAACATTATAAATGCCAGCATGTCCGGAACTATTCCGGCCAACGGCTACTTTCTGATTGCGCATGTCAATTTTAATGGCGGAGTTACCGCTGATACGACCTATGCCGGGCCGCAAAGCCTGTCGACGAATAATACAATTTTACTCTACGACAACCTAAATGCTCTGGTTGACAAAGTTGGTTTGGATTCAGCTGTTGATAATGAAACACTGGCTTTTCCTACTAATCCAGCCAATAACCGCAGCATAGAACGGAAAGCCCAGGCTTCTTCTACTGCAGAAAGTATGAGCACAGCCGGTGATGATGAAACTGACGGAAATGCATATGACTCGGATAACAACAGCACTGATTTTGTGTACCGAACTTTGGCTCAAGGCGTCAATCCGCAAAATACCAGTGCGGCAACTGAAACACCGCTGGACGCTTCACCTTCACCAAGTGATGGCCCGACGCCAACCCCAGAAGCATCTGTTTCACCCAGTCCGTCAGTAGAACCGTCTGCGTCTCCTGATGTCTCACCTTCTGCCTCACCGAGCAGTGAACCATCACCAAGCGCATCACCGGAAGTTTCACCTTCTGCTACCCCGGAGGCTTCACCCAGTGTCGAACCGTCACCGAGCGCTTCCCCTGATGTTTCTCCAAGTCCGAGTCCTTCAGAAGAACCATCACCCACCGCAAGTCCAAGTGTCAGCCCATCAGTATCACCCGAAGCTTCGGCTTCGTCAAGTCCTGAACCAAGTGTGTCTCCATCTCCTACCCCGTCAGTACAAGCACAGGTGATTTTTGACGGAATGCTGTTCCGCTGCTCAATTGAATACCGAGTGATTCATTCCTGGTTCCTGAACCTTCTCTTCCCACATATCTCATGTGTGAGAAAATAAATTCTAAGGTCAAGCTGGGAATTTACATTGTCGGGGAATTAAAAAGCAGATTTACGGTTGTACTGAGAAGGTAACTCCTTCGCTATCTTCAAGAACATTTTCCGGTTGTGGACTTCGATCTTCGGTAAATCTAAACAGACCCGATGCTTCTCCACCGGTTTCCAGTGTAATTTCAACCGCATCGCTTTCCAGAGCTTTGGTTTTAAAATATACCGTGGCAATTTTCACTTCGTCAGTGGCAGTAATTGGCTGATGACCAACCTGCGGCGTCACAAACAGCGAAAAAGATACTATTCCTGCTTCTTCGGTATTAATTTGTATTGTTTTAAATACATCGGTTTGCTCAATATCTTCACCCGGTTCAACGAGTTCCGGATCAAATCGTAATTCAACTTGCGCCTCCATAATTTTTTCTCCACCGGTACTCATGTACACATCTACCGGCACTTCGGTCTGCAAACCGTAATCAGATTTTGTAGTAACCAGACGCAGATACGGTGATTTCAAAGTACGTTTTGCCGGCGGCACCCCTTTAATTTCTTCATTTACAAATGGCGTCGGAGTCGGCGCGAGTTGTTCTGCTCGGCTGCGTATTTCCTGATACGTCAGTACGCCAAGTACCGTAACCCCAACTCCCAAAGCCCCAACCAATACCATCAATAATCGTTCCATTGCCCACTCATGGGAAACAATATAGTCCGGTTGTTTTTTTTCTTCAGGAATCGGAGCCTGGTCTTGAGTTGGAGTTGACGGTTGTTCTTCCATAGATCTAATTCGTAACCTCTGAATTGTCTTCGACAAGTGTAGTATACACTACATATCTATCCTGGTAATTCCTGGTTTTTCGATCCCAAATGCCCCCGCAGGTAATTAGGTTGACGTTTTTGCCTGCTTTGGTCTTGAACACAAAATCATTGGGAAATTTGTCATACGGAATTCTATCTTTGCCAGTCACGACAAATGTGTTTCTGACTGCGTTACTCGAAATCACGATTATTTCATCTCCTTCAACCAGCTTATTTAGATTATAAAAAAGCGCCGGTTTGCCGGTTGGCGTATCGTAATGTCCGGCAATGACTGCATTTCCCTCTTCACTCGGTTTTGGTCCGTACATGTACCACGCCGCGTCAGCGTCTTTTTTTGGCACCTCCATATTTTGGGTTTCAGTTACTCCGACCGGCTCAACTGCAGCTTGAATATTTAATTTGGGAATAATCAGCGTCGCCGGAGTAAGGGCTGGTGTGGGTGACGGAGTTGGCGTCGGTGTGGGTGACGGAGTCACGATAACTGGAGCCGAAATCGGGATAATTTGGCGGATCTGGCCACCAAAGCGGCTGGCTAAAAACTGCGGCAGAAACACGTACAGGCAAACTAAGGTAAGAGCTGCAAAAAAGGAAAGGAAAAAACTGGCAAGTAAATGGCGCACCATGGTTCTATGCTAGCAAGATTGAAGCAAACTGACAATTAGTTAAACTATGTAGAGATGCGAACTGGATTTCACAACTGAATCCACTGTTCGTATCTTACTCCATCGATTCAACTCATTTTTTACTCACAACTTACAACTCACCACTAATAACTAACTAGTACTCCTGGAGAGAATCCCCGCCTGCCGGCGAGGCAGGGAACTGGAACTATGAGCGCTGGTGACCGTACTTCGCTCGAACCTAAGAGATTTGATTACCCCAGATCTAATTCTTCAATTAAACTCTCTTAAGTCCTATATTGGTATCAAATCTTTCACTACAATTAACTTAGACTTTTGTACTACGCAAGTGCTGTATCTAATTTTTTCATTAAATCGCCAGATCTCCTAAGCGTATGAGCATGTTCGTTATCTAAAGTATCAATGGTGGCAGGAATACTTTGACCTAAAGTATGAACATTTTTGTTCAGTCTTACATTCGTATGACTGGACAACAGGCCGCTTAGTCCTCTCAGGGTTTTAGCTGCTTTCTCTTGGGTGGTTCCCACTGTTACTTTATCTTTGAATTGCTCCCAGCCTTCTGGTCTGAGATAGTCAGAACCCTGCGAGAACTCCCCTGGTCCTGAAAATACGGTATACCTTGCGCTAACGCCAGCTTTGTCAAGTTCACCAAGGGTATGGAACACTTTTCTTCCTGTTTCCATACTATCGTCGCATACGATAAGCTCTCTATCTTTTCCACCTAAGTACTTTAAAACTCCTAGACTCGCCTTTTTATTACCCGCTTGTGTTGAGATGTTTTCCCCATAAAGATTTTTATTCTGTTTGTCATCTAACCGAACTCTATTTTTAATTGCGTCCCTAGCTGGATGATTGTCAGGAAGTTGATCCACCACATGCTTATGGCATAGTTTCTGTAAGTCTTCTACTTTTACCACCTACAACAAAAGTAAATTCCTTACCAGGATTAGTTGTATATAAATTGCCAATTTGATTAGCTATCGTTTTTACCGACTGTTTGAGCGCATCAATAGCTTCGGGGTCAGTGAGATATTGATCAACTTCATCCGCTATTTTCTCTAATCTACCTTTTTCATGCTCAATTAGTTCTGCATTAAATTCATTCATAATCTCATCTCACTTTACAACAGAGTTGCCTCGTTGTCATTTTATGTACATTTATGGTTATTTCTGTCACTTTCTGCGCCCCAAGAGGTTTTTTCTTGGAACCAATACCTCTTAGAGCTACAACAACTACACGCAATTATACCTAACGAGGGAACATACTTGCCACTGTAAAACTACCACACGCTATTAGAACTTGTTACTTTAGAAGGAAAGTATTTAATGATCGTAAGTTAATGTGTATACTGAATTTAGTCACAATTATGTTATCAAAGAGAAAATCCCTACTCGATCCTAATAAAAGATACCTGCAGATAGCATTAAACAATACGCTTGAGGAAGCGTTCAAAATTATTGAACAGCTACCATCTAGTGACAGGATTATTATTGAGGCTGGTACACCACTTATTAAAAAGTATGGCGAGGAGGGAATTTCTCAGGTTAAACAATGGTATCAAATGCATTTGAATGGCGAGTCCTTAGTCAACAACTCGCACAGTGAACCCCTTAGCTTATACTCATTTTTCAAAGCGTCTTTTAGAAAAAATACTCCCCCCAAGAAACTAGAAATCGGAAAATACCAAGCATACGTTGTCGCTGACCTGAAAACTATGGATAGAGGTGAAACGGAGGTAGATATAGCTGTTTCAGGAGGTGCAAATGCGGCAATAGCTCTCGGCAGTGCACCTGCCGAAACACTGAACGCCTTTATCGCAAAATGTGATGTAAACGGAATTGATTCTATGATAGATATGATGAACGTAGATTATCCTCTCGCAGTACTGAGAAGTTTGAAGGTTTTGCCGACAGTAGTGATTTTGCACAGAGGTGTTGATGAGGAAAGATTTAATAAGGAAAAACAGATACCTTTACACGAAATTCGAAGGATCAAAGGAAATTACGATTTAATGATTTCGATTGCAGGTGGAGACACTATCAGGGAAGTTCAAAGATCAGTATTTAATGACGCCGATATAGTTATTGCTTGGAAAGGTTTTTATCAGAGTTCAGAGCAAACCGGAGATCTTGCGGAGCAGTTTCTAAAAATTATCAAATAAAATTATTTCTTAGTGAAAAACGAGGCCAACGATTGAATACCTTGCATAAATTCAATTGGAAGTGCAAAGATGACAGTTTTGGAAGGATCAGGGTTAATTTTTTCTATCGTTTGTAATGTTCTAAGAGAAATGCCTGCAGGTGCACTCGATAATGTTTTGGCAGCCTCAGAAAGTTTTTGAGCGGCAACTGCCTCCCCTTCTGCAGTAATAATTATTGCCCTTCGTTCTCTTTCTGCTTCTGCTTGTTTGGACATTACGCGTTTCATGTCGGCAGGCAACTCGATGTCTTGGATTTTTACATCAGAAACATCAACACCCCAAGGTTGTGTGGCGACGTCTACTATTTTCTTTATTTCTTGGGCTACTTTGTCTCTTTCGGATAGCAACGTATCTAATTCAATTCCCCCGATTACATCTCTTAATGCAGCTTGGGCATATGTCCCCACTGCACTTTTGAAATCCTGAATTTCCAAGACTGCTTTATCTGCAGATTCAACCTTAAAATAAACAACAGCATTTATGCCCAGCGTAACATTGTCTTTACTGATTACTTCTTGCTGGGGAACATCAACTGTATCAACCCTAAGATCAACTTTTATCATTCTTTGGAATATAGGCATAACCCAAGTTAGTCCCGGTTCTCTAGTACCTGAGTATTTTCCAAGTGTCAACACCACACCTCTTTCGTACTGGTCAATAACCTTAATTCCCAAGAGAATGATTAAACCGAAGGGCAATAGTAAAAGAAAGATCATAAATTTACTATCCTACAAAATTGAATACTTTGCAAGAGCAATAAATTAAATTGTAAATCGTTAAATACACCTTACCATTGGTTCCGGGTTATAATATAAGTATCGAGTTTCTGAACCTAAATGGTTGGAACTTTTACAGGATCATGGATAATCCTATACCTCAAGTGAGAAATTCAATGAAAGGTGCAGCCATCAAAAAGGCAGGTTTTCTCAATGGTATTGACGCCTTGCCTCCTGAAATCAAAAATAAGTTAGATGAGTTGTTACTGAGGCGTTACGCCCCCGAGAGAGCCTTATCCATCCTTGAGAGACAACATCCTAACACAAACTTGCCGAGTAAATCATCAGTCTATACCTACAAGGCTAAATACCTTCCTGCTTCCATGACTAATTCGCGACACGTGTCGCTAAATGTAGAAAAACTAGATGTTGAGAAAATGAACGTAACCTTGCTTTATTTGTCACACCTTAAGCGATTTATAGCTAGACCTGAATGTCTTACAAGATAGGTGGTACAAGGGTCTCGAGAAGGAACAAGAAGTCGGTATTGCATTAAAAAACACAAATGATTTAGGCAAAATGTACATGGATGGAATACAGCTTGGAATGGCCATGCTACTTAGACTTAATGTGAACTTTGATGTTCAAGAGCAACAGGAAAACGAGGATACATCTGCACAAGAACAGGATTATCTCTCAGACTTTCAAAGACAAAAGATATTTCTCATACGTTGTCAGGCAGCCTATGAAAGACAACGGAATGGCGGAAAATTAGACGATTTCGCTACTAAACTTGCATGTCTTTACGAAAGACGAGGGTCAATTATGGAAAAAAAGCTAGAATTTGATGAGCAACTAGAAGCAAGGCAAAAAGAAAAAGACGCTCAAGTAAATTCAAACGAGATTTCTCCTTCACTGAATTAGAAGTGATATTACAAAGAGTCTGGTGCGAAACTATACATAGCGCACTCCAACAGTAAATAATTTCTTCAAAGCATAACAAATCAAGGCCAGGTATGCATTTTTTGTAAAGTTTTCAATTCCACGGGTTTGTTCTTTTCCTAAAAAGTATGTTCTCTTAATAGATGAGAAAAACCGTTCTACTTCAGTCCGTAACTTGTAAATTGATTTCTTAAACGTTCTCCCTGTAGCCTTAAGCTTCCAGTTAAGGAGATTTCCATAGCGATTCTTTTTTCCTTTAGCAAGTTTTGATTTCTTCCGTATAGGTATTCCTGCTTTGCTTTTCAAATTCTTTACAATCCAGGCCACAATATCCGTATCATCATAGCCTTTGTCAGCCAAAACATAGCCCTGTTTTTTCAAGAACCGTTTAGCTCTTTTTAAGAGCGGTAGTGCTATTTGGCACTCAGGAAAGAGTCCATCAGTTACTACCAAAGCAATGGGAAATCTCGTCTCCACATCAACAAGTGCATGGAGTTTAAAACCATACGCTTTTTTGAAACCATTCCACTTCAAACTCCCCAATTCTTCTTTGCCTGAATAGGTAGAAACAAATGAGCCATCGAGAGCTACTTTTTTACCTTTGATTAAACCAATCTTTACCGCCTGTTTAATCAGTTGTAACAGGAATTTCTCATACACACGATGGCCATAAAATTGTTGATTTCTTCTGACAAATGTTGAATGTGGAACTCCCGACAACTCACTCACTGTCCGATAACTCCAATTCGTGAGCTTCTTAACAAGTAACCACTTAAACACCAACTCTTTTGCATATCCAATCCGTCCTCCAATGAATCCTTTGCGTGGGTAGAGTTGATCAATTATATTTAATTGAAGCTCCATAACGAATTTTACTTTTTTGGGTAATTGGTATATACCGTTCATAGACAGGTAGCCTCCTTTTGTATTGTTAGAGATACATTCTAAGGATGCTACCTGTTTAATTTATTGTCAAATCAATCTTTAATGAGTTTCGCACCAGACTCATCGTTAGATACTTGAAAAATCCGCCAGTTTCAGGTATATTTTATCTTTTCTGGAGCTTTAAGCTCCGGTTTTGATTTATGGCACCACAGGAAATAGCTTTCGCTCAGGCGGCAATTAAAAAACTACCTGCTCTTGAAGATTTACCTTCTGATTTAACCAGAACTCTCACCCCGTACATTCTAGATAGAAATTTTTCAAAACCACAAGCACAATCTCTAACGGAACTTATTGAAAAAGATAGAAATAGACTAGTTAGAGTCGGCGAGTTAATGGGATATAAGCTTCTAAACACATATTTACAGCATTATCCACCAGAAGTATTGGGTACGCTTACTGAAGTATTTAGTCGAGTCACTGAAAATTTGGATGCCTATGCAACTATTTTTGAGAGCGACAAATATCATGAATTGCGTGACCAAGAACGGGCATTTAGATATGACAAAAAATACACGACAGGTATGATTGGTTGTGTTGATGGGCGAGTCTATGCATTGGTATTTGGTATGCCCCTTAATATGAGTAAATATCGCGAACCAGCTGGGTTATTGACTGTTAACGGGTTGGGAGTAATAGCAGATCGAGAGTTGATGCAACCAATACTAGGCAAACTTGAACATGCGGAAGGTGTTGCAGTGGTTGAGTTTTTCCAAACTCATACTGCTTTAGGCATAGAAGGAGTGATTGATGATCATTATATGTGCTGCGGTAAAGTTGGTGTGGATTTGGGTGATGATCTTCGGAATCATCCAGATAATGGCGTTAGTTGGGACTTGTTACGAAAACGCGGAATGAGACAAAAATTCGACAACGAAATTAACGGCGCATTTGGTGAAAAACGGGCAATTACCGTACAAGAAATTTATGATCATGATAGTTTAGGTTTAGTGTTGGGGATTGATCAGGTTTTGGAAGAAAACCCCGAAACTTTCTTTACTAAGGAAAATATAATAAATCTTGAAAAGCGGGGTAAAGTAGTTTTTACCCGGACGCTGTTTAATGGTCAACATTGTCAGGAATTTTTACGTGCAACCGGAATAAGTCGCGGCAGCTTAAGCGGAAAAATCGGTAAACCGGAGTTTATGCTAGAAGTGGCTGAAACTTTTATTACAGTTCGGGATCGTTTACAGGCACAGTTTGGAGATGATTTAAGCGCCCGGTTTGAGCAGATTTATGGTGAAAGCAACGGCGACCATCTAGCAGAAAGCAGAATAAATGCGCTGGTTGAGCGAGCTTGTTGGAATGTAGCATTCCAATGGGTTTCAGATTGGGGAGATAAATCAGACCATCCTCTAAGACATCACGCAGAATTTTATATTGCTCATGGTCCAAAGGCAGAAACAAACGGACTCGAAGTAGTTCCTTTTCTTTCTAGTGGTGGAGATGGAGTTTTGACTGCAGCTTCACTTTTTGGTTCTCGTTCAATTCCATACATAGCGTCTGATATTACTTTAGATATTGATACCGATGGTGGGCATAGAGCTAAAGGTCGATTAGAAACAAAAATTTTGTCATTTCTAAACAATGATGTTTTACATACTCTGCAGGATTTAATTACCAGTGGTGATACTCAATCTGCCCGAAAATTTATGTCACAATTTCTGGATATGAATGGAAAGCTACGTTTTGTTTTATTGCCTCCACTTATGCTACAAGAGACGTCCCGTCGAGTATTGGATATTGACACAGAGTTTGTGAATCAGGTGTTACCCGTATTTTATGATCAATTGATTACGTTACACATGCAATTATATAATTTGGAAATTGACGGAGCAAACCGTCCCAACTATCTATAATCTATGAACCTAAAACTTTTTGAAAACGACCAGCAGCTGGTGCATGGAGAAGTGACGATTGCTGATAGTTTGATGCCACCTGCGGCATGGGGAACCTACTCAATTCGGTTACCCAATGATTCACTACCGCAAGATAAACTGGTTCAGATTAAAGTCATCTTGTGGAGCTGCATGGATCGCCGGATCGTCAGACCACTGTTTGATAATTTAATCAAAGATGGGTATGCAGAGAATGAAATTCTCACTGTTTCTATGGGCGGCGGGCCATTGCAAGTCGGGGAAGACCGCATACAGGCAATTAAAACTGCATTTATGGAATTGCAGACAAAACTGCCAAACGTGCAAAAAATTGTGGCAGTTGCCCACACCGGCATTTGCGGCGGCCTCAAACACTTTTGCGGCGGCATCCCAATTACTGAAGCGGTAAAAGTCGAGTTTAAAGCTCAGGCAGTCGAAAAAGGCGTCAATCTGGAAGTCTATTTAACTGATCTGATTCTGGAAAACT
>Ga0209541_10016431_pt1 | contig 10939 bp, 12 predicted proteins | sample RifCSPlowO2_01_FD_184027 | JGI IMG/M metagenome (GOLD analysis project Ga0209541, IMG submission 184027) | Groundwater microbial communities from Rifle, Colorado - Rifle CSP2_plank lowO2_0.1 (SPAdes) (version 2) | ecosystem: Environmental > Aquatic > Deep subsurface > Groundwater | place... | reverse complement strand
GAGAGTTCCAAATGTAATTGTTCCAGGTCCTGCAATTTGTGTCCAAGACCAAGTTGCAATTCCCGATGTTGCGTCTGAAGTTGTTGCATCTTGAAGAATTAAAATATTTGTTGTTTGGTCTATGCCCGCATTTACTACAGGAGGAATTACATCAATTGTGAATGTATCAATTGCAAAAGTTGTTTCAACATTTCCTGCAGAGTCTGTTGCTCTTATTTCAATTGTATGAATTCCATCTATAAGTATTGCAGTTGTTAATGTGTAAGCTTCATTATTTGAATCAAATGCTCCATCGCTTGGATTTGCGAAATTCCATACACCGCCGTCTATTCTATATTCTACATTTGTAATAGTTGTTGTTATATCTGTTGCAGTTCCTGTTAATGTTGGAGTGTTATCATTATTTGGGTCTGGAAATAAAGCAAGTATATTTGAGTCTGGTTCTGTTATATCCCAAGTAAATTGCATTGTATCAAATGCAAAATTTCCTGCATTGTCAGTTACTGTTAAAGTTATTGTATAAATTCCGTCGGCTGTTGCTGAAATTTGAGCGTCTTCAATACTATTATCTACAAAAATAATTTCTGCTGGTCCAGTCCATAAATAACTTGCAACTCCGCTTATATTTCCATCAACAATTGCATTCTGTAAAATTTGAACATTTGTAATTGCATTTGTTCCAGCGTCTACAATTGGAGCAGTTAAATCAACTTTTACATTATACTCTCCAATTAAACTTGGATTTTCTACATTGTCCCATGCTTGATATCTGACTATTGTGTCTTGTTCAGCTGCATAATTTAATTGATATGGAGAAGCTAAATCAATATTTGGAGCGCATCCTAAACCTTCACAATATCTTACAACATTAATTCCGCTCCCACCAGCGTCGGTTGGATTTAGAGTAACTGTTTGAGCCAAATTTGTCCAACTTCCATCAAGGAGATAATCGTCTGTGATTAAAGGAGCAGTATTATCTGTAGTAATTGTTATAAAAGTTGAATCAGAATTTCCCGCTCTGTCATAAGCTGCTGCAGTTATTGTGTAAATTCCGTCGGTAGCAAATGTAGAGTCCCAGTCGTAATTGCAAACACTTGAACTGCATGTTGTTGTGTCTAAATAAAATCCGTCTGTTATTTGAATATCTATATTATTAATTCCACTTACATCTGTTGTAACGGAAATGTCGTCAAGAGCAGAAGAAATAATATTTATCAATCCCTTATAAAATAGTCCATTTGTCGGAGAACTAATTGAAGTTATCGGCGGGAGAGTATCTCTTATTATAACTCCATTTGTTATATTTTCTCTAATTGTTACTCCATTGGGATATTTATCTCTTGCTTTAATTATGAAAGTGTAATTTCCTTCTTGTAAATCGCCAGGGTTTGAAAGAATTTGAGAAGCATCAGAAATATCTGAAGCGTCTAGTGTATAAGAATTCCAAGTTCCTCCGCCTTGAGGATAATTAAAAATTCTCCAGATATATTTATTAGATGAATCTGGTGTTGCAAAAATATCTCCGTTATATCCTCCTTTATTTGTTTCAGTAAGCTGAACAATTAGGTTAAGAACATTTGTATTTGTGTATCCAATATTTCCGAGAGGATTTAGAACAGTTAGTATTGGTGAAATGCTATCCACCCAAAAAGAAACACTATCGGAATTAGTTGTTGTAGCGTCGTCGCTTGCGTAAATTGTCCAATCATTTGCTCCTTCAGCAGAATTTAATCCTAACAAAGTTATTTCTGATGAAGAACATCCAGCAGAAGAATTTGTTGTCCCATTATTTAAAGTATACCATACTCCCGTTACATTATCGCAATTAATTCCAGTTAGCTGATAAGAAAACTTAGTAACTTTTGCGCTATAATAATTTGTTGGAGCATTATTATTTAATTTAGTTATATCAACACTCCAAGCGCTGACAGCTCCAACCAAAAGAATTAATCCTAATAAGATTAAACATATCTTTACTCCCTCTTTTTGCATTAGTTAATAAAATAAAACTTCTTTATAAATATTTCTCAACTCCAACAGATAATTTAAAAGAGGAATATTCCTTTTTTATTTATGGAAAATAAATACAGAAAATCTGTTTTTGTTGTTGTTTATAGAAAAACTTCAGAAGGAATTAAATATTTATTATTAAAAAGAAAACTTCATTGGATTGGCTGGGAATTTCCGAAGGGTGGGGTAAATCAAGGAGAAAATTTTGATGAGGCAGTAAAAAGAGAATTGAAAGAAGAAACAGGACAATCTTTATCAAGCATTCAACAACATAATTTTTCCGGGAAATATCTTTATAAAAAAGAATTTCAAGACAGAGGAAAAATAATTGGCCAAACTTTTTCTTTGCATTCGGCAGAAATAAAAGATGATAAAATAAAAATTGATGAAAAAGAACATTCAGAATATAAATGGTTTGATTTTGCAGAAGCTATAAAAAAATTAACTTATGAAAATCAGAAAAAATGTTTAGAGATTGTGAATAATTTTTTGCAGAATATCTCTAAATTCAGAAGTTTCAAAACCTCCTCGGGAAAATTAGTCTTGGCTGGAAAAAATGCAAAAAGCAATGAAGAGTTAATCTCGCAGATTGAACAAGAAGAAGGAGTTCTTCATACGGCAAAACCCGGAAGCCCTTTTGTTAATATTAAATTATCAAAAAACGAAACAGCGTCGCAAGAGGATATAAAAGAATCTGCAATTTTTTGCGCTTCAAAAAGCCAGGATTGGAGAGACAATAAATCTGATGTGAAAGTTAATTGGTTTAAAGGAAAAGATATTTTAAAGAAAAAAGGAATGAAGATTGGAACTTTTGAAGTTAAAAATAAAAAGGATATTTTAATTAAAAAGAAAGAGATTGAAAGATTTTTAATTAAAAAGGAAATTTAAAAATGTTAATTAGACAAATGCAATTAGGAAAAAGCGGAATTACAGAAAATTTTATGAATAGTCTGAAAGCTCAGTTCAAGAATTCGCAAGTTATGAAAATCTCTGTTTTAAAATCTGCAACAAGAGACAGAGAAGAAATTATAAAAATTAAGGATGAGTTATTGGAAAAACTTGGAAAAAATTTTGAGTCCTCGCAAACTGTGGAAAAATTTCATGGAAATTTTACGGGCAAAATAATCGGCTTTACAATTATTTTGAGGAAGTGGAGACGAACAATTTCGCGAGAGAAAATTCAAAAATAAACCGGTAAATAATCGCGAGCGAGACCGAGAGAAAAAACCCGCGAATGAAATTAAAAACAGAATAGGGAAACTATTGTTGTTAAATTAGCAGAATGTTCTAAAAGATTTTTTCGGTGTCTATATCTCCCTCTAGACTTTTTGGAAAAAAGTTTTGACAGATTTAATGTCTATATCTCCCTCTTTTTTCAATGGCAGTCATTCTCTTAAATATTTTTTCAGCTTCTGTTTTTCCAAAAATTTTTTCATAAGAATTTAAAACTTCTTTTATTAAAATTTCACAATTTTTAAAATGTTTTGCTTCAAGAGCGTGTTTAAGCAAATGCAAATCGACTGCTTTGTCTTCTGTTTTGCTGCTGATATATCCGAGACCGAAATCTATGAAAAATAATTTATTTCTCTTTTCATCACCCCCTTTTGTAAATATAAAATCTTTTTTATCGGGGGCGTAAATCATATTTGAAGTTGTTAAATCTCCATGAATAATATTTTCTTTGTGAAGTTTTGCAACTGAACTTCCAATTTCTCTGCAAATTTCTTTTTGCTTTTCTAATGTAAAATTATTAAGATGCTCTGAAAGTTTTTTTCCTTGAATATATGGAATAATTATTTTATCAAAAGATTTTGATTCCATTGGCGTCGGACAATTTATTATTTTAGATGCCTTTTCTAAAAGTTTTGTTTCTGATTTTGTTCTTTTTTTTCTTATTTGAACATCTAAATCGGGATGCCTGTAAGATTTTGAAATTCTGTCTTTTATTATGAGATTTTTTGAATTATCAAGAAGAATTTTTGCTTCTGCGCCTTGCTGGATTAGTTTTAAAGCCATTTTTTATTTTTTTTAATTTCTCCTGAAATAACTAATAAAAATGCGAGAATCATTGAGCCGTCAATAATTAAACAATATTTGCAAAAAGCTTTAATCACAAATGCTTGCAGAAAAATAAAATAAAGCGCAATTAAAAAACCCAGAATTACTGCAGAATCTATTAATAATTGTTTATTTTTTGTTGGTATTTTTATTTGGGAAAAAGTAATTATTGACAGCGTTAAAAAAATGAATATTCCATATATTGAATTGCTTAGTCCAAAAAGATATGCATATTTTGAATTTTGAACAGCATTACAACTTCCTTTTTCATTAATTCCGCAAAAAGCAGAATTTCCGTGAGCAGTAGAAAGTATTATTATTGAACTAATTAGAGAGATGAGGAAGATGAGCAAGAGGAGTTTGTATTTCATTGTATGATATAGGAAAAATTGTTTTTAAGGATTTTGATTTGCTCGTCGCAAAATTGCTCGTTGCTTACTCGGATTTGTCTATAAATTGATGTGACGGTTTTTTTGACTATTAGCGATTTTACTTGATTAATTCGTCTTGAATTTCAATGATAAATAATTTTCTTTCCCATTTCAAAACCTCATCATTTTCTTTTTCCCAAATTTTTTTGCGAATTTCATAAGCTGTTTTTGACTCATTCCTTTTGACATATCCATATTTTCCATTCCGCCTTTTAGCATTTCTTTAAGCATTTTATACTGTTTTAATAATCCGCGGACATCTGAATTATTTACTCCCGCTCCTTGCGCAACCCTTGCAACGCGCGAATTTTCTTTTTCAAATATTTCGGGATTTTCTTTTTCTTCTTTAGTCATTGATTTTATTATGTGCTGCCATTTTGAGATTTTATTTTCTTGTTTTTCAAGAGTTCCTTCTGGAATTTTTGCTTTTCCAAAACCAGGAATCAAAGATTTTATTTTTTCAAAACCTCCTATTTGGGACATTGATTTTGACTGCTCAACAACGTCGTCAAGGGTTAATTTTCCTTCCATTAAATTTTTTTGAATCTGCTCCTGCTTTCCTTCATCTGTTACTGATTTTATTTTTTCAATTAAGGTCTGTAAATCTCCCATTCCAAGAAGCCGCGACAAAAAAGATTCAGGGTTAAAAATTTCAATATCATTAATTTTTTCGCCCGTCGTTATAAAATAAATTCCTGCTTTTGTTTCAGCGCAGGCCGTTAAAGCTCCTCCGCCTTTTGCAGTGGAATCCATTCGTGTTATTATAACTCCGGAAATATCAAGCGCCTGCTTAAATTCCTGAGCTTGTTTTTTTGCCGCCTGTCCAATATCTGCAGGCATTATTAAAATTATCTCTGTCGGTCTTATTTTTGAATTTAATTCTTTAATTTCTTTAATTAATTCTTTGTCTAAAGTATGCCGTCCTGCGGTATCAATTAAAACCAGCTCATATTTTTTTAATTCTTCTTCAAATTTTTTCCAGGTTTTAACAGCGTCGGTTTCTTTTAAATCTACAAAAACATTTAGATTGTTTTGTTCTCCTAACTGAATTAACTGCTCTTTTGCCGCCGGTCTGTGAACATCTAATCCGATTATTGCAGTTTTTTTTCCGCGTTTTGAAAACCAATTTGCAAGTTTTGCAATTGTTGTTGTTTTTCCTGCGCCGTATAATCCAAGAAGCATCACTCTGTTCTGTTCTTTTTGGAATTTTAGCTCTTTAGACTCTCCAAGAATTTCAATGAGCTGTTCGTGAAGAACTTTTATTAAATGCTCTTTTTTTTCAAGCCCCTTGATTCTCTCGTCAAACGCAGCTTTTTTTATTTTATCTGAAATCTCTTTGACAAGGACAATATTTACATCTGCTTCAATTAATGCTCTTTGCAAATCCCGGATTATACTGTCAACTAAATTTTTGTCAAGAAATATGGCATTTGCTATCTTGTCTGTTGTTTTTTTTAAGATTTCTCCTAATCGTTCAAGCATGTTTTAATAAGAAATATAAAGATTAAGAAGTTTTTGGTTTTGAGATTTATTTAATATACTCGTTAATTTCAACTAGAACTTTGTCATAAAACTTTTTGTTTATTTTACACAAATTTCTTTGAATTATTTTTGTGTTTATAGTAAATATTCTATGGGGTTTTATCCAGCTTTTAAATGGAAGTTTTCCATTTTCAAAATATTCTTTTTCAATAAGCATTCCTTCTTTTGTTGGATTTGAAGTTATTAGGCAACATATTCTATCTTCGCTATTGTTTATTTTTTTGTTTGAAATTATTAATGCAGGTCTTAATTTTGAGATGCTTAAATCAGTGTAAGGAAATGGAACTAAAACTATTTCTCTTTGTTCATACATTATTCCATCTCTCATCCATTTTGTTATCCCAATCTTTTTTTAGAACTTCCTGCGAAGCAAACATATTCATTACACTTTCATTTTCCATAATTTTTTTTATTTTCTCCATTTCAGCTACTCTTTGCTGAATGCATTTTCTGATAAACTCACTCCATTTTATTTCTGAATGCAGTTTCATTTTGTTATAAACTGCATCATCAATAGATAGGGTTACATTGGCCATATAGAGATAAGTGGACTCACTTATTTAAATGTTTTTGTTTTTAGGGGGAAATATAAAGATTAAGAAGTTTTTGGTTTATGAAAGTTATTTAATATATTCGTTAATTAATCAACTAAAGCCATTGGATCCCCACGGTTTAAAGCTGCTTCCCAAGATTCTTGCGTTGCAAATACTTTATCATGGTGTTCTCGCATTCTTTCCGTCTCATCATTTTGTCTTTTTTGAAATTGAGTATATTCTTTTTTTGCATTTTCATATAGTTGAGTAAAATTCTCTTCATAAAAACGGGCAATTCCTTTATTCCTATTATCTTTGGGATGATGTATGCTTTCTTCTCTAAGAGCTTGTTCAAGATGAGCACGAATAAGATGTCCCTGATTTAACCAATCATGTTTATTTGCTCCCTCTTCAACATTTTTTTTAATTTCTTCCCAGCGAGTTTTGAAAACTTCGGCTTCTTCTTTACTTTTTAGATATCCTGCAGTTAAAGAAAGATAATAAAGTATATGGCTCATTTGAGTATTTTCTAATTTTGGACCATACATATTTCCCCATAGATGACCTGAAATTTCTTTTGTTTTATCAAAAATATTATTAATCATTTCTAAATTATTCATTTCTTTTCACAATAACTTTTGTTTTTAAGTATTTATCTTTTCAGAAATATACAATCAATTTCACAACCCCAACTTCTCAATAAATTTCTTTTTATCAAATTTTTCAAAATCTTTATATTCCTGCCCTGTTCCGAGAAAAAGAATTGGTTTTTTTGTTGCATAACCAACGCTTAGAGCTGTTCCGCCTTTTTCATCAACATCTGCTTTTGTTAAGATAATTCCGTCAATTCCAATTGATGAATCAAAACTTTTTGCCTGTTCAACAGCGTCATTTCCGGTTATTGATTCTCCTATGAAAATTTTTAAGTTTGGTTTGCAGATTTTTGAAATTTTTTCAATTTGCGCCATTAAATTTTTTGCAGTGTGCATTCTTCCTGCTGTGTCAATTAAAACGCAGTCAAGATGTTTTTTTTCCGCATATTTTATTGCGTCAAATCCGACTGAAGCGGGATCACTTTCATATTTGTGGGCTACAACTTCTATTTCAAGTTTTTCGCCGTGTTTTTTAAGCTGTTCTATTGACGCTGCCCTGAAAGTGTCTCCTGCAGCGAGAACGCACGAGAAATTATTTTCTTTTAAAAAATAAGCCATCTTTGCAATCGTCGTTGTTTTTCCGCTTCCGTTAATTCCGCAAAATAAAATTACATAAGGCTTGGAAGGCTTTTCTTCTCTAAATTTTTTAATTTGAGCAAGCGCATCAAGAGGTTCTGCAAGAATTTCTGCAATAGTTTTTTTGAATGTTTCTTTTATTTCCTGTTCAATTTCTTTTTTTGAAAACTCTTTTCCGACAATTTTTTCTCTAAGTTTTTTAATTATTTTTTCTGCAGCTTCTAAGGCAACATTATTTTCCAAAAGAAGTGTTTCAAGCTCTTCAGCATAGCTGTTAAAATCTTTTTCAGAAATTTTTACTTTGGTAATTTTTGAAATAATTCTCTGAAAAAATCCTTTTTTATTTTCTTCCTTTTCCCTTGATTTTTCTTTAGTTTGACTTTTTCCTGAAGGCAAACTTGTCAAAAAATTTCCTATTTTTTGTTCCCGTTCTCTTGATTTTTCTTCCTGTTTTATATCTTCCCAGACTTTACCGCCAAGCTCTCTTTCTTCAGGGATTTCTTCCCTTTTTTCAGCTTCTTTATATTCGTGCTCTTCAATTGGCTTAATTTTTTCTTCTTCAATAAGTTCTGTGATTGTTTCTGTTTTTTCTATTTGCAGTTTAAGAATTTTTTTAGGTTTTTCAACAGGTTCTGCTTTTTTTACCAAGCCCGTTGCCCAAGTTTTTAATTTTTCACGAAGTTTGCTGAACATAGTTTTAGAATTGTTTTTTAATTTATAATATTAACTGATTTGAACAAATTTTATATTTTTTCTAACACTTTCTTTTTCATAATCCTTATAAATATGATTCTCTATTTTTTAATATGGTGAGTTATAAAATTTATTTGTTCAGACATGGAAAAACTTTTTTTAATGCAAAAGGTATTTTTACGGGATGGAAAGATTCAAAACTTGCTCCTGAAGGAATAAGAAATGCAAAAAAAGTGGCTGAAATTTTAAAAAATAAAAAATTCCAAATTGCTTTTCAAACAAGGTTATCCAGAAGCAAAGACACTTTAAAATATATTTTAAAATTTCATCCTGAATGCAAAAAAATTATCACCGACGATAGAATGATTGAAAGAAGCTATGGAATTTTAGAGGGGAAATCTCATAAAAGTTTTATTGATGAAATTGGAAAAAAAATTGTTGATTTAAAAATTGAAGGAAATGCTATTGAAAATTTAAGTCCAAAGGAGAGAGAAAAAGTTGAGAAATTTTTAGGCGAGGAAGAATATAAGGCAATTCATAGAGGGTACAATGTAGCGATTCCCAAGGGAGAATCTTTTGCAGATGTTGAAAAAAGAGTTAAAAAATTTATTATTTATTTAAAAAAATTTATCCGGAAAAACAAAGTGAATGTTGCAATTTCTGCGCATGGAAATTCTATACGACTTTTTAGAAAAATAATGGAAAAAACTTCAAAAGATGAGGCAACAAATTGGTTTATTCCTTATGATAAAGTTTTTGAATATAATATAAGCGCGTGATTGTTATTCAGAATAGAAATAAATAAAAACTGAAATTTATTAATACCTAAAATGATAACTTATAACGATATTTACGAAGCTGCGAGGCAGGAAAGATATTCTGAACAATTACAGCCTCTTTCAAAAAATTTTGTTGCAGAAGTTTCAAAATACCTTAAAGAAAAAAAACAATTTACTCTCAAAGAATCAGAAGAATTTTCGGGGGTAATTGACAAAACAAAAAAACAATTTGAAAACGCAGTTACTTTTTTTAAAGAGCTTATTGTCAGACGAAGGAAAAAAATCTTGAATTTGGTTTTAATCGCGGCTGAAACCGGCATTTCTAAAAAAGATTTTGAAAATATGCTTGATTTTGAAAAAGAACTTTTTGAAGAGCTTATGAAATGCATGGATGCTTCTGATAAAAAATTAAGCAGAATTTTAGATGGAAATAAATCAGGGCAGACTCAAAATAATGAGATGGTTATTTTTAAGGAAGATGTTGAAAGTTTTGTTGGATTAGACGCTGAGAATATGGGCCCGTTTGAAAAAGGCCAGATTGTAAATATTCCCAAATCAATTGCAAAAATTCTGTCTGACGGCGGAAAAGTTGAAGTTTGCGAATGATTAGTTTTTGAATTTCAAATAAGAAATCTTTTAAATCAATTAATTTATAATGTTCTATGCCGGTATAGCTTCCCAAGGAATGACCTCATTTAATGAGGCCTCAGCGATAGAGTGAAGGACTAAACCTTCGCAAAATGCAGAATGCCTGTATAGCTCAGTGATAGAGCAACTCACTTGTAATGAGTAGGTCGGGGGTTTGAATCCCTCTACAGGCTTTTTTGAGCAAAGCGAAAAAAAGACTGACGCGAAAATCTCGAAGAGATGTTTTCAGCGCAGGTTTTTGAGCAAAGCGAAAAAAAGAATGCAACCGAATGAAATGATAATTCAAACTTTTAGAACGAGGTGAGGAAATATTGAGGCAAAATTTTTTAGTTTAGGTTTTATTTTTCTTTAACAGCTTCTTCATTTTTTAAAAATTTTTCAACTTTTAAAATCCGAATATCGCAAAAAGATAACGGATAAATTTTTTTTAATTTTAAACTCAATTCTCTTTGAAATTTATTTCTTAAAATTTCTTCAAAAATTTCTTCTGAATTTTTTGATTTAACATATTTTATTAGTTCTTCTTTTATTTTTTCTCTTAAAACTTTTCTGATTTGCCGTGAAACTTTGTTTCTTGTTACAATTAATGGTTTTATTCTTAAAACAGAATTTTTGCTTTCTGCTGAAAAAGAGTCTTCTACATAATCGCTCCCTTTTCTGACAACTCTTCTTAAAAAAGTCGGCATGATTTCAATTTCTACCGGAGTTGAAGTTGCTTTGTCGTCCTGAATTACCGCTTTTAACCGCAAAAGAACATTTTTTCCTTTTAGAAGTCTGGTTAAATCATACTTTATATCTCTGCCTTCCAACTCTTTTATATCAAATGCATACAACTGAGTTTGTTTATTTATTATAGGGATATCAACATCAAAAAACTTTTTTTTCTTATGTATTTTTGCCATTTTATTCTTGTGTTAATTTTCCTGCTCGTTTATTTCTTCGTCCTTGCCTATATTTTGATTTTTTGCATATCTGGCAGGTGTACATTATATTTGTTTTTTTATTTGTTTTTGTTT
>Ga0209541_10016429_pt1 | contig 10940 bp, 10 predicted proteins | sample RifCSPlowO2_01_FD_184027 | JGI IMG/M metagenome (GOLD analysis project Ga0209541, IMG submission 184027) | Groundwater microbial communities from Rifle, Colorado - Rifle CSP2_plank lowO2_0.1 (SPAdes) (version 2) | ecosystem: Environmental > Aquatic > Deep subsurface > Groundwater | place... | reverse complement strand
GGAGAGTTTACCATAGATGATCTTGACGTTTCCGGGTATGAGCCTGAATCGCAGAGATACATGGCCGAACAATTTATGTGTTACTTCACGGTAGATCCAGACCTGCTGGCAGTTCGTTTTAACGCCAAGCCAAAAATTAAAGCTAGTGTGGCGAATATATTTAGGCAGACCGACCGGCCGTTTTCAAGAAGAGATTGTGATGCAAACGACAGAGAGAATGGCCAATGGTATAAACAATGTAGTCGGAGATAATTTTTAAATCAAACAATAATAAACATTTGTTCACGTGTGGGTTTAAGATAACTTCTCCAGAAATCTAACGAGCTTCTAAAATAATCCCTTTTAGATCAAGCTTGCGACCGTCCCTTCGGGGCGGAGTTGAATGGCGTGTCGAACACGACTTTTTTTCTAGAACTCCTTTGTAAAACTCAAGCTGGTAACGTGGCGCTCTCCAAAGGAGGCAACCATAAACATCTACCAGCTAAACACCCATGCGCATCCGGCAGGTTGGGACGCCTGGCGTTTCGAATGATGCGCGAAATATCGCTACAAGATGTTCGAGCAAGAGTGGAGTGCACCCCTAAAGTAGGATAGGGAGATAAGCTTATGATCTGTCCTGTCTTTGGGAGAAAAGGAGGTGCACCACAATTTACTCTCACAAAACAAAGTGTATTGTAAGGTTCTCTCCGGAGATAAACACTTCAAAAATTTAAAGAATGTTGTTTTCTTAGAATAAACATCAATAAAACAGAAAGAAAGACAACTTACACTTTCTTCACATAATCAATGCACATGCCAGCAGCGACAGTCTGGCCAGCATCCCTAATAGCGAAACGGGACATCTGAGGAATGTCCTTGTTCTTCTCAATCACAAGAGGCTTCGTCGGCTTAATCTGCACAATCGCGGCATCGCCATTCTTCAACATATCAGGGTTTTCTTGTATCGTCTCTCCAGTCGCGGGGTTAATCTTCTTCACGAGCTTGCTGATCTGACAAGCCACCTGCGCAGTATGGATATGGAATACTGGCGTGTAGCCAACAGTCATCACACTCGGATGATTAATAACAACAATCTGCGCAGTAAACTCAGACACTACGGTAGGAACATTCGTCTCATGCCCAAGCACGTCACCGCGAGCAATATCCTTCTTGTTCACCCCACGCACAGAAAACCCAACATTGTCGCCAGGCTCGGCCTGAGCTATCTGCTCATGATGCATCTCAATCGTCTTCACTTCACCCTTCACACCATTTCCCTCACGGCCAGGAACGATAATCACCTTGTCACCAGTCTTCATAATCCCGGTCTCGACACGACCAACAGGCACAACACCAATACCTGTAATGTTGTACACATCCTGGATGGGAAGCCTCAATGGAAGATTTACCGGCTTCTCAGGGGGAGTAAAGAGATCCAACTGCTGCACCAACGTCGGACCAGCGTACCATGACATCTTATCGCTCTTCTTCACAATATTCTCACCCAAGAAACTCGCAGTAGGAATAAACTGCACCTGCTCCACCTTGTAGCCAACATTCTTCAAATAACTGGAAACATCCTTTTTTACCTCCTCGAATTTTTGCTGAGAATAATTCACGACATCCATTTTGTTCACGATCACCGCAAGCTGGCTCACCCCAAACGTCCTGCACAAGAAGATGTGTTCCTTTGTCTGCGCCATCACGCCATCAGAGGCAGCGACGACCAAGATCCCGACATCAGCCTGAGAAGCTCCAGTAATCATATTCTTGATAAAATCCCTGTGGCCGGGGGCATCGATAATCGTATACTCATACTTTGACGTCAAAAATTTCTTATGACTCAAGTCAATCGTGACTCCACGCTCCCTCTCTTCCTTCAAGTTATCCATCACGAACGCAAACTCAAACCCTGCCTTTCCAAGCTCCTGAGCGGTCTCCTTCAACTTCCTCATCGCCTGCTCATCAATATTTCCAGAATCAAACATCAGACGACCAACTGTCGTACTCTTTCCATGATCAACATGACCAACAAACACAATATTAATGTGCGGTTTTTCCCTTGCCATCTTTCTCTTCTCCTCTAAGACGATCAAAAAGTAGTACCAATCCCATTTATAAATCTTCTCATTTTTGAAACGCGAAGCCATCCAAAAACTATATAAAACCCCTCAAAACAACACCGATACTAAAGGAGGAATAACTCATGGACGTTGTAATACCACCCTTCTCTACCTTTGAAGATGAAGACTTTGAGGACGAAGACACAGAGGAAAAAGAAGATGATCCTGAGGAAGACGACGGCTACGAACCAGAATAAACCACACCTTTAAAAGAACTTCTTCTTTCATTTTTTCCATGCACCTCAAAACAGACTTTCATCTGCACGCCGCGGAAGACAAGCACGACGTCATCAGTTACACAAGCAAACAATTACTCGACGGCCTCTCATCAAGGGGGTACCACGCGGCAGCACTCACCTTTCATGATCATGCTTACTTCACCGAAGACCTTCAAGCCTATGCCAAGAAAAAAGAAATCACCCTCATTCCAGGCACAGAACGCACTATCGAAGGAACACATATCCTTATTCTCAACGCAAAAGAAGAAGAACTGGAGGGCATTAACAGCCTTGAAGACCTGAAGAAAATAAAAAGAGAAGACACGCTCATTATGCCCTCTCATCCTTTCTACTTTTTCAACGCGCTCGGGAAAAACCTTGAAAGAAACATCCATTTATTTGACGCGATTGAATACTGCCACTTTTATCTTCCCTTCCTAAACTTAAACAAGAAGGCAGTAGCACTTTCTCAGCAATACAATAAGCCACTCGTGGGAAACTCAGACACACACTATCTCTTTCAGCTCGGCCACACCTACAGCATCGTAAACGCTGACAAGAACGACGCTCGCTCTCTCATCAAAGCCATCAAAGAGGGAAGGGTTGAGGTAAAGAGCACGCCACTGAGTTTGTGGAACTTCCTCAAAGTCAGCATCGCACTCTTCCTCTACATGCCATTCAAGATTTGGAAGAGAAGAGGACACTACTAGAATTCCTTCGCAACCTGAAACAACAGACCCTCTTTCAAATGATCAGCAGTCACCATCATGCCTACAGGCAAGCCTTTTGAAAAACCAACTGGAACGTTCGCATGAGGCAACCCCGCAAGATTCGGACCAACGGTCAGCACGTCAATCATATAATTCTCAAGCAAAGAAAGCTTCGAAACGTCATTAATCTTGGGGGGAAGCATCGGAACAGTAGGACTCACCAACACATCAACATTCTTGAACGCTTTCTTATACTCCTCAATAATCTTTGTTCTCACCTTCATCGCCTTGATATAATAAGCGTCACGAAACCCAGACATCCTCGCAAACGTTCCAAGCATGATCCTTCTTTTCGCTTCTTTTCCAAAGCCATGACTCCTCACAGAAGTAAAATACTCGCTGAAGTCACCTTTCAACTGCTCGTGCAACCCATACCTCATCCCACACAACTTCGCAAGATTCGAAGAAGCCTCAGACGTCGCAATAAGATAATAACAAGGAATGCCATACTTCACGCTCAGTGGCAACGATATTTCCTTCACAACACAGCCCAAAGACTCAAGCTTCCCAACGGCCTTCTTCACCTGAGCCTCAACCTCCTTATCCACACCGTCCCCAAAGGCGTCTTTTATTATTCCCACCCTCATCCCTTTCACATCCTTCTTTAAAAAAGAAGTGTACTCCTCAGGAGAAGCACGAAGGCTTGTCGCGTCTTTCTCATCAAACCCAGCAATCACCTCCAACATCAACGCAGCGCCATACACCTCACTACATAACGGCCCAACCTTATCCAACGAGTTCCCATAATCAATCAAGCCATACCTTGAAACAAGACCATATGTCGGAGCCAGACCAAACACTCCACAAAACGACGCAGGGTTCACAATCGAACCACCAGTAGACTCGCCAAGAGCAATATGCAATGGCATCTTTTGGGCCAACCCGGCAGCGCCACCAGAAGACCCGCCAGTCACCCTTTCCTTATCAAATGGATTCAAAGGAACCTTGAACCCAATCCCAACGTTCGTGGAAAACCCCCCAAAACCAAACTCATCCTGGCCTGTCTTTCCAACAATCAAGGCACCCTCACGAACTGAACGCTCAACAACAGTCGCATGAAACAACGGCTTGTAGCCAGCGAGCATTTTCGAGCCAGCAGTAGACTCAACACCCTTCACGCAAATGGAATCCTTCACAGAAACAGGAACACCAGCAAGCTTTCCAGAAGGTTTTATCCGCAACTTTCTCGCCTGGCCTATCGCCAACTCCCTAGACACAGCGTTCATGTAATGAAACTCCTCATTCACACGCCCAAGCTCGTCAAACACTTTCTCAGTACACTCAACAATATCCACACTCCCAGACTTCACCTCAAGAAGAAACTCTTTAAGATTCATTAGCCCCACCCAATGCCCCTGTCCCAAATCTATCAAGGTACGCAGCCGCACACGCACGCTCAAAAGAACCAACTTCAGGAACAACATACGAAATTCCCAACAGCCCGCACTTATGGCGGGAGTACAAGTAGCCTCTCGCTACTTCCAAGATGGCATCATCATTAATTCTCTTCACCAGTTCAGGGTCAGCCAACACACGCGGAATAAACTTCGCGTATTCATGATCAGGAATAGGGCCCAACTCTTGCAAAGGCTCAACAACATTTGGCCTGTCATTTCTCAACAGTTTTAAAAGAGCCTCCAATATCATAACGCCTTCGGCCCTACAAAGTAGCCGTCTTTTTTATGCTTTGTGTTTGACAAGATACTCTCACGATCAACACACTCACCAGGATCATCCTCACGCACAACATTGCGAACACCAACAGGATGCGCGCTTACTCCTGTTTTTTCAGTATCAACCTCCCTCAATTTCGAAAAAGCCTCAAGAACCTCCTGGAACTGCGGCACGAACTCTTCTATTTCTTCATCAGTTAAAGATAATTTTGCGTTCTTCGCCACTTTTAAAATAAGCTCTCTGTCAATGCCCATCAACACAAGAACATCCTCAACCTATATAAATAATGCGCCTGCGAAAAAACCAAAACCAACATTTATATAGTACCCCTCTAAAAACTCCAGATAATACTATGAACATTGAAATCTGCACTATCGGCGGCTACAACGAAGTAGGCAAAAACATGACCGCCATCAAAATAGACGAGGAAGTCATCCTCTGCGATATGGGCATTTATCTTCCACCAATCGTCAGCTTACAACAACAAGACGACACAGGAGAAAAATATGTGCCCTCGACGCAACAACTCGTCAAAATAGGCGCAATCCCGGATGATAGCGTTATTGAAGACTGGAAAGACAAAGTCAAAGCAATCGTCCTCGGACACGCACACCTTGACCACATCGGCGCAGTCCAATACCTCGCAGCAAAATACAGAGTGCCAATCATCGGAAGCCCCTACTCCTTGCAAGTCCTGAAATCCATCCTCGAAGACGAAGACATCATCCTTCCAAACAAACTCATGCCTACAGCTCTTGATAAAAAAATCAAACTTACAGAAAACATCAGCCTTGAACTCATCAGCATCAGCCACTCCACCCTCCAGTGCTCTCTCGTCGCCTTGCACACCAAGAAAGGCGTCATCATGTACGCGACAGACTTCAAACTGGACAACAATCCTATCATTGGAAGCAAACCTAACTACAAACGATTACGAGAACTTGAAAACCAAGTGTTATTATGTATCTGCGAATGCTTGTACGCTCCAAAGGAAATCAAGACGCCTTCAGAAAGCGTCGCGCGAGAAATGCTCAAAGACGTTTTACTTGGCGTTGATAACGAAGGCAAAGCCATCTTCGTCACAACCTTCGCCAGCCACCTTCCCAGAATACGAAGCGTCCTAGACTTCGCAAAAAGACTGAACAGAAAAGCAGTCATCCTCGGAAGAAGCATGCACCGCTACATCAAAGCAGCAGAAAAACTTAACCTCATCCACTATTCCAAGGAGGCGCAAGTCATCCCCTATAGAAGAGACGTAGAAAAAAAGCTACGCGAGATAGAAAAACGAAGGGACAAATACCTTGTTTTATGCACAGGCAACCAAGGAGAACCAGGATCAATCTTAGACAAGATCGTCAACAAAAAACTCCACTTCACCTTCAAAGAAGAAGACCATATCGTCTTCTCCTGCAATACCATCCCAGCAGAAATCAATATCGCTAACAGGGCAGCCTTGGAAAATCAGCTCAAAAAAATGAAGGTAAGAATCTTCACCTCGATCCATGTCAGCGGACATTCTGGACGGGAAGACCTCAGGGATTTCATCACCATGCTCAAACCAAAACACCTCATCCCGTGCCACGGGGAACCAACTATGGAAGGAGCATTCAATGAGTTAGCGCAAGAAATGGGCTACGTCACAGGAAAAAACGTCCACATCATGAAAGACGGAGAAAAACTCAAACTGACTTTCTAACACTTATTTCTTTCCACAACTATCTATAAAAATACCAACACCTTTTTTTCCCCTTAATGAAATTCGCACACCTCTCAGATTGCCACTTAGGAGGATGGAGAGACAAAGGCCTCAGAAGATTAGGAATAGAAAGCTTCAGGAAAGCCATAGAAACAGCACTCCAAGAACGAGCAGGATTCATCCTCATCGCGGGAGACCTCTTTGACACAGCACTGCCGCCTTTAGACATCCTCAAAGACGTGACAAGCATTCTTGTCCTTCTTAAAGAACAGGATATTCCCGTTTACCTTATTCCAGGAAGCCACGACTACTCAGCGTCAGGAAAAACCATGCTCGACATCCTCGAACACGCAGGCCTCGTCGAAAACGTCATGAAACTCCAAGACAATACCCTTACGTTCACCACAGACAAGACAGGAACAAAAATCACAGGCTACATGGGAAGAAAGGGAGGGCTAGAAAAAAATAATTACACAACCATGAACTACGCAAGCCTCGAACAAGAACCAGGATTCAAAATCTTCCTGTTCCACACCCTTCTCAATCAATTCAAAGAAGTAGGCTTTGAAACTCTCGATTGCGCTGATTTAAGCATCCTGCCTAAAGGATTCAACTACTACGCAGGAGGACACCCACACTTCGTCAGAAACGCAACCTTCCAAGAGTATGGCACCATCGCTTACCCGGGACCAACCTTTCCCAACAACTTCAAAGAACTCGAAGAACTCCACCATGGGGGATTTTACCTTGCGGAAACAACCAACAACAAACTCACCTTAAAACACGTCTCTCTTAAACTCAAAGAGGTCACAACGCTCTTCATCAATGCCGATGGTAAAACACCGGCACAGGTAGAACAAGAAATCCTCACCAGCCTCCCTCATCCTGAAGACAACATCATCACTCTCAGAATAGAAGGAACACTCAAAGAAGGAAAACCCTCAGACATCGATTTTAGAAACATCAACAAACACTGCGAAAAGGCATACGCACTCCTCAAAAACACAACAAAGCTTGTTACACAAGAATACGAACAACCAGCAATCCACGAACCATCAGAAACACTTGAGCAAGACCTCATCAAACAAACACTGACAAACACTTTTCACAACGAAGAAGAAATAATCTACACTCTCATTACCGCCCTCGACAAAGAAAAACTCGAAGGAGAAAAGACCCAGGATTACGAGACAAGAATCATCAATGAAGCAACCAAAGCACTCCCATGATCCTCAACACGCTCACTTTGGAAAACATCAGAAGCTTCACTAAACAAACCCTCGCCTTTCCCCAAGGAAACACTCTCCTCTCAGGAGATGTCGGCAGCGGAAAGAGCACCATCCTCCAAGCAATAGAATTCGCACTCTTCGGTCTCAAACGCGGAGAACTCAACGGAGGCAGCCTTCTTAGAAACGGAAAAGACACCGGATCAGTAGCGCTCGCCTTTACCCTCAATGACAAAGAAGTTTTTATCAAGAGGGCACTCAAGCGAGGAACCAACAGCATCAGCCAAGACTTTGGATTTCTCAGCGTCAACGGCACCGGACAAGACTACACCAGCACGGAACTCAAACAACGAATCCTCGAACTCCTCAACTACCCAGAAGAAACACTCACCAAGAAATCCATGATCTACAGATACACTGTCTACACTCCACAAGAGGACATGAAACTCATCCTCTCAGGAAACGACGAAGACAGAATGGAAACCCTCAGAAGAGTCTTCAACATCGACAAGTACAAACGCATCAGAACCAACGCGAGAATTCTCATAGGCTCTCTCAGGGAACAACGCAAAGAACTCGCGGGATCAATCTACGATCTCGAAACAAAGAGGCAAGCAGCACTTGAAAAAAGACAGCAGCTTTCCCAACTCCAACAATATCAAGAAACAGCAAGAAAGAGCCTAGAAACAAAAAGGCAAGCAGCACTTGAAAAAAGACAACAGCTTTCAAAGCAGGAACAAGCAGCCTCCACTCTTGTCAACCTCAAAAAAGAACATGCCCTTCAAGAATTCATCCTCACCACGACAAGAGAACACCTCAAGAAAGGCACAAAACACATCAATATCCTCCTCGAAGACATCCACGCTCTCGCCAAAGAAACCACCAACCAACCAACCAACCCACTAGAACTCAAACGCCACATAGAACTCGTTACCAGCGTAGAACAAAACCTCAAAGACATTACCACAACCATAACTAGCATCAGGGTACTTAAACACACAAGTGAGACTCTCAAAAAAATTATTAGCAGGCTCACCACCTGCCCCACCTGCCTCCAACCAGTACAAGAAGAACACAAGCACCTCATCCTCACCAACGAGGAAGAAAAGGCAAGGAACTTTGAACATCAGCTCTCAACACTCCTCTTCCAAGAGCAAACAACAGCACACCACCTCTCCAATCTCAGACAAGAACTCGAAGCAATGAGAGAACAAGAAAAAATCAGCGGCATCATCAGCGTCAAAACACAAGAACTTGAAAAGAAAAAGATTGCACTCGAAGACCTGAATAAAGAACAAAAACACCTTGACCAACAACTTGAACAACTAACCGGGACCGTTAATCACCTTGAGCAAGAAATAAACATCCTCAAAAACACAGAACACGCTTACGCCCAAGCAAGACAAGAACACGAACAAGCGCTCGCTGAAGAACAACAAGCAGCAATCTCTTACGCAACACTCACCAAGGAACTCACCATCGAGGCATTAAACCTTGAAGAACTTACAAAAGAAATCCAACACAAAGAACAACTCAAAACACAACTTGAGCGCTTCACAAAAATCCAACACTGGATCGAAGAGCACTTCATCATCCTCATGGAAACCCTTGAAAAAACAATCATGAGCAGCCTCCACCACGACTTCCAACACCACTTCAAAAAATGGTTCAACCTCCTCATCGAGGAACAGCATCTTCATATACACCTCGACCCAACTTTCACCCCAAGAATAGAACAAAACGGCTACGACCTAGATTATGAAAGCCTCAGCGGTGGAGAAAAAACAGCTGCGGCACTCGCCTATAGGCTAGCACTCAACCAAGCCATCAACAATTTGTCCTCAGCAATCACCACCAAGGACTTGCTCATCCTCGATGAGCCAACAGACGGCTTCAGCACAGAACAACTCGCAAAACTCAGAGACGTTCTCCAAGAACTCACCATGAAACAAATCATCATTGTCAGCCACGAACAAGAAATAGAAAGCTTTGTCGAGAATATCATTAGGCTGGAAAAACAAGACTCCATCAGCACAATATTATATTAAGCAATTCAACTTTCGATAGCTTATGAAAATATAATAGATGCTACATAAACAACCTCAACGCCTTCGCAATCGGAAGACCATCAACAACAACCCTCTCCCGCACCCGTTCAGTCAAGTGCTCCAACTTTTTCTGCTTCAACGTGTCGTCAATCTTCTTCAACAAGTAACTCACTTTTTTCAGCGAACACAAGGCAGCACACAACGCATCACGCTCATGCTTGTTGCCCAACGGAATAAAATAAGGCTGCCGTTTTAAAAAGGCATCAACAACCTTCGTCTTCTCATAAAACTGCAGGTTCTTCTCAGGCTTAAGAACACGCGCACCAAGCACTCCAGCAATCTTTTTCACTAACCGAGGAGCAGGAGTCACATCAGTTCCAACAATCGCAACCTTCCCGAAAGAAGAAATCTCACTAACAAGCGTATCAGCAGAAGCGTTTCTACCAGAAAAAACCTTCACCACCTCACCAGACAATGTCATTAACACCACCGCACTCTCAGTCCCAGGATCAATACCCGCAATCAGCAAGCTTCCCATTCTTCATTTTTCTAAAGAACTTATCCTAAAAAAAGTTTTCGGCTAGAAATCTATATAAACGAACTCCTCCATGTTACCCGCAAATAACGCTAAAACGACTACAATTGTAATAATGAAAAACGCGATAAACATCGAATTTAACACCATTCTTATCTTCATTTTCTCTATCATCGGACTTCTTATCATTGACCTCTTCTTAGTTCCCGCATATATCGGCAAATCCTACCTTTACGATTTCCGCGCCAATAACCCCGAGGGACTTTATAATCTTATAAGTTTTGCTATAGACTACAATCAACCTAAGGTATACTTCATCGGCGATTCTGTCTTTTGGGCATCAGGACTCAGCAGGAATGAAACGATTGCTGCGCGTTTCGAACGCTGCGATCCTGAAAAGAGACAAGCATTCAACCTTGCGTTCAAAGGGTCACGTCTCAACGATCTGGCTCTTCTTGTAAACCTCACCCAGCGAGACGCGCTTATCATACTTGAAGTCAATCCTCTTGGTCTTCAAGGAAACATCCATCAGGCAACAATCCAAGGCTTCACAAAAAAAGAACCCCTCAACTTCTCCTTTCCCAACCTCTACCATCACCGATACACCCTCCAAAATGTTTTTTTCGAAGGATCAACCAAAGAAAAACTTTACAAATATTACGAAACATTCT
>Ga0209541_10016428_pt1 | contig 10941 bp, 10 predicted proteins | sample RifCSPlowO2_01_FD_184027 | JGI IMG/M metagenome (GOLD analysis project Ga0209541, IMG submission 184027) | Groundwater microbial communities from Rifle, Colorado - Rifle CSP2_plank lowO2_0.1 (SPAdes) (version 2) | ecosystem: Environmental > Aquatic > Deep subsurface > Groundwater | place... | reverse complement strand
CTTTTTCTCTGATAACTTCTGCTCTTTCAATAAATCTTTTATCGTTAAGAAGAATTGCGCCACCTTCTCCACAATGAAAGTTTTTAGTTTCGTGGAAGCTAAGGCAACCTATATGTCCAATACTGCCTAATAAACGCTTTTTATAGCTTGCCATTATTCCTTGGGCAGCATCTTCAATAACAAACAAATTATAACTATTAGCGGTTCTCATTATTGTATCCATCTCACAGCCAACGCCAGCATAATGCATAACAACTATAGCTTTAGTTTTTTTAGTAATCGCGTCTTTTATTTTCTTTTCATCAAGATTCATAGTATCAGGACGAATATCCACAAACACAACCTTTGCACCCCGAAGCACAAAAGCATTTGCTGTAGAAGGAAATGTATAAGAGGGCATAATCACCTCATCGCCGTTCTTTATATCAATCAAAATGGCTGACATCTCGAGTGCCTGGGTACAAGAAGAAGTAAGTAGAGCCCTTTTTACTCTAGCGGTCTTTTCTAACCATTCATTGCATTTCTTAGCAAAAAATCCCTCACCAGAAAACTTTTTGTTTTTAAGCACTTTTGATAAATATCTTATCTCTTTTCCAGTAACTAAAGGGATATTAAAAGGAATCATAGAATTTAACCTGTTATTGATATCCTCAATGTCTTTTGCTATACCAATTTTTATAATGCAACTTATATTGTTTTTTATTTTTTATTTCCTGCCACCAGTTTTTATTCTTTAAATACCAATGTATGGTTAACTCCAAAGCATCTTTGAAATTATATTTGGGTTTCCATCTTAACTTTTGTATTTTCTCGCAATTAAGCGCATACCTTCTATCATGCCCTGGTCGGTCTTTTACATATTTAATTAAACCTTCTGGCTTTGTCATCAAACTTAAAATTATTTTGGTTAATTCTTTATTTATCTTCTCGCAACCTGCACCAATATTGTAAATCTCTCCTATCTTTCCGTTATGCATAACTAAATCTATTGCTTGGCAATTATCTTCCACAAAAATCCAATCGCGCACATTCAGACCATCGCCGTATAAAGGTAGTGGCTTATTTTTTAAGGCATTCGTGATAAATAAGGGAATTATTTTTTCGGGGTACTGATAGGGGCCAAAATTATTGCTGGAACGAGTTATTAATACAGGCAATTTATTTGTCTTATAATAAGAAAGCGCTAATAAATCACCTGCGGCTTTACTTGCGGCGTATGGGTTTGAAGGATTTAATCTATCGTTTTCTTTAAATCTCCCCTCGAGAATACTACCGTAGACTTCATCAGTAGAAATATGAATAAATCTTTTTAGGTTGTGCTTTAGCGCAACTTTTAATAATTGATTAAGACCATCTACATTTGTACGTAAAAATTTATTGCAAGAGATAATCGACCTATCTACGTGGGTTTCGGCTGCAAAATTTACAATTATATTACAATCTTTCATAATTTTATTTAAAATTTTACTATCACAGATATCCCCTTTTATAAATTTATAATTTTGGTTTATATCAATATCGCGAAGATTATCTAAATTACCTGCGTAAGTAAGTTTATCTAAATTTATAATTTTATATTGGGGGTATTCATGCAGTATATACCGGATAAAATTTGATCCGATAAAGCCTGCTCCGCCCGTTACTAATATTTTATATACTCCTGGACGCATTCTTCTAATGCCTCGTGTATATCTCTTACTTTGAAACCTGTTTTCTCTAGTTTTTCCGTAGACAGAATAAGATTTGTTCTGACCAAATTTAGTCTATTCTTATCAATCACCTCATACTCAAACCCAGATGCATATTTCTTATATATCTCCATAAGCTCAGAATATATCAAAGCACCTTTATTTACGACATTATAAATCCCCTTCGCTTCTATTTTAATTAAATGACGCAGCGCTTTAATAAAGTCAGGAATGTAAGTAAGCGAATTAGGCATATCAATGACTTTCTTGTAATTAATGAGTTTTGTCAGGATATTCCTCGGGTGTGGCTTAATATCCAGAGGTACGCGGATTCTTGCGATTAAAATTGGATATTTTGTAGATAATATCCTTAGTACCTGTTCTGCATATATCTTTGTACGGCTATAAAAAAGTTCAAAAAAGTCAGGTTCCTTTTTTTCATCCATGGGAGAATCCTTAAGGTAATCATAATGGTAAATGCAACCGCTACTTATATGAATAAACCGGATATTATTGCGCAATGCTGCCTCGGCTAAAATAACAGGAACAAATACATTGGCAGAAATAGCCTTATCTTTTTCCAATTCGCAATCATCTACGTTATTTTTACCGGTAAAACCGATGCAATTTAGTAGAATTTCCGGGTGATACTCGTTTATCAGGATTTCTGCATCGCGATAGGAATAAATCTTTCTATCTGAGATGTCGCATTGTAATTCCTTTTGCAATCTGCTACCGATAAAGCCTTTTCCTAAGAGAAGAATTTTATTTTGTTTCATTATAGATCTTCTTTAAATATTCTCCATATTCTGTATTTATTTTTTCTGCTAGTTTTCTCAACTGTTGCCTGTTTATATAATTCATCTTATAGGCAATTTCTTCTATGCAACCAATCTTTAATCCTTGCCTATCCTCCACTGTTTTTATAAACATGGAGGCATCAACCAAGGCATCGTATGTTCCTGTGTCCAGCCACGCATAGCCACGGCCTAAGAGTTTAACATTCAATTTTCCCATTTTGAGGTACTCATTATTAATATCAGTAATCTCTAATTCACCCCTCCGGGAGGGTCTTAGTGACTTGGCGATTTTAATTACCTGATTATCATAGAAATAAACTCCGCAGATTGCATAATTTGACTTGGGCTCTCTAGGCTTTTCTTCAACAGAAACCACATTACAATGATTATCAAATTCAATAACTCCATATCTCTGCGGGTCTTTTACATAATAACCAAAAATAGTAGCTCCAGATTTTAAGCCTGCAGCATCTTTTAATAACTCAGTTAAATCGTGACCATAGAAAATATTGTCTCCTAAAATTAAACATACGGCATCGCGAGCAATAAATTCCTCTGCGATAATGAAACTTTCTGCTATCCCTTTGGGTTCATTTTGTATACTATAACTAAGCACTATTCCCAATTCACTGCCATTACCTAATAGATCTTTAAATCTTGGAGTATCCTGGGGTGTTGAAATTATTAAAATATTCCTGATTCCTGCAAGCATTAAAACTGATAAAGGATAATAAATCATCGGTTTATCATAAACAGGAAGCATCTGCTTACATACCCCCTTAGTAATAGGGTGCAGTCTCGTTGCTCTCCCGCCAGCTAAAATAATCCCTTTCATTTCTGAATAATACCCTCTTCTAATTGTTCATATGATTTCGATTCTATTTCTTTTCCAGAATTTTTCTCTTGGTCCTGCATAAAAGCAAATTCTTTCTTCAGTATCTCTATCTCTTCTTTTAAATTGTTATACTCCTGTATCTTCCAAGTCAAAAATTCCTGTGTTAGATGAAACTTTATGTTCAACCCTTCTGGTGTAAGCAGATACACATAACCCAGTTTATTTTTTGACTGCTTAAAATTCTTTATCTCTATTATCCCCTTATTAACAAGGGCCCTGATAAGAAAATTAATCTTGCCAAGACTAAGTGATAGCCGCTTAGATAAATAACGCTGGGTTAAATAAGAATTTGACTCTATTTCTTTGAGAAGATTAAGGACCTTTTCCGATTCTAAATAATTACTGGGCTTATTCATGAAAATGGGTATAATAATTGTTCAAAATATGAACAATGATGTTAAAAAAATATTATAGCGCATTCTTTAAAAAATGCAAGGTTTTTTTGGAGTATTTTTTGATTTCATAGGAATATAACTTTATGTAATTAAAAGAGTTAGCAAAAATTAAAATTTATAGTCCTTTTTTAATAATATATTCGCATAAATCTACCACTCTCAGCGAATAAGCCCATTCATTGTCATACCAGCCCATGATTTTAACCAGTTTGCCACCAATGACCTTGGTCAGTTCAGCGTCAAAGATGCAGGAATAATTAGAACCGTAAAAATCCCGCGAAACCAAGGGCTCGGTAAGATACTGCAAGATACCCTTAAGGTCAGTTTCAGACGCCTTTTTAAAGACTTCATTTACCGATTCTGCAGTTGCTTCTTTTTCTACGATACAGGTTAAATCTGTCAAAGAAACATCCGGGGTAGGCACGCGGATGGCCAGGCCGTCCATCTTTCCTTTTAATTCCGGTATTACGCTGCCAATGGCCTTGGCTGCGCCAGTTGAGGTAGGTATCATGGAAAGGGCGGCTGCGCGCGCGCGCCTTAAATCTTTATGGGGAAGGTCTAATATTTTCTGGTCATTGGTATAAGAGTGGATAGTAGTCATAATACCGCTTTGAATGCCAAAATTATCTAACAGCACCTTGGCCATAGGCGCCAGGCAATTGGTGGTGCAGGAGGCATTAGAAATGATATTATGTTTTTTAGGGTCATAGTTTTTCTCATTGACTCCTAAGACGATAGTGATATCTTCACCCTTGGCTGGGGCAGAGATAATAATCTTTTTTGCGCCTCCGTTTGTAATATGGCCGATGCATTTTTCTTTATCTGTAAATACCCCTGAAGACTCTATCACTATTTCCACTCCGTAATCCTTCCAGGGAATTTCCGCCGGTGATTTTGCGCTTAAGACTTTAATCGTCTTACCATTAACAATTAAGGCATCTTCCTTTGCTTCCACGCTGGCATTTAAAGTTCCGAAGTTGGAGTCATACTTTAAAAGATGCGCTAATGTCTTTGTGCCTACAGGCAGGTCATTTACTGCTACAAAATCAAACTCCTTGGTGCCTTTGGCTAAGGCTGCCCGATATACCAGTTTTCCAATCCTGCCAAAACCATTAATTCCCACTTTTACTGCCATTTCTTTTAACCTCCTTTAATGAGCCCATAACTTACGAATCCCGAACCTTCGGGATGAGTAAGTTATAAGTTCGGACTGATAAGTTATGTCGCTTACATTAGTTTTAATATGTGTCTCCATAACTTATGCCCTCACTTATTTTTCTCTTAAGTATTTTGCGGCTAATTCAGGCGGGGTAGACACCACATAAAATCCTGAGCCCCATTCAAATCCGGCTACGCGGGTTAATTTTGGCATGATCTCAATGTGCCAGTGGTAACCTTCTGTTCCGCTATCTCCGTTTATGGGTGAAGAATGGATAATAAAATTATATGCGGGATCAGCAAATACCTTTTTTATCTTGGCGATAGTCTCTCTTAATATTTCTGCGAGAGCAGGAATTTCTTCCGCAGGCATATGGCAAAAACAAACACTATGTTTCTTAGGCATAATCCAGATTTCAAAAGGAAAGCGGGAAACAAAAGGGCAAAAGGCGAGAAAATATTTATTTTCTAAAATTATCCGTTCTTTCTCTTGCGTCTCCTGCCTGATGATATCGCAAAATATACAGCGTTCGCGAAATTCAAAATACGCCTGCGCCCCTTTTATTTCTTCCATGGCATTTTTAGGCACCATAGGAAGAGCAATCATCTGGGTATGCGGGTGCTCTAAAGAAGCGCCTGCTGCCGGACCGTAGTTCTTAAAAATCATTATATATTTAAAACGCTTATCCTTTACCAAATCCAGGGACCTGCGGCAACACATAGAAATTATCTTTTCTACTTCTTCATTTAATAAGTCAGGTATGTCCTTATGGTGATAAGGCGTTTCGATTAAGACCTCGTGTGCGCCAATACCGTTGGACATATCATATATGCCTAATCCCCGCCTATCCAGGTCTCCTTCAATCTGCAATGCCGGAAATTTATTTGAAACCACCCTGACCTGCCAACCCGGAGTATTCGGTGCGGTATTATGATCCCGGAAAGCATCTATTTCCAAGGGAGTTTGAGATTCACTACCGTAACAAAAAGGACATGACCCTGGCCGCCAATGATGCGTCTCGTGTTCAAAATCTTCAGGCGTATTCGGATGGTCTGTGTCAACTATAACCCATCTGCCTCCGATAGGGTCTCTTCTTAATTCAGACATGAACGAACACCTCGTTACTGGTTATCTTTGTGAGTTCACCCAGCACTTATTTACTAATAGCTTGTTTATATTCAAATAAGTGCTGGGTAAATTCGGACAGACAACTTAGCTTCACTTACGTTCGCTAAGTTGCGTCCTCATTTACCTCTCTTAAGAATCTAGCTGCTTCTTCAGGCGGCAAGGGACAGATATAAAAGCCAGTGCCCCATTCAAACCCGGCCACACGCGTCAGCCGCGGAATAATCTCAATGTGCCAATGATAGTCATTATCTATGCTCTTCCAGGAACCTATCTTTTGTTTTCTAAAAGGAGCGGTATGTAATACATAGTTATAAGGCGGGTCATTCAGGCCCTTCTTTAATTTGGAAAGAATTTTCTTAATTATCCGGGCCAGGTCTAAACGCATTCCTATCTCAAGATTAGTAAAATCACAGGAATGTTTTTTTGGTAAAATCCAGGTTTCAAAAGGAAACCTTGCGGCAAAAGGAGTAATGGCAATAAAACCGTCAATATCAAGGATAACCCTATCTTTGGATTCTAGTTCTTGTTTAATCAAATCGCAGAATACGCATCTTTCATGATAATCGTAATATTGTTTAGCGCCTACCAGCTCTTCTTTGACGCGTTTGGGATTAACCGGTGTAGCAATTAACTGAGAGCGGGAATGTTTAACCCTTCCGCCTCCGGCAATCCAGCCATAGTTCTTAAACACCAAAACATATTTGAAGCGTTTATCTTTTTCTAAATCATTCATCCGGTCAATATAGCAGGTAATCACCCGGGAAATCTGTTCTTCGTTTAAATCCGCCATATTTGCTATATGTTGGCTGGTCTCGATAACCACTTCGTGAGCGCCAATGCCATTCATCAGGTCATACAAACCCTTGCCACGGCGTTCCAGTTCTCCCTCTATCCTTAAGAATGGCGCTATGCTGGAGACCACCCTTAAATCCCAGCCCGGGCCATTAGCTGGGCTATTTTTTGGCCGGATGGCATAAATTTCCGGTGGGGTTTGCTCCTCTTTTCCTGCACAAAAAGGGCAGGGTTTCTCCGCAGGACCTGCGTCAGGCGAACCTGAGAACTGGTCAGGCCGCTTTGCCCGCTCAGTAGCAATAATTACCCATCTGCCTATGATTGGATCTTTTCTTAATTCTGGCATAACCTGTAAATTATATCACAGATGATTTTCAATGCAACTATTTTTTACCCAAGATTTCACCTACGCTAATTTTATGTCCGGCAACAAATTCCTCTACCGTCATTCTCCGCTTACCCTCAATCTGTAATTCCTGGATTACTAAATTATCTTTATTGCAAGCCACAACTATGCCCTCTCTGGAAACTTCCAATATCTTACCTGATACCCTGATCCCCTCATCCCCTGATCCCCTAACAATACCTGCCTTATATATTTTTAACAACTTACCCTGATAGTGCGTAAAAGCGCCTGGCCAACCTGCACAGCCCCTGATCAGATTATGGATATCATCAGCGGATTTTTTCCAATCTATCAGGCCATGTTCTTTTTTAAGTTTTGGGGCGAAACTTACATTCTCTTCATCCTGCACAGTTAATTTATAATCATTATTTCCGATAGAGCGAAGATGATTTAAAAGTAATTCTGCGGCTAGATTTGACAATTTATCCGTTAAGGTAACGGCGGTATCATTATTGTCGATTTCCGTTATTTTTTGCGCAATTATATTTCCGGCATCCATCTTATCAGACATCTTCATAATCGTAATACCGGTGGTTTTTTCTCCGTTTATAATTGCCCAATTTATAGGCGCTGCCCCGCGATATTTGGGTAGAGCTGAGGCATGGATATTTAAAGCAAAAATTTTAGGCAGGTCTAAAATCTTTTGGGATAATATCTGTCCATAGGCGATAACTATAAATAAATCGGCATTTAAACCTTTTAAAAAATTTACGGCTTCGGGAGTATTAATTGCCTGCGGTTGATAAACCTTAAGGCCGGCGTCTTGCGCCATTTTTTTAATTACTGTGCCGGTAAAACTTAATCCGCGGCCTTTCTTACTGTCTGGTTGGGTGACTACACAGGAAATTTTATGCTGCGCAGTTAACAATGATTTTAAAACAGGTGTGGCAAATTCAGAACTTCCAAAAAATACTATATTCATCTCTATATCGGGTCTATATCCACTGTAACTATTATACCTGAATGCGAGAAATCTTTTAAGTGAATTTTTAAGAATTTACTTATACTTTTTGCGTTATCAGACCTAATCAAAATCTGGCGATAAAATTTACCCCGCAATTTAGCCGGTTGCCCTGGATTAACCGAAATTAATTCTATATTTTTATTTCTATTAGTCCTGTCTAATTTTTTAAATAGGTCCAGGCTTGCCTGAAGAACCCTGTCTTCTTTTACTGAACGTAACTTGACTATTCCTAAATGCGAATAGGGAGGAAAATTTAATTGCTTTCTTTGTTTTAATTCTGCATCATAAAAAATATTTACGTCCTTATTCTCTAAGGCGCTAAACACGTGATGGCGAGGTAAATTAGTCTGAATGGCAAATTTTTCTTGGGTTAACCTTAAGAGGCCAACCAACAACGCAAATGCCTTTTCGCTGGCCCGAAAGTCTATCCGGTTTAAGGAATTATCCAGGGATAAAACTGCGATGAGGCTAAAATTATAATTATTTTTTCTGATTATAGATTGCGCGGAAACAAAGATATCTGCCGCATCGATATCAATATTAGTTTGCTTATCTACCCTTTTAATCCTTGCCTGCGGAAATGTCCTGGATATTTCGCTTTCTATCTTTTCTGTTCCCGTTCCGGAATAACGAATATAACTAGAATTACAATTAGGGCAGATCTTGGGCGCAGGCATCTTAAAATTACAATAATGACAGTTCAGGATATTATCTTGAAAATAATAAACTAAATTAATATTGCAACGCGGACATTTAAGAACCATCCCGCAATAGCGGCAGGAGGCAAAAGTAGCAAAGCCTTTACGGTTTAAAAAAAGCAGTATTTTGCCTTTGGCACTAAGGTTAGCCGAAATCAAGTCTTCTAAGTATTTTGATAAGATAAATTTTCTTTTTAGACGATAATATTCGTGGCTGGTATTGAGAATTTTTATTTCCGGAAAAGACTTTAAAGGGATAAAATTATAACCAATTTTATTTTTTTTGACTAAATTAAACATTTCCGAAGAAGGCGCTGTGCTGGCTAAAATAAGTTTTGCCGCATCAATATTTACACGCATAAAGGCCACTTCCCTGGCATTATAGTGCGGCACCTGATCCTGCTTATAAACCGTATCTTGTTCCTCGTCAATTATTATCAGGCCTAAGTTACTCAATGGCGCAAAGATAGCAGAACGGGTACCGATAATAATATTGGCCTTGCCTTCCTTAGCTTTAAGCCATTCTTCTAATTCCCGGGGTTGTTTTCTATACAAAACTATAGGCGAAACACCAAGATGAAATACGATTATTTCTTTGGCTTTTAGAAAAGAATCTATATCGGAGAATAAAATTATTACTGACCTTTTTTCCTCTAAGGCTTGCCTGATCTGTTTTAAATAAATATCCCACCTGGCAGTACCTTCTAAATCATGGAGCAAGGTTACATCCGGATTGAATTTTCGTTGGGTTATTCTTACCCTTGATGTATTTATGCCTAAGTTAATTCTCTTGCCTATCCTTAAAGCCTTAGGGAGGGTTGTTTCAATTGCCTCCCCCCAGGAACAACAATAATAACAAGACAGCTCTTTAGTCAGTAAAAGCATATTTTTATCCAATAGATTAAAATCATCAATTAATTCTAAGATTGGTTTAAGATTTTTAATTTTGGTTTCTTCTGTAAATCCTACTATATAACCTATCATTCTGCGTGCACCGAAACCAATGCGCACCCTTGATCCGATTTTAATTTTTTGGGCAAAGCCTTGCGGAACAATATAGTCAAACGGGCCTTCCACCGGCAATCCTAATACCACCTTGGCAAAAAGACTCTCTCTATTTGGAACCAAACTCATAGGGAAGCATTTTTCTGCGAATCTCGCCTATATTTTGGCGATACCATTCAAAAAACATATATTTTAGAATCAGTAAAATCCTGTTTTCTTTTTTGAAACGCCGCCAAGAGACTTCTAAAGGACGGACGTTTAGAATGCGAAATTTACCATACTGTACCGCCCTCCTGACATAATCAAAGTCTTCTGACATAATCACGCTTTCATCAAAGAGCACTTTATTATGCAATTCTTTATCAACAAAAAGGCAGAATCCTATGCCCCGCGGATTAAAATATTGGACTAATTTTAGCCAAATCCGATACATATTAGTTATCCGCTTATCTATTCTATTTTCAGTAATGGGAATAAAATCAATAGCAGCTATTGAGAGTTTTTGTTTTATAAAAGCATTGATGTTTTCCCTGATAAAATTAGGCGGCAGAATAACATCGGCATCCAGGAAAAGTATCATTTCTCCTTTGGCAAATGTTGCGCCATAATTTCTGGAGCGGGAAGCCCCACGCACATCTTTCTGGACTATGGAAAGCGGAATCTGTGCGCTAAAACCTGCGGCTACTTCTTTTGTCCTGTCAGTGCTATGGTCATCTACAAGAATAACTTCGTATTTTGGATAACCCTGCATTTTAATGGATTCTAATAGCTTTCTTATATACTCTTCTTCATTATAAGCAATAATTACAATGCTGATAAAGGGAAGATCGGGAACCTTAGGATTTTGATAATAAATACCGTATATCTTCTTTTTCTTAAAGATTAAGATATTTAAACGTATAATGAAAATGAGGGTCAACAATGCAAAAAGGAATTGATGTGCGGAAAATATGGTAAAAAAAACCATGCCTAAAAAAGATAAAAAAATCATATATATTTCAATATAGATCT
>Ga0209541_10016427_pt1 | contig 10942 bp, 3 predicted proteins | sample RifCSPlowO2_01_FD_184027 | JGI IMG/M metagenome (GOLD analysis project Ga0209541, IMG submission 184027) | Groundwater microbial communities from Rifle, Colorado - Rifle CSP2_plank lowO2_0.1 (SPAdes) (version 2) | ecosystem: Environmental > Aquatic > Deep subsurface > Groundwater | place: Rifle... | reverse complement strand
GCACGGCATTTATTTTTTAAAATGTTATAATAAAACATATATTAAAATTAATAATAAGTTATGAAAATTGTATATTTTTACGAAGAAGAAAGTGAAAAAGCCCTTTTCCAAGAAAGTTTGGTGGGGGACGAGATTGTCTTTTTGAAAGGAACCGTTCAAGATAATCAGAATTATCAGGACGAAACAGCCGAAGCGATTGTTGTTTTTGTGAATTCTCAGGTCACAGCAGAAGATATGAAGAGATTTCCAAATTTGAAATTTATTGCTACTCGTTCAACTGGTTTTGATCACATTGATTTGAGCGAGGCAAAAAATAGAAATATTACAATTTCAAATGTTCCGACTTATGGAGAAAATACTGTAGCAGAATTTTCTTTTGCTTTGTTGCTGGCCCTTGCGAGAAAGATTTATCCTGCTTATAACCGGGTAGTAGAAGAAGGAAGTTTTTCACAAGAGGGATTAAAAGGTTTTGACCTGTCCGGCAAGACAATTGGAATTGTTGGAGCGGGAAATATTGGCAAACATTCTATTGCTATTGCAAATGGATTTGGAATGGAGGTGATAGCTTTTGATGCTTATAGGAATGAAGAATTCGCTCAAAATGCTAATTTCAAATATGTAGAATTTGATCAACTGTTGTCTTCTGCTGATATTATTTCTTTGCATGTTCCTTTAAATCCACACACCAGACATTTAATCAACAAGGAAAATATTTCAAAAATTAAGAAAGGAGCAATTTTGATAAACACTTCTCGAGGCGAAGTTGTTGAAACAGAAGCAATTGTTGAAGCGTTGGAGAAGGGGATTTTGTCGGGTGCCGGTCTGGATGTTTTGGAAGAAGAAGGTTTGATGGATGACGAAATCAGTTTGATTTTTCAGGAACACCCAAATCCAGAGTCTTTGAAAACCGTCTTGGCTAATCAATATTTAATTGATCATCCTCAGGTTATTATTACTCCACATATTGCCTTTGATACTCAAGAGGCAATCAATCGCATCTTTAATACAAGCATTGAGAACCTAAAAGCTTTTGGTAAAGGTAATCCAATAAATTTGGTAAAAAATTAATTTAGATGAAAAAGAAGACAACAAGTTTAATAATATTATTTTTTTTATTTGTTGTTATGGTTGCCTCATTTTTTTGGCAGACTCCTTTTGATTATTTGGAACAATTAATAAAAGATAATTCCATCTTGAGTGTCTTTTCTTTTATTTTCTTGATGATTATTTCTGAAGTGGTGGCGCCGGTGACTGTGTTGCCGTTAGTTCCTGTTGCCGCTTTGTTTTTTGGTCCTTTTTATACCGCTATTTATTCGGTTATCGGTTGGGTTATCGGAGCAGCGATTTCTTTTTGGATTTCTCGTCGTTTTGGTAAACCAATTATAGATAAATTTGTTAGTGAAAAAGATGCTTTAAAATACAAAAAATATATTCCAGACGATATTGATTTTTGGTGGCTGGTTTTTCTCAGAATGGTTATCCCTGTTGATGTGTTGAGCTATTTAATAGGTCTTTTCACGAATATGAATTTTTCAAAATTTATATTAGCCACAACCATAGGGATTATTCCATTTTCTTTTATTTTTTCTTATGGTTATCAGATTTTTTTTCTAGAAAATATTTTTGCTGTTGTGTTAACAGGAGTTTTTTTAATATCTCTTTTGTCTTTGGTATTTTATTTTCATAAAAAAGGAAGAATCTAAACTATCAAGCAAGACATCTAATAATTCAAAAATGTAAACCGTCGGACGTCCGACGTCCGACGGTTTACATTTTTGAATTTTTCGCTTTAATTCTCGCAAATCTGTTTGCTGTGCCGTTGTTTTTCTTTCAGAGCTTTGAATTCAGAGTATTTTGTGATTAAAAGTAAGACCCTTAAGAATAATTCTTTGCTCGATGCTACTTGCTACTTGCTACTTGCTACTTTATACTTTGGTTTATGTTAATTGATGAATTAAAAATTTATGCCAGAGCCGGAAAGGGTGGTGACGGAGTGGTTCGCTGGAAAAGGGAAAAACACATGCCCTTGATGGGTCCCGGAGGTGGTAACGGCGGAAGGGGTGCTAATATTTATGTTCGTGCTGTTAGAGACATTGAAATACTTGCTCGTTATTTGAGGAAGAAAGAGTTTTTTGCTGAGAACGGTGGGAACGGAGAAAAAAACAGTAAACACGGTAAAGACGGGGATGATTTGTTCATTGATTTACCGCTGGGCTCTATTGTTACTAATCTTAAGACCGAGGAAAAATTTGAGCTTACCAAAGAAGGTGAGGAGATTTTAGTGTTGAGAGGAGGGAGAGGTGGTTTGGGCAATGAGCATTTTAAAAGTTCCATAAATGTTTCGCCAGAAGAAACTACTGATGGAAAAAAGGGTGAAGACGCTGAATTTTTTATTGAATTGGAATTGATTGCGGACGCTGGTTTTATTGGTTTGCCGAGTGCCGGAAAATCTACTTTGTTGAACGAGCTAACCAGAGCCAAAGCAAAAGTAGGGGCTTATCCTTTTACTACACTAGAACCAAATCTAGGAGATTTTTATAGTTACATTTTGGCGGATATTCCCGGATTGATTGAAGGTGCCTCAGAGGGTAAAGGGTTGGGTGATAAATTTTTGAGACATATCAGAAGAACTAAATTACTTATTCATTGTGTTTCTTTTGAAAATGAAGATGTTGTTTCTTCATACAAGACGATTCGTCATGAGTTGGAAAATTTTGACAAACAGTTGTTAAAAAAACCAGAAATCATTGTTTTGATGAAATCTGATGTTGTGGATGAAAAAAAAGTAAATGATATAAAGAAAAAAATGATTAAAATAAACAAAGAAATCTTTGTTGTCTCGGCCTATGATGATGTTTCAATTAAAGAATTTTCAGATAATTTATTTAAAAAAATAAAAACTCTTTAAATACAATAAATTTGGTCGGAAAAACTCGTTTATCAGGCAACCATTTTTTGTGTTTTTATTCACATTTTTCTTGTGCCAAAGTGTAAAATAATGTGATAAAATATAGTTAAATCAAAAATGGCAAACGAGATATTTTTAAATGGCAAAAAGTATATCTCAACAAAAAAGGCTATTGAAATTTCCGGCCTAAAAGAAGACCAGATTGACACTTTGTGTAAAGAGGAAAAAATCGGTTTTGAAATTTTCGAAGGAAGTCGTTTTGTTGATTTAGAGACACTTTTTGAATATAAATCAAAAATTAACAAGCCAATGATTATGCCTGTGAGGGCAATTACAATGGCTGTTTTGGCGTTCTTGTTGGTGGGTGCCGGATATTTTTCCGGTTTGGTTTTGGATTATACAAAAGAGACTTTTGCCAAAATTGAAAATGGTCTAATTGGTAATTTGCAAGGTGTAGAATTATCACCTAAAAATATTTTAGGGATTGATACTACCACTCCTTTTAAAAATAGCACTAGTTATTTAAGAAAAAAGGCGGAAAATATTTCTTCCGATGTATATTTTTCAGCCAATAGTTTGAAAAATAATGTTCTTGGGTCGGTTAGTTTCAAAGAATTTTCTCGGGATCAAGAATTTGGAAATATTAACAATGTTAATTTTGAAATAAAGCATTTCGCGATTTTTGAATATCTAAAAGAATTTGCCGATAGAATTCTTGCTGGAATATTTATGAGTCAAATTTTTATTGATGACAATAAAAATTTAGCTTTGGCTTCTGATTCAGAATTGAATATTACAGAAGAGTTTGCTGTTTCTTGGTATAGATTTGTTTCCGGATTTTTTGTTAATGACGGAGATGTTGTTTTAATTGAAGAAAATGACTTTCAAAAAGAGATTGAAAGATTAAAACAAAAGGAACAGATAACAGATATCCCGTCGCAGACCACGGTCGTCTCTGACGACCTGTCTGCGACGGGACAAGCAAACCCAGCTCAACCGACAACCCCGTTAGAGACCACGACTGTCTCTGACAGTCTGTCTCTAACGGGGCAAGCACCAACTCAGAATCCCACCGTTCGTGAAATCATAAAAGAAACCGTTGTAGAAAGAGTAATCCAAACATCAGGCATCACACTGGAAGATCTTCAAAAACTAAACAATGAATTAAGACAAGAAATTTACAAAATTTCTGCTAACACCGGTTCTCAAATCAACAATGTCTACCAAGTAGTCTCTGCCACAAACAACATCGACAATCTGGGCAGTGTCACTATCTACGATTCCAACATCACCAACTCAAACATCTCTGGAACCAATTCTTCTTTCACCAACAGCACAGTTGAAACCCTAACCATAACCGGAGCAACAACTCTCTCCGGCGCTCTAACCGGCACAACCGGTGCATTCTCCAATAATCTCTCCACAGCAGGACAACTATCAATAACAGGAACAGCCACATCCACTGCAACAGGTGACTTTGCTTTTGACACCAACACTCTTTACATCGATTCAATCAACAATCGTGTAGGAGTAGGATCAACCACACCTTCAGACTCTCTTTCAGTAAACGGAGCAACATACCTTGCACCAATATCAGCACCATCAGTCACAACCGACAGACTTTACAATATTTCTAATGATCTATACTGGGGTGGTAATCTTTTATCAGGTTCTGCCGTTGGTAACTGGACATCCAACGGTACTGATATTTGGAGACCAAGTGGAAATGTTGGGATTGGAACAACTTCGCCTTACACAAAACTCGCAGTAGACGGAACATTCAGAGCAGGAACAACAACCATCAACGGTTTAATTTCTCAAACAGGTTTGGGCGGTTCGACTTATTTAGGTGAAGGAGCTGGAATTAATGATGATTTGGTAAATAGAAAAAATGCAGGCTTTGGATATCAGTCTATATATTCTAATACCTCAGGAAACCAACTTACAGCGATTGGGTATAGATCTCTTTACTCAAATACCACAGGATTGAATAATACAGCAAATGGATATTCGACTCTTTACTCTAATACTGATGGTTATGATAATACCGCAAGCGGAGCCTTTTCTCTTTACAGCAATACTACAGCTGGTGCCAATGTCGCTACTGGGTATGCTTCTATGTATTACAATACTACGGGGGAACAAAATACCGCTACCGGCTATTATTCTCTCTATCATAATATTACAGGTTCAAATAATTCTGCTTTTGGTATTGATGCCGGTCGTTTTATTGCAAATGGAACAACAGAAAACACCACAGGGGATTACAATGTATTTATAGGTCCACAAACCAAAGCCCTTGCCGACAATGACCAAAACGAAATTGTCATCGGCTACAATGCCACAGGAGTCGGAAGCAATTCGGTTGTTTTGGGTGCCGACACAATTACAAAAACAATTTTGAAGGGGAATGTGGGAATCGGCACCACTTCACCTTTTGCAAAACTATCTGTCAAAGGAGCAGGAACAACCACAGGTGTAAACTTTCAAACAACCAATTCAAACGACACTCCGTTGGTGACTGTTTTGGATAGTGGGAATGTTGGGATCGGGACGGCGAGTCCGGGAGCAAAGTTAGATGTTGTTGTAGCCACTACCCAAGCGTTAAGAGTTGAGAGAGGGAATGGGGGGACTATTGGTCAATTTGTTGGGAGCGGCTATTCAACAACTCTGGATATCCAAGATAATGTTGGAAGTGTTTTACTTTTAAAGTCTGGCTCGGGAGATATTCTTGGTTTATCAGCTAACAGTGCAACTCCTCATTTGGCAATAACAACCACTGGTAACGTCGGCATCGGCACCACCTCACCATTTAGAAAGTTGAGTGTGGAGGGTAGTGCGTGGATAAGTGGTGATTTAACGATATCAGGATTAACTGCAACTTCAACAATCAGTGCCACCGTTTTCAATTCAACTGACACAGCCAACGGAGGCTACTCAATCGGAGGTAATAAAATTCTTTATGCGAGCTCAACAAATCATTCAACACTGGTGGGGATGGGGGCGGGTAATTCGATGTTATTCGGAAACCAAAATACAGCCTTAGGTTATCAATCTCTATTTAGTGCTGATACTACAAATAGTAATACAGCAACAGGGTATCAGGCAGGATATTCTCAAACAGGAGGTAATAATAATTCATATTTCGGTTTCCAGTCAGGATATGACAATATCTCAGGGGGGGAAAACTCATATTTTGGAACACATGCAGGCTATGGAAATACCACAGGTTCTAACAATACGGTTTTAGGAAATTACGCCAACGAATTTAGCACAACAGGATCAGATAATGTCGTTGCGGGTTATGCCGCTAATTACTACAATCAATCAGCCACATCAACTGTTGCTATTGGTTCTATGGCGGGTATGGGAGTATTTGGTCAATCTTACAACCAAAACGGAGTATTTATCGGATATCAGGCGGGTTATGGTCTGACAACAGGAAACAATAATTTACTTCTTGGATACAAGGTTGGAGATAATCTAACCACAGGTTCAAGTAATATCGTCATCGGCTATGACATAGATTCTCCAACCGCCACCAACAGCAACACATTAAACATCGGTAATTTAATCTTTGGGACAGGAATAGATGGAGCAGGAACGACTTTATCAAGTGGAAATATCGGCATCGGCACTACCTCACCTTTTGCAAAACTTTCTGTAAATCAAGATGTCGGAGATGTTGGTTTTGCTGTGGGTTCTTCAACCGCAACAAATTTTATTGTTGATAAATATGGAAGAGTGGGCATCGGAACAAATTCTCCAGCTTACAAGCTTGATGTAAATGGTACAGCAAATTTTTCAGGGGCAGTTACCGGTATTGCTTTAAATGAAATAGAAGATTTAGAAGTGGACAAAGTATTTACTATGGCAAATAAGGTTTTGACTTGGAGATTTACTAATCCTGCCGGAGGAATGATGTGGGATTGGACAGGTAATGCTACTGGTCATTTATTTGAGTTAAATCAAAATACAGGAAATCCTGGTGCCGGGACACATCTTGCTCATATTCAAGCAGAAGACAACGACATCCTTTTAATGCACTTGGTTCATACTGGGACTCCAACACCTGGTTATTTTAGTATTGATTCGACGAATGATTCTTCATCAGCTGGCGATATATTTTTTGTTAATTCTGCTAGAAACGTCGGCATTGGCACCACCTCACCTTTTGCAAAACTTTCCGTTGTCGGAGATGTTGTTGCCGACTATTTCAATGCAACTTCAACCACAGCAACTTCAACTTTTGCTGGTGGAATCAGACTTTCAACATCAGGTAGAGGTTTGGAATTCCCAGATGGAACAATTCAAAATACTGCTGGTGGGGGCGGAGGAATGTCAATCGGCGGATCAATCACTAGTGCCACCCAAGGCTCGGTGCTTTTTGCCGGAACTAATGGAGCTTTGACTCAAGATAATACTAACTTCTATTGGGATGATACGAATAATAGGTTGGGGATTGGAACAACTTCTCCAAACGAAGCGTTGACTGTTGAATATGGAGTTTTGAGCTTAAAAGAACAAGGCGGAGAGCCTGATGTTGATACTGGATATGCAAAGATTTTTGCAAGAGGAAGTGGAGATGATTTATATACAAAGCTTTTGATTCACTCTGATGAAGTAGATGGGGGAACGACATTTGTAGATAGTTCTGACTCTAATCACACCTTGACTCCGTTCGGAGATGTTCATCATGAAACAGATCAACAAAAATTCGGGGCAAGTTCCATTTATTTTGATGGCTCTGGTGATTATATAGATACAGATAGTAGTTCTGATTTTGGATTCGGTGTCGGTGACTTTACTATGGATTTTTGGTATTATCCTAGCGCATTTAATTCAAATCAATATCTTTTAGATTTGGGTAGTAACGGCGGGTCTATTTCTTTAGCTTCTGGAAAATTAAGGTATTATAATGCATCATTAGGACTCGGAAGCTCTTTGTACACAGGTGGTCCGACTCTTTCTGTCGGCAATTGGTATCACATAGCTTTTGTGAGAAGTGGTGGAATAACAACAGGATATGTCAATGGTGTATCCTATGCTTCTGCTTCAGACGCAAGAAATTATCCTACAGCAGTTCTTCATCTATCAAAATACGGGGGTGGAACATATTATACAAATGGCTATATGGATGAAATCAGGGTGTCTAAGGGCATTGCAAGATGGACATCAGATTTTATTCCGCCCACCACTCCTTATTCTACATCTGCAACAGATTCAACAAAAGGGTTATTTTATAAAAATGAATACGGAAGCACATTAGTAGTGGGATCGCCTTGGACTACTATAGCATCAGATTTATATGTAGATTCTGGTTATGATGTTGGAATAGGCGAAACAACCCCAACAGCCTATCTCCATCTTGGAGCTGGTACCGCCACTGCAGGTACTGCCCCTCTAAAACTCACCAGTGGAACAAGTCTAACCACTCCCGAAGCCGGAGCCTTTGAATTTGACGGCACTGATCTGTTCTTCACTCCGAACTCAACTCGAGAAACTATCGCCTTTATGAGCGATATCTCAGGAGCAGCTCATGATGAAGTCACACTAACAAACTCTCCAGCTACCTATGACTATCTCACAATCTCCGGCCAAGCCATCACTCTGGCTCAAATAGATCTGACAACCGATGTCACCGGAACTCTTCCTGTTGCTAATGGCGGAACTGGACTTAATACTAGCGCTTCTACCGGAGTTCCATATATCACAGCTGGAACTTGGAGCGTAGATACAAACTATCTAGGATTAACTCATGGAGGAACTAACGCCAGCCTGACTGCTAGTAATGGTGGAATCGTCTATTCTACCGCTTCAGAATTGGCAATCCTTTCCGCTAATGCCAATGCAGGCTTAGCGTTGGTTTCTGGAGGAGCCGGAGCTCCGACTTGGTTTGCTCCGACCACTGGTTCAATTTTCTTTGCTGGAGCTAATGGAGCCTTGACTCAAGACAATACAAATTTCTTCTGGGATGATACGAATAATTATTTGGGAATCGGGACGGCGAGCCCGAATGAAGCGTTGACCTTAAGTGGAGCTTTGAGTTTGGAAGAATTAAATTCCAATCCGGATGTTTCAATGGGGTATGGGAAAATTTTTGCCAGAGCATCAAGCGGGGGAGATTCTTATACAAAACTACTTGTTCATTCTGATACTACCGATGGAAGTACAATTTTTACTGATGATTCATCTTCATCTCACACAATTAACGTAAGTGGCAATGTTCATCATGAGACAGATCAGCAAAAATTCGGGGCAACATCTGTTTATTTTCCAGGTGCGGGATCGGACAAACTAAACATTCCCGATAGCTCAGATTGGGACTTGACTAATACTTTTACAATAGACTTTTGGTTTAATACGGTGCAATCAGGAAGCGTTGCTGTTATGTTAAATACTGGTAATGCAAATAATTCTAACGAATTTGAAATTGAACTAAATCGAACTGCTGGAAAAATTACTTTATATTCCGCTTCTGCCCGATTAACTTCAGCTAATATTTGGAATGATGGTGCTTGGCATCATTTGGCGTTGGTTTCTGATGGCACAGATACCAAGCTTTATGTGGATGGAGGTTTAGAGGCAACAGCGACTGGCTATGCTCCATCTTGGACACCTACCGGAATGTATCTCGGATCCTCGTATGCAAATACAGCTCCTTACGCTGGCTATTTAGATGAAATAAGAATTTCAAAGGGAGTAGCTCGCTGGACATCGAACTTTACTCCGCCAACATCTCCATATTCAAGTTCTTCTGATGGAGGATTGTTTTACAAAAATTCATACGGAACAGTCCTCAATGTCGGCTCTCCATGGACTACGAACGGATCTAATGTTTATGTTGATGTAGAAAACGTCGGCATCGGCACCACCTCACCTTTTGCAAAACTATCCGTTGTCGGAGATGTTGTTGCCGACTATTTCAATGCAACTTCAACCACAGCAACTTCTACTTTTGCAGGAGGTTTTGCTGTTGGAACAAACAAGTTGGTGGTGGATAGAAGTACAAACAATGTTGGAATAGGTACTGCATCACCATCTCAACAACTCGAAATCACCGGAGACTTTGAAATCCCCAACACCACCTTTGCCGACCAATCAGGTATTATCTACAAAGGAGCTAATCGTTTCATGCACAATTTTAATTACGGAGACAATGGAACGGTGACGACGACGGGATATAATACTTTCATTGGAGAAAACGCAGGAAACTTTACAATGGGAAGCACGGCAACTTCTGTTTCTCACGCAAGCTATAATACAGGGGTGGGTTATCAGTCAGGTATTAATAATACAACGGGTGCTTATAATACTTTTCTGGGAAGTAATTCCGGTTATTTAAATACAACAGGTTCATACAATATACTTCTTGGAAGTGAGGCTGGTTATTATAATCTTTCGGCTACATCAACCGTTGCAATTGGTTATAAAGCAGGTTATGGAGTTAGTGGACAGTCTTATAATCAGAATAGCGTTCTTGTCGGTTACCAAACTGGGTTTGGTTTGACTACTGGAGACAACAATATATTGATTGGTTATTTGGCAGGAGATAATTTAACAACAGGGGATTCAAATATCGTAATCGGTTACAACATAGATTCCCCAACAGCAACAAGTAATAACACAATGACAATTGGAAACCTTATCTTTGGAACAGGTATAGACGGATCAAACACAACGCTGTCATCAGGCAACATCGGCATCGGCTCAACCACTCCAAACTACAAACTAACCGTAGATGGAACAGTAGCGTTTCAAAGTCTTGTTAACAACGGCACCGGCTATTATGTCTGTGCTAACGCCGGAACAGGAGAATTGGCAACATCAACAACCGCCTGTGGAGCATCATCAGAAAGATTTAAAACAAACATAAATGATCTATCTTATGGACTAGATACAGTAATGAATTTGCGTCCAGTATCTTTTGATTGGAAACAAGACTTTATTAAAAACGGAACAAAACAAATCGGATTCATCGCAGAAGAAGTAAACTCTCTTATACCAGAAGTAATCGGACACGATGACAAAGGT
>Ga0209541_10016426_pt1 | contig 10942 bp, 12 predicted proteins | sample RifCSPlowO2_01_FD_184027 | JGI IMG/M metagenome (GOLD analysis project Ga0209541, IMG submission 184027) | Groundwater microbial communities from Rifle, Colorado - Rifle CSP2_plank lowO2_0.1 (SPAdes) (version 2) | ecosystem: Environmental > Aquatic > Deep subsurface > Groundwater | place... | reverse complement strand
AATTAATTAGCATGAAAGTTGTTATAAATCCGACTATCGCAGCTACTACGAGCATTTCTATTAATGTAAATCCCCTCATTCTAATTTGATCGTTATCTCGTCTCCCGGGTTAACGATTGTTTTATTGAGATCATCTGTTTTAACTGTTTTATTATTTATATAAAAAGAGAAATTTTTATTTCCGGCAACGTGATCGTTTATCTCAGCCACAGCAGTATGGTTGCCGCTGTCAACTACGTAACGAAGTTTAATTTTTCCTGCTTCTGCCGAAATGTTTAAAGCGTCCAAGAGGGTCATGTTTTCTACCACCTCTCCCTTGAACATCCTTTTCATATTGTCGAAGTCAATAAGCAGGGTTGCTTCTTTATCGACAAAAAACAGTTCTAGGGTTAGCAGGACACCAATGACAACAACCACTAATGCCACTTGAGCAACAAGCGTCTTGTTACTGGAAGTATTGTGAGATTTTTTGTAGTTCACTACTGAATATTATAAAAATTATTGCCGATGCTGACAAAAACGAACCAAATGGAATTTCTGTTTTCATATCGGCTTTTCTGACCACAATCAGTAGGATTGAAAATATGAAAGCGAGCCATACGGCAAGTACCACCGACAGATAACCAAGAGGATAACCGAGCAAGAAACCGATAACAAAAATTAATTTTACATCTCCAAGGCCGATCCATCTGCCCTTGGATGCTATAAATAGTATAGCAAAAAACGAAGTTACGGCCAAAGAAAAGGTTAGCGGCTGTAAAAAGTTGCCTGAGACGGCTATAATCTTTAAAGAAACGGCCATAACCGCCAACAAAATAACCAACTTGTCAGGAATTATTAAGTAGCGGATATCCACGAACAATATCAGAATAAATATCGTTACGGTGATTGCGTTTAAAAATAACAGTAAAGTTATTTCCGAACCCTCCAAAAAAGTAGTTACCAGAACAATCGCCGTCGTTAACTCCACTATCGGATAGTAAAATGAAATTTTTTCTTTACAGTTTCTGCACTTTCCTTTCAGTAAAAAATAGCTGGCAACCGGTATCAGATCGAACCACCTGATAATGGATCGGCACTTAAGGCATTCTGACCGTCCTCCTATTATACTGCGGCCAGTGCCAAACCTAAAAATAACAACATTAAAAAAACTTCCTAAGGCCAAGCCGGTTATAAATATTAAAATAAGGTAATATAATTCCACCTTCCAACTATATCAAACTACAAACCCTTCCAAAAGAAAGGGTTTGTCACGGTTCTTAAGTTCTATGTTCTAAGTTCTGAATTTCTGAGCTATTGCGCTTGTCCTTGGTCGTATACGCAGTCGCTTGCTGCGGTGGTGCAGTTAATTTTTGCATCTACGGTTCCATTGACTGTCTGTCCCGTCCAACCGCCGGCGGTAGAGTTAATATCGGCATCACTGTTTAGTGCTTGAGCCCACTGCTCAAGTTCAGCCCACAGATGGTATTTGTTGCTTCCATTAAAGGCATAACCATATGTGCTCCCGCTCAAAGGGTCAACTGGTAAAAGAGAAAGATACTTAGGAACCACTGAGGCGCTTAAACCAGCATATGTTGCCTGTTGGGGATACTGTGCGTTGTCATCAAAGTAGAGTTCCAAGGCAGTCCTAACTTGGTTTACGTCAGCTATGCGCTTGGCGTCTCTTGCGCGTTGTCTTGCGGTTCCAAGCTGAAGCAACAACAACGTTGCCAAGATGCCGATTATAGCTATAACTACTAATAATTCGACCAAAGTAAAACCTTTTTGGTACTTTTTATTCATATTATGAAAGTATAGTACTCTTAATTTTTTAAACAAATCAAAGTTATCAACAACACCAATTTTCTAGTATTCAAATATTCCTTTCTTATGCTATTCCAACCAAGTTATAGATAGGCAGAAGAATACTTGACACAAGCACAGCAACTCCAAATCCGAGCACAAGCACCAATATTGGTTCTATTAGTTGGGAAATGCTGTCGATGGTTGTATCTGACTCAGATTTATAAAATTTTGATAGGTGTTCAAGCATAAAATCCAGTTTCCCCGTCTTTTCTCCTATAGAGACCATGGAGGAAAAAAGAGGCGGAACTTCTTTGTATTGGATTAGTACTTCTGAAATTGTGCCTCCTCCGCGGACATTCTCCTCGGCGGCCAGCATTATTTTTCTATAATTTTCATTACCAACCAAGTCAGCCGATATTCTGATCGCATCCAATATCGGTATTCCCGCTTTAATCAGGGTTGATAAACTTTCGGCAATACGGGCAAGGTAGAGGTTTCTAATCACCGGTCCTAGAGAAGGAAACTTTATTTTTATATCGTCAAGACGATTCTTTCCGGCTGGTGTCCTGATATAAGACCAAGTCAAATAGACAAGCAATAAGATGCCGAACATGAGAAAATAAAGATACTTGTTTACGAAGTTCGTTATCCAGATGAGGGCTTTTGTCGTGAAGGGAAGCTGTTCTACTCCAGCTTCATTAAAAATAGACAGTAATTGGGGAAGGACATATATAACCATTATGAATGTCACCACAACTAGCGCGAATATCACAAAAACGGGATAGGCAAGGGCGCCTTTTATTTTTGAGTTTATGGTTCGACTCCTTTCCAGATACTCTGCCAAATAAAGCAGTGACTCATGCAACTTGCCCGATATTTCACCTGACTGAACCAACTTAATGTAGAAGTTAGAAAAAAGTTTAGGGTATTTTGATAAAGCATTTGATAATGACGATCCTGCTTCTAACGCCTCGGAAACTTCGGCAATTACTTTTCTGAACGCCGGTTTTTCCATTTGTCTGGACAATGTTCTCAAGCCTTCGCTTATGGGCATATCGGCGTCCACCAAGGTTGATAATTGTCTGGTGAATATCACTACGTCTTTTATATTGGGCCTTGAAAGAAATTGACCGACATCTGAGCTAAGGAGATCTTTTTTAATAAGTGTCAACGATAAAACTACGTAGCCTTTGCTATGAAGTATGTCGACGGCTATATTATCGTCAGGAGCATCGATCGTCCCTTCAATCAGTTCGTTATTTTGTGTTTTAGCTTTGTAATTAAAATCCATTTTATCTGAGTTGATTTGTTAACTCCATAGGATTTGACGAATAAAATTTGGCTTTGTCTATGGAGATCTCTTTTTTTCTGACTAAGTCAGCCAGCGATCTGTCCATCGGTATCATTCCTACGTCTTGGCCGGTTTCTATCACAAGATCCAATTGTCTGGGCCTATTATCTCTTATTAGTGTTCTGACGGCGGGAGTTGCTATCATAACCTCTACGGCCGGTATAAGTCCCCCTTTAATCCTTTGTATTAAGCGCTGAGATATGACACCTGAGATCGTATTGGCCAATTGATTTCTGACTTGAGATTGTTGGTTGGGAGGGAAACTGTCGATTATGCGCTCTATTGTTTGAGAGGCGCTGTTAGTGTGAAGAGAAGCGAAAACCAGGTGTCCGGTTTCGGCAGCTGTTACCGCGGCGCTCATTGTCTCATAGTCCCTCATTTCTCCAACCAGAATTACGTTTACATTTTGTCTGAATGTCGAACGAAGCGCTTTGTGAAAAGAAAATGTGTCCTGATATATTTCTCTTTGGTCAATGATGCTTTTGTCCGGAGTGAATACATATTCTACGGGATCTTCGATGGTTATTATTTTTTCAGCTCGTTCTTTATTTATCAGATCGACAATAGCAGCTAGAGTTGTTGACTTGCCGTGTCCATTAGGTCCAACAACTAGAACAAAACCCTGTGAAAGCCGGCCGAATATCCTGACTATGGGCGGTAAGTTCAGATCATCCAAAGTTCTTATATTATTCGGAATTAAGCGCAAGGATGCCGCCATCCCGCCTCTCGTATTGTAAGAGTTAACCCTGAATCTGTTTTTGCCCGCATATTCATATGAAAAATCGAGCTCTTTTTCCGACAAGAAACGGTCTTTTCTGTCTTGGCCCACTAATTCCAAAACGAGACCGCTGGCTGTTTCGGGGTCTAGTATTTGAGCGCCTGCAACCTGAATCAAGCGGCCATCAATTCTTAAAACAGGATAATGACCAGGGGAAATATGTAAATCCGAGGCTCCATTTTCAGCCGTCGCAAGCAGTAGTTGGTCTAAATATTGTTTATAATCCGGCATAGTTTAAAATTCTAAGTTCTAAGTTCTAAACCCTAAACAAGTTTTAAGGATTAAGTTTAAAGATTTAAAACTTTAATCTTTGAGTTTGTTTAGAATTTAGAGTTTAGGGTTTACGCCGATTCGTTGGCTTGGGCCACTTCCAGCAACTCCTCTAATGATACCATCCCTCGCAACACTTTTATAATTCCATCCTGGAACATTGTTATCATACCCTGCCTTCTTGCCTCCTCTTTCATTGCCGCTTCGGACAGTGTGCCCAAGATAATTCTTTCGAGTTCGTCGGTCATTTCAAGCATTTCAAATATTCCCATGCGGCCCTTAAATGCTTTTCCACCGCAAGTTCGGCAGGGATTTTCTGTATTTGGTTTATATGTTACATATCCTTTTTCAGAATATAATTCTTTTTGGTATTCTTCAGGCATTTCTTTTATGGCGTTATTGATGATAGTTTCCTCTCCTTTATTTGCCTTGCCTTTTAATTTACAGTCCGGACAAAGTCTTCTTAGTAATCTTTGAGCCGCGGCGACGTTCAAAGTTGGCGGGATGAGATATTTTTCAACGCTCATGTCTACAAGTCTTGGAACTACTCCCATTGCATCATTAGTGTGAAGAGTGGATAAAACAATGTGACCGGTTAAAGCGGCTTGAGTAGCTAGGCCGGCCGTTTCTCTGTCCCTTATCTCCCCTACCATTATGATATCCGGGTCTTGTCTGAGGATGTGCCTTAGGCCACTTGCAAAAGTATAGCCAATTTCTTCGTGAACCTGAGACTGATTTACTCCGTCAACGAAGTATTCTATCGGGTCTTCCAAGGTAACGATGTTAACGTCCTCTGTGTTGAGTATTCGCAGCATTGCAGCCAAAGTTGTAGACTTTCCGGAACCGGTCGGCCCTGTAATCAGTATGCTCCCGAATGGCTTGGCCATGCTCTTTTGTAAAATATCGATAGACCTGCCCTCTAGTCCTAAGTCCGTGAGTGTTATGTTGCCAGCGAGAGGGTCTAATATACGCATCACTACCTTCTCCCCGTTTTTAGTTGGGAAGGTTGAAACTCTAAAGTCGATTTTTCTTTCCCCAAATTTGGTGGCAAATCTTCCATCTTGTGCCAGACGTGTCTCGTCAATTTTGAGATCTGAAAGAATTTTTACTCTAGTTACTATAGCGGAATGAATATTTTTCGGCAGAGTTAAAGATGTTGTCAGAACCCCATCCACTCTAAATCTCACCCTGACTCTGTCTTCAAAGGGTTCTATGTGTATATCAGAAGCTCTTGACTCAACAGCATGTTTGACCACGACAGCTACTATTTTTGTGATTGGCGCCTCTGCGCTTAACTCTTCCAACCCGGTTTTAACAGTTCCGCCTTTTGTTTTTAAATCTTTGCCTTCAAGTTCTTCTGCAAGTGATTCAAGAGCTTGTTCTACCTCACCAGTGAGTGTTCTATACTTCTTGATTATACTGGAGAAGTCTTTATAACCTACTAGGTATTTTTCTATTGTCAGACTACCTTTGCCGGCTATAAACTTTAGTGCTTCAAGTGCATTATTATCTTCCGGGTCGACAATGCCCACTTTTAAAATATTGTCTTTCTTAGCGAAAGGAACAACTTTATAGAAAATAACCGTGTCTTCAGGTAGTTCCTTTAAGGCTTCTTTGTCTAAATCAATTTCTTCAAGTTTAACTATCGGCAGCTGGTATATCTTAGATTTAAAGTCCAAAAGACCGCTCTCTGACATAATGCCCTGGTCGACTATCATTTGTCCAAAATCCTTGTTTTGGGACTGAGCCAGATCTTCAAGAACCTTAATATCCTCCTCGAGTACGAGGTTAGATTTAATAAGTTCTTCTACTAAAGTTTGTGGGATATTGACCAATTAAACTGGTAAGTTGGTAAGCTAGTAAGCTGGTAAGCACTTGAAAATTATTTAGCTTACTAGCTTGTCGGCTTACTAGCTTGTTGGCTGTTTAGAACGGCGAGAACAGGTCTCTTTTGCCCGTAACACCAGGTTTGACAGGTAGTTCACCGAAAACTCTTAACGATTTAAATCTTGAGTCATCAAGCACAGAAAAACTAAGGGAAATATCCTTGAAAGAATTCAAGTCGTCTTTCGTCGATGCGGGTTGTTCTGAGATAACTTGGATAAGCTGCGATGATTGCGAATAATATAAATAGCCTATTGCGAAAGCCGCGACCATTATTATCAATATAATTGAACGATTAAGTTTCATGAGCTATAAATTTATTTAGTGTTTAAATAATAAGCGTTTGCTTTGATTCTAAAGTTTAAAACTACTTGCGCTCCCGGAGTTGAAGATTGACTGACTGCTATCTCAAAGATATCGATCAGCCGGACATTTTTTTCGATAAGGTCGAGGAATGCAACAAGAGATTGGTAACTTCCGACAAGCCCAAGTTCAAGGGAAATAGTCTGTAATTCCTGTTGTTGATTGCTTGATCCACCGGTCGTAACTTCAACCAACTGCAAGCCCGTTTGCTGGGTTACGGCTTCAATTGTAGAGACTAATTCGGCAATACCTTTAGAGCTGGGAATGACTGAAGATATTTTGGCTACTTCCTGGGACTTCTTTTGGTACTCTTTGTTTAGGCCGTCTATTTTATTCAATATATCAACCCTGGATGACAAAAATTCGTTTCTTACAGAGACCGCTTCGTTAAGAGCAGAAATATTATTAAAGACCGGCATTATAAATATCCAAAAGATGATGACAGCCAGAGCCATTAGACCTACTCCCAGATAATTTTTATTTTCCGGCGTTAATGTCATTTGTTTTTTAAGAATTTAGTTTTGTCAAACAAAACTTGCATACTGAACTCAAGGCGGCCGTTAGTGAGCGTACTTACTTTGCTCAAGTTGACGTCCTTAATCGATTCATCCGAAAGAAAAGCCGCTATTTGTCGAGCTATTGTAGTATAGTTTGCGCCCGTCGCTTTAAAATCAACTTTGTTATCTGACAGAGTTGCTGTCATGCTCTCAAATTGTACCTGGCCTTGGGTTAAACCTTCGATTTTTGAAAATCCGGTTGTCCAGTAAGCGTGTTCGTTAAGCAACTTCGACAGAACAGATACTTGTTTATTAAAGGTTAGTATATTTTGCTCGGCTTTTTTATCTCTTTTCTGCTCTATCCCAAGTATCTCCGCATCTATAGAGGAGAGTTTATTCTGAAGGGAATTTTTATAGAGATAAAATCCTGTCGCCAAAATTATTATCATTACAAACACAATACCCCCGATTAGCAATAATCTGTTTTCACCGGGTATTACGACTTCTATCTTCTTCCTTGTTTCGGGAAGTAATTGTAATCCTCCTATATCCAAGTTCTAAAAATTTATTTTGATATCCTTATTATAGCTGAATATCGAGTAAAACTTATACACATTAGATTTCTCTCATTGCCAGACCGGCGGCTACCGCAAAAACGTTAGATAATTCTGGTATGACCGGAGACAAAGTCTGGGGGTAAACAATCCTGACAAATGCATTTCCCGCATAGACATCACGGCTAAGTTTTTGTTTAAAATAGTTAACAAAGTTCGGCATATTGGTCAGGCCTCCCACCAAAAGAACCTTTGATATTTTTTGGTTCTTTGCCTCTTCATAGTTAGTTATTGTTTTCTTGGTTTCAAAGACCATCATGTCTACAAGAGACTTCATGGCGTTATTTATGACGTTTTCGTCAATTTCCTTTAGTCCCAGTTTCTTTTTAAGTTCTTCCGCTTTCTCCAGGTTTACATTTAATGAGCGGGCTATGGATTTAGTTATCTCAAATCCACCTATCTCATAGTTATGACTTACTCTCTCGTAACTTTTATTTACGATGAGAATAGATGTGCTTCTCCCGCCTATGTTTACTATTGCCGTCGGACTCGGGTCGTTGCCGATGAGAGATCTTATCAGTGCTGAATTTTCAAGCTCCAAGGCTCGAAGATTTAATCCCGCTCCCTGCATTATCCGTTGGTACCTTGCTGTCTCGTCTTTAGGAACGGCTGCAAGGAAAACCTCTACTGTCGGCGGTTTGATAGAGTTAACTGCTTCTTTTGGTATGTCTATGATAGACCAATCAAGGACAACTTCGTTCAGGGGGACAGGTATGTATTTGCGTGCCTCAAATGATAACGCCTTAGCAAGGTCTTCTTCAGACAAATAGGGCATTTCAATGACCGTCGCGAACGTAGAAAAGGAAGGAATTGAAGCTACGACGTCGCTTGACTTAATTTTCGCTTTTTTAATTATCTCCTTTATCCCCCAGATTATTTCCCCATCAGGCAGTTTAAGTATATTCTGGATCTGCTTTGGTTCTTCGGCCCTGGAAACGTTGTCAGAGGCTTTGAACTCAAAAAAACCGTAGTTTTTGAGGGCGAATCGGTTGTTTTCTTTTTCTACCTCGACAATTTTAATAGCCGAAGTACCGATGTCTATTCCAATCTTTCCTTTTGACTTGAATAGGTTAAAAACCATACGTATATTAATATAGCATAAATACAGATGGTTGATTATCCCCAGAAAGCCACAAATTGGATATTAGACCTTATTTTCCCTAAAAGGTGTTTGGGTTGCGGTAAATTTACTTATAGAAATGACTTTTATTATATCTGCGGGCGATGTTTTAAAGAGATCGGGCTCAAAAACGTTTTCGAGTGCATAGGATGCAAGAGACAGACGCAGTATGGATTTACTTGTTTGTCGTGTAAAAAAGATAATCCCGTCGATCAGCTTTTGGCGGCACTCGACTTGTCCGATCCATTGATCGATGAAGTTTTAAAAGCGTATAAGTATAAATTTATATCCGATCTTTCGCGGCCTCTCTCGGTAATTGCCAAGAAATTTATTAAAAAATTACTATCAAAAAGGGTTAATATTTTTCAAGACAATCCTTTGGTTATTCCAGTCCCTTTGCATAAGCGGCGTCTCAATTGGAGAGGGTTTAATCAATCTCAACTTCTTGCCAAGTCGATAGCAGGCAGTTTTCTTGCTTCTTATGCCGGCAATGCTCTAATAAGAATCAGCCACTCTAAAAACCAAGCCGACACAAAAACCAGAGAGGACAGATTTAAAAATATAAAAGGCCAATTTGCCGTTAGTAATAAAGAAATTATAAAAAACAGGACTATAATTTTAGTCGACGACATCTGCACAAGCGGCGCGACATTGAACGAATGCGCGAGAGTTTTGAAGAATCCGCCAGCTGGCGGAGGATCCTCAAAAGTCATTGCCCTTGTTATTGCGAGAGGCTAGTTTAATAAAGTTTCTAATTTCTAATTTTTAATTTCTAAACTTGTTTCAAAGCAGTTTTAATGATAAAATTTGATAAATTTGGTGAGGTGCGGCGAATGGTAAGCCAGCAGTTTGTTCCCGATTTATTCAAGAGCGTAGCAATTGGTTATAAATCGCAATCCCGTTGTAGTGGCGGAGGCGTGGCTGAGCGGTTGAAAGCAGCTTCCTGCTAAGAAGTTGACCGGGAAACCGGTCCGCAGGTTCGAATCCTGCCGCCTCCGCCACCATTGCGGGACTAAACTGTAACCGTCTAAAAAGCGGTTTGTGGGTTCGACTCCCACCCTCACCGCATATGAAACTGAATATGCTAACTAGTGGCATATTTAGTTTCATCGTGAGGGAGCAAGACGACTGCTCGTCTTGCGTTGGGAGTCGAAAGGCGGAGCGATATTATTTTCGCAAATGGCGAAAATAATCGCGAGCCAAGCCTATGACCGAGCGGTCGGAAGACCGTGAGAGTTGGAGGCGACTCCCACCCTCACCGCCAAGACATGCCAAAAGTTTTAGACTTAAGAAAAAAACGAGCCCCGCAAAAAAAAGTTCAAGTTCCTCCGGAACCGAGGAATAATTTTCCAGTTGAGCAGACTTTCGTCAAAGAAGAAAGACAAACCGAAAACCCCCAGATACGCTGGGAGGCGCCTTCGTTCTACTACAATCCACAAAAAAGGTATCTGTCCGTAATGATAGTAGCGCTGCTTGCAGGAGCCACCGCTATTTTAGTATTCGGAAATGAATCTTTGGTTTCAGTATTTCTTATCTTATCCTCTTTGGTGCTAATACTTTACGGTAATCAAAAACCGGTTACGTCGAAAATAATTGTCAATCAGGCGGGTATTCTAGTAGATGACAAAATGTATAACTACAAGGATCTTAAATCATTCTGGATCAATTACAGTCCCGGTGGAAATAAAGAACTAAGCATAGAATCAGCGAATTGGTATATTCCTTATGTTAAAATTTTACTAAACAACCAAAACCCAATTGAATTAAGATCTCTCATTATTAACTTCTTACCGGAGAGGGAACATGAGAATTCGTTGGTTGATCATATCGGAAGAAAGTTGGGGTTATAAAAGTATAAATGCTCTCGTCGTTCAATGGATAGGACGCTACCTTGCGGAGGTAGTAATCGTGGTTCGACTCCACGCGGGAGCACCACGTAGGAAAAAAGACTCCTATGAAGTCCTTAGTAACTCTCTTTTAAATATGGCTTGTTTATAGCCCGCTGTGCGGCAGTAATATTCAACAACCCCGTTCAAACAACTAAACATTTCTTTGTAGAGCTCCCGATATGACAACCGCCGAATGCCAGAGACCTCTTTTTTCAGGGTGCTTATTGTTTTACGAAGAAGAGGAGTGTCGATATAAATAAGACGGCATCTACCGCACATGAAATATGGCAATTCCCATCGTCTTGCAGAGTAACTTCTTGTACCTATTACATAACCGGGTTGTTTGGGACTTTTACATCCGGGACAGAAATATAAATACTCTTTAGCCAAC